>WNFU01000306.1_pt1 | contig 65328 bp, 63 predicted proteins | sample 5400121 | NCBI WGS metagenome assembly WNFU01 (sample SAMN13153360, study PRJNA577476) | soil metagenome | isolation source: 100 cm soil or saprolite under grassland replicate 1 | place: USA:California | collected 2016-06-15 | reverse complement strand
ACGTTCGGGACGCCGGCCTGGCGCTGGTTCTCCCGCGCCAGCGCCAGCATCTCATCCGTCATGTCGAGCCCGTAGACCTTGCCGGTCGGCCCCACCCGCCGGGCGGAGAGCAGCACGTCGATCCCCCCGCCGGAGCCGAGGTCGAGAACCGTTTCCCCGGGATGGAGCGTCGCCAGCGCCGTCGGGTTGCCGCAGCCGAGGGAGGCGAGCACCGCGGTCTCCGGCAGCCCGGCGGCTTGCTCGGCGGAGTAGAGGTGGGAAGAGATGGGATCGCCGCAGCAGGCGCTGCCCTTGCCTGAGAGCACGCGCAGCGCTTCCTGTCCGTACTTCTGCCGCACCGTGTCTTTGATGGGTGGCTCGCTCATCGTCGGGGCTCCCTCTCATCAATCAAGAAATGTTGATGTATGTGGTCAAAAAAAACGTCGCGCTACCCGCAGCAGGCCTCCCGGCAGCTGCCGGCGTGCTTCCCCGGCTTCACGGCCGCGGCGAAGGCGGCGATCTCATCCAGGGCGTCGCGGTTCACGGCGTAGTACACCCACCGGCCTTCGCGGCGGTCGGTCACCAGGCCGGCCTCCTTCAGCGTCTTCAGGTGGAACGAGAGGCGCGATTGGGCGGCGTCCAGCACGTCCTGCAGCTCGCAGACGCAACGCTCGCCGTGCGACAGGAGGCGCACGATCTCGACCCGCGTCTGGTCCGCCAGCGCGCGAAACCGGCGCGCTGCGGACACGGGGTCCGGGAGGGTGGCGCTAGTCATTCCCGGAATATATCAAGAACAGTTGATGTGTCAAGCGCGACCGGGGCGTCGCTACGGCTTCTCGGTGATCGACGACCTCGCACCGACCCCCCGGCCTGTGAGCACCATCTCGCTACCGTCCTTGGCATGGCCCTTCACGATCCCGAAGGGCACATCGCCCGAGAGCCACGCCTCGCCTTCGGTGTCCTTCACGTGCAGCGCGCGGAGGGAGCCCGCGGGCACCGTGAGCTTCTCCCACCCCACCACCTGTGCGCTCGCGCAGCGCCGCGCGATCCCCAACGCCGGGTTGTTCTGCACCATCTGCTGACCCACCAGGGCGAGCATCTGGTCCGGCAGCCTCATGGCCGGCTGCGTGCCGGTCTTCATGACCATGCCGCGGACCCCCACCCCCTCGACGCCGAAGCCGGGGACGAGGACCTGGAGGATGCCCCCGTCGCGCGGCCCCGCGCGGCTGTCGTTGATCTCGAGCCAATACAGGGTCGTATCGCCGCGCTGTTCGCTCCCCACGATCGCGAAGCGAAGGGCCTGGCCCCCGCTCACCGTGTAGGAGGCCCACTGGCCGACCGTGACCTTGCTGATGGCCTTGCAGAGCTGTGGTACGTCCTGGCCGGCGAGCGAGCCGACGGCGCACGCGCCGAGGGCGAGGGCAGCCATGCAAGCGGCTGGTCTGGGCACGCGCGACATCGAGCCTCCGATCGCTACGGGAGAATCGCTTCCGGGCCTACGCCCATCATGGCGTCTACCTCGTAGCGCCGCTCGAGCACGGGGACGTAGGGGAACAACGCGCGATCCTTGACCACGAGGAGCGTGACCAGCGCGGACTCGGCGCGGTAGCCGTCCGCGTGCTCGATGACGTGGCCGTACAGGTCCACCCACCCCGCCACGACGCCGAGCTCCCGCACGCCCAGCCCGACCTCCCCCCGCGCCACCTCGCACTCACGGCGGGGCCGGCGGTACGCGTAGATCCCGTGCTCGCTGCTCCAGGTCGGCCGCTCGTCCGCGTGCAGCACCGGGCCCGGCCAGCGCACGTCCATGAACACGGACCAGAGCCACGGCTCGCCCTGGTATTGCATCACGCGCCAAAAGCGCCACGCGCGGACGCTCACGCCGGCACCAGCGGTTCCGGCGTGGCCGGTCGCGGCTCGACCGGGGGTGCCGCGTCCGGCTGCGGCTCGAGCTTGGGAAGCGGCGCGGGCTCGTCGAACTCGCGCTGGGGTTTGCCGATTTTCATCACACACACACCTCCTTTCGGGACGGGCGACCGGCGCGCGGCGGAGGGTCGCGGATCGGAGGGCGTCGACAAGCGGCGACAGACCGAAGCCGTTGTGCACCGACGGCAGACCCGGTCTTACAGCGGTACCCGTATGTTGGAATACCCCACACGGCGGCGGAGGCTTCCCGGCACGCTGGCCCTCGGGTTGGGCCGCCCGCCACGACGAGCACGTCACACTCCCGGTGCCCGTGACCCGTGGTGAAGCTCGTAGAGGCGCAAGACTTAGGATTTGAAGGCGTCGCCGGCCACGGCGTCCTGAGGAGTGTCCCACACGCGTCGGATGGTCCACGTCACACGGGTCGGATGGTCCACGTCACACCCGAGCTCCTCCGCTTACGCTGCCACCGCAGCGGGCGCCGGGCCGGCGTCCACCAACTGCTTGGTGACGGGTTCCACGCGGAAATTGAGCCCTTCTAGCGTGCGCGAACCCAGCAAAACGAGGTCACCCGGCTGCCCGAAGACGACTTCGTCTCCGACCCGTCTCCCGCCGACAGCGACCACCACCGTGCCGGTCCATCGCTCGAGGATGCTCCCGTCCGCCTGGCGGAAGCGCCACTTGTTGTTTCGCTCTACCCCGAGCGATTCGAGAACGCCGGCCGGAACCCACGACAGCTCTGCGCCGGTGTCCACGAGCACCGCAACGAGTGTTCGCCTCTCACCCGGGCGGGCGGGGTTCTCGATCTCGACGTCGACGCGGAATGTTCCCATTTCGTGACGCATGATACCTCCCGAGGCCTTGCCCAGTAGTACCATATCATTGCCCGGGGTGTCAATGCATCGCGCCTCTCCGTTCCGGTCCTCACCCCCTGACCGTGCAGCCTCCGCGTCCGACCCGCGACCCCCGTCCCCGTAACCTTCGTCACGGCCCGCCGCCCGTTGCACACGCATGATGTTGCGGCAACGCTGCACACACGCGCGCTGCAGTTAGCGGCATGCGGGCACACAACAAGCGTGAGCCGCTGTCGCCGCCCTGGAGTCCGTTTCCCGCCCGAATCGAGACCGCGACCTCGTAGCCCACGGCTGCCGTTGCAGGGAGGACACGATGCCCCGACGCAGCCGCGCCGGAATTTGCCCGACCGGGCCGTACACTTTGCCACTGCTCCTGGCATTGCTTGGAGTCGTCACGGCCTGCGGAGAGCCAGCCGGCCCCGCCACCGGGACGCCGTTCGCGTTCGACGAACCGGCTCTCGCCGCGCTCGGGCTCGTTGGCCGTCCCCTGACACACCTGACCGGCGAACAGCGACGCCTGGTCGCGCGGGGCAAGGTCGTGTTCCAGACCGTCTTCACGCCGGAGACGGGGCTCGGGCCCCTGTTCAACTCCACGGCCTGCGCTGGCTGCCACGAGGTTCCCGTCCCCGGTGGCGCAGGCGGAAACGAAGAGGAAGAGGCGAGCGAAGACGTGGAGGTGCACGCGACCGCCTACCAGGGCGGCGTGTGCAACAACCTGAGCGACAAAGGCGGGCAGGTCATCCAGCAACGGGTGACGCCCGCGCTGCACGACGCCCTGGGAATCGACAGGGAGCCCGTGCCCGCGGAGGCGACCGGGACCGGGCACCGGACGACGCCGGCTCTGTTCGGGTTCGGGCTGCTGGATGCCGTCCCCGACGAGCAGATTCTGGCGCTGGCGGACCCGGATGACCGGGATGGCGACGGCATCTCCGGGCGCCCCAACCGGTCGGCCGACGGGCGACTCGGCCGTTTCGGGCGCAAGGCGTTGGTCCCGACGCTGCGGGAATTCAATGGCGACGCGTTCGTCATGGAGATGGGGATCACGACCCCGACACGGCCGCGGGAGGAAGGCATCGGGGGTAATCCGCTTCCCGCAGGCGTCGATCCGACTCCCGATCCCGAGATCACGCAGGAAGACGTCGATGCTGCGGATGCGTTCGTGCGGTTTCTCGCGCCGCCGCCGCAGGGGCTCAGCTTCGCTCCCGTGCCCGGCCGCGGCATCTTCTCGTCCATCGGGTGCGCGGCTTGCCATGTGCCGGCGCTCCGAACGGGCGACAATGCGGTGGCGGCCTTGCGCAACAGGGTCGTGCCGGCCTACACCGATCTGCTGCTCCACGATGTGGGTCCGGATCTCGCCGATATCTGCCTCGGTCTCGCGGATCCCTCCGAGTTCCGAACCGAGCCGTTGATGGGGGTGCGCTTCAAGTCCGCCTTCCTGCACGACGGCCGCGCCCCGACGATCGAAGCGGCGATCGAGCTCCACGGCGGGGAGGCCGCGGCCGCACGCGACCGGTTCGTTGCGCTCTCGAAGAAAGAGCGCACCGCACTCCTGCGGTTCCTGAAAAGGCTATAGCCGCCGGGCCTTTTGCTCGACGTCCTCGCGCGACGTATAATGCTCGACGCATCTCGTTTTCAAGCGACCGTGGCGGAACTGGTAGACGCGCAGGACTTAGGATCCTGTGGGGCAACCCGTGGGGGTTCGAGTCCCTCCGGTCGCATCAACCGACCACATGTCCCACGCTGCTGCGATTCGGCTGATCGGACGCTGGGGCTGCACGGCGAGCCTGCTCCTCGTGCTGGGCGCGCTCGGGCTCCTCACCCGCGGGTTCACCGCCTTCCCCTCCACCTACTACATGACCGGCGAAAGCATGGGGCCGACGCTCGGCGCCGGCGATTGGTTCCTCGCGCGACCCCTGCAGGGACTTCCCGAACGCGGCGAGCTCGTCGTGATGCAGTTTCACGACGGCGACACGCTGTTTCATGTGCTGCGACGCGCGGTCGGCCTTCCCGGCGACACCGTGGCGATGCGCCGCGGAGGGCTCTTTGTGAACGGCCGGGCGCCGGGATGGCCGGCGCGCGTCCTCAGGCCCGCCGCCGAGCGGCCGCTCGACGGGCCGATCCCGGGGACGATCTACAACTGGGGCCCGGTGGTCGTGGGCGGCGATTCCGTGTTCGTGTTGAGCGACACCCGGGACTTGATCGGTTGGCCGGATTCACGACTGCTCGGCGCTGTGCCCGCCGCGCGTCTGGAGGACCGGATGATGTTCATGCTCTGGCGGCGCAGCAAACGGTCCGTACCTTTTCCCGCACGCCGCCGCCGCACTGCTCCACCGGACCGACCCGAGGTAGCCCGATGCGCCGCGCCCTCCCCCTCCCAACCGCCGTCCTCGCCGCTCTGCTCGCCACCCATGCCGCCGCCCAGGAGACGCCCACCGAGCGCACCGCCGCTGCCGGCGTGATCGGCCGCATGGGTGACCTCGAGCGGTCGCTCGCCCTGCCGCAGCTCGTCGCGCGGCTCACGGGACGCGATGCGCGCCGCGACGCGGTGGTCGCGCGCGCCAAGGAGCTCATGGACCGGGAGCTGCTCGCGATGGCCGACGACATCACCCGCCACCCCGAAACGGGCTACAAGGAGGAGCGCTCGGTCGAGATCCTCACGACCTACCTGAAGGCGCACGACTTCGACGTGGAGACCGGCGTGGCGGGGCTCAAGACCGCCTTCGTGGCGCGTTACAAGAAGGGAACGCCGGGGCCGCCGGGGCCGAACCTCGGCGTCGTGGTCGAATACGACGCGCTGCGCGGCACCACGCGCGACTTCCACGGCGACCAGCACAGCGCCCAGGGGCCGGTCGGCATCGCCGCGGCGGTCGCGGTGGCCGAGTTCCTCACGGGCTCGAAGACGCCGGGCAGCGTGACGGTGTACGGCACGCCCGCCGAGGAGCTGGCGTCGCCGGCGGCGAAGACGACGCTGTACAACGCGGGCGTGTTCACAGGCGCGGATCTGCTGGTCCGGTCGCACTCGTCGACGGCGACGCAGCGCTCCGCGCCGGGCTTCGGGAGCTGCTGCATGAACATCGACGTGGTGCGCTACGTGTTCGCGGGCGCGCCGGCGCACCAGCTCCAGGCGTGGGACGGCCGGGACGCGCTCACGGGCATCATCGAGCTGTTCACTCACATCGACGCGATCCGGCGGACGCTGCGGCCCGAGGCCCGCATCCAGGGCATCATCACCGAAGGCGGCCGGGCCCCGAACGTCGTGCCCGACCGCGCGGCGGCCGAGTTCTGGATCCGCTACCCCGACCCCGTCTACCTCGCGCAGGTCCTCGACCGCGTGAACGACGCGGCCCGGGCGGCGGCCCTCGCCACGGGCACCAAGGTCCGCAGCGACGTGGATTCCTCGTCCCGCGACGGCATCGCGGTCGCGGCGCTGAACGATCTCGCGTTCGCGTACTTGAAGAAGTTCGGCGCGACCAAAGTCGAGGAAGAGCCGGGGCGCCCGCTCCCCTACGAGGAGACCGGCACGGTCGCGACCCAGATCCCCGGCGTGGGGCTCACGGCGCACAGCTCGAACGGCGGCTATCACACGTTCGAGATGGAGGCGGACGCGCTCGGCGACGTGGGCCACCACGGCTTCGGCGTGGACGCCCAGGCGATGGCTGCGGTCCTGTACCACTTCGCCACCGACGCGCCGTACCGCGCCGTCGTGCGGCGGGAATTCGACGGGCTGAAGGCCTTGTACGGCGACTACCTGGCGGCCCTGCGGGAGGCGTATCCGCTCCCGAAAGTCGCGGAGCCGGCGGGAAAGTGACGTAGCGGTAGCCGTTCCTGCCCCCCGCCCCTGCGCCTATTAGATTTACGGTCGCATGCCTGTCATCCAGATCCGCAAGACCGCCGAGGAGCCCGGCGCCGCCTCGCTCGCCGTGACCGTGCCGCTCGAGCACGTCCGGGAGGTCGAAGACCGCGCCACGACCGCCTACCAGCAGCGGGCGCGGCTCCCGGGGTTCCGCCGGGGCAAGGCCCCGCCGGCGATCGTGAAGAAGCACTTCGCCGACGACATCCGGCAGCAGGCGCTCGAGGAGTTGATCCGCGAGAGCTGGAAGGCCGCCCTCGAGCAGGAAGCGTTGAAGCCGATCGCCGACCCGCACGTCCACAACCTCAAGTGGGAGGCGGGCGCCCCCGTCACCTTCGAGTTCCATGTCGAGGTGAAGCCCGACCTGAAGCTCGAGCGGCTGGGGAAGTTCCACCTCGCGCGCAAGGTCGCGCGAGTGACCGACGAGCAGGTGCTCGCCCAATTGAACGAGCTGCGCGACCAGAAAGCCCCCTGGACGCCCGTGACGGGGGAGAAGCCCCGACCGAAGGACCTCGTGCACGTCACGATCGGCGCACGCGAGGGGGACCAGGTGAAGGACCCGCAGCCGTACCAGCTCGTCCTGGGGGAAGGCCGGGCGATCCCCGACGTGGAGGAGCGCATCCTGGATCTCCTCCCGGGCGAGACGGTGGACGCCGTCGTGCGCTTCCCCGACGACTTCGCGGACGCGGCGAAGCGGGGCCAAACGCGCGACATCCGCCTGACGCTGCACGAGGTGAAGCGGCAGCAGCTTCCGGCGCTCGACGATGCGTTCGCGGCCGAGGTCGGGGACTTCGAATCGCTCGACGCGCTGCAGCGGGCGGTCCGGGCCGACCTCGAGCGGGAGGCGGAGCGGGAGGCGGACGCCAAGCTGCGCGGCGAGCTGATCGAGCAGATCGTGGCGGCGAACCGCGTCGTGGCGCCCCGGCCGCTGGTCGATCGGGCGCTGTACGTGTACGCCCAGGCGTACGGGATCCCGGAGGACCGCGTGAGCCAGTTCGCGCAGGAGTTTCGGCCCATCGCCGAGGCGCAGGTGCGGCGCGACCTGGTGCTCGACTACGTCGTGGAGCAGGAGACGCTCCAGGCCACGGAAGCCGAGCTGGACCAGCGCATCAAGGAGCTGGCCGAGCGGCGCGGGATACCGCCCGAGCAGCTCTACGCCTCGCTCGAGAAGGCGAAGCGGCTCCGCGACATCGAGCGGGGCATCACCGAGGAGAAGGCGTTCAGCCACCTCCTCCAGCTATCCACCGTGGAGCCAGCGTGACGAGAAGCCAGATCTATCCGCCCTACATCATCGAACGGTCGAGCCGCGGCGAGCGCACGTACGACATCTTCAGCCGGCTGCTCATGGACCGCATCGTGTTCCTGGGCACGAACATCAACGACGAAGTCGCCAACATCATCATCGCCCAGCTCCTGTTCCTCGACGCGGACAACCCGGAGCGGGACATCTACCTGTACATCAATTCTCCCGGTGGGCTCGTGTCCTCCGGCATGGCGATCTACGACACGATGCAGTTCCTGCGCGCCCCGGTGAACACGATCTGCATGGGGATGGCGGCCTCGATGGGATCGTTCCTGCTCGCCGCGGGCCGCAAGAGCAAGCGCTCCGCGCTGCCCCACGCGCGGATCATGATGCACCAGCCCTCGGGCGGCGCCCAGGGCACGGCGTCCGACATCGAGATCCAGGCGCGCGAGATCCTGTACCTGCGCGGCAAGCTCAACGAGCTGTACGCCAAGCACACCGGCAAGGCGCTCGAGGTGATCGAGAAGGACATGGACCGGGACCGCTTCATGTCCGCCGAGGAGTCCAAGGAATACGGCCTCATCGACCACGTCATTGCGAATTTCCAGGAGATCGACGACGGGAAGAAGAAGTGACGGCTTGCGTCAGCAGGCCGCCTCTCCCATACTAGGACTGCATGTCCCACGACAAGCACCTCCGCTGCTCGTTTTGCGGCAAGTCCAAGGACTCGGTCCGGAAGTTCATCTCCGGGCCGTCGGTCTACATCTGCAATGAATGCATCGCGCTCTGCAACGAGATCCTGGCGGAGGACGAGGAGCGGGAGGTCTCCGAGGCCATCACGCAGGTCCCCACCCCGGCTGAGCTCAAGGAGGTGTTGGACCAGTACGTGATCGGCCAGGAGAAGGCGAAGAAGACGCTCGCCGTTGCGGTCTACAACCACTACAAGCGCATCAACTCGCACCAGGGACGCGAGGCGGAGGTCGAGCTCGACAAGAGCAACATCATGCTCATCGGGCCGACGGGCGTGGGCAAGACGCTGCTCGCGCAGACGCTCGCGCGCATCCTGGACGTGCCGTTCACCATCGCCGACGCGACCACCCTCACCGAGGCGGGCTACGTGGGGGAGGACGTGGAGAACATCCTGGTGCGGCTGCTCCAGGCCGCGGACTTCAACGTCTCCGAGGCCGAGCGGGGCATCGTCTACGTCGACGAGATCGACAAGATCGCCCGGAAGTCCGAGAACCCGAGCATCACCCGGGACGTGTCCGGCGAGGGAGTGCAGCAGGCGCTCCTGAAGATCCTGGAGGGGACGATCGCCAGCGTGCCGCCGCAGGGCGGCCGCAAGCACCCGCAGCAGGAGTACATCCAGGTCAACACCAAGGACATCCTGTTCATCTGCGGCGGCGCGTTCGACGGGCTCGAGCGGATCATCGAGTCCCGCACCGGGCGGCGGCAGATCGGCTTCACCAAGGAGGAGGTCGCGCAGGGGACGCCCGAGAAGGTCAAGAAGAACCCGTTCATCGACGTCGAGCCCGACGACCTGCTGCGCTACGGTCTCATCCCCGAGCTCGTCGGCAGGCTCCCGGTCGTGGTGCCGCTCGACGCCCTCGACGAGGAGGCGCTGATCCGCATCCTCATCGAGCCGAAGAACGCGCTCACCAAGCAGTATCAGAAGCTGTTCGAGCTCGAGGACGTGCGGCTCACCATCGAGAAGGACGCGCTCAAGGCGATCGCGCAGAAGGCCATCAAGCGGGGCACCGGCGCCCGCGGCCTGCGCGCCATCCTCGAGGAGATGATGACCGACATCATGTTCGAGCTCCCGAGCCGCGACGACGTGCGTGAGGTGGCCATCACCGCCGAATGCGTCACCGAGGCCCGACCCCCGCTGCTCGTGACCGAGCGCCCGCGCCAGAAGAAAGAAGCCTGACCCCCGCCGACCCCCGATTCGTCGGCTTGTTTCCGCGGGGCGATGCCCCGCTCGCGCCCCCGCTTCCGGAAATCGCGCTCATCGGCCGGTCCAACGTCGGCAAGTCGAGCCTGCTGAACGCCCTGGTGGGTCGGCGGATCGCCCGTGTCTCGGTGACGCCCGGGAAAACCCGGGCGCTGAATGTATACGTGATCCCGGGGTTCGGGGCTCGGGGTTCGGGGCTCGAGCCCCTGTACCTCCTCGACCTCCCCGGTTACGGCTACGCCAGGGCGAGCAAGGTCGAGCGCGGCGCGTTCCGCCGACTGCTGGCGCACGCGCTCGACCGCGACCGCCTCGCGGGGGTGATCTGGCTGCTCGACGTGCGGCGCGACCCGTCCGAGGATGATCGGGCGATGCAGGACGCGTTCGCCGCCCGCGGCACGCGGGTCCTCGCTGCGGTCACGAAAAGCGACAAGCTGCCGCGCGCCCAGCGCCCGCGCCGGGAGCGGGAGCTGCGCGCGACGCTCCAGCTGCTCGAGGAGCAGGTGATCGTGACGAGCGCGCGTACCGGGGAGGGCATCGACGAGCTGCGGGAGGCCGTCGCCGGCCTGATCCGCGCTCCAGCCCCGTGACGCGCCGGGTCGTCAGCGTCGCAGGGACGCTCCTCCCTCGTGCTGGAACGGCAGCCACCCCTGCGCTGCGCCCCCCGTGCCCCCAGCGCCCCCAGCGCCCCCCACGGCCTGGGTCGCGACCTGGGCGCCGCCCGCAATCGTGTACGTCGCGTACATCCCCGCCATCATGTGATCCGCCACGTGGCAGTGGAACATCCACGTGCCGGGGTTGTCGGCCACCATGTCCCCGACCTTCATGCTCGCCGGCGAGAGCTCGACGACGTCCCCGTACGTCCGGCCTTCCACATTGACCGTCTCGCCGTGCCAGTGCGGCGTATGCAGGTCGACCTCCGTGCCCAGAGCCACGAGATACCACCGCACCCGCTCCCCGGCGTTCATGGTGAGCCCAGGGAGATTCCCGAACAGGTACCCGTTGATCACATGCTTCAGGTTGCCCTCGACTTCGTCCTCGGGCGTGGCGTCGGTGTTCTCGTTGAAGACCATGAACAGGGTCGTGAACTCACGCTGCACGTCGTCCGGCCTTCCGTCCTCGAGGGCGTGCTCGCGGGCCGTGACGACGATCGTGCCGATGAGGCCGCGGTAGATCTCCTCGTCAGCGACCACGTGGCTGTGATACAGCCAGACCTTGGAGCTCGGCTCACCCGGCAGCGGTCCGGACTCGGGCACCGCCCGCCAGGTATACGTGTAGGTCCCGCCGGCGGTCACGGAGTCGCCGCCGCCGCGCGGCGGATCGTATACGGCTCCTTCATCGGGCGGGGCATAGCGCACGCCGTGGGGATGGATCGACAGCGGACCAGCGGTCCTGTTGCGGAAGACGACCTTCATCGTGTCCCCGACCACCGCGTGCAGCATCGGCCCGAGAATGCCCTGCCAGGCCGGCTGGGAAACGGGGCTCGTGAACGTGCTGTCGGTGTACTGGACGTAGTGTTGTTTTGCGTACACCGTCTGCACCCCCCACGGCTCCGGCAGCGGCCGGCCGAACACCGGGTCCGTTCCGAGCGGAGCGTAATCCCAGCTCACGTCCTCCGCGGCGACGTAATAGGTCCGCGTGTGAGGAAAGTACCGGGCGGCCCGACCCACCTCGGTGTTACGCGCGGTGCCGGCGGGACTGTCGGTGCAGCGGGCGACAAGGACTCCTGTGAGACACAGCATCAGTAGTCGTCGGAACGAACGCATACGACCTCCAGGTGGATGTTCAACGTGCGACGGCGCGGCAAGAACCACGCCGACCGGGGCCGAGTACGCTGTCGCCGGCGCGCAACGCGGCGCGCCAGCGGCCGCGTGCCGGTGCAACGGCCCGGGCGGGCGGTCGCGGGCACGGCGGCGCCTTGCGACGACTTCGACCGGCGTGAACCTTGTGCGTGTGTGGCGGCGGGACCGCGGGGGCGTGGGCACCCCGGCTCACGACCGGCTCCGATTCGGTGAGAGGGGGCGATGGATGATGCGACGGCGCGACGTGGCACGACTGCTGTGGGTGCTGTTACTCTCCTCCGGCGCGCCTAACAGGTTGACCGCTCAGGACACGCTGCCGGCGGGTTACGGCACGCTGAAGCGCGACGACATCGTCGTGCGGTTCGCGACCGACCAGATCGAGATCCAGGTGTTGCCGCTCACCGAATCGGTGACCCGCCTGCTCGCCCCCGACACCTACCGCTCGCTCGAGGGTCTCCTCAAGTCGAAGGAGAAGGAGATTCAGGACGCGGCGCAGCGCGCCGGCCTGGCTCGACCCGCACTGGTGATGGTCACCTTCTTCGGCGTCGTGCCGCAGGCGCGCTTCAGCCCGGAGGACCTGAACATCACGAGCCAGGGCCGCCTGTTCCGCCCCGTGGCCATCGTGCCGCTGTCGCCCACGTGGAGCTCCTACCAGCTCGATGCGCGCGAGCAGGCCGTGGCGATCTATCTGTTCGAGGACGGGATCAGCTTCCGGGAAGGCCTGACGGTGAGCTACCAGGGGCTGTCGAACGACTCCTGGACGGGCGTGCTGCCGCGGCTCGACCGCGAGCGCGCGCGGGTGCGGGCGCGGGCGCGGCTCCAGCAGAATCCGTAGCGAGCACCACGCGCCCGTCGAGTCCCGGCGTCCATCGCACCATCCGGTCCACACACACGACATCCAGCCCCACGCGGCCCGAGAGCGCCAGCGCGCTGTCGCAACCCAGCACAAAAAATGCCGTGGACCACGCGTCGGCCGCGATCCCCGTGGACGCGACCACGGTCACCGACTTCGCGCGGGTCGCCGGCTTGCCCGTCCGCGGGTCGACGATGTGACCCGGGCGCTCGCTCTGGGACGACGTGCTCACCGAGCCGGAGTCGACGGCGATCAACGCGATCAGCCGGTCCCGATCGGTCGGGTCGACGATTCCGACTGTCCGCCCTTCCGCCGTCCGCCGGTCCACCGGTCCGCCCGTCCGCCGCCGTATGAGGAGCTGTCCCCCAAAATCGAGGAACGCGCTGTCCGCCACGGCCGCCAGCGGGAGCGCCGCCCGGTCGAGGGCGTAGCCCTTCGCGATGCCCCCGAAATCGAGCGTGAGCCCCGGCTCGAGGCGCACGGTGCGGGCCGCGCCGTCGAAGTGCACCCGGCGGTAGTCGCGCAGCGTGGGATCAAACGCGCCGCTCGACGCCCGCGCGACGGCCAGCGCCTCCGTGAGCACGGCCGCGAAATGACGCGACACGCCCCACGCCGTGCCCGCCCCGCCTCGATTGATGCGCGAGATCTCGGAGCTTTCCTGGTAGGTCGACAGCAGGGAATCGAGCAGCCGCACCGAATCGAACGCCTGGCCGAGGGCGCGCTCGAGCGCGATCGAGTCGCGGCCCCAGGCGGTCACGGCGAGCAGGGTACCCATGCGGAGCCGCGCATCACGGACAAGAACGGTGCCGTCCCTCGGGACGCAGCCGAGCGTCAGGAAACAGGCGGCAAGGGCGCCTCGGCTCCCCATGGCCCTCCGCCCTCCCGGGCGTCCCGCTCCGCCTGGGCCAGCTCGCGCAGAACCAGGAACGACTGCGCGTAGAACGTCACCGCCAGCAGGGCGCTCGACGCCTCGAGCAGCCAGGCGAACCGCGCGTCTCCGTAGCGCATCAGCCACATCGCCGTGAACGACACCAGCAGCGCCCCGAACGGCTCCGCAATGAGGAACCGCTTCCAGCGCTCCGAGGGCCGCCTGCACAGCGCCACTCCGAGCCCCGTGAGGACGAAGATCACTGCCATGCTGAGGAGGTGGGTGTGGGTGATGGCGAGCATCTCGGCAAGGGGCTTGGCGAACTGCATCGCGCCCGCGCCCGCCTCGGGGTTCGCGCCGCGATAGCGCGCGGCGACGCCGGGAGGAGCCATCCGGGTGGTGTGCCAGACGAAGACCAGCGACGTCGAATAGCCCACGATCTGCACGATCGTGATCCAGCGGGCGAGCGTACGTATCGAGGCCGGGACGGCGCGCCAGCTGAACCGCATGTCGGCCTCGCTCACCGGATCGCCCCGCTCCGGTGCCAGGCGGTCAGGTCCGCGAGGACGCGCCGCACGCCCGCCGTCACGACGAAGACGCTGAAGGTGGCCCCCGAGACGCCTCGGATCTCCTTACCGACGCGCAGGGAATCCGCGGCGGTTCTGCCGCGAAACTGCTTGCGCCACGCGTCGTACGCCACTTCCCCGCCGTACGGCTCGCGGTACACCAGGATGTCCACGTCCTTGAGCCGATCCGCGGCGTCGATCGCCACGAGGAACGTAATCGGCTGGTCCCTTCCGATGACGTTGCCGACCGCGGCGAAGCCCAGCAGCGAGTCCGAGCGCGAAACTCGGAGCACGACGGTGGTATCGACGTGCAGCGTGTCGACACTGGCTCCGGCTCCAAACAGGCGGTTGAGCGCCGCCGCGAGCTTGGCGGGAGGGGCGCCGGGCGGCGTCTGAGCCCCGAGCGGCCGGGCGGCGAGCAGCAGCCCGACGGCGCAGACTCGGCGGAGCGGACCGACGCGGTAGGGCACGTCAGAACTGGTAGCCGACGCCGAGGCTCAGCACTTCCGCCTGGCCCGCGCCGGCCCGGGTGCGGAGCAGCTGACAGTCGCCCTTGAAGGCGGTATTCCAGGTCGGCTTGTAGGTGAGGCCGAACGTGGTGATGCGCCGGGCGAGCGAGTCGTCACGCGGCGTCGCCGCGGGGACGGCCGCCTGGGTGTCGTAGCGCTCGTGGCGTACGAACGCATTGAGCTTCTGGGACGACGCCGGGGCGAGCGCCTGCAGCAGATCGTAGGCGGCCTCGACGTAGCCGCCCGCGATTCGGCTGCCGACCGCGCTCGCGTAGCGGGCGTTGATCGCCCCCGCGTCGCTGATCCAGAGGTGCGCCGCGACGCCCCGGAACATGAATCCGCCCGCGTCGTATCGGGCGTCCGCCGACAACAGGGTGATGGGGGCGGCGAAGGGGCCCGTGCCGAGGACCGAATCCTGGTTGGCCGTCCCGCCGTGCCAGAACGACCCCCCGACCTTCAGCCCCGGCCGGCTCCACTCGACCCGCCCGGTGATGGACGGATTCGCGAAGCTCGCCTCGTGGCCCTCCTGGCGCCCCTCGCGGATCCCCTCGCCGGCGGAAAACCCTTCGGCCCGGAGCCCGTTCACGACATAGACCCGGTAGCTCGCTCCGCGGACACCGGGCAGCGTGCCGAGCGCGCCGATGCCGATCTCCCGCCAGGTGGTGGGGATCACGTCGTGATCGAACGCGGGCCGGGCCACACCGTTGAACGTGGGGGGCTCGTGGGTCTCGTTCACGATGCCGACGGGCGGCAACACGAGGCCGGTGCGGATCGTGAGCCCGTCGGAGAAGCGGTAGTCGAGGAACGCCTGCTCGAGCGCCACCTCTCCACCCAGCTCTCCGCCCTCGAGGCGGGCGTCCTCGACCTCCAGCTCCGAGCGGAACGCGATGCGGTCGTTGAAGGAGTGCGCGAGATACACGACGAAGCGCCTCAGGTTCACCTCGCCCGGGTTGCCCCGACCGCTGCGATTCGTGTAGTGGATCTCACCGTATCCGCCGACCGTGGTCTGCTCGCGTTGGGCGTGCAGGGTTGCCGGCACCCCGGTAAGAAGCAGTCCCACGACCGTGCTGCAGCGCCGAGACGGCATGCAGGCTCCTGGATGAGGGGATCGCTGTCGGGGGGAAACTAGTTGAGAATGATTCTCAATAAGGATTGTCGAATCTATTTGTCGGAATTAGCGCGGTCAAGCAGTTATTCTTAACGTTTGGAGCGTCTGGGATTGGACACGACCGTCCGCATTGTCCTGATCGCGCTGCTCGCCCTGGTCGCCGCCCTTACCTGGGTGGCGCTCCGTCTCAAGCGCCGGCTCGAGCGCAGCGAGCGGGAAGAGCGGCGGGCGGGCGAGGAGCTCCAGCGCCGGCTGTCGGAGCTCTTCTCCTTGCAGGAGCTGTCCTACGTCCTCTCGGAGTCGCTGCAGCTCGAGCGGATCGTGGACCAGGTGGCGCGCTACGCGGTACGCTTCCTCGACGCCCAGGGCGCCCTCGTAGCTCTGACGATGGAAGGCGAGAGCGAAGCGGAGGGACGGCCACAGCGCGTGGCTGCCGCCGAGGGAACGCTCGCGCCGCTCCAGGGCCAGATCCTCGGCCCGGACGACCCGGGGCTCATCGCCCGCTCACTGGCGCGCGAGCGGCTCGAGCTGGTGCGCAGGGTGAGCGGCGAGCCCCCCGCTCGGCTCGCGGGCGGCCTGGACGTCGCCTCGGCGGCCGCCGTGCCGCTCCGCGCCCACGGCGTGGTGCTGGGAACGCTCGTCGTCGCCGACCCGCGGGACGGGACCTTCGCCGCCGAGGACGTGACGTTCCTGTCCACTCTGGCCACGCACGCCGCGATCGTGATCACCAATGCCCGCTTCTTCGAGATGGCGCACCACGGGAAGGAGCAGTGGCAGACCGCGTTCGACGCGCTGAGCGAAGGAATCGCGGTGCTCGACGAGCAGGGCCGGATCGGCCGCGCGAACCGCGCGCTCGCGGCGATGCTCGGCGCCCCGATCGCGGCGGTGATCGGCCTCGATCTCGGCGTCGCGCTCGCGGGTCAATCGCCGGCGCTGGTCGAGCTGCTCACCGCGGCGCGCCGCGGCGACCGCGTGCAGCCGCTCGTGCTCCGGTCTACTCCGCTGGAGCGCTCGCTGCGGGTGACCGCCGCCCGCATCCCGAACCCGGAGCACGAGCAGGTCGTCGTGCTGGTGGAAGACGTCACGGTCGAGCAGGCCATGGAGGCTCAGCTCATCCAGAGCGAGAAGCTCGCAGCGGTGGGGCAGCTCGTCTCCGGCGTCGCACACGAGCTCAACAATCCGCTCACCTCGATCGCCGGCCTGTCCGAGTTCCTGCTCGAGCAGCCCGAGCTCGGGACGAAGGACCGCGGTCACCTCCGGGTGATCCACGAGCAGGCCGAGCGTGCCGGGAGGATCGTGCGCAGCCTGCTGACCTTCGCGCGCAAGGGCACAGTCGAACAAGGGCGCGTGGACCTGAACGAGGTGATCCGGCGCACCCTGATGCTGATCGCCTACGACCCGGTGTTCAAGGACGTCACCATCGGGAAGGACCTCGCGACGATCCCCGACGTTCTGGGCGACGGTCATGCGCTGCAGCAGATCGTGCTCAACCTGCTGAACAACGCGGCGCAGGCCGTGGCGGGGAACGCGCCGGGGCGCCCGCGCGTGATCCACGTCAGCACGTGGTTCGACGACCGGGTGCGGATGCGGGTCGCGGATTCCGGGCCGGGAATCCCCGAAGACGTAGTGCCCCAGCTGTTCACCCCGTTCTTCACCACCAAGCAGCCCGGCCAGGGGACGGGGCTCGGGCTCTCGATCACCTACTCGATCGTCGAGGCCCACGGCGGGCGTATCACGGTCGACCGGCCGGCGAACGGGGGTGCCGCGTTTCTTGTGGACCTGCCGCGGGCCCCCGCGGAGGCCCCCGCCGCCGCGGCGTCGTAAATCAAGCGCGCCGGGTCTTGATCTTCCCGGCCGCGTACTCCGCGACGTAGCCGAGCGCCGCTCCCACCGCCAGCGCGATGGCCACGCGAATCCCGCCCTGCAGGGTGACGGCCCGCAGTCCCATCGCCACGCCCGCGCCGGCGAACGCGCCAGCCGTGTACGAGAGCAGCGGCGCCCGCGCCTGCAGGACCATCATGAACGCTGCGGCGCCGAGGACCAGCGCCCGCACGAGGTCCTGGCCTCCCAGCGCACGGCCGATCGCGCTCGCGAGCAGCGCCCAGACGACGCCGGAGACGGTGCCCGCCACGGTCTTCTGCAGCCCGGCGACCCCGCCCCCCGCGGCGAGGTAGCAACCGAGCGCGACGATCACGGGCCAGAGCGACAGGTTCACCCTCGCCATATCCGAGATCCCGGTCCAGACAGCCACCACCCCGGCCAGACTCAACCCTCGGGCGGTCATCGCGTCCATCGCTCTGCCTCCTTCGGTATGAGAGTGCGGCAGGTTTCCATCGTCACGCTACGTTCGCAAGTCCTTCAGCCTCCGGGCCTTGCGGGACGCAGCGGCGCGACCGTGGGCGCCGGCGGCGGTGCCATAGGCCTCGGTGGGCCAGCCGAACAGCGCGAGATTCACCGCGCCACCCGGCGCGAACTTCACACCTTCCCGCAGCAGGAGCGCGCGTTGCACGACCGAGCCGTGGTCGACGCCCGAGAGCGAGATGCGGCCCGCCGCGTTGAGCACGCGCCACCACGGCACGTCCGAATCGTCGGGGAGCGCGGACAGCGCCCAGCCCACCGTGCGTGCCGCGCCGGGCCGACCGGCGAGCCGAGCGACCCCTCCGTACGTCGCCACCCGGCCTTTGGGAATGTGCCGCACGACGCGGTAGATGCGGTGGTAAAAGGGATTCACGGCCGCACCGGATAGCCCCGGCTCGCGAGGTAGGCGCGCGCCTCGCGGATGGTCGTGCCGCGATAATGGAAGAGCGTGGCCGCGAGGACCCCGTGGGCGCCCGCGTCGAGCGCGGCCGCGAGGTGCTCGAGCGTCCCCGCCCCCCCGGACGCGATCACGGGGATCGGGACCGCCCGCGCGACCGCCCGCGTGAGCGCCAGGTCGTAGCCGTTCTGCGTGCCGTCGGTGTCCATCGAGGTCAGCAGGATCTCCCCGGCTCCGAGCTGTTCCAGTCGCACAGCCCACTCCACGGCTTCGACACTCGTGGGCTCACGCCCGCCCCGAACCATGACTTCCCATCGTTCCCCCTTCCCCTCCCCTTCCCGCCGTGTCGCGTCCACCGCGGCTACCACGCACTGCCGTCCGAAGTGGTCGGCGAGCCGGCTGACGAGCGCAGGGTCGCGCACCGCCGCGGTGTTCACCGCCACCTTATCCGCTCCGGCGCGCAGCACCGCCCGCGCGTCCTCCACGCTCGAGATCCCGCCCCCAACGGTAAACGGAACGAACAGCGTGTCTGCGACGCGGCTCACCAAGTCGATGAGCGTCCCGCGCTGCTCGTGGCTTGCGCCGATGTCGAGGAAGACAAGCTCATCCGCCCCGTCGGCATCGTAGCGCGCGGCCTGCTCCACCGGATCACCCGCGTCCCGCAGCTCGACGAACCGCACTCCCTTCACCACCCGGCCCCCCGCCACGTCCAGGCACGGGATGAGCCGCCGGGCGAGGCCCGTTCCTTGGAACGGACCTAGCATATCCGCAATACGTCGTCCAGCAAGCCCCCCGAGCCTCCACCCCCCTTGACGAACAGCGACACCACGTCCTCGATGGCGCGCCGCTCGCGGGGCCAGGCGAACCGCTCGGCCGCGGCCAGGGGGTCGAGCCATTCCGCCCGGTCGTGCTCGGGCGAGACACGCGGCTCGGCGGACGGGTCGACGAAGGCCGCGAACACCGGGATCAGCGCGATCTCGTCGACCCGATGGCGGTAAAACGACTCCACACGGCTGGCGTTATAGAGACGCAGCGGCTCCAGTCCGGTCTCCTCCAAGAGCTCCCGTCGCGCGGCTTCTACCGGCGTCTCGCCCGCCTCGATCGTGCCGTGCACCGTCTCCCACGAGCCCGGGCAGCGCCCGCCCGTGCTGCGCCGCAGCACGAGCACTTCGAGGACCCCGCCCTGCCGCAACACGTAGATGTCGACGAACGCAACCCGTGCGTGCGTCACGGCGTCCAGGTTGCGAACTCGCGCAGCAGCGCGAGCCCCGCGGCTTGCGACTTCTCGGGATGGAACTGCACGCCCAGCACGTTGTCGCGTCCCACGATCGTCGGGAACGCGGCGCCGTACTCGGCTTCGGCGAGATCGCCCGGCGGCGCGACCGCGCTCGGGTGATAGCTGTGCACGTGATAGAAGTAGGCGTCGTCCCCGCCGAACGCCCGTGCCAGCGCGGGATGGCTGCGCCCGCGCTCGGTGAGTCGCACCCGCGCCCACCCGACGTGCGGCACGGGAAGGTCGGTGTGGAAGCGGGCCACGCGGCCCGACAGGAGGCCCAGGCCGGGGACGCCAGCCGCTTCCTCGCTCGCTTCGAGAAACAGCTGCAGGCCGAGGCAGATGCCGAGCAGGGGCCGGCCGGCGCGGGCGACGTCCCCGATGGCCGTGCCGAGGCCCGTCTCGTCGAGCCGCCGCTTCGCGGGGGCGAAGTTGCCGACCCCGGGCACGACGACGCGCTCGGCGGCGCGCACGGCGGCCGGGTCGTCCGTGAGGCCCGCCTCGGCGCCCACCGCCTGGAACGCCCGGAGCACGCTCTTGACGTTGGATGCACCGTAGTCGACGACGGCGATCACCTACAGCGCCCCCTTGGTGGACGGGACGTCCGGGACGCGGGCGTCCAGGCTCGTCGACTCACCGAGGGCCCGGGCCGCCGCCTTGAACACCGCTTCCACGACGTGGTGGGCGTTCTGGCCGCGCAGCAAATCGACGTGCAGAGTGAGGCCGCCGTGCGTCGCCAGGGCGCGGAAGAACTCCGGCGTGAGCGCGACGTCGTAGTCGCCGAGCTTCTGCCACGCCGGCGGCTCGGCGTGGTAGGCGAGATACGGGCGCCCGCTCACGTCCACCACGACGCGGGCGAGCGCGTCGTCGAGCGGGAGGGTCGCCTCGCCGTAGCGGCGGATCCCGCGCCGCTCCCCCAGGGCCTGCGAGAGGGCCTGACCCAGCACGATGCCCACGTCCTCCACGGTGTGGTGCTGATCCACGTGCAGGTCGCCGGACGCCTGCACCTCGAGGTCGTACAGCGCGTGCCGGGCCAGCGCCTCCAGCATGTGGTCGAAGAAGCCGATCCCCGTCCGCACCTGGGCGCGGCCGGAGCCGTCCAGGCTCAGCCGCACCCGCACGTCCGTCTCCCTGGTCGTGCGCTGCACTTCCGCGCTGCGGCTCATGCGAGAATCGCCTCGAGCGCCCGGCCCACCGCCGCGACGTCATCCTCGGTTCCGGCCGTGATGCGGAGGCAGCCCTCGAGTCCCGGCCCACCCGACACGTCGCGCACCAGGATACCGTGCTCCTGCACCAGCCGGGTGAACACCTCCGCCACCGGCCGCGCCTCGCACCGGATCAGCACGAAGTTCGCGGCCGACGGATACGCCCGCAGGCCCGCGATCCCCGAGAGCCGTCCGTACAGCCGGTCACGGTTCTCCCGCACCTGCTGCACGCGCTCCGCCAGCAGATCGGCCGCGTCGAGCGCGGCGTGCGCGGCCGCCAGGGTCACCCGGTTCACGTTGTAGGGGAGCTTTGCCTTGGCAATCTCGCCCGCAACGCTCGGATGCGCGAGGGCGTACCCGAATCGCAGCCCCGCGAGCGACATCGCTTTGCTGAAGGTGCGGAGCACGACGAGGCGCAGGTGGTCGCCGAGCAGCGGGATCGCCGTCGGGCCGCCGAAATCCTGATACGCCTCGTCCATCACGACGAGCGCCTCGGTCTCGGCGAGCAGCCGCTCCACTGCGCCGTCGGGGAAAGGCGTGCCGGTGGGGTTGTTGGGTGAGTTGACCACGATCACCGGCGCGCGTGTCTCGCACGCGGCGCGCACGAGCCCCTCGACGTCGAACCGGAAGTCCGCCGTGAGCGGCACGGGCACGTGGCGTCCGCCGTACACCGCCACCAGCAAGCGATACAGGCTGAACGTCGGCACGGGCGTGACCACGGGGGTCCCCGCGCCGACCGTGACCGCGAGGGTCGCCTGGATCAGCTCATTCGAGCCGTTCCCCGCGAGCACGCCGTCCGCCGTCCAGCCGTGCCGCGCGGCCAGGCGCTCGAGCAGGTCGGTCGGCGCGAACGGGGGATAGCGGTTCCACGCCTCGTCCCGCATGGCGCGGATCACCGCGTCCTTCAGCGTGCCGGGCACGTCGAACGGGCTCTCGTTCTGGTTCAGCTTGCGCGGCGCGGCGGGCGCGCTGAGAGTGTAGGCCGTTTGCGCGCGCACTTCGGGCTTGATCAACGCGAGCGCCGTTTCAGCCGAGCGAGCGGCGGGACGCAGACTCGGCATGCGGGGGGGCGGCGGGCGGGGGCGCGGGGGGCGTTCGCGGCCGGGCGCTACCGCCGCCGGCCCAGCACCGCTTCCAGCCGCGCCGAGAGAGCGCGCGCGCGGAACGGCTTCGTGAGGAAGTCGTCCGCGCCGAGCTCGAACACCCGCACCTCGTTGTCCTCGTCGCCCTTGGCGGTGAGCACGATGACGGGGATCGACGCCGTCGCGGGCCGGGACCGGAGGTGCGACAGCACACCGTAGCCGTCGAGCCCCGGCAGGTTGAGGTCGAGGACGATGATGTCGGGTCCGACGCGGTCGATCTGGTCGAGCGCCTGCGCCCCGTCTCGGGCTTCGGCCACGTCGTAGCCGTCCCGCTCGAGCAGATCCCGCATCACCTTGCGGAGGCTGTCCTCATCGTCCACGAGGAGCACCTTGGCGGCAGGCTGGCCGTACCGCCCGATCCCGCCCGAGCGACCGGGCTCCCCGAGCAGGTCGAAGGTGCCGGTCAGAACGTCGCGCACCGTGGGGGCCGGAGCCGGAGCCGCCGTCCCCGCCTCCGGTGTGATCCGCAGGGCGGGTCTGCTGGCCGACGAGCGGCGCCCGGCGGGCCTGGGCGGCTCGACCGGGCGGTCGTCCTCCTGCGGCATATCCACCACCCGCAACAGCTCGTCCACCGTGGACTCGCCCCGCAGCACGTGCGCGAGGCCGGATTCCCAGAGCGACTTCATCCCGCCGTGCCGCGCCGCCTGGGCGATGTGCTCCGCCGTTTCCCCCGCAGCGATGCGGCGCTCGACCTCGGGCGTCACGCTCAGCACCTCGACGATCGAGAACCGGCCCCGGTACCCGGTCATCGCGCACTCGGGGCAACCCGCGCCGCGCTGCAGCACCGTCCCCTTGGGGATCCAGCGCATCACGCGCTCGGGCGGGGGCTCCCTCCACACTTCCTTGCAGGTGCCGCACAGCCTCCGCATCAGCCGCTGCGCCAGCACCCCGCGCAGTGCCGATCCGATCTTGTATGCCTCGACCCCGATGTCCACGAGCCGGGTGACGGCGTTCGCCGCGTCGTTGGTGTGCAGGGTCGAGAGCACGAGATGGCCGGTGAGGGACGCCTGCACGGCGATCTGCGCCGTCTCGCGGTCGCGGATCTCGCCCACCAGGACCACGTTGGGGTCCTGCCGCAGAATCGAGCGCAGCGCCGACGCGAACGTGAGGCCCGCCTTCTCCTGCACCTGCACCTGCACGATCCCCGGAATCCGGTACTCGACCGGGTCCTCGACCGTCACGATGTTCACGCCCTCGCTCTTGATCATGTTGATGCAAGAGTACAGCGTGGTCGTCTTGCCCGAGCCGGTCGGGCCTGTGACGAGGATGATCCCCTCGCGGTTGTCGAGCAGCCGCTTGATCGAGTCAGCCTCGGCGGGGTTGAAGCCGAGCGAGTCAAGGGTCTTGACGGTCGCGCGGGAATCGAGAATCCGGATCACGACCTTCTCGCCCAGCGCGGCGGGAAGGGTCGACACGCGGAGGTCGATCGGCTGGCCGTTCACCGCCACCCGGGCGCGCCCGTCCTGCGGGCGCATCCGGTCGGCGATGTCGAGCTGCGACATGATCTTGATGCGCGAGATCAGGGGTAGCCCGGCCTGGCGCGGGATCTTCATCACCTGCCGGAGCACGCCGTCGATGCGGTAGCGGACCGCGATCCCGCCTTCCTCCGACTCGATATGGATGTCGCTCGAGCGCGCGAGGATGCCTTCCGAGAGGATGAGGTCCACGAGCCGCACCACCGGACGCTGGCTGGCGTCCGCTTCCGAAACGTTGATCTCCTCGGGGCCCGTAGGAGCGAGGTGCTGGACGTCGGAGGCGTCCTCCATCCCCTGGAGCACCTTGTCGATCGCCTTCTCCGGGCGGTACAGCTCGTCCAGCTTCTCGCTGATCTTGGACGGGGCGAGCAGCAGGCTCCGAACTTCCCGCGCCGTGGCGAAGGCGAGCGTCTTTTCGGCGTCCAAGTCGAACGGGTTCGCGGTGGCGACTTCGAGGAAGGAGTCGGTCACGCGGAGGGGCACGATCTGGAAGCGCCGCGCCAGCTGCTCGGGGACCTTGGCCTTCGCTGCCGGGTCGAGCTGCTGGAGGTCGGCGAGCTTGAGGCGGAACCGAGTGGCGAGAGCGGTGAGGATCTGGTCGTCGGTCGCGATCTTGTGCGCGACGAGCGTCTGCCACAGGGTCTGCCCTGGCTCGGCCTTCGCACGGAGCTCTGCGAAGAGCTCCGGCGTCAGCACCCCCTCGAGGGAGTGGACCAGCCATTCGTCGGCGAACTGCGTCTCGGCCATCGGGTAGCCTCGAAAGCTAGTCTGTCGGACGGCGCAGTCCAGCCCGGCTCACAGGATCCCCCAGAAATCGCGCGTCACATCGAACGCGAAGCCTGCCCGCCGCGTCACCGTGCCCACGCCCGCCTCAATTCGCAACAAGCCAAGCCACTCGAGGCCGACGCCCAGCGTCACGCGAGCGCGCGGGGCCGCGGCCCACGGCGTGCCGGCGACGCGCCGGTCGGCCCATCCCGCGGCCACGTACGGCGCAACGATGAGCTGCTGCGGGGCGCGGGCGTAGGGCCCGAGTCCGATCGAGACGAACGACACGGGAACGCGCCATTCGAGGTGCGCGAGCGCGAACGTCGCACCCCCGAAGCGGCGAAATCCCTCGCCCAAGAGCGTCCCCCGGCCCCCCAGGACGAAGGCGCGGTGCGCGGGGAGCGGCACGGTCGCGGCGCCGCCCTGTGCGCGCAGCAGCAGCCCGGTCGCGCCCGCTGGCCGGAGCAGGCGTCCCCAGGCCGAGAGCCGCACGTAGGTCGAGCCGCCGTCCATTCGCCCGCCCTCCGCGGCGAGCTCGAAGTGCAGGTCCCGCCGCACCGCGAACCCGTCGCTGCGGCGCCGCAGGGCGAGCTGCACGACGTCCACGCCCGTGCCGCCGAGGGCAGGATTCGGGCGGAACACCCCGGTGGCGGGCTTGGCGGCCACGGCGAGCGAGTGGATCGTCTCCCGGCCGAGCGCGGCGCTCCACTCGCTGCGCACCCCGATGCCGTGGCGGTAGGCGAGCCGCGCCCCGTCGGCCCGGTAGTAGTCGCCGTAATCACGTCCGAATTCCTGGGACGAAAACGAGTTGAAGAGCGGCGCGATCACGGCCACGTCGCCGACGTCCCGCGTCTCGCGGAACAGGCTCGCTTCGAGGGCGCCGCGGCCGGCGCGCTCCGTGACCCTCAGGCTCCCCTTGGGGCGCTCGTCGGCGAACCCGTAGCTCGCGATGGCGCGCAGCTCCCGCCGCTCGCCGCCGCCGCGCAGCACGATGCCGGCGCCGAGCGCCAACCCCTCCACGCGGTTGGCGTGCACCAGGTCGGAGACGCCGCGCACCCCGAGCCGGCGGGCTTTCAGTCCGGTGAGCGCGCGCCGGCTCGCGATCTGCTCCGCCTGGGCACGGACTCGCTCCAGGTCGTTCCGCCGCACCGGCTCGGCCACGTCCTGGATCGCGGCGGCGAGCGGCTCCCGCCACGGGAACGAATCGCGCTCGGCCTTGGGCAGGAAGGTGATCTCGTCCCCCGCGAACCAGCCGGCCGCGAGCCCCAGATTGAACACATAACCGTCGATCTCCCAGCGGCCGCGGATGATCCCGCGGGCCGGGATATCGAGCCAGGTGGCGCGGCGCCTGATCTCGATCTCCTGGCGGTAGGGAAGCCAGAACCGCCCCTCCCACAGCGCGTTGTCGAGCACGACGCTCACGTCCTCGAGCTGGGGGTCGAGGTAGGCCCGCCGCGTGAAGTTGAAGGCGAGCCGCACGAGATCCGCCGTCTCCGCGTCCACGTACAGCGTCCCCACGATCCGCACGGCGTCGAAGTCCTTGGGTTGGACGCGCAGCGCGACCACTCGCACCTCGCGCTGCGGCAACACGATCGTCGCGGTGTCGCCGAGCTGGTAGTCATAGAGGGCCGGCCCCCCCGGAGACAGCGGGTGCGGCACGTCGCGCACCTCGTCGCCCTCGCCGAGCCGAATGGCGGGGCCGAAATTGTTCTGGACGATGCCGAGATGGTCGCGGTGGTAGTTGATGTCGGTGGGGAGCTCGGCGCGGTCGCGCCAGCCGACGACGCGCTGCTTGCTGCTCGCCGGCGCCTTCCAGTACACTTCCAGCTCCAGCTGGTCGGCCTTGATGAGGCGCGGCGGATCGGCGAGCCCCTCGCCAAACTGCCCGAGGAAGAAGAGGAAGCCGTGGGCCTGGGCCTTGTAGTCGCGCAGCGCGGTGTCCGCGGCGGCGCGGGCGCGCCGCTGGATGGCGCGGTCGGCCAGCGCGAGCGCCGCAGCCGAATTCCACTCCTGGGCGGCGGCCGACGCGACGCCCAGCACCGTCGAGAGGACGACGCAGCACACTCGCTCCATCCTGTCCATGACCGCCCCCACATCTGAGTTCCTCGCCCGATCCGAGCGCGGCGGGATGGTGCCGCTCGTCCGCGAGGTGGTGCTGGATGCTGATACCCCGCTTGCCGCGTTCGTGAAGGTCGCCCGGCCCCCCTTCGCGTTCCTGCTCGAGTCCCTGGTGGGGGGCGAGCGCTGGGCCCGCTACACGTTCCTCGGCACCGAGCCGCGCGAGGTATGGCGGTACCGGGGCAGGCTGGCGGAGCGCTGGACGAAGCGGTCCGGCTGGAAGAGCGCGGGGGAGACGGACGATCCCATCGGGCACCTGGCGCAGCGGCTGCGCGAGCTCCCGGCCGCCCCAGTGCCCGGCCTCCCCCGCTTCACCGGCGGCGCGGTGGGGTATCTCGGCTACGACCTGGTGCGCACGATCGAGCGGCTCCCCCGGGCGCCCGCGGACTCGCTCGGCCTCCCCGACGCCCTGATGATGATCGCCGACACGCTGGTGATCATCGACAACCTGTTCGGCCGAGCGATCCTGGTCGCCAACGTCGAGGTGCCCCGCGGCGCGGATGGCAAGGAACGACTGCGGCTCCGCGACGCGGCCGAGGCCCGGCTCGCCGAGCTCGCCGCCCGGCTGCGCGCCAAGCACGAGCTGGCGCCGCTGGCGTTGCGGGACACGCTGCCGCCCGTCCCGACGGCGTCGCGCTATCCGCGCGAGGCGTTCGAGCGTGACGTGGCGCGGATCCTCGAGTACATCCGCGCGGGGGACACGTTCCAGACGGTGTTGTCGCGCCGCCAGGAGACCGCGGGCGCGGTGGACCCCCTGCTCCTCTACCGGTACCTCCGCGCGCTCAACCCCGCGCCCTATCTCTTCTATCTTGCCCTCGACGACGTCCATCTGGTCGGCAGCTCCCCCGAAGTGCTGGTGCGCGTGGAAGGCGGGGAGGTGACCGTGCGCCCGATCGCGGGGACCCGTCCCCGCGGCAAGACGCAGGAGGAGGACGAGGCGCTCGCGGGGGCCCTGCTGGGCGATGAGAAGGAGCGCGCCGAGCACTTGATGCTCGTGGACCTGGGGCGGAACGACGTAGGTCGCGTGGCGCAGTTCGGCACGGTGCGGGTCACCGACCTCCTGGCGATCGAGCGATACTCGCACGTGCAGCACATCGTCAGCGAGGTCCGCGGCAAGCTGCGCGACGGCTACGACGCGCTCGACGTGTTCCGGGCGTGCTTCCCGGCGGGCACCGTGACCGGAGCCCCCAAGGTCCGCGCCATGGAGATCATCGACGAGCTCGAGCCCGAGCGTCGCGGACCGTATGCGGGCGCCGTGGGCTACGTCGGCTGGGGCGCGACGAACCTCGACACGGCGATCGCGATCCGGGCCGCCGTCGTCCTCAAGGACCGCATCGTCGTGCAGGCGGGCGCGGGGATCGTGGCCGACTCGGACCCGGCGCGCGAGTTCGCCGAAACGGAAGCGAAGGCGCAAGCGGTGCTGAAGGCGCTGGCGCTCGCGAAGGCGGGGGGGTGAAGTATATTGTCCGCTTGTGTTTAAGCTGTTGAGCACGACGGGCGAGCAGTCCATCGACCTGCAGCCCGGCCGCACCATCGTCGTCGGGCGCGCCGTCAAGAGCGACGTCCCGATCTACGATCCTACCATCTCGCGCAAGCACGCGGAGCTCACGCTCACCGACGGCGGCGTCAAGGTCAAGGACGTCGGCTCGTCCAACGGCACCTTCCTGAACGGCGCGCGCGTCGCCGAGGCGGTCGCCAGCGACAACGACGTGATCACGTTCGGCAAGGTGGCGTTCCGGGTGAAGGAGGTCTCCGCCCCTGCCCCACGGCCGCAGGTCGTGCCGCCCCTGCCGTCCGAGCTCGGGGCGCGCGTCCCGGGCGGCACGATCGTGCGACAACTCCCCGTGAAGAACTCGGGCGGGGTGCCCGCGATCGTGGTGGAGACGGCGTCCGGGGCGTCCCACCTCAAGGTCTCGGCGCAGTCACTCGAAGAGCGGCGCCAGAAGAAGCTCGAGCTGCTGCTCGAGATCTCCAAGGAGCTGTCCAAGCAGCAGGAGTTCGACCGCCTGCTCGACAAGGTCGTGGACTTCACGTTCCAGATCATGAACGTGGACCGGGTGTCAATCCTGCTGATCGAGGAGGCGAGCGGCGAGCTGGTGCCGAAGATCTCCAAGGGACGCACGGCGCAGTCCTCCGCGTCAAAGCACGTGCCGCAGTCGATCGCGCGGAAGGTGGTCGAGGACCGCGTCGCGATCCTGTCCGACAATACCGCGGCCGACGAGCGGTTCAAGGGGAAGTCGATCCTGATCCAGAGCGTGCGCAGCGCGATGTGTACCCCCTTGATGGGCACCGCCCAGGATGTCCTGGGCATCCTCTACGTGGACAACCTCACCGCCACCCACTCGTTCGCCGACGAGGATCTCGAGTTCCTCATCGCGTTCGGCTCGCTCGCGGCGGTCGGGATCGAGAACTCGCGGCGCTCCGAGCGGCTGCGGCGCGAGGCGCTCGTGCTGTCGAACTTCCAGCGCTATTTCGCGCCGAATCTCGCGCTCCAGATCGCCCAGCAGGAGGGCGCTGTCCAGCTCGGCGGCCAGAAGCGGCCGGTCGTGATCTTTTTCTCCGACATCCGAGGCTTCACCACGATGTCCGAGACCATGGGCCCCGACGACATCGCCACGCTGCTCACCGAGTATTTCACCGAAATGGTGGAGATCGTGTTCGAGCACGACGGCACGCTCGACAAGTTCATGGGCGACGCGATCATGGCGCTGTGGGGCGCGCCGATCGCCCACGAAGACGACGCCGACCGCGCCATGGCGTGCGCGCTCGACCAGCTGAGCGCGCTCGAGAAGCTGAACCGGAAGTGGAAGCAGGAGCGCCGTCCCGAGCTCGGCATCGGGATCGGCATCAATTTCGGCGAGGTGTTCGCGGGGAACATCGGCTCGGACCGCCGGCTCGAGTACACCGTGATCGGCGACGCGGTGAACACGGCGAGCCGCCTCTGCTCCACCGCGGGGCCGAACGAGATCCTGATCTCGGAGCCCTTCTACCAGCGGCTCAAGCAGCACCCCGCCGTCGAGCCCCTGGAGCCCATCCGCGTCAAAGGGAAGGCGCACCAGGTGCCGATCTACCGGGTGAAACGGTAGGGCACCCCGAAGCGCTCCAGCAGCTCGAGCGCCAGCCGGAGCGGCAGGCCCATCACGCTGAAGAAGTCGCCGCGGATCCCCTCCACCAGCGCCGCTCCCTTGCCCTGGATCGCGTAAGCGCCGGCCTTGTCGAGCGGCTCCCCCGTCGCGACGTAGTCGGCGATCTGCGCTCTGGAGAGCGACCGGAACTTCACGTCGGTGACGTCGATCGCGTCCTCGAGCCGGTCGTCCCGCGCCACGGCGACGGCCGTCATCACCTGGTGCGTGCGCCCCTCGAGCCGAGCCAGCATCTGCATCGCGTCGGCCGGCGTGCTCGGCTTCTCGAAGACCTCCCCGCGCAGCACCACCGTCGTGTCCGCGCCGAGCACGACCTCGCCGGGCGCGCGCAGGGCCACGGCGCCCGCCTTCGCGCGCGCGAGGCGCGTGACGTAGCCCTCCGGCAGCTCCGAGCTCTCCCGCGTCTCGTCCACGCAGGGCTCGACGATGCGGAACGGCAGCCCGAGCATCGTGAGGAGCTCGTGGCGCCGGGGCGAACCGCTCGCGAGGACGATCACCGCTCGAGGAGCAGAGTCACGGGTCCGTCGTTCACCAGCTCCACCTCCATCATCGCCCCGAACTCGCCGGTCTCCACCCGGTCGCTCCCGCCCTTCTCCCGCATCAGCGCGACGAACCGCTCGTACAGAGGAATCGCGATCTCGGGCGGCGCCGCGTCCACGAAGCTCGGCCGGCGCCCCTTGCGCGCGTCGCCGTACAGCGTGAACTGGGAAACGACGAGTAACCGCCCGGCGACGTCGTCCAGCGCGAGGTTCATCTTCCCCTCCGCGTCCGGAAACACCCGCAGGCCGAGGATCTTGTCCGCCATCCAGGCGAGCGTGTCCTCGGTGTCGGAAGCGTGCAAGCCCGCGAGCACGAGGAACCCCACCCCGATCTTCCCCGTCATCCTCCCGGCGACGCGCACTTCCGCGCGGGAGACGCGCTGGAGCACCACCCGCACCCGTACCCCTCCCCGTCACACGTCACACGTCACCGTCGCACGCGCTTGCAACGTGGGACGTGCGACGTGTGACGTGCCACGTGGGACGCTTCATTCCACCGTCACGCTCTTCGCGAGATTCCGCGGCTGATCCACGTTGCACCCCCGCCGCACCGCGATGTAATAGGCGAGTAGCTGCAGCGGCAGGACCGTGACAATCGGCGCGAGCGGGTCGAGCGTTTCGGGCATCGCGATCGTGTGGTCGGCGAGCTTCGCGACGCCCGTGTCACCCTCGGTGACGACCGCGATCACGCGACCGCCGCGCGCCTTCACTTCCTCGATGTTGCTCACGACCTTCGAGTACACGGCGTCTCTGGGCGCGATGAACACCACGGGCATCAGGTCGTCGATCAGCGCGATCGGGCCGTGCTTCATCTCGGCGGCGGGATAGCCCTCGGCGTGGATGTAGGAGATCTCCTTGAGCTTGAGGGCCCCCTCGAGCGCCACCGGGAAATTGTAGCCGCGTCCCAGGTACAGCACGTTGCTCGCGCGCATCATCCGCTCCGCCACCCGCTCGACCTCGGGCGCCTTCGCGAGCGCGCGCTCCACCAGCTCCGGCAGCTGGGCCAGCGCCCGCACGACTTCCCGCCCCTGCAGGATCGAGAGCGCCCGCAGGCGCCCCATCTTGAGCGTGAGCAGCGCCAGCGCCGCGATCTGGCTCGTGAACGCCTTCGTCGACGCCACGCCGATCTCGGGCCCGGCATGCAGGTAGATCCCGCCGTCCACCTCGCGGGCGATGCTCGAGCCGACGACGTTCACGAGCCCGAGGGTGCGGGCGCCCCGCCGCTTCGCCTCGCGCAGCGCGGCCAGCGTGTCCGCCGTCTCGCCCGACTGCGAGATCCCGACCACCAGCGTCCGCTCGTCCACGATGGGGTTGCGGTAGCGGAACTCGGAGGCGTACTCGACTTCGGAAGGAATGCGCGCGAGCTCCTCCATCATGTATTCGCCGATCAGCGCCGCGTGCCACGACGTGCCGCAGGCGGTGAAGACGATGCGATCCACCCGCAGCAGCTGCTCGTCCGAGAGGTTCAGGCCGCCGAGCCGGGCGGTGCCCTCCTCCTCGAGCAGGCGACCGCGCAGCGTGTTCCGGACGCTCTCCGGCTGCTCCATGATCTCCTTCAGCATGAAGTGCGCGTAGCCGCCCCGCTCGATCGTCGCGAGGTCCCAATCCACCCGGGTCACCGCCTTCTCCTTCTCCGCGGCGTCGAGATCGAGGATGCGGTAGTCGTCGGGCCGGACCACGGCGATCTCGCCGTCGTCGAGGTAGACCACCGAGCGGGTGTACGCAAGCACCGCGGAGGCGTCGGAGGCGACGAAGTTTTCTCCCGCGCCCAGCGCCACCAGCAGCGGCGACCCGCGGCGTGCGGCCACGACCGTGTCCGGCGCCGCGGTCGAGATGACCGCGATCCCGTAAGCGCCTTCGACCTCGTTCAGGGCGGCCGCCACGGACTCGGCGAGCGCTCCGCCCTTCGCCATGTGCTCCTCGATAAGATGGCTGAGCACCTCGGTGTCGGTCTCGGAGCGGAACACGTGGCCGTGGCGCGCCAGCGCGGTGCGGAGCACGCCGGCGTTCTCGATGATGCCGTTGTGGATGAGGGCGAGCGTCCCGGCGCAGTCGGTGTGCGGGTGCGCATTGACCGTGTTGGGCGCGCCGTGGGTGGCCCAGCGGGTGTGGGCGATACCGGTCCGACCGGTCGGGAGAACCGCGCCGAGCGCTTTCTCCAGCATGCCGATCCTGCCGGGCGTCTTGTGGACCTCGATCCGGCCGTTCTCGAGGACCGCGATCCCCGCCGAGTCGTAGCCGCGGTACTCGAGCCGCTTCAGCCCTTCGAGCAAGAGCGGCGCCGCCTGCCGCGATCCGGTGTAGCCTACGATGCCGCACATAGTCGCCGTCCCTCGTCCACGAGCGCTTGCGCCAGCGCGCCGGTCGGCGCCTCGGCGATCAGCCGAATGATCGGCTCGGTGTTCGACGGCCGCACGTGCAGCCAACGGTCCTGCCAGGCGAGCCTGAGGCCGTCCTGTACGTCCACCCGCGCATCCGCGAAGCGACGCTTCAGGGCCGCGTACACCGGATCGAGGGCCGGACCACGGGACGCTTTGGCCTTGACGATCGCATAGCGCGGCGCCGCCGCCACGAGCTCGCTGACCGTTTGCCCGGTCCGCTCGAGCAGCGCCAGCACCAGCGCGGCAGCCACCGGCGCGTCGCGACCCGCGTGGAGCGCCGGGTACATCACTCCCCCGTTCCCTTCACCCCCGATGACGGCCCCAAGCCGCACGATCGCGCGGGCCACGTAGACCTCCCCCACCGGCGTGCGCACGACGTCGGCGCCGTGCTCGCGCGCCGCATCCTCGACGACGAGGCTGGTCGAGAGGTTGCACACTACGACGGACGGGCGGACGGGCGGACCGGGGGACGGCCGGTCCACCTGTCCGCCGAGCTCCGCCCGCACCGCGAATGCCAGCGTATAGTCCTCCCCGATCGGTGCGCCCTTCTCGTCCACGATCGCCAGCCGGTCTCCGTCGGGATCCACCGCGATCCCGAGCCCGGCGCCCGAGCGCTTTACCAGGGACGCCAGCTCGCCGAGGTTCTCCGGTACCGGCTCCGGCGGCCGCGCGAACTGCCCGTCGGGCTCCAGGTTGATGCCCGTCACGGTGCACCCGAGTCGTTCCAGCAGCGCCCGCATGATCGGGCCGCCGGCGCCCCGCACCGCGTCGAGCGCCACCTTGAACGCACGCGCCCGGATCCGTCCGACGTTGATGGCGGGAAGCGTGAGGACGCCCTCGAGGTGGCGTCCGACGGCCTCCTCATCGGTCGTCACCCTCCCGAGCGGCCCCCGCCTGCCACCGCCCTCCCCCGCCAGGTGTTGCACGCGAGCCCCGGCCGCCCGATCGAGGAAGATGCCGTCCGGCCCGATGAATTTCAGCGCGTTCCACTCGATGGGGTTGTGACTGGCGGTGATCGCGATCCCGCCGCCGGCGCGATGATGCTCGACCGCCAGTTGGATCGTGGGCGTTGGGGCAAGGCCGACATCGATCACGTCGCAGCCGACGGTGGTGAGGCCCTCTCGCACGGCTTTGGCGAACGCTGGTCCGGACTGACGCGAATCGCGACCCACGACGACGCGCGGCTCCCGCTCCTGGGCCCACCGGCCGAAGGCCATGGCCCAGCGGCTCACGACGTCGGGCGTGAGATCCTTGTCGACGATCCCGCGCACGCCGGACACGCCCACCATCAACGTGTCGGTCATTGCCGCACCGCAGCAACGCGGGGCGAGGGGGTCAGTCGGACGCGCGTCAGGGGCGTCCGGCTTCCAGCGCGCGGGCCGGCAGGCGCAGCGGGCGCGCCTCCGGCGTGGACACGGGGAGCGCCGCCGCGTCGGGAAACGCCGCGAAAAAAGCCTCGACCACCTGTGCGTCGAACTGGACGCCCTTGCACTCCAACAGCTCCTGCGTCGCCTTCTGCACGCTGAGCGCGGGGCGGTAGGGGCGCACGCTGGTCATCGCGTCGAAGGAGTCGGCGACCGTGACGACGCGGACCTCTCGCGGGATGGCGTCCCCCTTGAGCCCGTCGGGGAAGCCCTTGCCGTCGAGGCGCTCGTGGTGCGAGCGCACGATCGCGAGCGCCACGGGCGCGTCGCGCATCAGCGGCCCGAGAATGCGGGCGCCGATCACGGGGTGCTCCATGATGTGCCGGTATTCGGGCTCGGTGAGCTTCCCCGGCTTGTGCAGCACCGTCTCGCTCACCCCGATCTTTCCGATGTCGTGGAGCTCCGCCCCGAGCGCGATCACGTCGAGCACGTCCGGCCCGAGCCCGAGCGCTCGGGCGATCCGCAGCGAGTAGGTCGCCACGCGGACCGAGTGGCCCCGGGTGTAGGAGTCCTTTTCTTCCAGGAAGTGCACGAGCGCCTGGAGCCGCTCCAGCGACAGCTCCTCGATGCGGCGCGCCTGCTCCAGGACCCGTTCCTCCAGGTGCTGCTGGTAGTTCCGGTTCTCGATGATGAGGCGGCGCTTGTCCAGCGCCTGCATCACGCGCGCCCGGACCTCGTCGAGGTGGAACGGCTTCGCCATATAGTCGAGCGCGCCGAGCCGGAGGCAGGCGACGGCGCTATCCACCTCGGCCACGGCGGTCACCATGATCACGGCCGTGTCGGGCCAGAGCGCCAGGATCTCGCGCAGCAGCGAGACCCCGTCCATCTGCGGCATGCGGAGGTCGGAGATTACGAGCGGCACCGGGTGTCGGTGCAGGGTCTCGAGCGCCTCGATGCCGGAGCCGGCCTCGGAGCAGGTGAAGCCCTCCCCCTCGAGCAGGCGCACCAGCACGCGGCGGAGCCGCGGCTCGTCGTCCACCACCAGGCAGCTCACGGCATTGGGTTGCGGCATCCGTGCGTAACGTATAGATCGCTTGCTCGGCGCGAAAGTCACCCTTACGTTCCCGCCATGACCAAGGTCTCGGCTCACGACCTGACCCGACGCTTCGGCACGCGCGCGGTGCACGCCGGGCAGGTCCCGGATCCCCTCGCCGGCGCCGTGATGACGCCCATCTACCAGACGTCCACCTACGTCCAGGACGCGCTGGGCAGGCACAAGGGCTACGAGTACGCCCGAACCCAGAACCCCACGCGCGAGGCGCTGGAGCGCAATATCGCGGCGCTCGAGGGCGGCGGGCACGGCTTTGCGTTCGCGTCGGGGCTCGCCGCGGTGGACGCGGTCCTGAAGCTCCTCTCGCAGGGCGACCACGTCGTGTGCGGCGAGAACGTGTACGGCGGCACGCACCGGCAGATGACGCTCATCTGGTCGCGGCTCGGCCTCGAGTTCACGTTCGTGGACACCGCCGACGCGCAGCGCATCGCAGACGCCCTGTCGCCGCGGACCAGGATGGTTTACGTCGAGACGCCCACCAACCCGATGATGCGCCTGTGTGACCTGCAGGCCGCCGGCGAGATCGCCCGGCGCGCGGACGCCTTGTGCGTCGTCGACAACACGTTCGCGACCCCCTGCTTCCAGCGCCCCCTCGAGCTCGGCGCGGACGTCGTGCTCCATTCGACCACCAAGTACCTGAACGGCCACAGCGACATGATCGGCGGGGCGCTGGTCGCGAACTCGGACGACCTGGCCGAGCAGATCGGATTCATCCAGAACGCGTCGGGCGCCGTGCCGGGGCCGTGGGACTGCTGGCTGGCGCTGCGCGGCGTGAAGACGCTCCCCCTGCGGATGCGGCAGCACGACGCCAACGGCCGCCGCATCGCCGAGTGGCTGACCAAGCACCCCAAGGTCGAGCGGGTGTACTATCCGGGACTCCCGTCGCATCCCCAGCACGACCTCGCCTGCCGCCAGATGAAGGGGTTCGGCGGCATGATCTCGATGGAGCTGGGCTCGCTTGAGCGCGCGCGGCGGTTCGTCGAGCGCACCGCGATCTTCGCGCTCGCCGAGTCGCTGGGGGGGGTGGAGAGCCTCGTCGGGCACCCCGCCTCGATGACCCACGCGAGCGTGCCGGCCGAGCTGCGGCGGGCGATGGGACTCACCGACAGCCTGGTGCGGCTGTCCGTCGGCGTCGAGGACGTGGAGGACCTGATCGCGGACCTGGACCAGGCGCTCGCGGCAGCGGGATGACGGGGAGGCGGCCGGGCGAAACAGCCGCTGCCGCGGCGCGTAGTGAGCGTTTGCTCTACACTCGCAGGAGTATGCCATGAGCGACCCGACCGGCCTTCCGGCCCAGCGCCCCCGGAGCATTCTCACCCAGATCGCCCCGGTCGCCTGGGAGCACCCCGCCGACCGCGCGGCCCTGCAGGCGCTGCGCGCCGTTCCCGGCTTCGACGAGGTGCTGAAGAAGGTCTACGGCTTTCTGGGCGAGCGCGGCGTGCGCCTGCTGTTCCAGGCGGACGCGGTGCGCGTGGGCCCGAAGCAGTTCCCGCGCCTCCACGGCCTGTTCACGGAGGTGCGGAGCACGCTGGACTGGGAGCCGGAGACGGAGCTGTTCGTCTCGCAGACGCCGTTCGCGAACGCGGGCGCGTTCGGGATGGACCAGCCCTTCATCGTGATCAATTCGGGCGCCGTGAAGCTGCTGGACGACGACGAAATGCGCGCGCTGCTGGGCCACGAGCTGGGTCACGTGATGAGCGGCCACGCCCTGTACCACACGCTGCTGGTCATCCTGCTCAACGTCAGCCTGTCGGCGCTCCCGTTCCTCGCGGGCATGGCGCTCTTGCCCATCCAGCTCGCGCTGCTCGAGTGGTTCCGCAAGAGCGAGCTGTCCTCGGACCGCGCCGGCCTGCTCGCGACGCAGGACCCGGTGGCGTCGCTGCGCCTGCACCTCAAGTTCGCGGGCGGCGGGGACATGTCGCAGATGGACCTGGACGCGTTCCTCGTCCAGGCGAAGGCGTACGAGGAGAGCGGGGGCGCCCTCGACCGCATCTTCAAGATCCTGGGCGTGATGGGGCGGAGCCACCCGTTCAACACGATGCGCGCGGCCGAGCTGCAGCGCTGGATCGAGGCCGGGCATTACGAACGTATCCTGCGCGGCGAGTACCCGAAGCGGGGCCCCGAGGCCGAGCAGCGGCCCCTCGACCAGGACATCGACGAGGCGCGCGACTACTACATGAAGGAGGCGAAGGCGGTCGTGAACGACGTGGTGGACAGCGCGAAGCGGGCCGCCCAGGCGTTCTCGGACGCGTTCAAGAAAAAGTGAGAATCCTGGTCGTCGGCGGGGGCGGCCGCGAGCACGCGCTCTGCTGGGCGCTGAAGCGCGACTCCCCCGACGCGACCCTGTTCGCCGCTCCCGGCAACCCGGGGACTGCACTGCTCGGCACCAACCTGCAGGTCCCGGCGGTCGAGGTTGAGAAGGTGGTCGAGGTGGTGGAGGAACACCACATCGACCTCACGATCATCGGGCCGGAAGCACCACTCGCGCTCGGCCTGGCCGACCGGCTGCGGGAACGTGGCCGGCCCGTGTTCGGCCCGAGCCGAGCCGCCGCCCGGATCGAGTCCTCCAAGGCGTTCGCGAAGGACGTGATGCGACGCGCGGGCGTCCCCACGGCCGAGGGCCGCGCGTTCACCGAGCTCGACCCCGCGCTCCGCTACATCCGGGATCACGCTGAGCCCCTCGTCGTGAAGGCGTCGGGGCTCGCCGCGGGCAAAGGCGCGGTCGTGTGCGCCTCGCGGAGCGAAGCGACGCGCGCGGCGCGCGCGATGCTCGCCGGGAACGCGTTCGGGGACGCGGGCCGGGAGATCGTGGTCGAGGAGTTCCTCGAAGGAGAGGAGCTCTCGGTCCTCGCCCTGACCGACGGCGCGCGCCTCCTCATCCTGCCGGCGGCCCAGGACCACAAGCGGCTGGGTGAAGGGGACGCCGGCCCGAACACCGGCGGGATGGGCGCGTACTGCCCCGTGCAGCTCGCGACCGCGGAGCTGCTCGCGCGCGTGCGCCGCGACGTCCTCGAGCCGACGATCCACGAGCTCGGGCGGCACGGCGCGCCGTATCAGGGCGTGCTGTACGCCGGGCTCATGCTCGGCGACGACGGCGCCATCCGCGTCCTCGAGTTCAACTGCCGCTTCGGCGATCCCGAGACCCAGGCGGTGCTGCCGGTGCTGCCGCCCGGCGTGACGCGCCACATCGCCGAGATCGCGGCGGCCGCCTGGAAGCCCGCGGACGCCGGCGTCCCGGCGACCCGCGCCGCCGTGGCCACGGTGCTCGCGGCGCGCGGGTACCCCGAGAACCCCGAGCTCGGCGCCGCCATCGTCGTGCCGCGGGACATCGAGCCGGGAACGCTGATCTTTCACGCGGGCACCTATCGGGACCCGGACGGCACCCTGCGCGGGTGCGGCGGCCGTGTGCTCACGGTCACCGGCCTGGGTGATACGGTGGCGGAGGCGGCGCAGCGGAGCGCCGCCGCCTGCGAGCTCATCGCCTTCGAGGGAAAGACCTACCGGCGGGACATCGGATGGCGGGAGATCAGGGGGCGTGCCGGAGCTGCCCGAGGTTGAGACGATCGTCCGGGAGCTCGCGCCCCGGCTCGAAGGCTACCGCATCCGGCGGGCCCGGCTGGCGAAGACGGACGTGCTGCGCAAGGTGTCGAAGCCGCGCCTGCTCCGCACCCTCAAGGGCAACACGGTCGAACAAGTGGCGCGCCGCGCCAAGCACGCCGTGTTCCGGCTCGCGAGCGGCCACCGCCTCATCGTTCAGCCCCGGATGACCGGCTCGCTCGTGGTGTACGACCGGCCGCTCACGCGCGCCGAGGCGAAGTATGCGGTGCTCACCTGCACCATCGAGGACGGCCGCCTGCTCGTGTACCGCGACGTGCGCCGCCTCGGCACCGTGTGGCTGCTCGACGAGAAGGGCTGGGCCGCGTACACGGGCCGCATCGGCCCCGAGCCGCTCGACGAGACGTTCACCCCGTTCGTGTTCGCCGAGCGGTTGCAGGGAACCCGCGCCGCGATCAAGAAGGCGATCATGGACCAACGCCGCCTCGCGGGCGTGGGGAACATCTACGCGAACGAGGCGCTCTTCGAAGCGGGCATCGACCCCTCCAAGCCCACCCACAAGCTCTCGCTCGACGAGTTCGCGCGCCTGCACGCGGCCGTGACGGGCGTGCTCGAGCGCGCGCTCCGCGCATCGGGGACCACGGTCCGTGACTACCGCACCGGCACGGGTGGACGGGGCCGGTTTCAGTTCGAACTGAAGGTGTACGGGCGGGGCGGGGAGCCCTGCAGACGGTGCGGGAAGCGGCTGGTCACGACCCACACGATCGACCTGCGGGCTACGACGCTCTGCCCGTTTTGCCAGCGCTGATAGGCGTTGTAAGACGCGTGGCGTCTTGGCGTCGTGCAACGTCTACGGCGACATCGCCCCTCTGAACTCGAGCTCGCCGGTACGCTCGTCCAGGTCGATCGTGAGGTTGAGCGTGGCGCTCCCGTCCGCTTCCGCAAATCGGCCCGTCCCGCCGTTGAACTCGAGCGTGCCGGCGAGGGGGACGTCGCCTTCGTCCAGCGGGGGGAAGGTGGCCGCGGCGGCAGTGCGCAACTCGGCCCCGTTGGCTGCCCTGAACACCACCGGACCACTTGCCGCGCCGCTGCCGTCCGAGTTGAACGTCACCGTCGGACCTCCGGTGACCGAGCTGCGCCCGAGCCCGCTGATCAGGCACGTGCCGGTGAAGGGCGTCTGCGCCTTCGTGATCTGGCCGGCGGGCCCGAACTCGAGCGGCTCGACCTGGAAACCGATCGTGCACCGGCCTTTGATCGGCCTCGCGTGGTGCTTGTGGCCCGGCCCCATGAAATTGGCGAGCGGGCGCACTCCCGTGGGCGTGTCCGGGCCGCACGCTTGGAGGACTGTCGCGATCAGGATGAGCGAGACGGAGATGGCGGGACGCATCGTGAGATCCTCGACGGGGCGAACGTCTGCTTGAGGATCTGCAAGGGGGATGCCCCATCGCTCGCCCCGGCCGACACGGTCGGCGCCCGGCGCGCCGTCCCGCATGGCGCACCATCCCTCCTGCCTGGCCCGGGGCTGCGCGCTTCAGTCTGTGCCACGTTGCAACAGCGCCAGTGGTGTGGCGTGGGTGCTGCATTTTCCGCGGCCTCCTCGACGAGCTCGAGACCCTCTTCAGGGGTCAGGAGCGCTGCAAGCACGGAGCGGTCACCGCTCCAGCGGTGGATTCGATAGAGCGGTGAACTGTGCCGCTCTCAATCGATGTCCGGACACTGAACGGCGCGACCGCCGCGACCGGCGCGCAACGTACTACCGGGTGATCAGCTCCAGCGCCGTGTCGCGGATCGTGCGGAACCCCTGCTCCGAGCGCGCGTCGCCCGCGTCGTTCGTGGTGTTGAATGCGGCGATCACGGCGGCGGAGGTCTTGGGGTTGATGTAGAAGAACGACCGGAACCCCGCCTGGTGACCCGTGTGCCCGATGAATCGGACGCCGCCGCGCCACAGCACGAAGAACGACAGCCCGACCGAGTCCCCCGGCGCGTCACCGTCCGCGCGGTGGAGCGGCCGCCACATCTCGTCGAGCGAGGATCGCGCCAGCACGGAGTCCCCGCCGCGCGCGCTCGTCAGGAACCCGACCCACCGCGCCACGTCCCCGAGCGGCGCGTTCCAGCCGCCGTTCGGAATGGTGATGCCGGGATCGAAGTCGCGCCCGTTGGCGACGACCGATACCCGGCCCGCGCTGTCCCGCGTGACCGTGTAGTTGTTGGAGCGCCGCGCGGCGAGGTGATAGGGAGTGGCGCCGAAGTAGCTGCCCGTCATCCCGAGCGGCGTCCAGAGGTTCTTGTAGACGTACCCCTGATAGGGATCTCCGGTCACCTGCTCGATGATCCGCGCGAGATAGATGAACGCGGGGTTGCTGTAGCTGTACCGAGATCCCGGCGGAAACGCGATTTCCTGGTACGGCATCATCGCCACCAGCTGCTCCCACCGCGTCGGCTCGAACGGCTCCCATGGCCTGCCCGCTCCGTACGGCCAGGTGGGGTTCTGGAACCCCGCGGAATGCGACAGCAGCATCCGGACCGTGATCGCGTCCACAGAGCCGAACGGGTCGTGGACGAGCCGCAGCTCGGGGACGTAGCTCGTCACCCGGTCGTCGAGCGCCAGCCGCCCGCGATCGCGCAGCTGCATGATCGCGACCGCCGTGAGCGTCTTGGTGATGGACGCCCAGTGGTAGATCGTGCGCTCGTCCGCGCGCTGCCCCAGCGCGCGATCCGCGAAGCCGTACTCGTGGTGCGCGAGCACCCGCCCGTCGCGCATCATGAGCACGCCGGCGCCGACGACGCTGTCCGCGGTCGCGTACGCGTCGAACGCCCGGACGAAGTCCCCCCAGCCCGCTGGGGCGAGCGGGGCCGCGCGTTGTCCCTGCGCCGCCGGCGCGCTCGCCGAGACCAGGAGAACCATCAGGGCGCTTCGCATGCCAAGCGGACCATGGCCTAGGCGAGCGCCACCAACCGCGCCCGCGGCGGGATCCCCGGCTCGAGCTCCATGATGCCCACCGACGGCTGCAGATCGAACCGCCGCTGTCCCGCGCCGCCGGGATTCATCACCGTGACCGTGCGGTCCACCAGCTCCAGCAGCGCCTGGTGGGTGTGCCCGTAGACGATGATCTCCGCGCGCGGGAAGGCCTCGTGCAGCGTCGCGGGCGTCGGGTGGCCGAATTGGTCGCCGTGGGTCACCACGATCTCGAAGCCATCGAGCTCGAGCGTCGCGACCTGCGGCAGCCGGGCGCGGAGCGCCGGAGGATCCACATTGCCGTACACGGCAGTGACCGGCGCGATCGCCTCCAGGTCCGCGAGGATCCCCGGCTTGCCCAGGTCCCCGGCATGCAGGATGTGATCGACCTCGCGAAACACGTCGAACACCCCGGGCCGCAGCAGCCCATGCGTGTCCGAGATCACCCCAACTCGCACCGCGCCTCCTTGCAACGTAACGTCGTGCGTCGTGCGTCGTGCGTCGTGCGTCGTGCAGCTACTTCCCCTCCCAGCGCTTGATGAGCTGGATGTCGAGCCCCAGGTGGTCCACGATTCGCTGGACGACGAAGTCCACGAGGTCGCGCACCTGCTCGGGCTTGTGGTAGAACCCGGGCGCGGCGGGGAGCACGGTCGCCCCGGCCTCGGTCGCCAGCGTGAGATTGCGCAGGTGGACGAGCGACAGCGGCGTCTCGCGCGGCACGAGGACCAGCTTGCGTCGCTCCTTGAGCACCACGTCCGCAGCGCGCTCGACGAGGGAACGGCTCGTGCCGTGCGCGATCGCCGCCACCGTCGCCATCGAGCAGGGGCAGATGGCCATCCCGGCCGTCTTCGCCGAGCCCGAGGCCGGCTCGGCGCCGCGGTCCGAGTCGTCGAACACCCGCACGCTCGTCCAGTCGCCCCCCGTCGCCTTCTTCAGGCCGGCGTCGTCCTGGAGGCCGCATTCCTCGGTGAGCAACCGCCAGCCGTGACTCGAGATCATCAGCCACGTGGGGACGTGATGCGTGGCGAGCACTTCGAGCAAGCGCAGGCCGTACGGGGCGCCGGAAGCCCCGGTGATCGCGAGAATGACGGGGAGCTTGGTCATCTCCCGCGCCGGTTCGGTGCGGGGGAACGTTTCGGGTGCGCCGGCGGACGCGGAGGCGGGGGAGAATGCGGAGTGCGGAGTGCGGAGTGCGGAATGGACGAGCGCTCGTCTTGCCGCCTGCCGGCCTTCCCATCGCGCCTCGACCCCTTCTTTTTCAATTCCGCACTCCGCATTCCGCAATCCGCAATTGTCAGAACACCCGATCCGCCAACGCGCCAAGAAAGACCACGATGCTCACGATCCCATTGGCCGTGAAAAACGCGGCGTCGAGGCGGCTCAGGTCTCCCGGCTTCACGAGGTGGTGCTCCCAGGCGATGAGCCCGGCGCCGACCGCGACGCCCCCGAAGTATGCCCAGCCGAGGCCCGCGCCCGCCCCGAACAGCACGAGCGCGAACAGCGCGAGCCCGTGCAGCGACTTCCCCGCGACGATGGCGGGCCCCCGGCCCAGCCGCACCACCAGCGACCGCAGCCGCTCCGCCCGGTCGAAGGCCTCGTCCTGGAGCGCGTAGAACACGTCGAACCCGGCCACCCAGCACGTCACCGCCGCCGTGATCGCGCCCAGCAGCCACCACGGCCGGCTCCAGGCGCCCGCCACCGCGAGATACCCGCCCACCGGCGCCATCGCGAGCGAGAGGCCCAGCCACAGGTGCGACCAGTCGGTGAAACGCTTGGTGTAGCTGTACGACCCGATCCACAGCAGCGCCAGGGGCGAGAGGGCGAAGCACAGCGGATTCAGCTCCCACGCCGCCCCCACGAACAACGCCGCCGCGACGAGCACGGCGCTCCACGCCTGCGCGAGGGTCAGCCGCCCGGACGGCAGCTCGCGCTGCCGCGTGCGCGGGTTCCGGGCATCGAGCTCCCGGTCGGCGATGCGGTTGAACCCCATGGCGACGAACCGGGCGCAGGTGAACGCGAGGATCACGAGACCCATCGCGCGCCCCGTGAGGGGATACGTCCGGGACGCCACGACCACGCCCAGCAGCGCGAACGGCAGCGCGAAGATGGTATGCGGCAACCGGACAAAATTCGCATATCGGACAAGCAACGACTCGCCGGCGAGCCGCTGGCCCTCGCGGGCGGTCAGGCGGACCGGCGGACCGGCGGACGGAGTGACGCGCTGTCCGACCGTCCGCCCGTCCGCCCGTCCGCCCGTGCTAGAGCTCAATCCCCAGCTCCTCCCACATCGCATCGACCCGCCGTTGCGTCTCCGGATCCATCACGATCCTGCTCGGCCACTCCCGCGTGAAGCCCTCTTCCTTCCACTTGCGCGTGGCGTCGATCCCCATCTTGGAGCCGAACGTGAACCCCCGGCTCGAGTGGTCGAGCACATCGATCGGGCCCAGCGTGAACCGCACGTCCCGCTCGGGGTCGATGTGGTTGAGCGCCACCCACCAGGCCTCCCTGGGATCGCGGACGTTCACGTCTTTGTCGACCACGACGATCACCTTCGCGAGCGACATCAGCCCCTGGCCCCACAGGCCGTTCATCACCTTGTACGCCTGGCCGGGATACTGCTTGTCGATGCTCACGAACACGAGATTGTGAAAGATCCCCTCCGCCGGCATGTGGATGTCCACCATCTCGGGGATGGTCAACTTGAGGAGCGGCAGGAAGATCCGCTCCGTGGCGTGGCCGAGGTAGTAGTCTTCCATCGGGGGGCGGCCCACGATCGTGTGCGGCCAGATCGGCTCGGCGCGCATCGTCACCGCGGTGACGTGGACCTTGGGATAGTGGTCGGCGAGCGAGTAGAAGCCGGTGTGGTCCCCGAACGGCCCCTCGAGCACCAGCGCCTCGCGCGGGTCGACGTAGCCTTCGAGCACGAGTTCCGCCTCGGCGGGCACGTCGAGGTCGGAGGTCATCGCCTTCGCCAGCCGCACCGGCTCTTTGCGCAGGAATCCCGCGAACAGAAACTCGTCGATCGAGGGCGGCAGCGGCGCCGAGGCGGCGTAGACGCTCGCCGGATCGCCGCCCAGCGCGATCGCGACGGGCATCCGCTCGCCGCGCGCCGCCATCTCGCGCCAGTGGGCCGCGCCCACCTTGTGGCGCTGCCAGTGCATCGCCAGCTCCGCCTTGCCCAGCACCTGAATCCGATACATTCCCACATTCCGGACACCGGACACGGGATCCCGCGTAATCACCCCCGGGAGCGTGATGTACGGACCGCCGTCCTCGGGCCAGCAGACCGGCACCGGGAACTGCGACAGGTCCACGTCCTGTGCGCGGATCACCACCTCCTGGCACGGCGGCCGGCCGCCGGTCGTCCTGGGCGGGAACTTCGCGACCTCGGCGAGCTGGGGCAGCAGCGCGAGCTTGCCGAGCATGCTGTCGGGGACCTTGAGGTTCAGCAGCGCGGCGATGCGCTCGCCGATCGTGTCCAGGCACTCGACGCCGAGCGCCAGGGCCATGCGCTTCTCCGAGCCGAACAGGTTGACGGCGACCGGATAGCGGGACGGGCCGCCTTTCAAGAGCGTCGGGCTCGTGAACAACAGCGCCGGTCCCCCGCCCGGAGACTTCATGCAGCGGTCGGCGATCTCGGTGATCTCCCTGTCCACCGAGACCGGGCGCTGCACGCGCACGAGATCCCCGGCCGCCTCGATCGCCCCGATGAAGGCGCGCAGGCTATCGAGTGCCATGATGGACGGCGCAGATCCCGCCGCTCAACAACTCGTAGGCGACGTCGGAGAACCCCGCATGCCGGAGCCGTTGCCCGATGTCCTCCGGATCCGGGAACGCGAGCACCGACTCTGGCAGGTATGTATAGGCGTCCCTATGTTTCGAGACCGCGCGGCCGATGGCGGGCAGCACGCGCCGCAAGTAGAAGAAGTACGCGGCGCGCAGGGGAGCGAAGCGCGGCGTCGTGAACTCGAGCACCACGAAGCGGGCTCCGGGCTTCGTGACCCGGGCGGCTTCGCAGAGCCCCGCCTCCAGGTCCGCCAGGTTTCGGATCCCGAACGCGACCATCGCGCCGTCGAACCGGCGGTCGGCGAAGGGGAGTGCGAGCGCATCGGCGGCGATGGGGCGCGTGCGGGCGGCCTTGAACTTCCCCCGCTGGAGCATCGGCGCCACGAAGTCCGCGCCGATCACGGTGCCGCGGAACCCGGGCTCGCGGGCGAGGGTCGCCGCCAGGTCCAGCGTGCCCGCGCAGAGGTCGAGATAGACGCCGTCCGGTCTCACCTCCCAGCCGAGCCGCTTGACCGCGGCCCGGCGCCAGCGGCGATCCACGTTGAGGCTCAGGAGATGGTTGAGGAAGTCGTAGCGCGGCGCGATGGCGGTAAACACGCTCCGCACGTAGGAGCGCTTCGCGTCACCGTCCGCACACGCGGCCACCTCGAATGCGGGAGACGGAGGGGGCGGGGGGGGCGCCATAGGCGCGAAAGATAGGCCGGGCAACCTGAACGCCGCCAGCGACCGGGAGGTCGCGCAGTGGGCGACACAGGGCCACGAGCCCGCGTTCCGCGAGCTGGTCCGCCGCTACGAGCGGCCGGTCTTCTCGCTGCTCTACCGCATGGTGCGTGACCGGGCGCTCGCCGAGGACCTGGCGCAGGAAACGTTCATCAAGGTCCTGAACGGGATCCGGTCGTACAATCCCCAGTTCAAGTTCTCGTCGTGGATCTTCAAGATCGCGAACAACGCGGCGATCGATCACCTGCGCAAGCGGGAGCTCGACACGCTCTCGCTCGACGGCTCCCCCAGCGCCATGACCCCCGAAGAGATGCGCGCCACCGCGCTGCAGCTCGGCGATCGGGGGGAAACCCCGCTGCAGGAGGTCGAGGCCCGGGAGCTCGGCGGCGCGATCGAGCGGGCGATCGCGAAGCTCCGGCCCGAATACCGGGCATGCATTCTGCTGCGTCACGTGGAGGGGCACAGCTACGAGGAGATCGCCCAGATCCTGGATCTGCCGCTGGGCACCGTGAAAACGCACATCCACAGGGCCCGCAACGAATTGCGGAGCTACCTGGAGGACCGCAAGCAATGAAACCTCGGGAGGCGGAATCCCGTAGAACGGACCAATGACCGAATCCCTCGCGCACCTGACCCCGGACGAGATCGAGCTGTGGGCTCAAGGTCTCCTTCCCGCCGCGCGGGACATCCATCTCGCCCAGTGCGTGGAGTGTCGCGCCGTGGCCCAGGAGGAACGGGCACTGTACCGCGAGCTGGCGCGACTGCCGCGCCTCGCCCCGGAGTTCGGCTTCGTGGAGCGGGTGATGTCGCGGGTCCGGATCCCGAGTCCGTCGGGGGAGCTAGAAAAAGGGCGGTAGCAGGCGGTAGAGGACGGTCAAGCTCTCACCTCCGCCCCGACCCCGACCCCTAGCAGCCGCGCTGCGCTGCCATCCCGCACCGCAATCTCCACAGTCCCGCCGCTCCCCGGGAACGCCACCAGCTGACCCCGCGCCACATCGCCGAACGTGCGCGCCAGCGGCCCGACGTCCGTGCCGGCGACCTTGATCCGCACGCCCGGCTCGACGAGCTCGCCCGGGATATTCGAGACGAGCGTCCCGAACCGGTCCACGTAGATCACCTCGCCCGCCACGCTCGTTCCGTCCGAACGCGGAGCGGGGAGCGGCAGGCGGTACGGGTCGGTGATGGGGTGGCCCAGGTGAGCGAGCGCGGCGCCGATGGCCAGCTGTCCTGCCGCGGGCGCGAACACGTCGCGCGCGTGGAACGTGGGTGCAGCACCTTCGGGGATGGGGAGCGACACGAAGTGCGCCGCCCCGGGGAGCGAGGACAACAGGCCGTTGTCCGGCGCCACGAAGTAGTGCCCCTCGGCTTCGGCCGCGAGCGCGCGCCGCGGCGTGCCCACGCCGGGATCGATCACCACGAGGTGCACCGCGCCCTGCGGGAAGCGCTGCCACACGCGGGACAGGATGTACTGCCCCGCCCGCACGTCGCCCGGCGGCACCTGGTGGGTGATGTCCACGAGCGCCGCGCCGTGGACCCGCGTGAGCAGCACACCCTTCACCTCGCCGATGTAGCTGTCGGAGGTGCCGAAGTCCGTCAGCAGCGTGATGAGGGGAGGCATCAGCCGCAAGCCGTATGCCGAAAGCCGCAAGTGTAAGCCGCAAGTGGGCCGTCTTGCGGCTCACGGCTGGCGCCTTGCGGCTGTCCTATCATACGACGGCGCGACGCCAGGCCCCGCCAAGCCAGAACAGCGTCATCGCGATGCCGCGCGCGACGGCGGTGAGGCTCAGGGCGATCCAGATCCCCACGAGGCCCAGCGTGGCCGACCACCAGGCCGCGAGCGGCACGCGCAACAACGTCAGCCCCGTGCTGACGGTCTGCGGCCAGAACGTGTAGCCGGCGCCCGCGAGCGCGCCCTCCAGGATGATCTCGAATGTCTGCCCGATCTGCGCGAACGCGATCACCCTCAGGTACAGGCTCCCATCCGCGATCACCGCGGAGTCCGTCGTGAACAGCCCGACGAGCGGCCTCGGGAAGGCCAGGAACGCGACCGCGGTGGCGACCGTGACGACGAGGCAGTAGCCGATCGTCATGCGCACCGCCTGGCGGGCGCGCTGCTCCTGCCGGGCGCCGAGGTTTTGCCCCACGAGCGCGCTCGCCGAGAGGGCGAAGCCGGAGATCGCGATGAAGCCCAGCCCTTCGACCTTGTGCCCCACGCCCAGCGCCGCGAGCGCGGGCGTGCCGAACCGCGAGGTGAACCTCGTGAGCCACATGTAGATCACGGAGAGGAGCACGCCGGCGAGCGAGAGCGGCGCGCCGACGCGGACGATCGACGGCACCGCTCCCCAGGCGGGCGAATCGAGGCGGATCAGCCCGCGCCGCCAGGCGATCGCAATGCCGATGACAAAGCCCCCTCCCCGCACCATCACCGACGCCGCCGCCGCGCCCGCAACGCCCAGCTTCGGAAACGGGCCGATCCCCGCGATCAGCAGCGGGTCGAGCCCGATCGACAGGAGCACCGACGCCGCGAGCAGCAGAAACGGCGTGCGGGTGTCGCCTGAGGCTCGGAACGTGGCCTCGACCGCGAAGAACCCGAACACGAGCGGCCCACCCCAGAGCCAAGTGCCGAGGTATGCGTGGCCGAGGCGCGCCACCTCGGATGGCGCGCCCATCGCGCGGAACAGCCAGTCGGTGAGCCCGAGACCGACGAGGCTCACCACCGTTCCGGCGACCAGGGCGTACAGCACGGCGGCCCCGGCGGCGCGGGCTGCGGCCTCGGGGAGCCCTTCGCCGTGACGGCGCGAGGCGACGGCGATCAGCCCGACTTCGACCATCTCGCCGAGCGACAGCAGCACCCACACGTAGAACCCGGCGGTGGACACCGCGGCGAGCGCCGCGGCGCCGATGAGGCGTCCCACCCAGATCGAATCGATGAGGTTGAAGCAGAAGTGGCACGCCATCATCGCGACCGCCGGCGCCGCGAGCCGGAGGATCACCGGCCGCAGCGGCCCCACGGTGAGCGAGCCCGGCGTGCGGGCGACGGTCGACACGTGCGGAAAGCTACCGGGGCGCGCGGCGGGGGGTCAACGAGCGCGGCGCAGCGCCCGGCGCCCGGCGCCCGATCCCCGACCGCTGCCAGCGCGAACGCCGCGGCGGGACCGCGACGACCGGCGGATCAGTTGCTGACCGTGATCGTGATCCCCGCAGAGGTCGTCGTGTGGCCCGCGGCATCTCGCGCGGTCGCCGTGAGCGTGTACGTCCCATTCGGCACACCGCGCGAATCCCACGAAACCGTGAATTTTGTGGGCGGCGAGTCGAAGGTCACTTCCGATCCGATCGCCTGTCCGTCCACCTGGAACTGCACACCGGCCACAGCGCGATCGTCCGCGGCCGTCGCGGTCAGCGTCACGCTCCCCGTCAGCGTCGCGCTGTCCGCCGGAACAAACAGGGAGACGATCGGCGGCCCGACGTCCGGCAACGTCGTCGGGTGATCGGCCTTCCACCGCGCCACCGCGTCGTTCCAGTACCGCAGCCCTTCGACCCCGGTCAGCACGGTGAAACAACTCGGCAGCGGCTCCGGGAACGGTCCCGACCCCAGCCAGATCATCACGTTGTTCGAGCAATCCGCGAGCTTGCCGGGCGGCGGCGCCATGTGCTCGTCGCCGGCGTTGGACCTCTGATCGGCGCGAAATACGTTGTCGCGCAGGGACAGCTTGGGAGAGATCGCGCTCCACTCGAAAAACCCGCCGTGGCCGGGCGCAGACCCGTTGTAGACCCCATCCATCGGCTGCAGGCGCACGAGCGTGCGCGTGATGGTCATGACGTGGTCGCTGCCGTCTTGCGTCGTGGTATACGGCCGCGAAGCGAATCCGATGTAACAGCCGTCGAGCAGCGCGTCGTCCACGGTGCCGGAGAACACGAAATGGTTCTCGACGCAGCCGTCGCGCGCATAGTGGATGTACGCGCGCCGCAACGTCCAGTTCGGCGCGTCGCTGCCGAAGGCCACCCCGTCGCCGCGGTCGAACGTGCGAAGATCCTCCACGGTCACACCGGGACCGTCGGGCACCATCGAATAGTTCTTGACCATGGTGCTCCAGGAGCTGGAAGGCGGCAGGTGCCCGATCGATTCGCCGCCATGGAAGCAAAGGTTCGCCCCCCCGCCAACCTTGATCGCAATGGTCGCCGGCGTGAGGAACTGGGCCGCGGACGCATCAACTTTGGTGCTGTCGGCCAGGCTCGTATTGTCGTACTCGGACGTTTGCACGCCACTCAGGGTGATGGTGGGGCCCGTCTGGCCCAGGCACGAGCCGACCGGAGGAAGCACGGGTGCCCCGGTCGCGGTGAAGGTCACGACCGAGAGTGCGCCCGCCGTCCCGGCTGCGCTGACGGTCACCCTCAGGGTGTTCGTCCCCGGCGTGGTCCCGAGCGTCCAACTCCCGACGGTCGCGACCCCGTCGGACGTCGTGGTCTGGGATGCCCCCGTGATAGTTCCGCCGCCCGAGGCCACGGCGAAGGTCACCGCCACCCCCGGGACCGGGTTCTGGAACCGGTCCTCCACGAGCACGGACGGCGGGATCGCCACGGCGGTCCCCGCTGCCGACGCCTGGCCGTCGCCGCCATTGGCTGCCACGTGGGCGGGCGGGCCGGGCAGCGCGGTGGCGTTGAAGACCGCGTAGGTGAGGGCCGTGCCGGTGACATTGTCCACGGCACGCGCCTCGACGCGCTGGCTGTCCGCGGCATTGGTGCCGAGGGTCCACCGCTCCTGCGCGACGCCGCTCGGACTCGTGAGGGTCGCTCCGGCGAACACACTTCCCCCGCCGCTCATCACCCGAAAGTTCACGAGCTGCCCGGCCTGCGGGCGCCCCGCGGAATCCACGACCTTCACCACCAGCGGGCTGGGGAGCTCCGCGGCGACCGTTCCGGATTGGAGGTCGCCGCTCACGATCCGCACCGAGGCCGGCGGGCCCGACGTCGGTGTGGTCGCCTCCTGGATGCAGGCGAACGCCAACAGGGACGTGCCCACCAGCAAGATCGCGCTGGTCAGAAGTAACGACGGTTTCGCGGGCCTTTTCATGGACCCACCGGGCAAGAGTGTGTCGGTGGTAGGGGCGAAGTACGGAGCGGCCGTCCCTGGCGCATAACGCGTGCCGGCGGGCACGCGCTTCCTGCGGCCTAAAACGCTCTCTTTCCAGGTGGGCTACTTCGATCCAGTATGAAACACAAAGTTTCTGGTGTGTGGTGCGGGCGCTACGAGATGACGTGGCGGGCATCCATCAAGGGGCGTCATTACCGTGACCGCCAGGCCGGCCAATCGCCGGAGGACGGAAGAGCAAGCGGGGCGGGACGGAGGGGATCAACCCGCAGGGCCGCGCAGGCTCCGCGTCGCCGGACCCGCGATCTGTCGCACGCGCGACTTGCCGCGCCTGCGGGCCTTGTTCTCGTACAGGGCGCGGTCCGCCGCGCTCACCAATGTTTCGAGGGCGGCGCCGTCCTTCGGGTACACGGACACACCGACGCTCACGGATATGGGCGGCTGCTCCCCGTCCCGCGCGACCCGCTCGGCAACGCGACGGGCCACCTGCCAGGCCGCGTCTTCATTGGTCTCGGGAAGGACCAATGCGAACTCGTCCCCGCCGAACCGCGCGGCCGTGTCGATCGCCCGACACGACCCGAGCAGCGCTTCCGCCACGCGGCGCACGGCGAGGCTGCCGACGAGGTGGCCGTAGCTGTCGTTGATCTTTTTCAAGCCGTTCAAGTCCAGCAGCACCACCGCGAACGGCCGTTCGCTACGCTGCGACCGCTTGATTTCCGTCTCCAGGGCGTTGGTGAGCTGGCGATAGTTGGCGAGGCCCGTCAGCGGATCGCTCACGGCGAGCTGCCGCAGCTGGCCTTCCACCTCGCGGCGCTCCGCCACCAGGGCGGAGACGGCCAGCATCGTCACGCTCGTGACACCCATGAAGGCCTGGAGCAGCAGGAGGGACTCGTTGCGAGACGCCCGAACGAACGGGCCGGAGCCGCTCAGCGTTCCCCAGATGGCGATCACCGCGAGCACAACGAGGGCGGTCGCCGCTTCCCGTTGGCTGAAGCGGAACGCCACACAGACCAAGAGCGAGATGCAGAGGAATTCCAGCGGATAGTTCTTGATGCCCGACGGAGATAGTCCGTCGAATACGAAAAGGCCCACGAGAATCACGCTGAGCAGCAAGCCGCCGGCCTCGACCACTTGGCCGCCACGCCAGCGCACGCGGGGACTTAGGCTCCACAGCATCACCGCGGGGGCGACGACCAGGTCGCCCACGGCATCTCCCAGCCACCACGTCAACCAGATGGAGCCGTAGTCCTCCCAACGCGCCAAGCCTCCGAGCGAGAGGGCCGTGACGCCCGTGGTGGCGCCGACGCTCGTGCTGACCACGGCCGCGAGCACCGTGAGCTTGAAGATGTCCTGCGCGCGATCGAGGGCCTGGGGGCCGCGGGCGAACCGGTTGACCAGGTACGCCCCCACCAGCCCTTCCAGGGTGTTTCCCACCCCGATGCCGAGGGACGTCGCCACCGAGCCGGCCGTGGTGACGTTCACGAGGAATGCGCCGGCGAGAATCGCCGGCCAGACGTCGTAGCCGAGCAGCACGAATGCCACGAGCGCGATTCCCGCGGGGGGCCAAACGGCGGATGCGCTGGGGTTTACAAAAGCGAGCTGCAAGCCGAGCTTGCCGGCGACGAAATACCCGGCTGCAAGCGCCGCGAGCATCCCCAAGCGTCTGAGCAAGCGCGACTGAATCATCCCGTCCTCAGTGTGCTCCGGACGGCGGGGCGCGCGCCTTCATGATCTGCAGCTTACCAAAGGACGCGCCGGGCCGGCCCGAAGTAACACCGGGGCCCATCGCAGCTCTGTCATCACCTCGCTCCGAGCTGCGACCACGGCCATCCGCTCATCGATAGTGACGATGCGTCCTGCCAAGCGAAAGAGTGGCGTACGTGCAACAGCGAGGAAGCGACGCGCCGGCGCGTCACGGCGGGGATTCCGGGAGCTCCGTCAGGAAGCGCTGGAACACCGGGTTGCCGGGATACCGCTCGGCGAGGCGCCGCACGTAGCCGCGCGCCTCGTGCTCGAGCGTGACCCGGCCCCCGGGGTCGCGCGCAGCTTCGCGCGCCAGCGCCGCGGCGAGCACCCAGGTCGCTTCGACCCTGGCGAGGTCGCCTTCGTGCGCCACGCGGCGCAAGTAGCGGATGCCCAGCTCGGCGCTGCCGGCCCCGAGCCCGATGAGCTTGGCCACGACGCGCGCGACCGCGCTGGCCCGCGCCAGGCCGTACTGGTAGACGCCGATCCCGAGATAGCAATCCACACACGTCGAGTCCGCCTGGAGCACGCGGCGGTAGGCGTCGCGCATCGCTTTGGCGGCTCTGGCGGCGCCCCAGGAGTGGCCGTGCAGATCGCGCTGGCGCGCGCGGTAGCCGAGCGCCGTGGCGCGCCAGAACTCGCGCGCCGGGCCCGGTGGAACGGCATTCGCCCGCGCGATCGCGACGTCGAGCAGCGAGTCGATGTGCCGCTCTTCGAAGGCGTCGTTCTCGAGCGCCGAGGCCCACCAGATGTAGGCGCTCGCCTCGAAGACGATTGGGGCGGGGTCGGTCGTGTCGCGCGTGGCCAGCGTCGCGAAGTAGGCGGCCGCCGCGGGAAAGCCGCCCGCGTACAACGTGTCGAGCCCGGCGCGGATGTCGGGCCGCTCGGCGCGGGGGTTCTGGAGGAGAACGAGTGCGGCAGCGACGAGCCGCACGTCAGCGCGGGACGGCGGCGAGCTGATCCGCCACGCGGCGGGCGACCTCGCCGAGCGCCACCGCGGCGGGGGACGCCGGCTCGGCGGCGACGATCGGGCGGCCCGTGTCGGCGAGGTCCGCCATGCGGGCCTGGAGCGGCACCTGACCGAGCAGCGGGACGCCGAGCTCCCGGGCGAGGCGGGTCCCGCCGCCCGCGAGGAAGATCTCGGTGCGCTCGCCGCAGTGCGGGCACACGAAGCCGCTCATGTTCTCGACCACCCCGATCACGGGGACGCCGACGCGCTCGAACATTTTCGCTCCGCGGAGTGCGTCGCCCACCGCCACTTCCTGCGGCGTCGTGACGATGATCGCGCCGCGGAGGTGGACCGTCTGGGCGAGCGAGAGCTGGGCGTCGCCCGTGCCGGGGGGCAGGTCGACCAGGAAGTAGTCGAGCTGGCCCCAGTCCACGTCGCGCACGAACTGCTGGATCACCTTCATGATGATGGGGCCGCGCCAGATCGCGGGAGCGTCGCGCTCGACGATGAGGCCGAGCGAGATGAGCTTCACGCCGAAGCTCTCGAGCGGCTGGATCTTGCCCCCATGCACGGGGGGCTTGTCGTCCACGCCCATCATGCGCGGGATGTTCGGCCCGTAGATGTCCGCGTCCATGAGCCCGACGCGCTGGCCCTGTTGGGCGAGCGCGATCGCGAGATTCGCCGACACCGTGGACTTCCCCACCCCTCCCTTGCCGGAGGAGACCGCGAGGACTCGCCCGAGCGTCGGCATGTCCACGGGGGTCGGCGGCGGGGGGACGGCGCCGGGGCCCGGCCGGGGAGCGGCGTGGCCGGGAGCGGCCCCTGCGGCGCGCGCACCCGCATCCGTAACATTGACCCGCACCGCGGTTACGCCCGCCACGGCCTGGGCGGCCTTCCGGGCCTCGCGGGCGAGGGTAGGCGGGTCGTCGCGCGTCAGCACGAACGTGAACGTCACCTCTCCCGCGTCGTCTGCGGCGAGATCCTTCACCATGCCGGCCGAGAGGACGTCGCTACCGAGACGGGGGTTCTGGAGCTGGGCGAGGGCGCGCTCGACGCGCGCCTGGAGTGTGTCGGATGCGGGCACGAGTGAAAGGTAGAGGGCGGGGAGGGAGCCGGGCAACGTTGAATTGATTGCCGCTCCCGCCGAGCATACACTTACGTCGTGAATACCGAGACCGGCTGCGCTCGCACCGACGCGAAGCTCGCCGTCGCCCTCATCGGCCCCGTCACACGCTAGCAGGTCCTGCGGTTGTATCGTCGCGTTGGCGTGCGCGGCTGCTGCTCGCCGCCCTCGCCGCGACCCCGGTCTCCGCCGCGAGCCAGGCGACCGCGGGCGACTCGGTCGTCTACCGCCTCTCGCCCGCCAGCCGGCTGGACGTCAAGACGGGCAAGGCCGGTCTGTTCGGCTTCGCGGGCCACGAGCACGTGATCCGCGCCCGGGGGTTCTCGGGGCGCGTCGTGTACTATCCGGGCGCGCCGGCGGCCTCCCGCGTGCAGATCACGGTGCGTACCGACAGCCTGGAAGTCCTCACCCCCCCGGATACCGAGGAGATCCGCAAGGTGACCGAAGCCATGCGGACCCAGGTCCTCCAGGTGGATGCGTACTCCGAGATCACGTTCGCCTCCAAGAGCGTGACGCCCACGGACGGCGGGTTTCGGATCGAGTGCGAGCTGGTGATGGCGGGTCGGGCACGCGAGGTGCCGGTGGAGGTGCACACCCGGGTCGGTCCCGACACGCTGCGCGCCGCGGCGACCTTCACCGTGAAGCAGACGGACTTCGGGATCCAGCCGTTCCGCGGTGGGCCGGCGGGCACCGTCCGCGTCGCCGACCGGGTGTCCTTCGACATCGAGGTGGTGGCGGTCCGCGACACCGCACCCTGACGTGATCCGGCCGTACTCCTACGGCGACGTGCGGTTCTTCCGCATGGCGCGGACGGCTTTCGGCCGCGCGATCTATTGGACGGGCGTCTATCTCGTGGACGGTCTGCTCGTGGACTCGGGGCCGCCCAACCTCGCGCGCGCGGTGCGCCGGCTGGTCCGCGAGCTGGACGTGCGCCAGTGCGTCACCACACATTACCACGAGGATCACTCCGGGAATCACGGGCTGCTCGCCACCGAGCTGCGCATCACGCCGCTCGCCCATGAGATCGGCGTGGCGCGGCTCGCGCAGCGGGAATCGCGCCCCCGGCTCTACCGCCGCGTGGCCTGGGGCGTGCGCGTTCCCGCGCAGGCCGCCCCGGTGGCCAGGTGGCTCGAGACGTCCCGGTTTCGCTTCCAGGTCATCCCCACCCCCGGGCACTCGGCGGACCATCTCGCCCTGTACGAGCCGAGCCGCGGCTGGCTGTTCAGCGGCGATCTCTACCTGGCGCCCCGACTGCGCTATCTCCGCGCCGACGAGGACGTGTACGCGATGATCGATTCGCTGCGGCGCGTGATCGCGCTCGAGCCTCGGGTACTGTTCTGTCAGCACCGCGGACGGGTGGACGAGGCTGGCGCGATGCTGCGGGGCAAGCTCGACTTCCTGGTGGAGCTGGGCGAGCGAATCCACGACCTGCACGGAAAGGGCCTGAGCGAGGCCGACGTCGCCCGCGCGCTGCCGGGAAGCGACCTGGTCTGGCGGGTGTGGACGGGCGGAGATTTCTCGAAGCGGAACTTCGTGCGCGCGTTCCTGCGGCCGCGGGGATCGGCCCCGGGCGGCGGCCGGGCCCGCTAACGGTCGGGGCGAGAGCCGCGCCCTCCCTCGCCGTGCGCGTAGGCGGCGATCTGCAGGCGGGTGTGCAGGGTCAGCTTTTCCAGGATGTTGTGCACGTGACTCTTCACCGTGTGTACCGCGATGTGCAGCCGCTGCGAGATCTCCTTGTTGCTGAGCCCCTCGCCGATCAACTCGATCACCTGCCGCTCGCGCGGAGTCAGGCGCACGCCATCCAGCATCGCCCTGCCCCCGGCGGCGACCGACTGACGGGCAATCTGGGTGAAGAGCGACCCGGTCAGGGACGCGGGGAGCACGCGCTCACCCGCCGCGACCGTCCGTATCGTCTTCGCGAACTCCTCGAACGTGGCGTTCTTGAGAACGAAGCCCGCGACTCCCGCCCGAACGTACTCGACAATGTCCTCCTGCGCCGGCAGCAGGTCCATCGCGACGACCTTGGCCCGCGGACAGTCCCGCTTCACGGCTTCCACCACTCGCAGGCTGTCGCCGTCGCGGAGACCCAGATCCAGCAACACGACGTCGGGGTTCGCCCCGAGCGCCGCCTGCAACCCCTGACCGGTGTCGGCCGCCGCCGCGACCACGCGCAGGTCCGGCTCCGCGTTGATCAGCGCAGTCAACCCCGCCAGCAGCAGCCGGTTATCCTCGATCAGCAGCAGAGAGATCGTATTGGCCATACGCCGCCCCGGCCAGCCGTGTGTGCGCGGCCTGTGGAACAGGGTCCGCCGACCTGCACCAAAGGTGTAGGCCCTGAAACGGAGACGCAACCGGGGAATCAGCGGGAGGGCGCGCGCGCGCGCGTCCCGACGAGATAGTTCCGCGCCGCCGCCAGCACCTGCTCCTGCACCTCCGCGAGCGATCCCTCAAGCGACGCGCCGGCTGCCTTTTTGTGGCCGCCCCCGCCGAACCGGTGCGCCAGCTCGTGCACGTCCACGCCGCCGAGCGAGCGGAAGCTCACCTTCACCCGGCCGTTCGCGATGTGGCGGAACAGCAACGCCAATCGGACGCCGGCGATGGAGCGCGGGTATTCGACGATCCCGTCGAGGTCGTCGGCCGTGGCCCGGTGGCGCTGCAGCGCGTCGGGCGGCACCGTGACCCACGCCAGGCCGATGTCGGGCTCCACCACGAGCGTCTGCAAGACCTCCGTCATCAGCCGCACGCGGCCCTCGGGCGCGCTCGCGTATACCGATTCGTAGATCGACTCCGGGTCCACCCCGCGCTCGAGCAGCGCGCCCGCGATGCGGAGCACGCGGGGAGTCGTGTTCGAGAATCGGAACGCCCCGGTGTCGGTGAGGATGCCGACGTACAACGCCCGCGCCGCCTCCGGACAGAGTTGCCAGCCCACCGCGCTGGCGAAGTCGAACACCAGCTCCGCCGTCGCCGCCGCTTCGGGCGCAACCAGCCGCGGCCCGTCGGGCAGGGACCCCGGGCTGACGTGATGGTCGATGCAGGCGACGGCGCGGGACCGCTCAATGGCGCGCTGCAGGTCGCCCAGGCGCCCGATGTCCGAGATGTCGAGCACGATCACGACGTCCGCGGACTCGATCTCCTTCGCCGCCCGGGCGGAGTGGTCGGCCCCCTCCGGTAGCAGAAAGTCGAACCGCTCCGGGATCGGCGTCGGATTGGTGATCGCCGGGCGCAGCCCGTGCTCCGTGAAGAGGTGCCACAGGGCGACCTCGCTCCCCACGCCGTCCCCGTCGGCGTTCACGTGCGTGGTGAGGGCGACGCGAGCGCCGGGGACGAGCACGCCCGCGACCCGCTGCGCCGCGCTCACGCGCTCCGGCGGAACCGGGACGCCGTTCATTATGGCAACAAGATACGTCGAGCAGAGGCGTTACCGCGAATGGCGGCCCTTTGCGCTCGCGCAACACTACCAGTCGCGTTGTGTATCAAACGCGTGGCGACCACGCGACAAACTGCACAGAACTGCGCGGACCAATGTGCGGCCCCGGCTCGCCACCGGGTTGGTCCGATTGTTGCGCGGGCCGTTTTGGCTTCGCACCGACTTTCACCTACACGTCTCGACCATCATGACTTCGACAGGCCTAGTGCTTGATAAGCCTCGGCACGCGAGTTCCGCTCCCTCCGCCGCGGATTCCCGCGAGTCCTGGGCGGCCGAGGGCCCGAGCCGAGTCTCACGCAAGGAACTCCCACCGAGCTGCGCCCGAGGTGGGCTCCTCTCCCGGCGCTTCGACCAGCTGATCAAGCGGGTCTTCTATTGCCCGGAGCCCTTGACGGCGGTCTCGGTGCGGCATATCGACCCACACGCCACGCTCCTCACCGGCTGGTCGGACTTCGCCGCCGCCTTCCCCAAGGCCGACGTGAATGTCGTAGTGTGCGACGCCCCGGGCGAAGACGACCTGGCTGCCCGCCTGTCCGAGCTGGCACGGAGCCATCGTCTGCCGTCCGTGATCGTGGTGACGCACTTGGACGTCGAGCACCTGCTGCCGTTCCGGCGCACTCCGGTGGAGGAGTTCGTGCCCCTGGCCAGCGTGGCGAGGGACCTCGCGGTGGCCATGCTTCGGAGCGTCATCAATCCCTTGCGCGAGCGCCTCGGCTTCCACCTGGAGCGGCTCGAGCACTGTGGGCCCGAGCTCCGCTTCGCGCTCGCGCGCGCACTGCGCCACCCCAGCCGGATCAGGACCATTCAACAACTCGCCGCGGCACAAGGGGTTACACCACGGACGCTGGAGAATCAGTGGAAGGCCCTGGATGGTGGCGCCGGGGAGATGCGCCTCCTGGATCTCCTCTGGATGATCCGCCTGCTGGAGGCCCTGGAGCTTCGCGCGAGAGGGACGTCCCTCGGCTGTATCTGTCAGGAGCTCAAGGTGGATCTCCGGAGCCTGCAGCGGGCGTGCCGGCGCCATCTGCGGAGCTCGTTGGGACGCTTCTCCGCGCTCGAGGCGGCCGCCGAGCTGCTGCGGCTCCGGGGACGCACGCTGGCGTGCCTTCGCGGTGTCGAGACCGGACGCCGGTGGCGACGGCGACAGATCGCGAAGCGGGATTCTAAATCGTGTTCTACCGGAGTCCGACGCGACGATACGATGTTGGGGCACACGCCGCGCGCTGTGTTCGCGCGCGGCCCAACCCCATGATCAGGAGGACTCCATGCGTGCCCGATGCGCAGTCATCGTGGGTGTGCTCGGTTTGACCGCGGCCGCCTGCGAAACGCCTCGCACCGCTCCCGACCGGGACCGGGCGCCGGGCTTTCAGACCGTAGATTTCGAGAACGAAACCCATTTCCGCTGCTACATCGTGAGCAGGCAAACGCCGCAACCGGCGGATACCGCGATTCTCGCCGACCAGTTCCTGACGGACACCGCCAGAATCGACGAGCCGCTCGAGCTCTGCGCCCCGACTTCGAAGAATGGGACTGCGATCCCCGATACGACCGAGCACCTGACGATCTATGGGGCGCAAGACTCGCTCGTGCCGCACCTGATTGTGGAGACAGAAGACCAGTTCGGCCCGCGGACGCTGGAGGCCGTTGGAGCGCGGTACCTCCTCGTCCCCACGGAGAAGAACAACGCCGGATTCCCGGTGAACCTCAACCATTATCGGTGCTACGAGGTCACAGGGGAGCGGGCGCGGGAGACGGTGTCCCTGGAGGATCAGTTCGGTACGGATGAAAGGGTGCGGGTCGAGCGCCCACACTATTTCTGCAACCCGGTCGAGAAGACCACCAGTGCTGGGACCTCGCCCATCCTGGAGCCCGACGTGCACCTCACCTGCTACGAAATCTTTGCGCCGCAGCGGACGCAGGCGACGGACGTCGCTGTTGCCAACCAGATCGAGCCGACGGATACCTTCACCGTCACGGCCTTCGAGCTGCTCTGCGTGCCGTCCGCAAAGGGCACGGTCACGCCAGTGGAGTAGGGCGTCGGCGCAGCCGCGCAGGGGCCGGCCCCCCGGCCGGCCCCACCGGTTGCCGTGAAGGAGGTTGCGTGACGGGTTTAGTTTCTGGAAGCGAGCTTCGAGTGCCGCACCCCGTACGCGAAGTAGATCACGATCCCGGCGACGAACCAGATGATCAGCCGCTCCCAGGTGCGCCAGGGGAGGGAGGCCATCAGGTACACCGCCGAGATCGCGCCCATCGGCGCGACGAACCACACCCACGGCGTCTTGAAGGCGCGAGGCAGGTTGGGCTCCCGCACTCGCAGCACCAGCACGCCGGCGGATACGATCACGAAAGCGAGCAGCGTGCCGATCGAGACCAGGCTGCCGGCCTCGCGGACCGTGAGCAGCGCGGACACGAATGCCACCGCGACCCCGGTCACGATCGACGTGATCCAGGGGGTCTGGAACCTGGGGTGGATCTGGTTGACGAACTGGGGGAGCAGCCCGTCCTTGGACATCGTCCAGAAGACGCGCGATTGCCCGAGCAACATCACGAGGATCACGGACGAGAGTCCCGCGATGGCGCCGAGCTTGATGAGCGAGGACATCCACCCGAGCCCCGCGTGGTCGGCCGCGACCGCGATGGGGTCGGGGACGTTGAGGTCCTTATAGGACATGACGCCCGTGGCGATGCCGGACACGAGGATGTAGAGCACCGTGCAGATGAGCAGCGAGCCGATGATGCCGATGGGCATGTCTCTCTGCGGGTTTCGCGCCTCCTGCGCGGCGGTGGACACGGCGTCGAAGCCGATGTAGGCGAAGAAGACGATCCCCGCGCCGGTCATCACGCCCGTCCATCCGAACTCGCCCCGCACGCCGGTGTTCGGCGGCATGAAGGGGTGCCAGTTGGCCGGGTCGATCGCCCGCGAAGCGCCGACGATGAACAGGAGCACCACCGCGACCTTCACGAAAACGATCACGTTGTTGACGTTGGCCGATTCCTTGATGCCGATGACCAGGAGCGTGGTGACGAGGGCGATGATGACGACGGCGGGCAGATTGAAGACGGCGGTGGCCGTCGTCCCGTCGAAGCAGGTGACCGTGGTCCCCCGGGCCGCGGAGAGGGCGCAGGGCACGTCGAACCCGACGTCATGGAGGAAGGACACGACGTAGCCCGACCAGCCGATCGCCACGGTCACCGCGCCGAGCGCGTACTCGAGCACCAGGTCCCAGCCGATGATCCACGCGAAGATCTCGCCCAGCGTGGCGTAGCCGTAGGTGTACGCGCTGCCCGCCATCGGCACGAGCGAGGCGAACTCGGAGTAGCACAGCGCGGCGAAGATCGAGGCGACGCCCGCCAGCACGAAGGACAGGACCACCGCCGGGCCGGCGTTGAGCGCCGCCACCGTGCCCGTCAGCACGAAGATGCCCGTGCCGATGATGGCGCCGATCCCGAGCATCGTGAGATTGAGCGCGCCGAGGGCGCGCTTCAGGCTGTGGTCGGTCAGCGCCTCTTTCTGCAGGTCGGTGACGCTCTTACGTCGGAGCAGGTTCATGCGCGCCTCGGGCGAAAGGGGGAGTCGCCGGTCGCGGAACGGCCCCAGAGTAGGCCCGGCCTCGGGGCCTGTCAAGCGGGACGAGGCGGGATAGGCCGACTACAGCGAGTAGTTCGGGGCTTCCCGGGTGACGACGACGTCGTGCGGGTGCGACTCGCGCAGCCCCGCTGTGGTGATCTGGATGAACTGGGTCTCGGCCTGGAGCGCGCGGATGTCGCACACGCCGCAGTACCCCATCCCGCTCCGCAGGCCGCCCGCCATCTGGAAGATCACGTCGGCGACGGGCCCCTTGTAGGGAACCCGCGCCTCGATCCCCTCGGGGACGAGCTTGGCCGGCGAGACCTCGCCTTCCTGGAAGTAGCGGTCGGCGGAGCCCTCCTCCATGGCGCCGAGGCTCCCCATCCCGCGGATCAGCTTGAAGCGGCGTCCCTCGAGCAGGAACGACTCCCCGGGGCTCTCCTCCGTGCCGGCGAGCATCGAGCCCATCATCACGCTGGCCGCGCCGGCGGCGAGCGCCTTCACCACGTCCCCGGAATACTTGATGCCGCCGTCCGCGATGACGGGGACGTCCCCCGCCCCGGCAACCGCCTCGACGATCGCGCTGATCTGCGGGACGCCCACGCCGGTGACGACGCGCGTGGTGCAGATCGACCCCGGCCCGACGCCCACCTTCACCGCGTCCACGCCACGCTCGACGAGCGCCCGGGCTCCCGCCTCGGTCGCCACGTTGCCGCCCACGATCTGCGCGTCCGGGAACCCCTCCCGCAGGCACGCCACCGTGGAGAGCACGCCCTCGGAGTGCCCGTGCGCCGAGTCCACGACGATCACGTCGCACCCCGCCGCGACCAGGGCGCGGGCGCGCGTCAGCGCCTCGGCGTTGCCGCCCACGGCGGCCGCGACCCGCAGCCGGCCGTGCTGGTCCTTGTTGGCGTGGGGAGACCGGCGGCGCTTGAAGATGTCCTTGATGGTGATGAGGCCCTTGAGGATACCCCGCTCGTCCACGACCGGGAGCTTCTCGACGCGGTGCTTCGCCAGGATCCGCTCCGCCTCGTCGAGCGTCGTGCCGACCGGCGCGGTGACGAGCCGCTCCTTCGTCATCGCGTCGCGGATCGGTCGGTCGAGCTCGCGCTCGAACTGCAGATCGCGGTTCGTGATGATCCCGGCGAGCCGCCCCGCGTCGTCCACGATCGGCACGCCGGAAATGTGGAACCGCTCCATCAGACGCACCGCCTCGCGCAGCGGCCGGTCGGGGCCGAGCGTGATCGGGTGCAGGATCATTCCCGACTCGCTGCGCTTGACGCGGTCCACCTCCGCCGCCTGCCGGTCGATCGGCATGTTCTTGTGAATCACGCCGATCCCACCCTCGCGCGCCATCGCGATGGCCATCTCCGCTTCGGTGACGGTGTCCATCGCGGCCGAGACGAGGGGGATGTTGAGCGGAATGCCGCGGGTGAAGCGGGAGCGCACGTCGACGCTCCGCGGGTGCACGCTGGAGTGCCGCGGAACGAGGAGCACGTCGTCAAACGTGAGGGCGGTGCCGGAGCGGAAGGTGCCCATGGCGAAAGTTATTCGGCCGGCGGCGGTTCATCAACGTGCTCCGCGGGCTTCTTGGACGCCCCCTCGACCGCGGCCCGGCCGGCAGCCGCCACCTTCTCGAGGAACTTCCCCGCCTTCCCCACCGCGTCCATCGTGCCCCTGATGATGTTCACCGGCACCCGCCCCGCCCGCAGGGTGTCCTCGAGCGTCTCCGCGACCTTCTGGAACGGCGGCGCGCCGGCGGGGCGCCCGACGTACTTGGACTCGAGGAACTCGACGTAGTCGAGCACCTGGTAGACCTTGTCCTCGGAGAGCGCGTCGAGCTTCCGCAGCAAGCGGTCGCGCAGGATGTCGTTCATGGCTGGGGCTCGAGCGTGACCAGATCGAGCACGGGGTTCCCGAGAAACCGGCTGCGGCCCGCGCGCACGCGCGCGGTGACCTGGATGGTGGCGAGAGGGGTGAGCGTCTCGGGCTGGGCGTGCGACGCCTGGGGCACGATCACGTACACGAAGCCGCGCTCGGGGAGCGGCCCGCGCGCGAGCAGGTAGGTCGCGCCCGTCGGGATGTCGGGGCGGAGCTCGTCTGCCTGCTGAACCGCGATGAACTGCAGGGTCCAACGAAGCACCTGCCCGACGTACCGCTGCGGCTCGGCGCGCAACTCCGCGGCGGTGACGCCCAGGAGCACGCCGGCGGGCGCGGCCTGCAGGTCCCCGCTCTTCACCCAGCCCTGCACCTCGACGCGCGACCAGTCGCCCGAGCGGCCGAGCACCCGCAGCGGCGCCGACTCCGCCAGCGTGCCCGCGGCCGGGCCGTCGGGCGCGCGATACAGGATGGTGCGGCGGGCAGACTGGACGCGGGAGGGGTCGGTGGACGGCGGCGAGGCCGGGGCCGTGGTGTCTCCACCGGCCCCGGGGCCGTCCCGCGGGGCCGGTGCCGGGGCAGCCGGTCGTGGGCCCGGAGTCCGTCCGCCCGCGCCGCTGTCGGCCCCCGCCCCCGCCCCGGCCGCCCGCGAGGCGGCCACCTCCGCGACCGGCTCCAGGTCGGCCTTCTGGACCCAGCCCGCGCGCGTGACGTGGACCCAGCGGTCGTTGGAGCCCTCGGCGACCCGGACGAGCAGGAAGCCCGGCGGCAGTTTCGCCACCAGGGCCCCCGCAGGCGCCGAACGGAGGTTCTCCTCGGGTGCGCGCGTCACCGTGAGGTCGAACCCGGCGCGCGGTGTGGGGCCGACGGAGGTCTCGAAGATCCAGCCCTCAAGGGTCACCGTGAGCCAGTCGCCCTGCGTCTCGCCGGGGGCAACCAGCGCGCCGCGCGCCAGCCGCGCGAGGCGCTTGCCGCCCGCCTCCTGATAAAACCACGCGCCATCGGTGGTCACACGGTATCGCGCTTGGGCGGCGAGCGGTGCGGCAGACGCGATCCACAGGATAGCTGGAAGGGCGCGAAACGCCGGGCTAAATTGCATCGCTTCCAAATATGGCTACGAGGCATGGGCCGCGCACCCCGGTCGTACTGATCGTGCTCGACGGCTGGGGCTTCCGTCCCGGCCGGGAGGGCAACGCCATCGAGCTCGGGGACACGCCCATGTGGCACCGCCTCTGGGCGAAGGCGCCGCGGACGCTGCTCAACGCGTCCGGGCTCGCCGTCGGACTCCCCGAAGGACAGATCGGCAACAGCGAGGTAGGGCACTTGAACCTCGGCGCCGGGCGCGTCGTCCCGCAGGACATGGTGCGCATCTCGCAGGCGATCCAATCGGGCGAGTTCTTCCGCCTGCCGCCGCTCGTCGAGCTGTGCGAGAAGCTGACGCGGCGCGGGGGCACGCTCCACCTCATCGGCCTGATCGGCAACGGCGGCGTCCACGCGCTCGACCAGCACCTCATCGCCGCCGTCACGCTCGGCCGCCAGCACGAGCTGCCGGTCGCGATCCACGCATGGCTCGACGGGCGTGACACGCCGCCGCAGTCCGCGCTCGCGTTCATGCAGGAGCTGCTCGAGGGGCTCGGGACTCGGGACTCGGGGCTCGGGGCTCGGGGCTCGGGGCTCGGGGGCGGCGGCCCGAACCCCGAGCCCCGAACCCCGGTCGTTTCGACCGTGGTCGGCCGCTATTACGCCATGGACCGCGACAA
>WNFU01001513.1_pt1 | contig 65342 bp, 60 predicted proteins | sample 5400121 | NCBI WGS metagenome assembly WNFU01 (sample SAMN13153360, study PRJNA577476) | soil metagenome | isolation source: 100 cm soil or saprolite under grassland replicate 1 | place: USA:California | collected 2016-06-15 | reverse complement strand
CTTCGACGATCTTCAGCAGCGGGTATCGCGTCCCCTCGGACCAGATGTCCTTGGCGAACACGTTGTAACCACCGGCGAGCGCGCCGCCGGTGTCACCGTGATGGCACTGGATCGACGCGATGAGCAGCGGCTCGCCGTCGTCTCCACTGGTGGGGTCGAAGACCGGTGAGAACACGTTGAAGTCGGGGAGGTGCCCTCCGCCGTGATACGGGTCGTTGGCGACGAGCACGTCACCGGGATACAGCTCGCCTTCCAGGAACTCGAGCGCGAACCGCACGGGCAGTGTCGACGACAACATGAACTGCGGGATGCCGACGGACAACGCGGCCAGACGCCCGCGCGAGTCGAGAATCGTGGCGTTGCGCTCGTTGCTCTGGTTCAGGATCGGCGTCGTCGCCGTGCGCGACACGTAGGTGGCCATCTCGAAGCAGATGGTCTCCATCGCCGAGCGCAGCACCTCGGCGGTGACTGCATCCGTATGTCTCGCTCGCTCGCTGCGAGCCGGGATGCCCGGCTCGCGGGGGCTCACTCGCCGGCCGGAACGGAGCTCAACCACGCAGAATCCGGCCCGGTCGGGCCCCGACCCCCTCGACGGCGACCTCGCCGTCGACTCGGATCGGCGTGCCGTTCACGATCATGTGGCGGATGCCGCCCGGCCGGTCGGCGACGAGCCGCTCGCCGTCCGCGGGGAAGTCGCGGATCCGGCGCAGCGGGCCCGGCGCGACCGTGTCGGGATCGAACACCGTGACGTCGCCGGCCTTGCCCGGCGCGAGCACGCCCCGGTCGTCGAACCCGTAGATGCGCGCCGGCTCCGACGTGAGCTTTCGCACTGCTTCCTCGAGCCCGAGCACCTCCTTCTCGCGCACCCAGTTGCCGAGCAGGTCGGTCGGCATGCAGGCGTCGCACAGCTGGCTGACGTGCGCCCCCGCGTCGGAGAGGCCGAGCAGCATCCCGTCCGTCTGGAGCAGGACCGCGATCATCTCGGGGTCGTTGTTCGCGAGCACGGTGCCGAAGCGTGTCTCGAGGTTCTCCTCGCACGCGATCGCGAGCATCACGTCGAGCGGCCCGACGCCGCGGTCGGCCGCGAGATCGGCCATGGTCCGACCCTCGAGGTCTTCGAACTTTCGGCTCTGCGCGACCCAGACCGTGTCCCACTTCGCACGGAACACCGCGCCGGTCTCGAGCTCGTCCTGTGCCTTCCGCCGCCACTCCGGATCGCCGTACGCGGCGATCCGGTCCGTACGCGAGCCGCTCATGAGCGCGCCGAACGACGGCACGGTGTTGAACGTGAACGGGTCTTCCAGCGTCATCTGGAATGTCAGCGGACGACACGTCACCTGCGGCCACACGTCGACGCCCTGTGCGCGTTGCTCGAGCGTGAGCTCACGCATGTCTGCCGCGAACGACGAACCCCGGATCGTCAGGAGCGCGGTCCACGTGAACGGGCGACCGATCCGTCGCTGGAGGTCGTACACGCGTTTCGGCTCGCCACCGCCGAGCGTGAACGCGCCGACGCCGCGGCCGAGCTCCCGCATCGGCGTCGTGAGCAGCTCGAGCTCGTGCATGTCGGCGAGCCGCGACGGGACAGGCCTGCCGCCGTCGCCCGAGTGCGTCGGCGCCGAGCTCGTCGCAAAGCCCGCCGCGCCGGCCGCGAGGGATTCGCGGACCACGTCGGCCATACGGGCGAGCTCGTCGTCGGTTGCGTCGCGCTCGTATCCCTCGTCGCCCATGACGAAGAGGCGCACCGCAGTGTGGCCGACGTAGGCGGTGAAGTTCAGGACCGTGCCGCGTCGCTCCACCGAGTCGAGATACTCGGGGAAGGTCTCGAAGTCCCACGGGATGCCGGCTTCGAGCGTCGGCAGGCTCATGTCTTCGACGTGCTGGAGCGTGCGGCCGATCAGGCCGTGATGCTGTGGGCGGCACGGCGCGATCGAGAAGCCACAGTTGCCCGCGACGACGCTCGTCACACCGTGCCACGACGACGGCGTGAGCGCGGGGTCCCAGAAGACCTGCGCGTCGTAGTGCGTGTGCACGTCGACGAAGCCGGGCGTGACGACATGGCCCGATGCGTCGAGCGTCTGCTTGCCGTCGAGCGACTCGCCGATCTCGACGACGACGCCGTCGTTGATCGCGACGTCGGCACGGCGTCGGGGCGCACCGGTGCCGTCGATGACTGTGCCACCACGGATGACGAGATCGTTCATCGAAAGCTCCCTACTTGCACGAGAAGTCCGCGCTCACTCCCATGTGGTCGGACGGCCACGCGAGCCCGCCCGGGCCGTTCGTCGTCGGCTCGTCGGCGAAGAGCCGAGTGCCGGTCCCGTCGCCGTCTGCATCATCGGCCGTGTCGAAGCTCGGCTCGCAGCTCTTCGACGGCTTGACAAAGAGGAAGTCGATGCGCTCGACCTCCGCCTTCGTAGGGTCCTTCAGTGCCTCGACGCTCTTGTCGTCGCGCCCGCTGGTGCAGCCCGTTGCCGTCGCGGGGTCACACTCGGGATCGCCGGCGCCGGCGTACGCGTCGAGCCAACCGGCGGCGATCAACGACTTGTAGCGGTCGGAGGCGGGCGTCACGTTGAAGTCGCCCATCAACACCCGCACCGCCCTCGCGCCGCCAGCCTTGGCGGCGAGCGTGGCGGCGATGGTCGTCTGGCACGCCAGCACCGGTGAGCCCTTCTTGCACGGCGGCGGGCAGGTCTTGCCGCAGCCCACGACCGGCTGGCTGGGGTCGGGGTCGCCGTCCTGGTGCGTGACGACCACGACCAGCGGTCCGACGGGCGAGTCGAGCACCACCCGGGACGCGGTCCGGAAGCCGCCGACGAGCTTCTGCACCTTCTTGTTGCGGACCTTCAGCGTCGTGAGCACGAGCTCGGTGTCGATGCCCTTCGGGGGACCGAACACGATCTTGTACCGACCGTCGCAGAAGCCCGCCCGCGACTTCTTGATCAGCTTGTAGAGATTCTCGTTGATCTCCTGGAGGCCCACGACGTCGGGGCACTTGACGTCGGTCAGCTGCTGCTCCAGCAGCGCGACGCGGTCGGGTGCCTGGCACCCGCCGGTCGCGGCGGGGCAGAAGACGCCGTGCAACAGGTTGAGCGTGACGATTCGCACGTCACCGGAAGGAGCCGCGGCGGCCGTGGCGGGTACGCCCATCAACGCGACTCCGAGCGCGATCGCGCCGGCGCAAGACGGGCGCAACGCGTGCTGACGCATGCTCTTCCCCCTGATGTCGGCGCTCGCGACCCTATTACGCTCACTCGCGTGTCGCCGCTCATCGAGCTGGATCGCAGCGATGGTCGTCTGGTGCGCGTGACTCCTCCACGCTTCTCGGCACGCTGGTCGTTCCCATGGAACAACGAACGTGCCGAAAAGGGCGGAGGGTAGGCTTCGCGGCTGCATGACCGCCGTCCCGTCGACGATGCGCGCCGCGGTGTACCACGGGAAGCTCGACGTGACCATCGAGGACCGTCCGGTTCCGCAGCTCGGCCCGCACGACGTGCTCCTCGAGGTGAGTCACTGCGGGATCTGCGGCAGCGACCTGCACTTCGTCATCGAGGGCTGGGGCCAGCCGGGCTCGGTCGAGGGTCACGAGTACTCGGGTCGTGTGGCAGCCGTCGGTGACGCGGTGACGAAGTGGCGCGTCGGCGACGAGGTGGTCGGAGGCCCGGGCCTTCGTTGTGGTCAATGCGAGTACTGCCGGGCCGGGCGGCCGTCGCTGTGCACGGGCCGCGACGCGCCGGGTCGGGACGCGCACGACGACGGCGCGTTCGCCGAGTACACGCTCCTGCACGAGGACCGCCTCGTCCGCATCCCGCCGGGCCTCACGCTCCGCGAGGCCGCGCTGGCCGAGCCGCTCGCGGTCGCGCTCCACGGGCTGACGCAAGGGCGCGTCGAGGCCGGGCACCGCGTGCTGGTCACCGGGTGCGGCCCGATCGGCGCGCTCTCGACGGCCGCCGCGCTGACGCTGGGCGTCCGTGAAGTCGTGGTGAGCGAGCCCCACCCGAAGCGTCGCTGGCTCGCCGAGCGTCTCGGCGCGACCGCGATCACCCCCGACGAGCTCGAGACACCCGACTTCCCCTCGCGCGTCGTCGACGAGGCGTTCGACGTCGCGCTCGAGTGCAGCGGTCATCCGGCTGCGATGGAGACGGGGCTCGGGCAGCTCAAGCGGGCGGGCACGCTGGTGCTGGTGGGCGCGGGGATGCGACGCCCGCGCTTCGACAACAATCGGATCCTCATGAACGAGATCGTCATCACGGGCGCCTTCGTGTACGACGAGGACGGCTTCGACCGCGCGCTCGCGTTGCTCGCGTCGCCCGGGTTCCCGACCGACGTGCTCATCGAAGCGGAAGACGTGCCGCTCGACGGGCTGGTCGATGCCATCCTGGGCCTGCACGACGGCGAGCTCGCGGCCAAGGTGATGATCGCGCCGGGAGGTGGCGGATTATGAGCGACACGAAGACCCGCAAGCCGCGTTTCAATCACGTGGCGATGAGCCTCCCGGCGGACCTGCTTGCCGAGGAGGGGCGGCGCGACATCGCGCGCTTCTACGAGGAAGTGCTCGGGTGGCACGAGATCCCGCAGATGACCGAGGACCGCCGCCGTCTCGTGCTCGGCGCGCACACGATCGAGCAATTCGTGTTCCTGATCGCGAACGATTCGCCGATGAGCGCACCACGACTCGACCACTTCGGCTTGTCGGTCGGCACGGAGGCGGAGCTCGACGAGATCCTCGCCAAGGCCAAGGCGTACCGCGAGAAGGACGACCGCGTCGACATCGTCGACAAGCAGACCGACGACTACGACATGCTCGCGATCACGAGCATCTATGTGGGTTACTTGCTCCCGATGATGGTCGAGATCCAGTGGTGGGACTTCAAGGAGTCGGCCTGAGCGCGCCACTCCGCTGGGGCGCGTTCGCGCCGCAAGGCTGGAAGCTCGAGTACTCGGGATGGGACGCCGCGACTGCATGGGCCCGGACCGTCGAGCTGTCCCAGGTCGCCGAACGGCTCGGCTACGACCATCTCTGGGTCTACGACCACTTGGAGACCGTGCCACGTCGCGAGCCGACACACGTGTTCGAAGCGTTCACCACGCTTGCCGCGCTCTCGCAACGGACCGATCGGATCCGTCTCGGCCAGCTGGTGACGTGCTCGTCGTACCGGAACGTCGGCCTGCTCGCCAAGGAAGCCGCGGGTGTCGACGTGGCCTCGGGCGGGCGCCTGATGCGTACTGCGACCCGAAGCCGGTGCAACGCCTCCCCGAGATCTGGATCGGCGGCGGCGGTGAGCGCGTGACACTGCGCATCGCGGCCGAGCACGCCGACAACCGAGCGCGCGCTGCACACGTGGCTCGAATCGCCCGGGGGCGGCCAGCTCTGGGGTCGGGGCGATCACGACGCGTACGTCCGCGACAACCTCGTCGGAACCGCCGAGCAGATCGTGGAGAAGACGCAGGCATTCGTCGATGCCGGTTGTCGCGAGTTCGTCCTCTGGTTCCGTGACTACCCGTCGAGCGAGAGTCTCGAAGCGTTCGCACGCGATGTGATCCCGAAGGTGACGGGCTGACTGTTACCGTGCGCCCGTGAGCACGGTGGCCGAGTCGCCCGCGCGCGCCCCGGCACCGGCGGCGCCTGCCCGGGCGTGGCCACGCGCGCGGGTGCTCCTCGTCGCCTCGGCAGCGGCGGTGCTGCTCATGTCGGTCGTGCTGCGGTTCGTCACCCGGTCCGAGCTGTGGTTCGACGAGGCGCTGTCGGTGAACATCGCCCGCCTTCCGTTGAGCGACCTGCGGGAGGCGCTCCGTCACGACGGCGCGCCACCCCTGTACTACGTGCTCCTGCACGTCTGGATCGACGCGTTCGGCTCGGGTGACGCGGCCGTCCGGGCGTTCTCGGGCATCGTCTCGCTGGCGACGCTCCCGGCCATGTGGTTCGCGGGCAGGCGGATCGGGGGACGGACCGTCGCGTGGCTCGCGGTGGTCGTGATGGCCACCTCGCCGTACGCGATCCGCTACGCCACCGAGTCGCGCATGTACGCGCTGGTGATGTTCCTGGTGGCGTGGGGATATGTCGCGCTGCGCCGAGCGCTCGACCGGCCGTCGTTGGGACGCCTGGCTGTCGTCGCGGCGATCGCGGCGCTGCTGCTCTACACGCAGTACTGGTCGTTCTACCTGCTCGCCGTCGCGGGAGCGTGGCTCCTCGTCCGCGCGTGGCGCCCGTCCGGGCCCGACGACCGGCGCGCCGCGCTCGGGGTGATCGTGGCGTTCGTCGCCGCGGTCATCGTGTTCCTCCCGTGGGTCTCGACGTTCCGCTACCAGCTCGCGCACACGGGCACCCCGTGGGGCGACCCGCGCGTGCCATGGGCCGGTCTGGCGGAGGCGTTCGTCTCGTTCATCGGCGGGTCCGACCACGGCGAGGCGTTCCTCCTGCTCCCGCCGCTGCTGATCCTGCCGCTGCTCGCGCTGTTGGGGCGCGGACTCGACGGCGGGCGGATCGAGCTCGACCTGCGCACCCGGCCCGGCATCCGGCCCGAGATCGTCATCGCGTTCGGCGCGCTGGTCCTGGGCTTGACCGCGTCCTGGATCGGCAGCACCGCGTTCGAAGGTCGCTATGCGTCGATCGTGTTCCCGGTGCTGGTGCTCGTGATCGCGTTCGGCTTCACGCCCTTCGTCGACACTCGTGTGCGTGCCGGCGTCGTCGCCTTCGTCGTCGCGTTCGGGCTGCTCGGTGGCATCCGCAACGCCGTCGACCACCGCACCCAGGCGTTCCAGGTCGCCGACGTGATCCGCGCCGAGGCGAAGCCCGGGGACTTCGTGGTCTACTGCCCGGACCAGGTGGGCCCGGACACGAGCCGCCTGCTCGAGGACGGGCCGCGCGGGCTGGTCCAGCTGACGTTCCCCGACGGCGCCCCTCCGCAGCGCGTCGACTGGGTCGACTACATCGACCGGGTGAACGCAACCGACGGGCGGGCGTTCGCGCAGCGCGTCGCCCAACGTGCGGGGCCGAACCACACGATCTGGTACGTCGACTCGCCCGGCTATCACAACGTCGAAGGCAAGTGCGAGCAGATCGGGGCCACGCTCGACGCGATCCGCGGAAGGTCGCGGGGACGTGTGAGCCCCAACGACAAGTACTTCGAGTTCCTGGGCATCATTCAGTACCCCGCGCGGGTGTAAACGGGCTGCGAGCGGCGTGAACGTGTTGCGGCGGGCATGGGGGAGCGCGTTCGTTCACCGTGACCTGCGCGCCGCAATCGTGCCGTGGATCGTCGCTCGGGTGCTCGTGGTCGGCGCGCTCGCCTTGGCCCGCGTCGTCTTCGACGACATCGGGTCCGGGCCTCGTCCCGTACAGCTCCGGCAGGGACTCTTCGCGTGGGACGCCGCGTTCTACCGCGACCTCGCCGAGCACGGGTACAGCGCGCTCGGACGGCCGGCGCTCCGGTTCTTCCCGCTCGTGCCGCTCCTCGCCCGCGGCCTCGGTACCGTGCTGCTCGACCACACGGCCGTCGCGCTGATCGTGCTCGTCAACGGGTCTGCACTGGTGCTGGGCGCGCTGCTCCACCGCCTCGTCGTGCGGGAGACCGGCGACGACGGGCTCGCCGCGCGGGCCACCTGGTTCATCGCCGTGTTCCCGCCGGCCGCGGTGCTGGTGATGGGCTACGCGGAGGCCACCGCGATGGCGCTCGCGGTCGGCACCTTCCTCGCCATGCGCACGCGGCGATGGTGGCTCGCGGCGGTGACGGCGTTCCTCGTCGGCTTGGCCCGCCCCGTCGGCGTGCTCCTCGCGCTGCCACTCGCGATCGAGGCGACCCGCGACTGGCGCACCACCTCGTCGTCCGAGCGGATACAGCGCATCGTCGCCGTCCTCGCGCCGGTCGGTGGCGTGGCCGCGTATCTCGTGTGGGCAGGCGCGCGCTTCGGCGACGCGTTCGAGCCGATCACCTACCAGAACCGGGCGACGTTGCGCGGCGGCTTCGTCGACCCGTTCACCCGTGTCGTCGACGCGGTGGGCGAGCTGTTCGACGGTCGCGCCGGGCCGATCGTCCACGTCGCCTGGGCCGCCGGCTTCCTGCTGCTCGCCCTGGTCGTTGCGCGCCGGCTCCCGTCCTCGTACGTGGCCTACGGCGCGGTCACCGTGGTCGTGGCGCTGTCGGCGCACAACCTCGACTCGCTCGAGCGGTACGCGATGAGCGCGTTCCCACTGATCATCGGGCTCGGCATCGTCACGTCACCTCACGACGCCGAACGCGGGGCCCTCGGGATCGCCGCCGGTGGGCTCGTCGGCTACAGCCTCGCGGCGTTTCTCGGCCTCGCGGTCCCCTGACGGGTCAGGCTGCGGGCGGGACGCCTCGTAGACTGGGCTCGGCCGTGCGGGTCCGCCGGCCGTCCGGAGACCCCGTCGAATCCTCGTGCCCGGAGCCGACCGCGTGACCGACACCCCAACGGCTGCCCAGCCGAACGTCGTCATCATCGGCGCGGGCCCTGCCGGTCTCACCGCCGCCTACATGCTGAGCAAGCGGGGCGTGGCGGCGACCGTGCTCGAGGCCGACAGCGTCGTCGGAGGCATCAGCCGTACCGCGGTCCGCGACGGCTGGCGCTTCGACATCGGCGGGCACCGCTTCTTCACGAAGGTCCGCCCCGTCGAAGAGCTCTGGTTCGAGATCCTCGGGCCCGACGAGTTCCTCCGGCGGCCCCGGCTCAGCCGGGTGTACTACCGGGGCAAGTTCTACGACTATCCGATCTCGCCGATGAACGCGCTGCGGAACCTCGGCCCGGTCGAGGCGGTCCGCTGCGTGGCCTCGTACCTCTGGGTGCGGATCCACCCGCCGAAGGACAAGTCGACCCTCGAGGGGTTCGTCGCCGGTCGATTCGGCTGGCGGCTGTACCGGCACTTCTTCAAGACGCAGAGCGAGAAGGTCTGGGGTGTGCCGTGCACCGAGATCCAGGCCGACTGGGGCGCGCAGCGGATCAAGAACCTCTCGCTGTTCCGCGCGGTGTGGGAGGCGTTGAAGCCGAAGAGGCTCCGAATGCGGCGCCACAAGTCGAAGCAGGTCACGAGCCTCATCGAGGAGTTCAACTACCCGCGGTACGGGCCCGGGCAGATGTGGGAGCGCTGCACCGAGCTCGTCACGGCCAAGGGCACGAAGGTCATGTTCGACTCGCGGGTCACCAAGGTGCATCACCACGGGGGCCGTGCGGTCGCGGTCACCGCGGCGCACGATGGTCCCGAGACGCGGTACGAATGCACGCACGTGATCTCGTCGATGCCGATCAGCGGGTTGCTGCGGGCGATGGACCCACCGGTTCCGCACGACGTCCAGGCGGCCGCCGACGGGCTGCGCTATCGCGACTTCATCACCGTCGCACTCGTCGTTCCCGAGGAGCTCGGGTTCCCGGACAACTGGATCTACATCAACGACCCCACGGTGCAGGTCGGCCGCATCCAGAACTTCGGGCGTTGGTCGCCGTACCTCGTGAAAGACGGTCGGACGTGCCTGGGCCTCGAGTTCTTCGTGAACGAAGGCGACGAGATGTGGACGAAGCCCGACGCCGATCTGATCGAGCAGGCCAAGCGCGAGCTCGAGCGGATCGGACTGGTCGAGGCGTCCGACGTCGAGTCCGGCTACGTGGTTCGCATGCCGAAGGCGTACCCGATGTACGACGTGACCTACAAGGAGAACGTCGACACACTGCGGCGTTGGCTCGACGCGAACGCGCCGAATGTGTATCCCGTCGGTCGCAACGGCATGCACAAGTACAACAACCAGGACCACTCGATGTACACGGCCATGCTCTCGGTCGAGAACATCTTCGGGGCGAGCCACGACACATGGAGCGTGAACGTGGAGGCCGAGTACCACGAAGAGAAGCAGGCCGAGACCGAGGGCACCGAGCCGCGAGGCTGACGCCGCGTGAGCTCGCCATCGCGCGCCGATCCCGGCGCGGGGGGCCTCGAGTCCGGGAGCGCCACGGAGACCCAACGGTTCCCGGGTCTCGACGCGTACCGGGCGATCGGCATGACCATGGTCATGCTCATCCATGCGCACGCGTCCACGAACGACGTGCCGCGTGGCTACGTCGGCGACGTGCTCCGCCGGATGGACCTCGGTCTCGCGATCTTCTTCGTGCTCTCGGGCTTTCTGATCTTCCGACCGTTCATCGCGGCGCAGCTCGCCGGGAAGCCGGGCGTGCCCACCCGCAAGTACCTACGGCGCCGGGCGCTGCGGATCTTCCCCGGCTACTGGTTCGCGCTCGTCATGGCGTTCCTGCTGTTCGGCGAGGCGGTCCAGGGGTTCAAGGGCGCCGTCGTGTTCTTCGGCCTGCTCCAGAGCTTCGTGCCCGACCCCGACCTGATCCGGGGCGGCATCCAGCAGTCGTGGACCCTCATGACCGAGCTGTCGTTCTACGTGATGCTGCCGGTGTTCGCCGCGGTCATCGCCCGGCTGAGCCGCGGGCGCGACGTCGGCGGGCGCGTGCGCGTCGCGCTGGCCGGCGTCGGCGTGCTCTACCTGACCGGCGTGCTGTTCCGCGTCGCGATCGTGCTCATCAGCCGATCCGAGCCCGCCCACCCCGACGTCGCCAGCCTCGCCTACCGGATGACGCTGTGGATGCCCGGGCACCTCGACCTGTTCGCGGTCGGCATGGCCTGTGCGGTGATCAGCGCGTACATCGCGCAAGGGGGGGCGATGCCGCGCGTGATCACGGGGTTGGCGGACCGGCCGAACCTGTCGTGGGCGCTCGGCGGCATCCTGTTCCTCGTGCTGACGCTGTCGAGCCCGCCCGACGCCTTCTTCCACTTCGGGGCCGAGTACTCGGTCCGTCTCTTCGTGTACGGGGTGATCGCGGCCTTGCTGCTGATCCCGTCGTTCTTCGGTGACCAGCGTCGGGGCCGCCTGCGGCACCTGCTGGCCGGGCCGATACCGGTGTACCTCGGGACCGTCTCGCTCGGCTTCTACCTGTGGCACCTCCACATCCTCGAGCAGCTCCGCGACTGGATGGACCTCGGGCCCTTCCAGGGCACGACGTCGGACTTCGTGGTGCTCGCCATCCTCACGTTCGCGCTGGGGGTCGTCGCCGCGACGATCAGCTACTTCGTGGTCGAGCGGCCGTTCCTGCGCCTGAAGGACCGACCGGTGTCGTCGTTGTGGCGGCGTGAAGCGCATGCGGCGGCATCATGAGTCGCACGCTCGTGATCATCCCGGCGTACAACGAGGACCACTCGTTGCCCGGTGTGCTCAAGGAGCTGCACGAACAGACGCCGGAGCTCGACGTGCTCGTCGTCTCGGACGGCTCGACCGACCGGACGGCCGAGGTCGCGCGGGCGGCGGGCGTGATCGTGGTCGAGCTCCCGTACAACCTCGGGATCGGTGGCGCGTTGCGCACGGGGTTCACGTACGCCGTGCGCAACGGGTACGACCGTGCCGTGCAGTTCGACGCCGACGGGCAGCATGACCCGCTTCAGGTGAAGCCGCTGCTCGACGGGCTGGACGCCGGCAACGACATGATGATCGGCAGCCGCTTCGCTGCCGGCGGCGCGGTCACCTACTCCGTCGGGCGGACCCGACGGATGGCCATGCGCTTCCTCCAGGCGCTCGCCCGCTTCCTCGTGCGCCAACCGTTCACCGACACGAGCTCGGGCTTCCGGGCGTTCTCCCGCCCGGTGCTCGAGTTCTTCGCGGCCACGTATCCGGTCGAGTACATGGACTCGGTGGAGGCATTGGTCCTCGCGTGCAACGCGGGGTTCCGCGTCGGTGAGGTGGGCGTGAACATGCGCGGCCGCACAGGAGGCGCGCCGTCGACCCGGCGCGTCAAGCTCGTCTACTACTACTTCCGACTGGTGATCTTCCTCCTCACCTCGGCGACTCGTCAGCGCAGCCGCACGCGAAAGCAGGTTGCGATGGGATCGAAAGGAGAAGACGCATGAGCACCCGCGCGCACGTGATGGTGATCGTGCTCACGGCGGCGATCATCCTCTTCATCATCCGCCTGGTGCGGACGCGCCAGCTACGAGCGAAGTACTCGGTGCTGTGGTTCTCGATCGGGCTCGGCCTCGCCGTGCTCGCAGTGTTTCCCGACCTGCTGGTCGACGTCTCGGACGCGCTCGAGATCGAGTACGCGCCGGCGACGTTCATGCTCGCCGCGCTCGGTTTCCTGCTGCTGATCGTGCTGCACTTCTCGTGGGAGCTGTCACGCCTCGAGGACCGGACCCGCACGCTGGCCGAGGAGCACGCGCTCCTGCAGCAGCAGGTCCTGGAGCAGCAACAGCAGCGGACGTAAGGCGTTCTTTCTCGCTCAACGGGACATCAGGGGGCGCGGCGAGCGGTGACGATGAGGCCGTCGGCGGCAAACGGGCGGCCGAGCCGGCCGAGCACCCTCGACATCCAGAGCACGAGCTCGGCGCCCAACCCGAGGATGCGAGCCCGGATCTTGCGGCTCGGGATCTTCTTCACCTTCGGCACGAACGTGCGCGTCTCGATCGGCTCGAACCCACGGCGCTTCAGGAGGTTCGTGAGGGTCAGCCAGGTGAAGCGCGTGACGTGGTCGGGGTGGTTGATCTCGTAGCCGGCGAGCAGCGCGGCGACATTGAGGAGCCCACTCGCGTTGGGCGTGGTCAGCACGAGCACACCGTCGTCGGCCAGCAGCGCCTGCATCGCGTCGAGGAAGAGGCCCGGGTCGTCGACGTGCTCGATCACTTCACCTGCGATGATCACTTCGGCAGGCTCGAGGCCGAGCTCACGCACGGCGTCGGCACGCGTGCAGTCGACCGCGTAGGCCTCGTACCCGAGCTCGCGCGCGGTCCGCACGCCCGCTGCGTCGACGTCGAGTCCGACGAGTGACTTGGCGTACCGAGCAAGATGCGCGTGCAGCCATGTGCCCGACTCGTGCTGCATGGTCTCGAAGCCGGCGTCGACGAAGCCGACATGGATCACCCGGTGCTGGTCGGCGGCCGTGCAGATGTACTCGATGCGATCGACGATCTCGGCCTGCGGCAGCCGGTGCATCATCTCGAGCTGCGAGAGCGCCTCGGGCTTCACACGCGTACCTCTGCGCGCGCTTCGGCCACCCGCTCGCCGAGTGGCGGCCCGGCGCGCCCGCGGAGGAGCCGCTCGACCTTGGCGAACGTGTTGTTCCGGTTGTACCAGAGCAGCCGGTTGCCGAAGCGGCCGACCTCGGGCACGCGCCATCTCGGCTCGTCCCGATCGAAGTCGTACGGGTGCGAGTACACCCAGGGCAGCGGGTCGCCGCGGTGCATGGCGAGGAGCGAGCGGATGACGGGCAACGGCAGGGTACGGAGGTATACGCCGCCGAGGTACGGGAGCTTGACCGGGCCGACGCGCGCCACCGGGCACGGCAGCTCGAGCAGCCCGTTCGGCCACTCGAACGGCACCCGCGTGCACGTGGGATCGCCGAAGAGCGGATTGCGCGCCGGGAGCACGCTCGACGAGTACCTGAACCCGAACTCGCCGAGGACGTCGGTCGCCCAGCGCGACTCGGGCACGAGCGAGAACATCGGCGCGCGAAAACCCGTGATCTCGCGTCCTCCGAGGTCCTCGAGGAGCGCCTTGCCCCGTCGGACCTCCTCGCGGAAGGTCGCCGGGTCGATCTCGGGGAGTGGCACATGACGCCAGCCGTGGAGCGCGAGCTCGTGGCCGCTCGCCGCGACGTCCCGGATCAGCGAGGGCTCGGCGGCCGCGTCCTCGCCCACGCAGAACACCGTGCCGCGCACCTTCAGTCCACCGAGCCAGTCGAGGACCCGGCGAGTCACGTCGGGGAACCGCACGGGTACGTCGTTGGACGGACGATGGTCCTCGAGGTCGAGGGTGAAAGTGATCGGCGGCCGGGTCGACATGTCCTGCTCAGTATGCGTCGAAGTCGAGGAACTCGAAGGTGTCGAGCACGAGGGCGTCCTGGTCGACGCCCGGATCGAGGTGTCGCAGGATGAGGTGCAGCGGTGACGGCTGGAACCGCCGCGGTGGCTGGAGCCCCCGCACGGGAACCTGGCGGTTGAACCCGGCGTACACGGCGTACGGGGCCCGATGGTGTCGGCACACCGCGGCGATGAGGCGCCGTGCCGACAGTGGGCCGCTGCGCCCGCCGCGCGGGACGAGCTTCAGGATCACCGCTGCGCGCATGCCGAACCGATGGTCGCGCGTCGACACGGCGAACAGCTCGGGAGACGCGTGCACCCAGTAGCGCGTGTGCGGGCAGGCGAGCCGCCATCGGAGGTACTCGGGGGTCCACCGGTTCGTCCAGTGTGTGGCGGGGACCTGGTCGAGGTCGGCTGCCAGGCGCTCGAAGTCGGGTGACCCGAGGAACGCCGCGTCGACCGGGTGGTGAACGATGCCGCGTCCCGAGACACCGAGCGGTGCGACGATCCGGACGGGCAGCGGGCCCCAGTGACGCCAGCCCATGTACTTCACCACCGCGCCGACCGACTTCTCGTTGGACACGCCGATCACGAAGCTCCGCCCCTTCTCGGCGGCCTCGGCGTAGATCTCCAGGCCGATCCGCGTGAAGTAGCCCTTGCGTTGCGTGCCCGAGCGCGTGACGGCGTTGAGCGAGAACATGCACGGCGTCGGTCCGCCGGCGTCGCGATACTCCTGCGGGATCAACCCATAGTGCGCGACGCGTACGCCGTCTTCGTCGATGCTCCGCTGGATCGCGTGACCGTGCGGGTTCTCGTCGTACAGCCAGCGCAGGTACGCGTCGTCGACGAAACGCGGGTTCGGGAGCTCCGCGTCGAGCAGCTCCGTGCTGCTCGCGAGGTCGGTCCTGTCGCTCATGGCGCCGGCTCGGGGGCTGGTCGCCGGCGGCGGTCGGCGAGCCACCGCCAGAGCGCGTCGGCCCCGACACCGCCGACGACGGCAAGGCCGACCTCGAGCCCGGCCCGGTAGCGGGTGAGGCCGATGCTGACCGCGGTCGTGAACGTCACCATGACCACCAACGCGATCACGGGTGAGATCGGCACGCGACGCTTGCGCATCGCGACGAGGCCGAAGACCGAGAGCACGACCAGCACGTAGTACCCCGCCAGCCCGAACCGCGAGGGCCACTTGCCGCGACGCTCGAAGAAGTCGTCGAGCTGGATGTTCTGCGTCGGCCGATAGACCTCGTACACGCGGCCGAGCCGGGCCGCGACCACGACCGGAACCCGGTCGAGGTGGTCGCTGATGTAGTCCCAGCTCTGGCTGCGTGCCCGCTCGTCGAGGACCGACTCGTCGCGGTTGCGATTGGCGACGAGGTACGAGAACCCCGGCACGCCGTTGTGCTCCTTCAGCAGCCGCTTCTCCTCGGGGGTGCGCGGGGGACGCGCCGCGATGATGCACCGTGGGTCCCAGTACCCGAGCAGCGAGCCGTAGTACGTGCTGTTGCAGTTCGCGCCCTGCGCCACGGTGCCCGCTCCGGACGCGAGCAGCACCGGCCGCTCGAACGTGACCATGTTGCGAACCGCCCAGGGCGCGAGCAGCGCGATGCCGACGCCACCACCCACGAGACAGATCGTCGCCCGGCGTCGGGTCTCGGCACCGCCTCGCAGGAGGAACGGCACACCGACGAGCGGGAAGAGGAGGATCGCCTCCGGGCGGGTGAGTGTGGCGAGCGCGATCGCCGCGCCGAGCCACGCGCCGTTCGCGCGGGTTGGCTGCTGCCATAGCCGATACGCGGCGAGCAGGACCGCCGCGATCAGCAGCTGGTACATCGACTCCGAGACCAGCATGCCGTCGTTGATCCACAGGTTCGGGTACAGCGCGGCGGCGGCTGCGGCGAGGAGACCCGCCCGGTCCCCGGCGATCCGGCGGCCTGCCAATCCGCACACGCCGACGGTCGCCGCGCCCAGCAGGCACGATGCGAGCCGGTGCCACACCGGCGTGGCCGCGCCGAGCCACGACCAGACGCCGAGGTACAGCGTGTACATGGGCGGGTGTCCGGCGGTCGGGTCGAGCCGGCCGAGGGCGCGCCAGACGAGCGGCTCGATGAACCAGTGCCCGTCGGCGAGGGTGTTGGCCTGCCAGTGGTAGTAGAAGTCGTCGCCGCGGAGCCCGAAGTCGTTGCCGCGCGCGATCACGACGAACAGCACGCGTACGACGAGCCCGCCCACGACGAGTGCGCCCAGGACGAGGGCGAACCGGTTCGTGCGGACGGGCGCGGTCGCCGCGGGCGCTTCGCGTATCGACGTCGCGGTCACGTCGTCGCCTCACCGGAGGCGCGTCGGGCCGCGACTCGACGCCAGACGGCGTCGACCCCCACAGCCGCGGTGGCCACGAGCGCGACCTCGAACGTGGCGCGGTAGCGGGTGACGCCGAAGGTAATGGCCGCGGCCAGCGTCGCGATCACCGCCAGCGAGACCATCGGGAGGATGGGCACGCGCCGTCGACGCATCGCCACGACGCCGTAGATCGCGAACGGCCACAGCGCGTAGAACATGATCAAGCCGGCCCAGGATTGCATCTTTCCGCGACCTTCGAGCCACCAGTCGAGGAACGTCGTCTGGCCCGGCTTGAACACGCCCCACAGCCGGCCGACGCGCGCGCCGACCACCACGGGGAGACGTCCCGTGTGCTCGTCGAGGTAGTGGCGGGCAAAGCCCCGCGGTGAGCGGTGTCGGCCTACCGACCGCACGTCGCGCTCGGATTCGTCGAAGTGCTTGTAGCGCTCGTATGCGCGCGGCTCCTTCGTCTTGTCGGGGTAGTCGCGATAGCAGTTCGCGTAATAGCCGATGTACGCGCCGTAGAACACCTCGTCGCACGTCCCGGCGGAGATCGCCGACCATTGGCCGGTCGAGAGGTACGTCGGCTCACGGAAGCGGCTCATGTTGAAGACGACCCACGGCGCCATCACGAGCGCACCGGCTCCGAGGGCCGCGACCACGACTTGTACCTTCGGCTTCCACGCCTCGCGACGGTGGGCGAGCAGCGCGAACGGGATCACGACCATCGGGAAGAAGAGGAGCATCTCCGACCGGCTGAGCGCGGCGACGCCGACCGCCGCGCCGAACAACGCGCCCCGGCGAAGCGACGGCACCGACCAGAACCAGTAGGCCGCGAGCAGCGCGAGCGCAGTCGCGAACTGAGCGGCCGTCTCCGACAGCAGCATGCCGTCGTTGATCCACAGCTGCGGGTAGGCGGCGGCGAGCACCGCGGCGATCAGCCCGGCGCGATTGCCGGCGATGCGTTGCACGAGGAGGCCGATCAGGCCGACCGTCACCGCTCCGAGCAGGCACGACTCGAGGCGGTGCGCGGTCACCCCGTCGAGACCGAGCGCCGACCACGCACCGAGGTACAGGGAGTAGAGCGGGGGATGGGCGGCGCTCGGCTCGATCGCGCCGTAGAACGCGTACTTCACCGGGTTCACGAAGAAGTGTCCGCCGCCGAGGGCGATTCCCTGCCAGTGGTAGTAGAACGCGTCGCCGTTGATGTAGTAGTCGGACGCGCTCGGATGGTTGACCGTCGGCCGGAGCACGAGCACGTTGAGCACACGCAACGAGAGGCCGCCGAGCACCACGACGCCGAGCGCGATCCAGTACCGACGCGTCAGGCCGGTGTCGTCCGATCGCTCGTCCTCTGCTCCCACCTCTGTCACTGCGCGCTCGGCACCTTCACCTGCTCGGCCGGCACGGCCGCGCTCGGAGCCTCCGGCACGGCAGCCGCAGCTGCGGGCTGTGCGCGCCGGCGAGCCAGCAGCGCGTCGACGCCGACGGCCGCGAGCACGGGTAGCACGGCGTCGAAGGGCGCGCGATAGCGGGTGACGCCGAAGGTGCCCGCTGCCGTGAGCGTCACGAGCACGACGATGCCGACGAACGGCGAGATGGGTACCTTGCGGCGCCGCAACGCGACGACGCCGTAGATCGCCGGCACGAGCAGCACGTAGTACGCGGCGAGGCCCAGACGCGACGGCCAGAGGCCACGTCGCTCGAAGAACGAGTCGAGCCGGATGCTCTGGATCGGGCGGAAGACGTCCCACACGCGGCCGATCCGCGCGGCGACGACCACGGGGACGCGGCCCGCGTGCGCCTCCATGTAGTCGAGACCCTTGCGCTGGAACGCGTCCCCGATGACGGACTCGTCACCAGGCGGCCAGTGCTTCAACGCGCACTGGTCGTGCCAGTAGCCCAGGAACTCACCCGAGTAGGTCCGGTCGCAGTTGCCGTATGCGACGACCTGTCCACCACCGGTCGCCATGAACGTCGGCTTCTCGAACGTCAGCAGATTGCGCAGCACCCATGGGCCGGCGAGCACCAACACGATGCCGGCGACTGCGCCCGCAAGTCGGACGCGTCGGCTCCAGTCGGCGCCGCGCGCGACGAGCACGAACGGCAGCGCGACCAGTGGGAACAGCAAGAGCCCTTCCGAGCGGGTGAGCGCGGCGAGCGACAACGCCGCGCCCAGTGCGAGTGCGTGCCGGAATGTCGGCTCGCGCCACAGCCGGAAGCCCGCGATCAGCCCGAGCACGAGCATCAAGCAGTAGAGCGACTCCGGTGAGATCGCCGTGTCGCTGATCCACAGGTGCGGGTACAACGCGGCGATGGCGGCCGCCGCCAGGCCGACCCGGTCGCCGGCGATCTCACGGCCGAGGAACCCGATCGCCACCACGAGCGCGGTGCCGATGAGCAGCGTGACCACCCGGTTGGCGAGGGGTCCGTCGAGGCCGAGGGCCGCCGGGCCCGCGAGCACGATCGAGTACAGCGGCGGGTGTCCTGCGCTCTGCTCGGTCCGGTGCTGGGCCACCCACACGAAGGGGCTCGCGAACCAGTGACCCGCCGCGAGCGCCTTGGCTTGGAGGTGGTAGAAGCCTTCGTCGGTGATCCCGGGCGCCTGGTCGCGCCGCCAGGGCGTGAGCACGACCGCGACGCGGAGGATCAGGCCGACGCCAGCGACGAGGGAGAGGCGCGCGAGGAAGCTCCGGGCGCCGGTCATGGTGCACAGACGATACCCGCGGGCTCCCCGGCCCCAGCGGGCACGGCGCGGAGTCCGTGAGTACCCATCTCTAAACTGGGTGCGATGCCCGCGAGTACCACTCGGACCGAACGCGCCCACGGCGCTCGCATCGCGTATCAGCCCGCCCTCGACGGAATCCGCGCGTTCGCGGTCGCCGCGGTGCTCATGTACCACGCTGGCCAGTCCTGGGCGATCGGTGGGTACCTGGGCGTCGACGCGTTCTTCGTCCTCAGCGGCTACCTGATCACGACGCTGCTGGTCTCGGAATGGGCGAACACCGGTGGCATCGCCCTCGGCGCGTTCTGGGCCCGCCGCGCGCGCCGCCTGCTGCCGGCCCTGTTCTTGGTGCTGGGTGGCGTCGCGCTGTACGCGGTCGCGTTCGCGGGGCCGAACGAGCTCGACCGGATTCGGGCCGACGGTCTCGCCAGCGTCGGCTACGTCGCGAACTGGCGTTTCGTGTTCTCGGGCCAGTCGTACTTCGACGCCTTCGGCGTTCCGTCGCCGCTGCGACATCTCTGGTCGCTCGCGATCGAGGAGCAGTTCTACCTGGTCTGGCCGCTGATCGTGTTCGGCGTGCTCAAGTGGCGCCGCGGCTCGACCCGCGCACTACTCGGCACCGTGCTCGCGCTGGGGACCGCGTCGGTCTTGCTGATGAGTCTGCTCTACCACCCCGGCAGCGATCCGTCGCGCGTCTACTACGGCACCGACACGCGTGCGCAGTCGCTGCTGGTGGGCGCCGGGCTCGCGATCGTCCTGTTCCGCCACGGCGCGATTCGCAACCTCTACGCACGTGCCACCGTGAACATCGCTCGCCTCGGTCGTGCAGCCGGAGCGCGGGCTGCTCCGACGCGTCCTGTCGCTCCACCCGATCCGCTGGGTCGGTCAGATCTCGTACGGGCTCTACCTCTGGCACTGGCCGACGTACCTGGTCGTCACGAAGGGGCGGACCGGGCTCGACGGCACCGCGCTGCTGCTCGCTCGCGTCGGTGCGAGCGTCGCCGTCGCGACGCTGTCGTATTACCTGGTCGAGCAGCCGATCCGCCATGGTGCCCTTCGCCGCTGGCGGGCGTGGACGCTCGCCCCCGTCGCGGCCGGCGCCGTGGTCGTGGCGCTCATCGTGTCGACCGTGGGCGCGCAGCCGAGCGTCGCCCAGCAGACGGTCGCCGACCTGGGCAAGGGTCCGCCGCCCGTGTTGCCGCACCGGCTCGAGGACGCCGCCGGCGTGCCGCCGACGAAGGTGCTCGTCGTCGGCGACTCCGTCGCGGCGACGATGGCACTCGGCATCGAGCGCGCGCAGGCCAAGGACCACCTGCTGGTCTGGAACCGCGGCGTGCTCGGTTGTGGCATCTCCCGCGGCGGTGACGTGCTCGAAGGCGGTGAGCTGCGCCACCAGTCGTCGAGCTGTGACAACTGGCCCACGCGTTGGGGACAGCTCCTCGACCAGTTCCATCCCGACGTCGTCGTGATGCTGGTCGGCGCGTGGGACGTGCTCGACCGGCGCGTCAACGGGCAGTGGCTCCGACTCGGCACTCCCGAGCACGACCAGTACTTCCTCCACACCATCACCGATGCCGTCGACCTGCTCGGCTCGCGCGGGGCGCACGTCGTCGTCCTCACGACTCCGTACTACAGCCGCCCCGAGCTGACCGTGCCCGATCCGATCCGCTGGATCGAGTACGACCCGTCGCGCGTCGACCGGATCAACTCGCTGTTCCGGACCTGGATGAGCCAGAACGCCGGGAAGGCCACACTGTTCGACCTGAACCGCTTCGTGTCGCCGGGTGGGCACTTCGCCGACACGATCGGCGGCGTCAACATCCGTGACGACGGCGTGCACTTCTCGCCCTCGGGTGCCGACTACGTCGCGGACTGGCTCTCGCCACGCCTTCGCGACATCGGCACCGGCGTGACGCGCACGCCGTACCCGGGGGTTACGGTCCGCTGATGCGGTTCACCGTCATCGGGCACAGCTGCCTGTACGTCGAGACACCGGCCGGCACGATCCTCGTCGACCCGTGGCTGGTGGGGTCGTGCTATTGGCGCTCCTGGTGGCACTTCCCACCGAGTGCCGAGCCGCGCGAGGAGTGGTTCTCGCCCGACTACATCTACCTCACACACCACCACTTCGATCACTTCCACTATCCGTCGATGCGGCGGATCGACCGGCGTGCACACGTGCTCATCCCCGAGTTCGGTGTCGACGTGATGGCCGACGAGGTGCGGTCGCTCGGCTTCGAGCAGGTCACGGAGCTGTCGCACGGCGAGGTGGCGCGATTGGGCAATGGGGTGCGCGTCGCGTCGTTCCAATACGGGTTCGACGACACCGCGTTTGTGGTGGCCGATGGCCCCGACGTGCTGGTCGACGTGAACGACTGCAAGATCCGTGGCCGTTCGCTGCGTCGCATCGTCGAGGCGTTCGGGAGGCCGACGTTCGTGATGAAGAGCTACTCGTTCGCGCAGAGCTACCCGCTCGGGTACACCGCCGAGGATCCCACCGATCTCGGGCTCGTCACCCGCCAGACCTACGTCGACGACTTCATCGGCCGGGTCGGGGAGTTCCGCCCGCGTTACGCGGTGCCGTTCGGCAGCATGGTCGCGTTCCTGCATCCCGAGACGCGCGATCTCAACGAGCACCTCATCCCGCCCGGCGACGTGGTCGACGCGTTTCGCCGATCACCTGCGGCAAGGCGTACGGAGGCGATCGAGATGGCGCCCGGTGACTCGTGGGACACGGAGACCGGCTTCTCGATCGCAGGCCGCGACTGGTACACGGAGCGTGAGAAGCACCTGGATCAGCTGGCCGAGTCGCTGCACGACGCGCTCGAGGGCCAAGCGACCGCCGAAGCGGGTTGTACCGTCGACTGGGCGGCGTTCGAGTCGTACTTCAGTGGCTTCGTGCGCGCGCTGCCACCGCTCTCGGGACGCGTCGTCGTCAAGCGGCCGATCGTGTTCCACGTCCCGTCGTCGACGGACGCGCCGTACTGGGTCATCGACATCCCGGGGCGATCGGTCTACCGGACCGCCGTCGCGCCCGAAGACCGGGCCGACACGATTCACGTTCCGGAAGCTGTGCTCGCGGATGCGATCGACAAGCGAGTGGTGCACGTCGTCCACGGCGGGATGCGGATCCGCACCGAGCTGCGAGCCGGGGGAGTGAGCGACGACCTCACGTTCTGGGGCCTGATGACGATCTGGGAGCTCGGGTACCTCGAGTGGCGCACGCTGGTGAGCCCGCGCCTCGCGAGGGTGCTCTGGCGTCGGCGCGCCGAGCTCCTCGACGCGGGCCGCGCGCTCGTCGGTCGCGGCTCGTTCGTCGACCGGATCTCCAACCGCTTCGCCGAGCAGCCCGACGACGATCGGTCGCCCGACACGGTCCTGGCCTGAGCGCCGGGCAGACTGCGACCCGTGCGCACGCTCGTCATCACGCCGACCTACAACGAGGCCGTCAACATCGAGGAGTTCCTGCGGCAGGCGCGCGCCGCGTTGCCCGACGCCGACATCCTCGTCGTCGACGACGGCAGCCCCGACGGCACGGCAGACCTCGCGGAGAAGGCCGGGAAGGACCTCGGGCACGTCGACGTGCTGCGCCGCACCGAGAAGCAGGGGCTCGGCGAGGCGTACCGTGCCGGATTCGCGGTCGGCATCGAGCGCGGCTACGAGGTGCTGATCGAGATCGACGCCGACCTGTCGCACGATCCCGCCGTGCTGCCCCAGCTCACCGCCGAGATCGAGCGCGGCGCCGACCTCGCGATCGGCTCGCGGTACGTGCCGGGCGGTGCAACCCCGAGCTGGCCGTGGTACCGGCGCGCGCTGTCGCGATACGGCTGCATGTACTCGGCATTCATGTTGCGGTTGAAGGTGCGCGACCTCACCGCGGGGTACCGCGCGTACCGCGCCACCGCGTTGCAGAACGTCGACTACGCGTCGACGCGCGCGAACGGGTATGGGTTCCAGATCGAGTTGACCTACCGCGTCGCGCTCAATGGTGGACGCATCGTCGAGGTGCCGATCGTGTTCACCGACCGCGTGCGGGGCACGTCGAAGATGTCGGGCCGCATCGCGGTCGAGGCGATCCTGCTCGTCACCTGGTGGGGCATCCGTGACCTGTTCAAGCGGCGACCGAAGCCGGTCAGGGTTGATTCGACGACGTGATCAGTACGGCCAGTCGCCGGTCTTGTGGCCGAGGAGCCGGGTCAGCGGCTCGAGGTGCAGCACGAGCAGCAGCTTGACGATCACGTTCCGCAGGAACCACGGCAGCTGCACGAGTTGACGCCCGGCGTTCCGCAGCCGGGCCCCGATCGAGAGCTGCTCGCGGTGGTACTCGGCGAGCGAGCCCGAACGCCCGACGTAGCGGAAACGCTTGCCGGACAGCAGCTGGGTCAGGATCGCGAGGGTGACGCCGATCGAGCTGAACGAGTCGTGGATGAGCATCGTGCCGTCGTCGTTCACGCGCTGGCCCCACTCGTGGATGTCGTCACGTGCCGGGCCGTACCGGTGCGCGCCGTCGATGTAGAGCATGTCGATCGGGTCGGCCACCTCGCGACCGACGTCCTGTGACGGCATGCGCACGTGGCGGATGCGCTGGTCGACACCGGCCGCCTCGAGGTTGGCGTGGAACTGCTGGTGATCCCGCTCGCCCTCGATCGCGTCACCCTTGATCTGCTGGGGCCCGCGGTCGTTCCCGCTGTGCGGGTCGATCGCGATCACTTCGACCGCGGGGGCTGCTGCCTTGGCGAGCACGATCGCGGAGCGTCCGCGGTAGCTACCGATCTCGACGATGCGGCCCTTCGCTCCGACGGCCGCCGCACGGTCCCAGAGCCGGCGCGCCTGCTCGTCGGTCATCCAGCCCTCGACGTCGCGCACCGCGCGCAGCGTGTCGTCGAACGACATGGTGGTCGGGGTCGTGGTCACGGCTTCGTCACAGTAGGCGCCGCCCGTACGACGGCGTGTCGTCGCCCGGGGCCGGGCGGCCCGCGCCGGAGGCGGCGAGAGCGGGAAAGTAGGCTGGCTCGGCCGCCCGGGCTCGTCGGAGCCGAGCGGGCCGCGCTGTCCGCTCCACCTCCGCCTGATTCATCCGATGCCCGACGATCCCGCCCCCATCACCAAGCTCGGTGACCTCGCGGCCGAGGCCGGGCTGCGCCGGGTCAGCATGCTTGCCTGGCGCGACCTCGACGACCCCGAAGCCGGCGGCTCCGAGCTGCACGCACACCGGATCGCGTCGTTGTGGGCCGAGGCCGGCCTCGAGGTCACGATTCGCACCTCGTTCGCTGCGGGCAAGCCCCAGGTGAGCTGGCGCGACGGGTACCGCGTCATCCGCAAGGCCGGTCGCTACCTCGTGTTCCCGCGTGCTGCGTTCAGCGAGATGATGGGTTGGCACGGCGGCCGCGACGGGCTCGTCGAGATCTGGAACGGGATGCCGTTCTTCTCGCCGGTATGGGCGCGCACGCCGAACATCACGTTCTTGCACCACCTGCACGCCGAGATGTGGGACATGACGCTGCCGCCCCGCCTCGCGAAGCTCGGCCGCTTCATCGAGTCGCGTCTCGCACCGCCGCTGTACCGGCACACCCCGATCGTCACGCTGTCGGAGTCGAGCAAGCGCGAGCTGCTCGACGAGATGCGCTTCGACGCGGAACGCGTGACGGTCGTCCCGCCCGGCGTCGATCCGCGCTTCACGCCGGCAGGGGAGAGGTCGGCGACGCCGCTGGTCGTCGCGGTCGGGAGGCTCGTGCCGGTGAAGCGCTTCGAGCTCCTCGTCGACGCGCTGGTTGGGCTCAAGCCCAGGCATCCCGGGCTCGAGGCCGTCATCGTCGGTGAGGGCTACATGCGCGACGAGCTCGAGGCGCAGATCCACGGCGCACGCGCCGAGGATTGGATCCGCTTGCCCGGTTACCTGTCCGACGGGGAGCTGCTCGACCTGTACCGCCGTGCCTGGGCGGTCGCCAGCGCGTCGGCGCGCGAAGGCTGGGGGATGACGCTGACCGAGGCGGGCGCGTGCGGCACGCCCGGTGTCGTGACACGCATCGCCGGTCACCTCGATGCCGTCGACGACGGGCAGAGCGGTCTCGTCGTCGACGGCCGGGACGACATGGTCGCCGCGCTCGACCGCGTGCTGCGTGACGGAGCCTTGCGCGAGCGTCTGTCGGCGGGGGCGCTCGAGCACGCGGCCCGCTTCACGTGGCACGCGACGGCACTCGGCACGTTGCAGGTGCTGGCCGCCGAGGCGCAACGGCGCCGCGCTCCCGCGCGCAGGTGACGACCGCGCTCGACGCCCCGAGCGTCGGGACGTTCCGCAGCGGGCGGCTCGCCCTCACCGGCCTGACCGAGCGCGCGCGTCGCCGGGTCGGATACGCGCTGCTCGCCGCGCTCTCGTACGTGCCATTGCTGTTGACGGCACCCGGCCGCGTCGGAGCTGACACCAAGCAGTACCTCTATCTCGACCCCGGCCGGCTGCTCGAGCGCGCACCGTCGATGTGGGACCCGAGCATCGGCTTCGGCAGCGTCACCCACCAGAACATCGGCTACCTGTTCCCGATGGGGCCCTTCTACTGGTTCTTCGACGCGATCGGGATCCCCGACTGGGTCGCGCAGCGGCTGTGGCTCGGCACCATCATCTTGTTCGCGGGCCTCGGCGTCCTCTACCTGCTGCGCACGCTGGGGGTGCGCGGGCCCGGCGTGGTCGCGGCCGCGCTCGTCTACATGCTGAGCCCCTACCTGCTCGACTTCTCGGCCCGTATCTCGGTCATCCTGCTCCCGTTCGCCGGGCTGCCGTGGATGATCGGGTTGATCGCGCGAGCGCTGCGAAGCGGTCGGTGGCGCGAGCCGGCCGCGTTCGCGATCGTCGTGCAGATCGTGGGCGGGGTGAACGCGACCGCGCTCGTGTTCGCCGGACTCGGCGCCGCGCTCTGGATCCCGTACGCCGTGTGGGTCGCCCGCGAAATCGACTGGCGCCGCGCGCTCACCACCACGGTGCGGATCGGCGTGCTCACGCTGGGCGCGTCGCTGTGGTGGATTGCCGGGCTGTCGATCCAGAGCGGCTACGGGCTGAACGTGCTGCGGTACACGGAGACACTCGAGGTCGTCTCGCGCACGTCGACCGTACCTGAGCTGCTACGGGGCCTCGGCTACTGGTTCTTCTACGGGCGCGATCGGCTCGGTCCATGGATCGAATCGAGCACGGAGTACACGCAGCACATCTGGTTGATCGTGGTGGGGTTCGCGATCCCCACACTCGCGTTGCTCGGCGCCACATGCACCCGCTGGAAGCACAAGATCTTCTTCGTCGGGCTCGTGTTCGTCGGGATGGTCCTCGCGGTCGGCGCGTACCCCTACGACGACGCTTCGCCGTACGGCCGGGCTTTCCGCTCGTTCGCGCGCGACTCGACCGCGGGCTTCGCGCTGCGCAGCACCGGACGCGCCGTTCCGCTCATCGCGCTCGGGCTCGCCGTACTCCTCGGCGTCGGCGTGAACGCGCTCGCGGCACGGCTCGCGGAGCGCGGGCACCGTGAATGGGGGCTCGCGATCGCCGCGCTCGTCGGGGTGCTGGCGATCGTCAACATGCCGGCACTCTGGAACGGCAACTTCTACGGCAAGAACCTCCAGCGACCCGAGGACGTCCCCGGCTACTGGCAACAGGCGATCGCGGCGCTCGACCGCCGTCCGCACGACACGCGCATCCTCGAGCTGCCCGGCTCCGACTTCTCGTCGTACCGCTGGGGCGAGACCGTCGACCCGATCACGCCCGGCTTGACCGACCGGCCGTACGTCGCGCGTGAGCTCATCCCGTACGGCACACCGCCGTCCGCCGACTTGCTGAACGCGTTCGACGTGCAGCTCCAAGACGGCTCGCTCGAGGCCGCGGCGATCGCGCCGGTTGCGCGCCTCATGAGCGTCGGGGACGTGGTGCTGCGTTCCGACCTCCAAGTCGATCGCTACAACATCGCCCGCCCGCGGCCGACCTGGCTGCTGTTCACACCGCCGCCCCCCGGACTCGGCGAGCCACGCACCTATGGGACCAGTCTCGGCAAGGCACTGCGCTTCCCGCAGATCGACGAGCTCGCGCTCGCGCTGCCGACGAACGCGCCGACGCCGCCACCGGTGAGCGTCTTCCCGGTGAAGGACACGACCCGCATCGTCCGTGCGTCACCCGTGGATCAGCCGTTGCTCGTCTCCGGTGACGGTGCCGGTCTCGTCGACGTGGCGAACGTCGGTTTGCTGGCGGACCAGGCGGCGATCCTCTATTCCGCGTCGTACGCCGACCACGCGGCTGCGCTCCGCGGCCAGCTCGGTCACGACGCGGTGCTGGTCGTGACCGACAGCAACCGCAAGCGGGCCGAGCGGTGGACCACCGTGCACGACATCTTCGGGCACACGGAGCGAGCGGACGAGCACCAGCTCGGCCAGGACGAGGGCGACAATCGCCTTCCGGTGTTCCCCGACGCCGGGACCGACGCGTACACCGTCGTGCAACAACGCGGGGCGAAGGTCGACGCCAGCCGCGAGGGCAACCGGATCACCTACGAACCCGAGAATCGCGGCGCGCGCGCGTTCGACGGCGATCTCGACACCGCCTGGATCGTCGGTGAGAGCGAGAGCGTGATCGGCGAGCACGTGCGCCTCACCCTGCCGAAGCCGATCACCACGGATCGGGTCAATCTCGTACAGCCGCTCGTCGGTCCACGAGACCGGTTCATCACGAAGGTCACACTGACGTTCGACGGGCGCGACGAGCTCACCGTCCCGCTCGGCGACTCCTCCCGGACCGACGCCGGTCAGACGATCAGGTTTCCGAAGCGGGCGTTCCGCAGGCTCGACATACGCGTCGACGACACGAACTCGGGCGCGCGCACCGATCTCTTCAAGAGCGGCGTCGGCTTCGCGGAGATCCGCGTGCGCGACTCGAGGCCGGGCGCGACCGACGTTCACGTCGACGAGATCGTGCGGATGCCGACCGATCTCACCGAGGTCGCGGGACCCGGAGCGCGCGCCCACCGCCTCGTATACGTCATGACGCGCTCACGCAACCGTCTCGTCCCACCGCGCTACTCGGAGGACGAGCTCGCGCTGGTGCGCAAGCTCGAGGTTCCCGACGCTCGGACGTTCTCGCTCCGCGGCACGGCGCGCATCTCGAGCGCGGTCGCCGACCAGGACATCGATCGTCTGCTGGGTTTCCCGAGCGTCGAGGAAGGGGGCATGACCGCGCGGTCGTCGGCACGGCTGCCCGGCGACCTGCGCGCCCGCGCCTCGTCGGCGGTCGACGGCGACTCTCGGACTGCGTGGACGTCGGCGTTCCAGGACACGACCTCGAAGGTCGGGCCCGCCGGCTCATGGGTGGAGATCGCGCTGCCCGGGCCGGTGACCTTCGACCACCTCGGCTTGCAAGTCGTCGCGGATGGCCGGTACTCGGTGCCGACGCGGGTGCGAATCGAGGCCGGTGGCCAGAGCCGGGACGTCGACGTGCCGGCGGTGACGGACCGCAAGGCGGAGAACGCGGCGGTGCCCGCGCCGGTCTCGTTCCCCGCGCTCACCGGCAGCACGATCCGCGTGACCGTCGAGGCGATCCGGCCGGTCCGGACGACCGAGTACTACTCGAATGAACCGGTCGTGATGCCCGTCGCCGTCGCGGAGCTCGGGATCCCCGGCGTTACGCCGGTCCAAGGCCCGCGTGAGCTGCCGGCGACGTGTCGCGACGGCCTCCTGACCGTCGACGGCCGGCCCATCTCCGTCCGCGCGGTGGGGGACCGCGCGACCGCCGAAGCCCGCGGCGCGCTCGACCTCCAGCCCTGCGACGCCGCGGGCCGTGCGCTGAGGCTCGACCGCGGCGCCCACCTCGTCCGATCGACGCCGGGAAAGCAGAGCGGCGTCGACGTGGACAGCCTGGTCGTGGCATCCGAGGCGGGCGGCGCGCCGCTCGCGCTCGGCGTGGGCGGTGACGTCCCCGCGGTCGAGCGGGCGCGCCCGACGCCACCGAGGATCCGGGTCGACGACCGGGGCCGGACGCATCTGTCGCTGCACGTCTCGTCGCACGACGCCGGACGCCACCCGTTCTGGGTCGTGCTCGGTGAGAGTCGAAGCGTTGGGTGGACGGCGTCGGTCAACGGCCACGACCTGGGCCAGTCGCAACTGATCGACGGCTACGCGAACGGCTGGCTCGTCCGTCCCGACGGCCGCGACCTCGACATCACGCTCGACTGGACGCCACAGCACCGAGTGTGGATCGCGCTGGCGCTGTCGGGGCTCACGATGATGCTGTGCACCGCGCTCGCGCTCGGCATCCTCCGGCGCCGGAACCGCGAGCCCTCATCCGGCCCGCGGGATGCGTTCGCGGCGCCCGAGCCCGCGCTCGACAACCCGCTCGTCCTGCGCGGCGAGCGACCATCCACCGCGGTCCTCATGGGCGCGCCCATCGGCGCGGCTGTCGTCGCCGGCATCGTGACCCACGCCTGGCTCGGACTCCTCACCGGCGCGCTCGTACTCTTGGTGTTGCTGCGTCCGCGGTGGCGCTTCGTGCTGTCATTGGGCGCAGTCGGCGCGATTGCCGCGGCTGGCTTCTTCACCGCCGTGCAGCAGCTGCGCTACGAGTACCCGCCGGTGCTCGAGTGGCCGCAGCACTTCGACAAGGTCCACCTCGTCGGTTGGGTCGCGGTCGTCTTCCTCGTCGCGGACACGCTCGTGCAGTGGCTGCTCAGCCGCGATCTCCATTCACGTCGTCCACAGCCCCGGGAGGTCGACGGGCTCGCTCCTGACTGACTCGCCGCGCTCGTCGAAGAACGTCATCGACGCCAACGGCGGCGAGTAGACGTGCAGGCTCAGCGCCGCACCCGTGGTGCGGTTCTCGACGCCGTGGCGCTCCCCGGGCGCGAACGTGCTGACGGCGCCCGCGTGCAGGACGCGCCGGGCCACATCGCCCCGGTCGCCGTCGCGCACGCGCTGCTCGACGAGCGGACCGTGGACGACGGCGAGCGCGCCGCCTGCTTCACCGTGGTCGTGCACGTCGATGCCCGCGCCCGCGCCCCAGCCGAGCAACCACACGTCGTGATCGTGCTCGACCCGGAGTCGCACGTGCCAACGCCCATCGGGCACCGGTGCCTGTGGTGGCCATGACGCGCCCAGGCTGCGGGCGCCTCGTCGAGCAAGCGTGGCGAGGGTGTCGGCGGCGAGCGGCTCGGCACGCGAGCGCGTGAGGGCAAGGACGGGTCGCACGGGATACCTCCGACGTGTACGGGCAGCCAGGTCTCGGGTGGGCCGGTCCCTAACAGCGCTCGTCGAAGGACTCACGGCTGAGCTCGCCCCAGGTGTCGTTCGACCACGCGAGGCTCGAAGCCATGGACGGCAAGGTAAACCGGTAAAGCTGACCGATCACCTCATATTTTTGGGCGAATTGACCCAACAGCCATTGTGTGGAAACCTTGTTTTCAATGTCGAGAACAGAGACTGCGAATCGGGTGGCGGACCGCTCGGTGGCGGCTGCACGCGAGAAGGCGGCAGACGAGGTCGACCGGTTGCTCGCCGCGGCCGAGCGGGTGCTCGGGCGCGACGGCTACGGAGGGCTCCGGGTGGACGACGTGCTCGACGAAGCGGGCCTCTCGACGCGCGCGTTCTACCGCCACTTCCGGGGCAAGGCCGAGCTGTTCGTTGCGCTGTTCGACCGCGAGGCCGCGAGAGCGCAGACCCGTCTCCGCGCCCGGATCGAAGCCGAGTCGACCCCGGACGCGCAAGTGCGGGCGTGGGTCGCCGCATCGCTCGGCTTCGCGTTCGATCCACGACTGGCACGTCGGACGCGCCTGTTCTCGCTCGAGGAACACGTCGTGGCGCGCGATTTCCCCGAGGAGATCCAGCGCTGTGTCGAGGCGCAGCTCGAGCCACTCGAAGCTGCGATCGCCCGCGGGCGTGACACAGCTGTGTTCCCGCACGCCGAACCTGCGCGTGATGCGCGCGCGATCCACCACCTGTGTGCGGGGCTCATGCGCGACCAGCTGCTCGGCGTGAGCGCGTTGCGCCGGGACGACGCCGTTGCGCTCGCGACCGGCTTCGCGATCCAGACGTTGCACGCCGACGGGCGCGCCCGTCGGCCCGAGCACCGACCGGGAGGCAAGACGTGAGTGACCAGCTCGTGAACTCCGCCGACTCACATGTCGTCGAGCCGCTCGACCTGTGGGTCGAGCGGCTGCCGGCCAATCTCAAGGACCGCGCGCCACGCATCGCCGAGGTCGATGGCGAGTGGCGGCTCCTCGTCGAAGGCGCGCCGCCGCGCAAGATGAGCGGCGGCGGCGACACGAAGGCCGAGCAGAAGGACCGCGACCGGTCGGGGGACAGCCACTTTCGTGCCGGCGGGTGGGACCCCCAGCAGCGGGTGCGCGACCTCGACGAAGACGGCGTGTGGGGCGAGGTGCTCTACCCGACGATTGCGCTCTTCGGGTTCATGATCCGTGACCCCGAGCTGCGTTGGGCCAGCTGCCGCGCGTACAACGACTGGCTCGCCGAGACCTTCGGCGCCTCACCACGCTTCGCCGGCGCCGCCATGATCGCGGTGCAGGAGGTCGAGCCCGCGGTCGCGGAGATCGAGCGGGTCGCGAGCCTCGGTCTGCGCTCGATCATGCTGCCGATGCACGCACCCGAGCGACAGCCGTACAACCTCGGTCTCTATGACCCGATCTGGTCGGCCGCGCAGGCGCACGCGCTCCCGGTGAGCTTCCATGTCGGTACGGGCTCGAACCCGGTGACCGAACGGGGCGCCGGTGGCGCCGTGATCAACTACGTGGAGGTCGGCATCGGCGCGCAGCGCACGCTCGCCTACCTGGCCGCGTCCGGTGTGCTCGAGCGCTTCCCCGGTCTCCACGTCGTCATGGTCGAATGCGGCGCGGGCTGGCTGGCGTGGCTGCTCGAGCGGATGGATGAGGCCTTCGAGGAGCACGAGCACTGGGTCAACCCCCGGCTCGCCGAGCCCCCCAGCTACTACGTCCGCCGTCAGGGCCACGTGACGTTCGGCAACGACGGCGCCGGCGTCGTGAACCGCGGCTTCACCGGCGTCGAGCCGCTGCTCTGGGCCTCCGACTATCCGCACCCCGAGGGGACGTGGCCGCACACGCGGGAGACGCTCGACCGCATCTTTGCCGGCGTCGAACCTGCCGAGCGTGACCTGATCACCTATTCCACGACCGCGCGCTTGTACGGGCTCGAGGTGCCGGCGGCCTGACGCCCGTTGATGGCGTTTGCTTGGTAGACCACTCGGTCGTGCGCGCCCGGAGGCTGAGGACGTCGACCGCGGCGTTGATCGCGGGGCTCGCCGCCGTCACTCCGAGTGTCATGCCGGCGAAGCGGGGTCAAGTCTCGGTCGACGATCGTCCGAACATCGTCGTGCTGCAGACCGACGACCAGACCGCGGACTCGCTGCGGTTCATGCCGGAGGTCCGGCGGCTGCTCGAGAAGCAGGGGACGACGTTCACGCGCTACTTCGCGTCGTACCCCCTGTGTTGTCCGTCGCGCGCCACGTACTTCTCGGGCCAGTACGCGCACAACCACGGCGTCGAGTACAACACCGCGCCAACCGGCGGCTTCTACGCGTTCCGTCATATCAAGACGACGTTCCCCGTCGCGCTGCGCCGCGCCGGCTACCGCACCATCCACATCGGCAAGTACCTCAACGGCTACGGCCGGCGAAACCCGAAGCAGGTACCACCCGGATGGTCCGACTGGGAAGGATCGGTCGACCCGTTCACCTACCGCTACTACGACTTCGTGCTCAACGTGAACGGCCGGCTGCGACGCTTCGGCCCGCGCGCGTACCAGACCAACGTGTACTCACAGCTCGCGGTCGAGAAGATCCGGTCCGCGGCGCGCCGCCACCAGCCGCTCTTCCTCGACGTCGCGTTCCTCGCGCCGCACGCCGTCGATCGCGAGACCAGCGGCCTCGATCCCGAGGATCAAGAGGCGGTCGGGAAGCCGCATACGCGTCACGGGATCCGCTACCCCGTACCCGCACCGCGCGACTTCGGCAAGTTCGTGCACGCGCGGTTACCGGACCGTCCCGCGTTCGACGAGGCCCATGTCTCCGACAAGCCGCCGAACATCCGTGCCCGGCCGCGGTTCACGCCCACCGAGGTGACGGACATCCGGCGCAACTACCGGTTCCGGCTGGAGACCCTGGCCGCCGTCGACCGGGCCGTCCGGCGAATCGTCCACGTCCTCCGCGCCACGAACCAGCTCGACCGCACCGACATCCTCTTCCTCTCCGACAACGGCTTCTTCCACGGCGAGCACCGCGTCCCGTACGGCAAGTACCTGCCGTACGAACCGTCGGCGCGGGTCCCGCTCGTCGTGCGTGGTCCGGGCATCGCCTCCGACGTCAGGACCGACGCGCTCACCAGCAACGTCGATCTCGCGCCGACCATCCTCGACCTCGCCGGGACGAAGCCGCTCCGACGACAGGACGGCCACTCGCTGCTCCCGCTCCTGCGTGATCCACACCACGCACCGCCCGCCGACGCCGTGCTGCTGGAGTCGGGCCCGAACGTCGTCGGCGCGCCCGTGTATCACGCGGTGCGCACGGCTCGGTACAAGCTCGTCGAGTACCGAGACGGCGCTCGCGAGCTCTACGACCTGAAACACGACCCGTACGAGCTGACGAACCGGGCCGGGGACCGCGCGTTCCGGGCCGTCGAGCGACGGCTCCACCACCGCCTGGCCCGACTCCGGGCGTGCAAAGGACGCGCGTGCCGGCGTGCCGATTCGTGACTGCGTCGTAGTCTGCGGCGCGTGGCCGACCCTCCGAAGTCGTTCTTCCTGTCGCCTGAGATCGGCGAATACCTGGTCGCGCACGGCATGCCGCCCGACGACGTCCAGCGGTGGCTGATCGAGGAGACGAAGGCGAAGGCGGGCGCGTTCTTCGGGATGCAGATCTCGCCCGAGCAGGGCGCGTTCATGACCGTGCTGACCCGGCTGATCGGGGCGCAACGCGCGGTCGAGGTCGGGACGTTCACCGGCTACTCGGCGTTGTGCATCGCGCGTGGCTTGCCGTCCAGCGGGAAGCTGGTGTGCTGCGACATCAGCGAGGAGTGGACGGCGATCGGACGGGAGGCGTGGCAGCGAGCCGGCGTCGCGGATCGCATCGACCTGCGCATCGCCCCTGCGATCGAGACGCTGCGGGCGATGCCCGAGGAGGAGCACATCGACCTCGCGTTCATCGACGCCGACAAGACCGGCTACGCCGACTACTACGAGGAGCTCCTCCGGCGCCTGAGGCCCAACGGCCTGATCATGGTCGACAACGTGCTCTGGGGCGGCAGCGTGATCGACGACTCGCGGACCGACGACGACACGAAGGCGATTCGTGCCTTCAACGACAAGGTCGCAGCCGACGACCGCGTCGACACCGTGATGATCCCCCTCGGCGACGGCCTCACCCTGTTGCGCAAGAAGTGATTGAAGCGTTTCTGAGCATGCCCGGGCATGCTCAGAAACGCATCAGGATCTCGAGCCGTCCGGGCCGGAGCACACGGCCACGGATGCCCGTGCGAAAACGCTCCGACTCTGTGAGCCGCGGCACCAGGTTGGTGAGGAACAGCTCGCCGGCGTTCTCGTCGACCCGCCAGCGTGAGCCGTCGTAGGCGAACCCGTCCTCACCGGGCCCCCGGAACGCGCTCGTGGCGCCGACCCTCACCCAGCGCCCGGTCGCGGCGCCCGCATCGCGCAGGCGCGCCTCGGCCCCCGCATCCGACGCGACGACGACCGCGACGGGCGCGAACACGTCCGCTACGTCGCGACCGAGGTCGACGAGCCCGTCGAGCACGCCCGTGTCGACGCCGATCACCACCTTCGGCCGGAGCTGTCGGACGAGCGCAGCAGTCCGGAACGCGTCGAACGGCGTCGCGTCGGCCGACGAGTACAGCGCACCGACCTTCCCGGCGGCCTTCTCCAGCGGCACGACGTGGATCGCCTGCGAGAGCAGCGAGACGATCAGCACGAGGTCGCCGTCGCCGAGCCCGAGCGCGGCGAGACGCGGCGCCAGCGACTCGGCCTCGTCCTCGACGTCGGCCTCGCTCACACCCCAGGGCACGACCGTGCCTGCTCCATCCGCGCCGGGAACCACCACGCGCCCGACACCCCAGACGCGGGGCGGGTCCTCGTACCGGGCGGCGAACGTCATCGGTGCATCACGCCTTCGTCACCCGCGGGATCTTGTGCGGCGGACCCTGGCGCAAGAGGACCGCGTGCTCGACGAGCTCGACGTCGGGCGCGACGCCGATCGCGGCATGCACCGCGTCCGTCACCCGTGTCCGCAGGTCGGCGAGCCCCTTCGGACCCTCCTGCGCGTAGCCGACGCGCAGGCGTAGGCGGTCGACCTCTCGACGGGAGCGCACGATCTGGAAGAGGCCGGCCGCGGTCTCGTCGACGCTCTCGATCGCGCTCCACACGTCACCGGGGAGCACCGACACGCCTTCCACGACGATCTCGTCGCCCTTACGACCCAGCGGCCAGATCCGACCGTGGGTCCGGCCGCACGCGCACGGCTCGGTCGTGAGCCGCACGAGATCGTCGGAGCGGTACCGGATCAGTGGCGCGATCTTGTCGATGAGCGTCGTGGCGACGAGTTCGCCGCGCTGGCCGTCGCCGACGGGCTGTGCCCCGTCCGGCTCGAGGTGCTCCGCGTACGCGCAGTCCTCCCAGAAGTGGCATCCGTCGTGCTCGGCGCACTCGGTGGCGGCGCCGACGTCGTCCAAGGCCGTCTGGATGAACAGCTCCAAGCCCCATGACTCAACACGCGCGCGAGCACGCGGGCCGATCGGCTCGCCCGCGAAGATCACCCCTCGATACGATGAGAACGTCTCTTCGAGGTCGACGTGCAGGCGGGTCGCGGTCTCCTCGATCATCATCACGAGCGGACCCGACAGCGTGTACCAGCCCGTCGGACGGAACTCGCGGCTGTAGCGGAACAGCTGCTCGACGTCGCCGGGCTGGTGATCGACGAACACGGGTGTGGCCCCGATGCCACGGATCGTGTCGTGGACGCCCGGGCCGCGGAACGTGAACAGACAGTGCATGAAGTGGTCGCCGGGCCGGCAGCCGAGCTCCCAGTACTCGCGCACGAGCATGCTCGGGCCACGTCCCGCGTACGGGGCGGGGGTCGGGTCGCCGGTGGTGCCCGACGTCGAGAAGATCGCGCTGAAGATGCCCTTCATCTGCGGGTCGGCCGGGTCGAGGCAGAGCATGCCGCCGTAAGGGTCGTCGTGGCGGTCGCGGTACGAGCGGATCGCGTTCTTGTCGAGGAACGGCACCTTCTCGTGGAAGTCGTCCATCGACCGGATCGCGTCGGGCGTGACACCGGCCGCGTCCCACGTCTCGCGGATCAGTCCCGACCGCTCGTACGCCCACGGGACCAAGTCGCCGAGCAGCCTCTCCTCGCGCCGGCGCTCGATCTCCTCGCGGGGCATCGTCTCGATCTCGGGGGAGAAGTAACGGCGCGTCGGGTCTGGCACGGGCGTGAGGGTACTGGCGCGCCGGCACCCGATTTGAGTAGCGGCTACTCATGCCCCCGACGTCGAGTTGAGCCAGGCTGTCGCCACCACACACATCGAGCCACACGCATCGAGTCACACACATCGAGGAGGAGCGAATGCCGACGGATTGGGTGGAGAAGATGAAGGAGACGGCACAGCCGCACGTTCCCGAGCCCGTGGTCGCGGTGGGGCTCCTGCAACCGGCCGGCACGTGGGGCTCGTTTGGTCTCGGCTACATCAGCCCCTTGGCCCGCATGTTCAAGCAGCGCGGCGCGAACAAGCGCACCGGGGGCATGGCGAAGGTGGGCGCGTTCAAGACGAAGATGGCCATGCTCGCCATCACGGCCGACAAGGTCTATGCGTTCAACGCCTCACCGAAGGGCCGGAATTGGAAGGTGCAGGACCAGGTCGGTGCGTGGGACCGGAAGGATCTCAAGATCACGACCGAGCCCGGCCGCCTCGCGACGAGGGTGCGCGTCGACGTCGCGTCGACCGGCGAGCATTTCGAGCTCGAGGCGACGACGGTCGGCACGAAGGGCTTCCACGACACGTTCCTGGACGAGCTCACCAAGTCGGCCTAGCCGCCGCCTCAGAACTTCCCTGTGCGGCCGTATCGGTAGTAGCCGGCGAAGGTCGTGTTCACCTCTTCGGGGATGGGCACGACCTCGCCGATCATCCGCGCGCCCCAGACGATCTCCGCGGTCCGCTCGACGAGGTGCGCGATGTGGAGAACCTGCTTGGGATCCTTGCCCACCGCGAAGAGCCCGTGGTTCGCCATGAGGACCGCGCCCCGATCACCGACGCGCTTGGCCACCTCTTCCCCGAGCTCGTCGGTGCCGGTCGTCTTGTAGTCGGCGCACTCGACGTCGCCGCCGACGAAGACGACGAACTCCTCGATCACCGCGGGGATCGATTGGCGGGTGACGGCGAACATCGTGGCGTACTTGGCGTGGCAGTGCATCGTCGCGTGGATGTCGTCGTGCATCCGCAATGCGCCGAGGTGCAGCGCCTTCTCCGTCGTGGGGGAGCGCTCGCCCTCGAGCACGTTGCCGTCGAGGTCGCAGACGACGAGGTCGTCGAGCGTCATCTCGGTGTAGTCGAGCGACGACGGGGTCAGCACCGCGTTGCCGTCGGGGAGGCGCGCGCCGAGGTTGCCGGCGGTGCCCTCGACGAGGTTGGAGCGCAGCATCTCCTTCGCGACCCAGAGCACCTGCTCCTTGGTCTCCTGCGCGGTGAGCTTGGGTGCTCCGCTCATGGTCGATTCCGCTCCGTGAGGCGGCGGGCTGCGCCCGCTCGGAACGTCGCTTCATCTCCGCTCATGGTCGATTCCGCTCCGTGAGGCGGCGGGCTGCGCCCGCTCGGAACGTCGCTTCATCTCCTGCCATCGAGCACCTCCGGGTTCACGAGGTTGTCAGGCTTCTCGCCGGCGAGCACGGCGCCGATGCCTTCGGCGATGAGCTTCGAGTGGTTTGCCTCGGTGTCGTAGGTCGCGCCACCGATGTGCGGGGTCAGGGCGACGTTGTCCATCGCGCACAGCGGGTGCTCCGGCGGGAGGTGCTCGCCGACGAAGTGATCGAGCCCGGCACCACCCAACTTGCCCGATTGGAGGGCGGCGACGAGCGCGTCGGTGTCGTGCAGCATCGCCCTCGCCGTGTTGAGGAAGATCGCACCGTCCCTCATGCGGTCGAACTGCTCGGCACCGATCATGCCCTCGGTCTCGGGCGTCACGATCGCGTGCATCGACACGACGTCAGCATCGGCGAGGAGGCCGTCGAGCGAGTGCGTAGCGTCGGGTGAGTAGGGATCTGCGGCGATCACGTGCATCCCGAGCCCTTCGAGTCGCCAACGCGTGGCGCGCCCCACTGCACCGAGGCCGACGAGGCCGGCGGTGCGCCCGGCGAGCTGCCAGGCTCGGAACCGCTGGTACGGGATCGTCCCGTCGCGATACGCCTGGCCTTCGCGCACGTCGCGGTCGGCCCGGACGACGCCGCGGTTGACCGCGAACAGCAACGCAACGGTCATCTCCGCGACGGCGTCCGCGTTCCGGCCGGGGGCATGGACGACCGGGATGCCCTTCGCGGTCGCTCCCGCGACGTCGACGTTGTTGGGATCACCGCGGCACGACCCGATGGCCCGCAGCGGCAGGCCGAGCACGGGCCCCTTGACCGAGTCCGACTCGACGACCAGCAGGTCGGCGCGCTCGGCCTCGACGCGCTCGGCCAGCTGCTCGGCGTCGTAGATCCGGATCGGTCGGTGGTCGATCCACGGGTCGAGGACGACGTCGGCGATCCCCTGCAGCGTTCGGAGGCCCTCGCCGCGGAAGGGCGCGGTCACGAGAGCACGGAGACGGGACACGAGATGATCCTCCGATCGGCGCGGGCCGCATCATCGCGCGGCCGTGACACGTCCGTCAGTGAAGGCTCCGGTACCGTCTCCGCGCATGTACCGGGGGCAGGGGTGCCCGCGTACGCGGCCATCGCGCCGCGTTCCGGGCCGGAACCGCGCGAGCGCCGCCGCGGCGATGGTCGTGGTCGTGGCAACGCTCGCAGCGTGGACTGCCGTCGCCGCTGCCGTCTGGGCACCACCCCGCGAGCCGACGTCGGTCGCCTCGTGCACGGTGCCGCGCGGCGCGCCGCGCGTCGTGCTGTTCGGGGACTCGTTGGCCTACGGGGCGCGTCCACGATTCAAGTCCGACGTCGAATGTGGCGCGCGCGCTCACGTCAACGTGATCGCCCAGCCGGGCGCCGCGCTGTGCGACTTCCGCAACGTGATCCGGCGGGAAGTCGGCGTACGCAGGATCGATGTCGCGGTGATCGAGTTCGTGGGGAACAACATCACGCCGTGCACAAAGGAACCGACCGGTGCACCCTTGGTCGGACGAGCGCTGCTCGCGCGGTACCGGGCCGACGCGTTCGACGCCATGTCGATGCTGACGACGGCGGGCGCCCACGTGGTCTTCGTCACACCACTCGGGCGCGCCGACACGACCGAGCCGCCGCTGGGTTCCGTGTACGAGGCGGTTGCGCGTGCGGGAGGCCGACGAGTGTCGATCGTCGACGGCGGCCGAGAGTTCCGCGACTCCGCAGGCTTCTATCGAGCACTGCTTCCGTGCCTGCCGAAGGAGACGTCGCTGCCCGCGTGCTCACACGGGCTGATCCGGGTCCGGATGCCCTTCGAGGGCTTCCACTTCTGCCCGGTGCTCAAGAGCGGACCGTGCCCGGTCCACGCAGCGGGTGCGGTTCGGTTCGCGAACGAGATGACAGCAGGAGTAGAAGCCGTGCTCCGGACACGATCCGCCGAGGCGCGTCGTCATGTCAGCCGGTCGCGACGAGATCGGACCGGAACTCGGGATGATCGCTGAGCCACTGTGAAGCCCGCCGCATGCTGGCCTCGTTCTGGCGGTTGATGAACCGGTAGATCGGGCCCTCGAACCAGCGGTACGGCGCCTTCGTGAGGTGGTACCGCTCCTCGAAGGAGAACCGTGTCCGGTTCGGGCCGAGCGGCTCGAGCTGGATGCGGCCGGTCTGGTCGTTGCCCGGCTCACGGGAGATCATCGTGTACGTGTAGCCGCGCTCCGGCTCGACGTCGTGGACGAGCTCGAGCGCCGCACCTTCGCGTCCGAACGGCATCTTGTAGATGACGCGCCGCAGCCGACCGTTGTGGCGCTCGTCGCCGGGCCACAGGACGTCGACGCGCTTGACCATGGGCGCGTACTCCGTCCAGCGGTCGTAGTCCTGGAACAGCGCCCAGATCCGGGACGCCGAATGCGGGATCTCGAACGAGTAGCGGTGCTCACGCACCTGACTATCGTGTCAGGTTCGCAACGGGCTTGCGGAGAGCCGTGCGGAGGATCAGGGGCCGATGCCGATCCACTACGAGAAGGACGACGAGCACATCGTGCTCATCACGATCGACCGCCCCGAGGCGAAGAACTCCGCCGACATGGAGCACTTCTACCTGCTCCGCAAGGCGTGGGACGACTTCGACGCGGATCCCGACGCGTGGGTGGCGATCATCACGGGTGTCGGTGACGCGTTCTTCACCGGTGCCGACCTGAAGAAGTACATCCCGGAGATCACGAAGCTGCAGGGCCAGGTCGCATCCGGCGAGGTGACCGAGATCGACGGCTTCCGGCTCGACGACGGGACGAAGGCGGTGCTACGCGGCGCCAAGATCTGGAAGCCGATCATCGCCGCGGTCAACGGCTTCTGCACGGCGGGCGGCATGGAGATGCTCGGCGGCGTCGACATCCGCGTCGCGGTTCCCGAGGCGAAGTTCGCCGTGATGGAGCCCAAGCGGGGCCTGTTCGCCGGCGGTGGCACGACCGTTCGGCTACCGCGTCAGATCCCGTTCCCGCAGGCGATGGAGTTCCTCCTCTGCGCCGACCTGATTCCGGCTCGGCGGGCGTACGAGATGGGCTTCTTGAACGCGATCGTTCCTCGCGAGGAGCTCATGGACAAGGCGTACGAGTTCGCGCACCGGATCACCGCGAACGCACCGATTGCCGTGCAGGCCACGAAGCAGAGCGTGTGGGAGGGACTGGCCCTGCCGCTCAAGGACGCGTACGCGAACGAGGCGGCGATCTCGTCGTACGTCTTCCAGACGGAGGACGCCAAAGAGGGCCCCAAGGCGTTCGCCGAGAAGCGCAAACCCAACTGGCAGGGCAAGTAGTGCGTGGAGTGGATCCGCGGGCGCCGTGCGTGATCGGCGTCGGGCAGCGGACGTGGCACGGCGACGAGGTCGGCGACGCCGGCGCGCCCGAGCCGCTCGTGATGTGGGAGGACGTCGCGCGCCGCGCGGCCGACGATGCACGGGTCGGCGCGAAGGCGCTCGAGACGCTCGACGCGATCGACATCGTGTACTGCCAGACGTGGCAATACGACGACCCACCGGCACGCTTGAGCAAACGGGTCGGCGCCTCACCCGCGCGGCGCTACTACTCCGGCATCGGGGGGACGACACCGCAGGTGCTCGTGCAGGACATGGCCGAGCGGATCCTGCGGGGCGAGGTCGACCTCGCGCTCGTGGTCGGCGCGGAGGCGCTGGCGACCCAGCGGATGTACAAGAAACGGGGCGAGCGGTACCCGTACAGCTTCAAGCCGGAGCAGAAGCGACCGTACCCGTGGGAGGCGCCGTTCCACCCGGCAGAGGTCGCGCACGAAGTGCTCCAGGCGTGGCTGACATTCGCGATCTTCGACAACGCGCGTCGCGCGCATGTCGGCGTACCGCTCCCCGAGTACCGGCAGCAGATCGGCGAGATGATGGCGCCGATGACGCGGATCGCGGCGGCAAATCCGCACGCGTGGTTCCGCGTCGAGCGCGATGTCGCGAACATCGTCGAGCCGCGCGACGACAATCGCATGGTTGGGTACCCGTACACGAAGTACATGACGTCGGTGATGGATGTCGATATGGCTGCAGCAGTCATGTTGGCGTCGCAGGAGCACGCCGACGCGCTCGGCGTCCCGTCGGACAGGCGCGTGTACCTGCGTGGCTGGTGCTACGCGACGGACCCGACCTACGTGGCCGAGCACGAGGACATGTGGAGGTCGCCGGCAATGGCGGCCGCGAGCGACACGGCGCTCGCGATGGCAGGGCTCAGCGCTGACGATGTCGCGCACCTCGACCTGTACAGCTGCTTCGCGAGCTCGCTGCACTTCGCCAAGGACGCACTGGGCATCGTGCACGACGACCCCCGTCCGCTGACGGTCACCGGTGGCCTGCCGTACCACGGTGGCGCCGCGAGCAACTACATGAGCCATTCGATCGGGGCCATGGCGGAGGTGCTGCGAGCGGACCCCGGCTCCTTCGGCATGGTCAGCGGCGTGGGCATGCACATGACCAAGCACGTGTACGGCATCTACTCGACCGATCCCGGTCCCGTCGTCCCGCCCGACCAGGCGCACGTGCAGTCCCAGCTGGACTCGGCACCACAGAAGCGGATCGTCGAGGACCACGACGGCGACGCCACGGTTGCCGCGTACTCGGTCGTGCACGGGCGTGATGGAGCCCCCGAACGGGGTGTGCTGGTGTGCGACGTCGGTGAGGGGGCCCGCGCCTACGCGAAGGTCGACGATCCGGAGCTCCTCGCCTCGGCGGAGGAGCGGGAGCTCGTCGGGACCACCGTCCGGAGCACCCCCACACCCGTCACCCTGGCGACCGGCGGCGATGGGCGCGTGAACCTGGCAACGTGGTGAGGACGCGACGGTAAGGGGGCCAGCAGAGATGGCATGGGATTTCGAGACGGAACCAGAGTTCCAGGAGAAGCTCGACTGGATCCGTGAGTTCGTCGAGCGCGAGGTGGAGCCGATCGACCTCGCGTTCGGCTCGCACGTGGTGTACGACAAGTCGCACCCCGTGCACCGCGAGGTCGTGCGTCCGCTCCAGGCGCAGGTGAAGGAGCGCGACCTGTGGGCGTGTCACCTGGGCCCTGACCTCGGCGGCAAGGGCTACGGACAGCTCAAGCTCGCGCTGATGAACGAGATCCTCGGGCGGTCGCACTGGGCACCGAGCATCTTCGGCTGCCAGGCGCCCGACTCCGGCAACGCGGAGATCATCGCCCACTACGGCACCGAGGAGCAGAAGGCGAAGTACCTCCAGCCGCTGCTCGACGGCGAGATCGTGTCGTGCTACTCGATGACCGAACCGCAGGCGGGCTCCGACCCGCAGCAGTTCACGTGCCGTGCCTGGAAGGACGGCGACGAGTGGGTGATCGACGGCGAGAAGTGGTTCTCGTCGAACCTGCGGTACGCGGAGTTCGCGATCGTGATGGCGATCACCGATCCCGACGTGCCCGTCTACCAGGGCGCGTCGATGTTCCTCGTGCCCACGTCGACGCCCGGCGTCGACATCATTCGGAACGTGGGGCTGGGCGCCGAGGAAGAAGGCGAAGGCTCGCACGCATACGTCCGGTACGACCACGTGCGAGTACCGGCCGACAACCTCCTCGGCGGCGAGGGGCAAGCGTTCGTGATCGCGCAGACACGGCTCGGCGGCGGGCGCATCCATCACGCGATGCGGACCGTCGGCGTGTGTGAGCGCGCGTTCGACATGATGTGTGAACGGGCGCTGTCACGCGAGACGCAGGGCGAGGTGCTGGCCCGGAAGCAGATGGTCCAGGAGAAGATCGCCGACTCGTGGATCCAGCTGAAGTCGTTCCGCCTGATGGTGTTGCACGCGGCGTGGACGATCGACCGGGTCGGCGGGCACAAGTCGCGCACCGAGATCGCGGAGGTCAAGGTGCTGACTCCGAAGGTGCTGCACGATGTCGTCTACAACGCGCTGCACATCCACGGTTCGCTCGGGACCTCGAACGAGATGCCGCTCATGGGCATGTGGTCGATGATGCCGGTGATGGGCATCGCCGACGGCCCGACCGAGGTGCACAAGGTGACGGTGGCGCGTCAGGTGCTGAAGCGGTACCAGCCGTACGAGGGGTTGTTCCCGCCCGCGCACCTGCCGGAGCGCCGAGCCGCGGCGCGCAAGAAGTTCGCGCACCTCCTCGAGCACGAAGTCGCCCAACTCTGATTCCCTTGTTGCGTTTCTGAGCATGCCCGGGCAGGTTCAGGCGGGACGTCACGAAAGCGAGCACGCGAGTGGCCGACACGACAGCAGCGCCGTGGGAGGACGTCGACGACGCAGCGCGCACGCAGGGGCTCGTCGACACCGACACGCTGGCCCGTTGGATGGACGGGCGTGGACTGCCCGGCTCGGGTGAGCCGATCGAGACGACCTTCATCAGCGGGGGCTCCTCGAACGAGATCTTCGAGATCCGGCGGGGCGAGCACCGGATGGCGCTCCGCCGTCCGCCCCGGAAGGTGCCCGAGGGCCGCAACGAGACGATGCTGCGTGAGTACCGCGTGCTCGAGGCGCTGAACGGCACCGACGTTCCGCACCCCGAGGCCATCGCCGCCTGCGACGACCCGAGCGTGATCGGCGCGTGCTTCTACCTGATGGCGCACGTCGACGGGTGGTCGCCGATGGGCATGGGGCGGGAGTGGCCCGAGCCGTTCAACTCCGACCTCTCCGCGCGGCGTGGGCTGGGCATCCAGCTCGTCGATGGCATTGCCCGCCTCGCACGGGTCGACTGGCGGGCGCGCGGGCTCGAGGGCTTCGGGAAGCCGGAGGGCTTCCTCGAACGCCAAGCCGACCGCTGGGTGTCGCACTACGAGACGAACAGGACGCGCGATCTCCCCGGGGTCGAGGTCGTGGCCGAGTGGCTGCGCGCGCACACGCCGAGCCGGTACGAGCACGGCATCATCCACGGCGACTACCAGTTCGCCAACGTGATGTTCTGCCACGGCGCGCCGGCACGGCTCGCGGCGATCGTCGACTGGGAGATGACGACGATCGGTGACCCGCTGCTCGACCTCGGCTGGGTCACGAACAGCTGGCCGCGTGACGGGGAGGACCCCGGCGATCGCGGCTACGTGCCGATGCAGGGCATGCCGTCGCACTCGGAGCTGCTCGCGCACTACGAGCAGGTGAGCGGCCGGCCGACGGATGACATCGAGTACTACGAGGTCCTGGCAGGCTTCAAGCTCGCGATCGTCCTCGAGGGCCAGTACTCCCGCTACAAGAAGGGCGGCCTCGACAACCCGAAGATCGAAGCGTTCGGCCCGATCGTCCTCGACCTCATGCAACGAGCCGCCGACCGCGTCTCTTGACGGCTACTCGCTCTTGTTGCGTTTCTGAGCATGCCCGGGCAGGTTCAGCGCGGCCAATGCGCGGCGCGTGAGCCGGTCGACGAGGTCGCCGTGCCGCTGGAGGTCGTCGGAGGTGAAGCGGAGTACCCGCCAGCCGAGGGCAGCCAGCTCGTTTTGACGGGCGATGTCGCTTCGCCACTCGTCGGGACCCGCATGGTGTCGGACGCTGTCGATCTCGATCGCCACGAGGGCGTCGGGATAGGCGAAGTCCGGACGGACACCGCTCCCGTCGGACAGGCGCACCTCCAGCTGCCGTGTCGGAACCGGGAGGTGGTGCTCGTGTGCGAACGAGTCGAAGCCGCTCTCGAGCGGGCTACCGGGGACGGGCTCCGTTGGGCTTCGCCGGGCCAAGACTCGCCGCACGGTTCCAGATCCGAGGCGTGCAGGCCCGAAGCGCTCGACCCGCTCCGCGACCGCCCCCCAAGTTGTCAGCCGTCGACGCACGCCGTCATCGAAGGCTGCCAGCAACATCGCGTCGTCGCACACCGCACCCAGGTCGATAACCGTGCGCGTGACCTTTGTGACCGGGATGCCATCGATCTCGGTCAGGTCGTCAGGGTCGAGCCGCGTCGACTCGTGCCAGACGATGTCGGTCGGGTAGCGCCCGTCGGTACCGCCAGGCCGCGACCTCGGGCGTGGCGTCGTCGAAGCCCGGCAGTCGCCACAGCCGCGCTGCCGCACGGTGGGATGCGACCGCTGGACCGCTGAGGCACGCACCGAGCACTCGTTGCCGCCACGAGGGCGGGGTTCCGGCGGCCCGGTACACGCCGTAGTCGACGACTTCCCATTCACCGATGCGGACGCGGTGATCGATCGCGCTACGGGTGAAGCCGATGGATCCCGCTTGGGACCGTGCGAAGACGCCGTGTTGCCGACTCGCGAGCGATGCCAGCTTGTCGAGCTGCTCATCCCGTGCCATGTAGAAGAGCACTGCGGCCGGGGGATCGTGTGACGCCCGCGCTCGACCTGCCCGGGCATGCTCAGAAACGCAACAAGGGGGCTCAGGCTCGTGGGAGGCCGAGGACGCGCTGGGCGACGATGTTCTTGTTCACCTGGGTGGTGCCGCCGGCGATCGTGTAGGACCGCGCGGCGACGCGGCTACGTCCCCATTCGCCCTCGTCGGCGTCGGCGCCCAGCACGTCGGCCGCGACCTCGCCGACGTGTTGCATCGCCTCGCTCCACACGAGCTTGGCGAGACTCGACTCCGGCCCCAGCTCGCGGCCGTGCAGCGCCCCGGAGATCGCGCGCTCCGACAGGAGCTTCAGCAGCTCACCCTCCAGGTACAGCCGGGCGAGCCGCTGGCGTACAACCGGGTCGTCGCGCATCGGGGTGCCGGCCGCCAAGTCGAGCAGCGAGCGGATCTGCGCGCGCAACCCGAGATGCAGCTGCGCGACCCCGCCCCGCTCGTACGCGAGCGTGGTCATCGCGACCCGCCAGCCCTCGTTCTCGTCACCGAGCTGTGACTGCACGGGCACCCGCACGTCGGTGAAGAAGATCTCGTTGAAGTCGTGCTCTCCCGTGATCGTGGTGAGCGGCCGCACCTCCACACCCTGCAGCCTCATGTCGACGAGCAGGCAGGTGATCCCGTTGTGCTTGGGGGCTGCCGGGTCGGTCCGCACGAGCAGCTCGCACCAGTTCGCCAGGTTCCCCAGGGTGTTCCACGTCTTCTGCCCGTTCACGACGTAGTGGTCGCCGTCGCGCACTGCCGACGTCTTCAGCGATGCGAGGTCGGAGCCCGCGTCGGGCTCGGAGAAGCCCTGGCACCAGATGTCGTCGCCTCGCAGCATTCGCGGCAGGAGCGTGCGCTTCTGCTCCTCGGTCCCGTGGGCGATGATCGCCGGCGCGATGTTCGACAGGCCGATGATGTTGACGGTCGTCGGTGCACCGGCGCGGTGCATCTCTTCGGCGTACACCACCTGCTCCATCAGGCCCGCGCCGCGGCCGCCGTACTCCTCGGGCCAGGCAATCGCCGCGTACCGGGCATGCGCCAGCGCCCGGTTCCATCGGCGATGCCGGTCCAAGTCGGCATCGTCCGCCGCGCAGCTCGTGACGGGCTTCAAGTCGTGGAACTCGGCGGTGAAGTGCTCGTCGAGCCACGCGCGCAACTCGCTTCGGAACGCTTCCGCCTCCGCCGGGTACGTGAAGTCCATCCCCTGGCATCCTACGGGTGAGTGACGCTGATCCGACCGGACGGCGGCGCGACGGTGCCGTCTGCTCCTACGCGTCGACGCCTCCCCGCGCGAGCGCGGCGTCGACCTCGGCGGCCTTGCGGACGTTCTCGGTGCGCAGCTCCTCGGTCGAGCGCACGACGCCGTCGACCTTGAGCTCGCCCATGATGTGAACCTCGCCGAGCGTCTCCTCCATGTAGTCGGGGCCGTCGCCCGTCGGGACGAACCACCCGGTGGGGCACATGGTGAGCACCTCGACGAACGAGAAGCCCTCACCACTCGCCTGTGTCTCGAACGCACGGCGGAACATCCGCTTCGTGCGCGCCACCGCGCCGGCGCTGTGCACCGATCCGCGCGCCACGTACGCGGCGCCTTCCAGCCGTGAGATCAGATCGCCGATCAGGATCGGGTAGCCGTGGTAGGTCGCGTCACGCCCGTCGAGCGAGTTCTTGGTCCGCTGACCGAGCACGGTCGTGGCGGTCATGTGGCCGCCGGTCTCGCCGAACACGCCGTTGTTCAACAGGATGCACGTGACGCTCTCACCCCGCGCCGCGGTGTGCAGCACCTCCTGCAGCCCTTCGTTCACCATGTCGCCATCGCCCTGGAGCGTGAAGACGATCGTGTCGGGGCGCATGCGCTTGATGCCCGTGGCCACTGACGGGGCGCGCCCGTGCAACGCCTGGACGAGGTCGACGTCGATCGTCATCGAGAACATCGTGTAGCAGCCGATGCCCATCACGCCGATGGTGCGCGGCGCGAGTCCGAGCTCCTGGATCGCCTCCAAGTGGCAACGCAGCGCGAGCGGTTCGCCGCAACCGGGGCACATGTTGTGCTCTGGTGTGAGCAGCAGGCCCGGCTTGAGGTCGCCGACCTTGCGCGCCTGTGCCGGCGCATTCGCCGTGTCGAGGATCGGGCCGATCGGCTGTCGTTCGGTGCTCATCGTCGAGCCTCCTCAGTAGAGCGCGCGCTCGTTGTCGGGGAGCGGTGGGAGCTCCGCGGTGGCGCCGCCGCGATGCACCGCGAGCAGGCGCTCGCGGATTACTTCGACGTCGAGGAGCCGGCCGACGCCGAAGCCTGACCCGTCGGTCGAGATGCCACCGATCTGGACGACGGGCGCGCTGCCGAGAACCCCGAGGCGCACGTCGTCGATCATCTGGCCCGCGCACACCTCGAAGACGGCAACGGTACGAGCGCTCCGCGCGGCCGACGCGACGGCCTCGTACGGGTACGGCCACAGCGAGATCGGTCGCACGTAGCCGACCCTCTCGCCCTCGGCGCGCAGCACGTCGACGACATAGCGGACGAACTTGGCCGCGCTCCCGTACGCGACCACAACGGTGTCGGCGTCGTCGACGTAGTCGGCATCGACGCGCACCTCTTCGCTCTCGATCCGCCGGAGCTTTGCCGCGATGGTCCGGAGGTGACGCTCGATCCCCGGGCTCGGCTGCCCTTCCTTCGCGAGTCCGAGTGGTGACACCAAGCGCGAGGCGCCGGTGCCGGTACTCGAGCCGTCGAGCGCCCAGTCCTTCGCCGGCACCGGTCCGAAGTCGATCGGGTCGACACTCACGGACTCCTGGATGTGCGCCATCAGGTAGTCACCCAGCACGAGCACCGGGTTGCGCCACGTATCGGCGAGATGGAAGGCGAGCTGCGTCAGGTACACCGCCTCGTCGATGTCGACCGGCGCCAGGACGATGTGTCGGTAATCGCCGTGCCCACCACCGCGCGTCGCCTGGAAGTAGTCCTGCTGGCCCCGCGCCATGTCGAAGACGACGAGCGGCAGCTCGGCGAGGGTGATCTCGGCGAAGCTCTCCTGCATCAGCGATAGGCCCTGCCCGGTCGAGCCGGTCGCGGCGCGTTCGCCGGTCGCGAGCGCGCCCCACGCCATCCCCACGGCCTCGAGCTCGCTCTCGGCGTTGATGCAGGTGCCGCCGACCTCGGGCAGGTAGCGGGCGAAGTGCTCGAGCACCTCGGTGAACGGCGTCATCGGATAGCCCGCGAAGAAACGGCACCCGGCCGCGACGGCGGCGAGCGCGATTGCCTCCGAGCCCTCCATGAGGCGCCGATCGTTGGCGGGGGCGGCCACGGTCACGTCGGCACCTCGACGTCGGTCAACTGCGGCTCGGAGAAACGGAACACCTCGAAGCAGAAGTCGGGGCACACGAACAGGCACGCCGCGCAACCGGTGCATCCGGGGTGGAGCTGCGGGTAGCGGTATCCGATCCGGTTCACCGCCGCCGACATCGAGAGGACGCGAGGTGGGCATGCGGTGATGCACAGCTCACAGCCCTTGCACGTCTCGACGTCGATCGTGATCGTGCCGCGGCTCTTCACCATCGTCATGAGCGCGTCCTCCCCGCGACGGACGGTGCTTCCCATGCCGGCACCGCGAGCGGCTCCACCGACTCGTAGCCCGCCACGATCGCCCGCTCGTTCGCCTCGATGTGCTGCCGCCGATACGGTGGGATCGAATCGCGCATCCCTGCGATCGTCGCGTCCAATCCGACGAGACCGGTGATGCCGACGTACGCGCCGGTGATGACCATCGATCCGGCGAGCTCGTTCCCCAGCGTTGCCGCGATCTCCGTGGCGGGCACCCGGAAGACGCGGTAGCGCGCTTCGTCCAGTGGCGCCTCGAACGTCGCGTCGTTGACGAGGACGAGACCGTGTTCACGCACCTTGGCCTCGACCGGCGCCCAGTACTTGTCGTGCATCGCGATCGCCGACCAGGTGTGCGACAGCAATGGCGGTGCGCGCAGCGGACCATCGCCGACGACGACCGTGCCGTCGGTGTTCATCCCGCGCATCGCGCCGCCGTACACGCCGAAGAGCAACACGTTTCGCCCCTCGATCGTGGCACCCCGCGCGAGCACCTGCGCGGCGAGCTGCACGCCTTGACCGCCGATGCCGGTGAGCAGGCACTCCCTCTCGGTCATCCGTCCGACCCCAGTGCGCGCGAGACGAAATCGCTCAGCCGGTCAACCTCGTCGCGCGAGGGAACCTCGCCGCGCACGAGTGCGTCCTGCATCCGGCCCATCGCCAGGTGATAGATCGCGTCGGCGTCGGTCGACGGGTCGCTTCCCGCGTCGCGGACTGCTTCGCGCAGCGGCACCACGAGCTGCTCGCGCTGACGCGCCGTCTCGGCGGGAAAGCGGTCGGCGAGCCGCGCGCCGTTGATCGCGAACGGCCGCGTGTTCGCCGCGGCTTCGGGGTTGCGGGCCTGCTCGAGGATCACCTCGACCCATGCACGGACGCGCGCGCCGCCGGGCTCGAACCGTGCCATGCGACGCTCGAGCGTGCCGACGAGCCGGCGCTGCCCGTCGTCGAGGATCGCGAGCAGCAGCTCGTCCTTCCCGCGGAAGTGACGGTAGAAGGCCTGGTTCGACAACCCGGCCGCTGCGACGATGTCGCTGACGCGTGGGTCGATCGCGCCGGTGTCGCGCATCACGGCGTACGCCGCGTCGATCAGGCGCCGCACCTCCTCGGCGTACGCGTCAGCCCGCCCTTGGAGCGACCGCTCGGCGACTGCCCGCTCGATCGGAATGACGTTCTGCACTCTCAGAACGATATTCCGGAATGCCGGTGGGAGCAAGCGACCAAGGGCTGCCGACCGGGCAGTAGGTTCGGCCACCGTCGGACGGGAGACCGCATGGCGCTGGACCTGCAGCTTCGTGGCGTGGGCGACGAGCGGGCTCGCCGGTACGTCGCGGACGGCTCGTGGACGGACGAGACGCTCGGCTCGATCCTCGCGGCCGGGCTCGCCGAGGGCGCTGCGCTCGACCTCGCCATCTTCTCGGGCATGCGACCCTGGCGCGGGACGTTCGGCGACGGCTACGAGCTCGCGCGGCGCGTCGCGGGCGGCCTCCGCGCGAGAGGCGTGAGGCCGGGAGAGCCGGTCGCGTTCCAGCTCCCGAACTGGATCGAAGCGGCGGCGACGTTCTGGGCGATCGCGTTGCTGGGCGCGGTGCCCGTGCCGATCGTCCATTTCTACGGGCCCAAGGAAGTCGGCTTCATCCTCGAGCAGTCACGCGTGCGCGTCCTCGTCACCGCTGACCGGTTCGGGCACCTCGACTACCTCGCGAGTCTCGAGCAGCTGCGGCCACGGCTCGATGCACTCGAAGAGGTCTTCGTCGTCGGCGACGACATTCGTGCCGGCACCCAGTCCTTCGCCGCGCTCGCCGAGAGCGAACCGGTCGACGGGCCGGTCACGACCGACCCATCCGCACCGGCGCTGATCGCGTACACCTCGGGCACCACGGCCGACCCCAAGGGTGTCGTGCACTCGCACCGCACGATCGGATTCGAGATCAAGCAGCTCGGCTCGATGCAGGCGAGCCGTGGCCTTCCCGCGCTGGTGGGCGCGCCGGTGGGGCACGGCATCGGGATGCTGGCCGCGCTGCTGATCCCGGTGTGGCGGCGCGACCCGATCTACCTGATCGACGTGTGGGACCCCGCGACCGTGCTCGCGACCATGCTGCGCGAGCAGATCACGAGCGGGAACGGCGCGACCTTCTTCCTGACCAGCCTGCTCGACCACCCGGACTTCACCGAGGAGCACCGGCGCCTGATGCCGCACATCGGGTTGGGTGGCAGCGCCGTGCCCGCCGCAGTGGGGGAGCGGTGCGCGTCGCTCGGCATCTCGACCGTGCGCAGCTTCGGATCGACGGAGCATCCGTCCATCACCGGCATGCGCCACGACGAGCCACTCGAGAAGCGCATCCACACCGACGGGCGCGCGCTTCCCGGTGTCGAGATGCAGCTGCGCGACGACAGCGGCCGCGAGGTCGGCGTCGGCGAGCCGGGCGAGATCTGGAGCAAGGGGCCCGACTGCTTCGTCGGGTACACCGACTCGGCGCTCACTGCCACCGCGTTCGACGCCTACGGCTGGTTCGCCACCGGTGACATCGGCGTGCTCGATGCCGACGGCTACCTCGCGATCGTCGATCGCAAGAAGGACATCATCATCCGTGGTGGCGAGAACATCAGCGCGCAGGAGGTCGAGGAGCTGCTGCTGCACATGCCCGGCGTCGCGGAGGTCGCGGTCGTCGCGGCGCCGGACCCGCGTCTCGGCGAGCACGCTGCCGCCTTCGTGCGGATGCCGCGAGCACCTCGACGCCGCGGGGCTCGCGCGCCAGAAGTGGCCAGAGGAGGTGCACGGGATCGAAGAGTTCCCGCGCACTCCATCGGGCAAGATCCAGAAGTTCGTGCTGCGCGACCGTCTCCGGGGGCGCGGCTAGTCACCTGCCCCGAGGTACTCGCCGACGAGCTCGTGACCCGCGTCGGCAGCGGCGCCGCGCCACGCGACGCGGCCGCGGCGGAGGATCAAGGCGTCGTCGGCGAGCGCGAGCGCACGCTCCACGTACTGCTCGACGAGCAGGATCGTCACCCCGTCGTTGCGCGCTCGCTCGAGCGCGTCGAAGACGAGATCGACCATCCGTGGGGCGAGGCCGAGTGACATCTCGTCGGCGATGAGGAGCCTGGGTGGCGCAGCCAGCACGCGCGCCAGGCTCAGCATCTGCTGCTCGCCGCCCGACAGGGTGCTTGCCTGCTGGGCCCGCCGCTCGGCGAGCACGGGGAACGTCTCGAGCGCGCGCCCGAGCGCGGCCCGGCGGTCGTGGCGCGGTACCGCGTAGCGGATGCGGGCCCGAAGGTTGTCGATCACCGAGAGGTGAGGGAACAGCGCGCGGTCCTCAGGGATGTACGCGACGCCGAGGCGGCTCATACGAGCCGCCGAGCGTCCGGTGACGTCACGACCCTCGAATGCCACACGTCCACCCGATGGGCGGACGACGCCCGCGATTGCCGCCGCGAGCGAGCTCTTCCCCGCGCCGTTCGGTCCGAGGACCGCAAGCACCTTGCCCTGCTCGAGGTCGAGGCTCACGCCGAACAGCGCGCGCGCTTCGCCGTACGCAACCTCCAGCCCGTCGACGGTGAGCAACAGATCGGTCATCGTGCTTCGTCCATGGCGGTGCCGAGGTATGCGGCCTGAACCTTTCGGCTGGCGCGAACTTCGGCGGGTGCGCCCCGCGCGAGCACCCTGCCGAAGTCGAGCACCGTCACGTGGTCGCACAGCCCGAGCACCAGCTCGACGTCGTGCTCCACCACGACGAACGCGACGCCGCTGCTGTCGCGGACGGTACGGAGCGCGGCCGCGATCCGTTCGGTCTCGTGGACGTCGAGCCCGGAGGTGGGCTCGTCCAGGAGCACGACCCGTGGCTCAGACGCAAGCGCCCGCCCCAGCTCGACGATGCGTCCGGTGCCGAGCGGGAGGAGCGGCACCGGCTGGTCGGCTACCACCGTGAGCTCCAGCAGCTCGAGGATGCCGTCAACTGCCATCACCTCGTCGTCCGATTGCCGCGCGCCAAGACCGATCAAGTCGTGGAAGAACGCGCGGTCGCGCCGATCGTGCACACGGCGCGCCACGACGAGGTGCTCGCGCACCGTCAGCTCGCCGAACAGCTCCAGTCGTTGGAACGTGCGCGCCAGGCCGAGGCGGGCGCGCCGCTGTGGGCTCGCTCTCGTGATGTCGACGTCGCCGAGCAGCACGGACCCTTGCCGGGGCCGGACGAGACCCGAGAGGACGCCGAAGAGCGTCGTCTTCCCGGCTCCGTTGGGGCCGACGAGACCGACGATCGCCCCCGCCGGCACCTCGAAATCGACACGGACGAGTGCGACGACGCCGCCGTAGCGGACCGACACGCCCCTGGCCGCGAGCAGGGGGCCGTTCATGTCACCGCGGCAGACGTCTGCGACCGCAGCTCGCGCCGGAGCCGGCGCACGCGGTGCCGGTTGACGATGTCGAAGAGGACGCCACGCGGCTCGCGCGCCAGTGCGATCGCGCCGAGGCCGAACAGCAGCGTCGGTAGGTCGACCCAGGCGTCCGAGAGATTGTCGGCGACGAGCTGGGGAACGACCGCGAACACGATGCCGGCGATCAGGGCTCCGAGCACCGAGCGCACACCCCAGGTGACGACGATCGCGAGCCACACGATGCCGAGCAGCACGTTGTACGACGTCGTGACCGAACGACCGATCGTCATCGCGTAGAGACCGCCGCCGAGACCCGCCACGAACGCGCTGATGCCGAATGCCAGCAGCTTCGTCCGAACGATGCTGATCCCGACGGTCGCGGCGGCCGGCTCACTGGAGCGCACCGAGGCGAAGACGAGACCGGTGGTCGCTCGCCGCAAGACCACCACGACGAGTGCGACCAAGCAGAAGATGGCGGAGAGGAGCAGGAAGAAGTTGGTGCGGTCGGTGAAGTCGATGCCGAAGAACGCCGGGCGCGCCAGCTCGACTCCCGCGCCGAAGTTCTCGAAGTCCTCACGTGCGAAGACGAGGTTCTCGACGAGCAGCGCAAAGGCGAGCGTGGCAAGCGCGAGGTACACGTCGCCGAGGCGCAGGCTCAGGCCGGCGACGACCAGACCGATCGGGACCGCGATCAGGGCCCCGGCGAGGAGCGCGAACCCGACCGGCCAGCCCGAGTCGGTGGCGAGCTTGGCCGCCGTGAACGCGCCGATGCCTGCGAGCGCGGCTTGTGAGAGCGAGAGCATGCCGCCCTCGCCGGTCACGAACGTGAACGTGAGGAACAGGACGGCGAGCGCAACGCCCTGGCTCACGACGCCGACCCAGAAGTCGTCGAGCCACAACGGCACCGAGAACAGCGCGATCGCGACGGCAAGCGGGCCGATCGCCGCTCGCCAGCCGCGGCGTCGTGGCGGTGCCGGCGCCGCCGGCTCCGCGGGACCCGCGCGCGGGTTGACCTCGAAGTGCTCCCTGCGCAGACCTTGGTACGCCAGCAGGAACGCGATCATCACGAGGAAGGGCAGGCTCGGTCGGAGCCCTTGGGCAAGCACGCCTTCGTCGGGCGTGAACTCGCGCGACACCTCTTGCAGCAACCCGATCAACAGCGCACCACCGAATGCGAGCGACAGGCTCGTCAGACGACCGACGACGACAGCCGCGAGCGCGCCGACGAGCAGGAACGTGAACTGGACCTCGGCGAGGCCGAGGATCGGCGCCAGCAGGATGCCCGCGAAGCCGGCGAGCGCGGTGCCCAACATCCACGACGAGGCGGTGACGAGCCTCGTGTTGATGCCGCTGATGCCGGCAGTGCGCGGCGAGTCGACGGTCGCGCGCGTCGCGAGCCCGAAGGGAGTCGCGCGCAACAGCGCGGTGAAGCCGATGGCGATGACCGCCGCACTGACGAGCACGGCGATCTGGTTCTCGTTGATGCTGATGCCCAGCACGTCGAAGACGTCGGCCGGCGCCTGGACGAGACCCTTCGGGTCGAAGACCTCGGCCTTGCTGAACGGGAACAGGATCTTCACGAATGCGGGGAGCGCGACCCACAGACCGACAGTCGAGACGAAGCGCACCTCGGGTGGTGCGTGCGTGAGCCGTCGGAACAGGACGAGCCAGAGAAACAGTCCGAGCAGCGGCGACACGACGATGATGCAGAAGGCAGCCGAAGCAAGCAGTGGCCAGCCCTGTTCGTTGCTGAGCCAGTAGTGCAACACTGCGATCGAGTATCCGATCGCGCCGTGGGCGAAGTTCAGGACGCGCGACGAGGAGTACGTGAGCACGAGCCCGAGCGCGGCGATCGCGTAGATGCTGCCGAGCACCAGCCCGGCGAGGACGAGCGCGTCCACCGGGTGACGATCCGGTCAGACGCCCTGGAGCTCGGACGGCTGGAGCTTGCGCAGCTTCCCGTGGTCGATCACGGCACGAGCGCAGATCCGCTTCCCATCGAACTGGGGCACGAACTTCCCGTTCTCGACCCGGACGTAATAGGTGCAGGGGAAGATCTTGCCGAACGCCTTCGAGAAGTCGACCGGGTCGAACGCGCCGTCGGCCGAGTAGTCGTCGACGAGTCGGAGGTTGGCGATGAACGCCTTGCGCGTCGGGCACTTCAGGCCCGCTTCCTTCAGGCCCCGGATGAACGTGTCGGCCGACAGCCATCCGATGTAGGGGATCTGTCCCTCGAACGCCTTCCCGGCCTTCTGCATCCACTCGGAGTAGTCGGCGAACGGCGCCGGGTTGGTCTCGAACGGGAAGAACTCGAGCCCGAAGTACACGCCGTTGATGCCCTTGACGCTCAACACCCGCTTGTCGTAGCCGCCCGGAAACACCACGGCTCGGAGCTTCACGCCGGCTTGGTCGAGCGCCGCGTTCAACGCGGTGTTCTGGAGGAAGTCCATTCCCGTGTAGAGCCCGTCGGCACCGGAGTCCTTGATCTTCTGCGCGACTCCCGTGAACTCTCGGTCGGCCGGGGTCAGGTCGGTGGTCTTGTAGGCGACCTTCAGGCCTTTCGTCTTTGCGATGGCCTTGGAGATCTGCTCGATGAAGGTCGCGCTGGCCGCGACGTTGGCGCCGACCAAGGCGATCTTGTGGGCGCCGAGCTTCCTCATCACGTCGGCGTTGCGCGTCGTGAACTCCTCGCTCGGGTCCTTGGGCTGGCTGTTCCGGAACGAGAACATGTTCGGGTACTTGCCCCAGTCGGCGACGCCGACGTGCCATCCAGTGACGGGGACACCCTGCTTGTTCAGATAGGCGCCGCTCCCCGCGGCCGCGCTCGATGCCTCGATGACGCCGAATACGTCCTGGTTCTCGACGAGGTCTTGGGCGGCGGTCAGGTTGCGCGCGGTCTCTGCTGCGTCGTCCGCGTTGTCGAACGTGATCTTGCGGTCGCCGAGCTCACCCTCTTGATTGGCCTTCGCGATCCGAGCCTCGATGCCGTCGCGCGCGCTCGAGAACGAGGCGGCCTGGGGCCCGGACGTCGGCACGATGCCACCCACCTTGATCTCGGTGTCGGTGATGCCGGGCTCGTTCTTGCACGATGTCGGCTCCTTGACCGGCTTCAGCTTCTTGAACCCGTCGGTGTAATAGGAGCCGGCGGCGCCGGCGGCTGCGGCGAACCCGCCGACGACCAGGCCGACTGTGAGCACGATCGCGCCGAGAGTGCGCCGGGTCACGATTCCCCCCGTGGTCAGCCGAGGGCGACAGCATCACCCGGCGAGGTCCCTGACGCAAGCGTCAGGGTTGCTCGTCGCGTCGAGCCGCGAGTCGCTCGACGATCAGGGTGCGCTGCACCTGTCCGGTCGCCGGCGTGCGAGGCAACGAGTCGACAACTTCGACGCGTCGTGGGTGCTTGTAGCGCGCGAGGCGGCCTTCGCAATGCGCGCGAAGTACATCGAGGTCGAGATCCGCGTGCCGTCCGGCCCGGGGCACGACGACCGCGCACACGAGGTCGCCCCAACGCGTGTCCGGCACGCCGACCACCGCGACCTCGGCGACCGCGTCGTGCTCGGCGAGCACCGCCTCGACCTCGGCGGGCGCGACGGTCTCGCCGCCGGTCCGGATCACCTCGCGGGCGCGCCCGACGATCGACAGGTACCCGTCGTCGTCGAGCGTGCCGAGGTCACCGGTGTGGTACCAGCCGCCGCGTAGCGCGGCCTGGGTGGCGTCCGGTTGGTCGAAGTAGCCGTCCATCAGGTACTCGCTGCGAAGGCACACCTCGCCGTCGTCAGCGATGCGGACGTCGACGCCGGGCGCCGGGCGGCCCACGGAGCCGGGCTTCCGGAACAAGTCGGCGTGGGGGAGCAGGGTGCCGGGTCCCGCCTCGGTCGAGCCGTAGAAGACGCGGGTCACCGTCGACGGGAACGCGTCGCGGAGCCGCTCGAGCAGCTCCGGGGGTGTCGCGGACGTGCCGGTGTCGGTCTCGCGCAGCGTCGAGAGGTCGTATCCGGCCCGGTCGTGGTCGAGCACGCGTGACCAGACCGCGGGGATGCAGTAGAGGCGCGTGGCGCGGCGGCGTTCGACCGCGCGCAGCAGCGAGTCGGCGTCGGCACTCGTGACGAGATGCACGGGCCGGCGCGCCTGCCAAGCGTTCAACACCATCGACCACCCGGCCATGTGGAACAAGGGGAACATGCAGACGGTGCCGCCGCCGTGATCGGTCACGAGGCTCGGGAACGACCGCAGGCAGCTCGCGCGGTGGGACACCACGACGCCCTTGGGACGACCGGTGCTGCCACTTGTGAGGAACATGACGTGCGTGTCGCGCTCGTCGAGGGCCGGTGAGACGACGTCATCCGGGCCGGCGTCCATCGCCGTGTCGAGCAGTGCGCCGTGTATGACCGTCTCGACGCCCCATCCCTCGGTGGGCGGAGTATGGGCGGCGTCGACGACCAGGAGCCGAGGGCGGGCGTACCCGAGCACCTCCGCGGCTTCGCCGGCGCCGAGACGGGCGTTGACCGGCATGAACGCGGCGCCGAGCTTGGCGAGCGCGGCGAAGATCGGCATCGCGTCGAGGGACGTGTCACCCCACCAGGCAACGCGGTCGTGACGCCCGACGCCCCGGCTACTGAGCACGTGCGCCACGCGGTTGGACCGTTCGTCGAGGTCCCGGAACGTCAGCTCGTCATGGTCGAGCGTCGCCGCGAGGTCCCGCGGTGCGACGCGTGCAGCGCGCCGGACGATGTCGCCGACGAGCAGGCCCATAGCAGGCGCATCATGGCGCGTCGTACAGTGCGGCGCATGACGAGCATCGTGCACGATGACGACGCCGACCTTGCTGCGCTCGCGGGCGCGAGCGTCGCCGTGGTCGGCTATGGCAACCAGGGCAGATCGTGGGCGCTGAACCTCCGTGACTCGGGTTTCGGTGTCCGAGCCTGCGTGCGTGCGGACGCATCACGCGACCAGGCCGTCGCCGACGGGTTTGCCCCGATGGCGATCGAAGAGGCGAGCGACGCCGACGTCGTCTGCGTGCTGGTACCCGACGACGTCATTCCCACGCTCCCGCTGCGGCGCAGAGCCGACGGGCTCACGATCGTCGCCAGCGGCTACACGCTCGCGTTCGACCGCTTCGATCCCGACGGCGACGTCGGCATGGTGGCACCGCGCATGCTCGGCCCCGAGGTTCGCCGCTGCTACGAGGAGGGTGTCGGGTTCATCACCGCGGTCGGCGTGCATCGCGACGTCACCGGGCGCGCTCGCACGCGCACGCTCGCGGTCGCGAAGGCGATCGGCGGGCTGCGCCAGGGCGCTATCGAGCTGACGCCCATGCAGGAGGCGATCCTCGACCTCGGCGTCGAGCAGGCGCTCTCGCCCGCGCTGACGCTCGTGCACAACACGTTCGTGAGCGTGATGCTCGAGCACGGGGTGCCTCTCGAGGCGATCGTCACGGAGCTGGTGCTGAGCGGTGAGGTGGAGCGGACGATGCGGCTCGTGCGCGAGGGCGGCTACGCGGCGCAGTTCGAGATGCACTCGCCGACGAGTCAGTACGGGCAGCTGACCCGGCGGGATGCCTACGTCGGCGTCGACATCGCGACCACGATGCGCAGGCTCGTCGACGACATCGAGTCGGGCCGCTTTGCCGACGAGTGGGACGCCGAGCGCGACGCCGACTACCCGGTGCTGAAGGAGCTGCGGGAGCGACACGCCGGCCCGGCGGTCCGAGAGTTCGAGGAGGCGCTGCGACGGGAGCTCGGGGAGGGCGCCGCCCGGGGTTGAGCCGCCGGGCTTGTCGCCAGACGCTTGCTATCGACAATTATTGTCGTTAGTATGTCGTTGTCATGAAGACGGTCGACGAGCTCACCGATCTGTTCCGAGACCAGGGGCTGCGGGTCACCCCGCAGCGTCAGGCGATCTTTCGCCTGCTCCAGGGCAACGGCGCGCACCCGACGGTGGAGGCGCTCTACGAGTCGGCTCGCGGCGACATGCCCACGATCTCCCTGAAGACCGTCTACCAGACGGTGCACGACCTGGAGTCGATGGGGCAGGTGGAGCTGATCCATCTCGGCACGGGCAGCGTCCGCGTCGACCCCAACGTCGAGCACGCCCATCACCATCTCGTCTGCACCGTGTGCGGACGGGTCCGGGACGTGCTCGTCGACGTCAGCAACCTGAATGTTCCGGCGCAAGAGCGCCGGGGCTTCACGGTTTCCGACGTCGAGGTGAGCTTCCGCGGCGTGTGCGACGACTGCGCCGCGGGGAAGGTCTCGTAAGCACAGTCGCAGACAACAAGGAGCACAGATGCCCGAACTGAACGGCAGCAAGACCCACGAGAACCTGAAGGAGGCGTTCGCGGGCGAGAGCCAGGCCAACCGGCGCTACATCTACTTCGCGCAGAAGGCCGACGTCGAGGGCTATCCCGACATCTCGGCATTGTTTCGCTCGGTCGCCGAGGGTGAGACCGGTCACGCATTCGGCCACTTCGACTTCCTCGCGGAGGTCGGCGACCCGGTGACGGGAGTGACGGTCGGCCAGACCGCCGACAACCTCAAGTCGGCGATCGAGGGCGAGACCTACGAGTACACCGAGATGTACCCGGGCTTCGCAAAGACCGCGCGCGACGAGGGCTTCGACGAGATCGCCGAGTGGCTCGAGACGCTCGCCCGCGCCGAGAAGAGCCACGCGGGTCGCTTCACCTCGGGGCTCGAGTCGATCAAGTAGCTCTCGATGCGTATCTCACCGTCGTAATCCGGGTTCGGATACGCCTCTCAGAGATCGGTTCGGACGGCCCCGGGAATGCCCCGGGGCCGTCCGCACACACACCCGACGAGGTACTCACGCCGTGGCAACCCACCTCTACGTACCACTCGATTCGCAGTACTTCGATCGACGGCACCTGGGGCCTGCGTTCGGAGAACGTGGAGATGGCGAAGCGCATCGCCAAGCCGCTCATGGACACAGTCGCCAAGTCAGAGAGCGACCTGATCGCCGGCGACTGTCACCTCGCGAACACGGCCATCACGGAGCAGACCGGCAAGGTGCCGCTTCACCCGCTGCAGGTACTGGCACGTGCGTACGGGATCGAGCAGGAATAGCCGTGCGCAAGCTCACGCATGCCGGCATCAAGGAGCTGCGCGAGTACGAACGCGAGCGCGAGGCGTTCCGGGCGGAGATCATCGCCATGAAGAAGCGGCGCCGCGTCGCGCTCGGTGATCTGATGACGATCGTGTTCGAGAACGCGGCGACGATGCGCTTCCAGGTCCAGGAGATGGCCCGCGCCGAGCGCATGTTGCGTGACGAGCAGATCGCGCACGAGCTCGAGACGTACAACGAGCTCATCGCTGCCGATGGCGAGTTGTCGGGCACCCTGTTCATCGAGATCGACGATCAGCAGGCGCTCCAGTACTGGCTGCCGCGGCTCACCGGCATCCAGGATCACGTGCACTTCGACGTGGCGGGCTCGCGGGTCACCGCGCACGAGGAGGATCTCGAGCGCCTGACCCGGGAGGAGACCATCACCACCACGGTCCACTACGTGAAGTTCGGCCCGTTCACGCCCGAGCAGCAGGCGGCGTTCGTCGACGGGCCGGTCCGCATCGTCGTCGACCACCCGGAGTACGAAGCCGACGTCACGCTGACCGACGAGCAGCGCGACGAGCTCGTCGGCGACTTCGCGGCCTGAGCCCTCGACACATCGTGCGCATCGCGGTCAAACGGCTCGACGCCGACCTCCCGCTCCCGGCGCAGCAGCACGAGCACGACGCGGGCTACGACCTGCACGCCCGCGAGGAGGTCGTCCTCGCGGGCGCAGGCGGGCGTGCCCTCGTGCCCACCGGCATCGCAGTCGCGATCCCGACCGGCCATGCCGGGCTCGTGTTGCCGAGATCGGGGCTCGCGCTCGACCACGGTGTGACGTGCCTGAACACGCCTGGTCTCATCGACTCCCTCTACCGGGGCGAGTTGAAGGTCTTGCTCGTCAACACCGACCCGCGGGCCGACTACACGGTCCACCGCGGCGACCGGATCGCGCAGCTCGTGGTGCTCGCGGTCGAAGCGGTCGAGTGGGACGAGGTCGACGACCTCGACGTCACGAGCCGCGACACGTTCGGCTTCGGCTCGACCGGCCGCCGCTGACCCCCGTTTTGGAGACCGTGAAGCGTCGATTCGACACCCTGGGATCTCCAAAACGGGTGGCGGAACGCCGCGGATAACGTGCATCCCCATGCCGCACGACCGGCAGTTCCGCTTCGGGGTCATGGCGTCGCGGGCCGCCTCGGCGAAGGAGTACCGCGAGCAGGCGAAGCTGGCCGAGGACGTCGGCTTCACGACCCTGTTCGTGCCCGACCACTTCGTCGACCATCCGTTCGCGCCGTTCCCCGCGATGGCGATGATCGCGGAGGCGACGAACCTGCGCGTCGGACCGCTCGTGCTGGGTAACGACTACAAGCATCCCGTCGTCCTCGCGCGTGAGGCAGCCACGCTCGATCTGCTCTCCGAAGGCCGCCTCGAGCTCGGCATCGGCGCCGGATGGATGACCGCCGACTACGAGAAGGCGGGGCTGCAACTCGACCGGCCGACCGTTCGCATCGCCCGCCTCGCCGAGTCGATCAACGTGCTCAAAGGGCTGTGGAGCGACAGCCCGTTCACGTTCCACGGCGAGCACTACCGCATCACCGATCTCGACGGGCAACCGAAGCCCGTCCAGCAGCCGCACCCGCCGATCATCGTCGGGGGTGGTGGCAAGAAGGTACTGTCGCTCGGCGCGCGCGAAGCGCAGATCGTCGGCATCAACGCGAATCTTCGGCGGGGGGAGGCGAACGACCCCGACGCCGCGCAGTCCGCGACAGGCGCCGCGACCGACCAGAAGCTCGACTGGGTTCGTGAAGCGGCGGGTGACCGCTACGACGATCTGGAGATCCAGCAGTTCGTCGGGTTCGTCCACTTCACCGACGATCGGATGTCGTTCGCCAACGCGATGGCGCCGGCGTTCGGCGTGGAGCCGGACGTCGCCCTCGAGACGCCACTCGTGCTCGTCGGCAGCATCGAGAGCATGATCGACGACCTCCTCGCGCGCCGAGAGCGCTGGCAGATGAGCTACATCGTCGTGAACGCCGACTTTGCCGAGCAGCTGGCACCCCTCGTCGCCAAGCTCGCCGGGACCTGAGGAGCACGATGGCGCACGATCGCAAGTTCCGCTTCGGGGTCCAGGTGTCAAATGCAGCCTCGCCGGCGGACTGGCGCGACAAGGCGCGCAAGTACGAGGACCTCGGCTTCTCCACGCTGTTCATGCCCGACCACTTCATTGACACGCAGCTCGCACCGATGGTCGCGATCACGTACGCGGCGGCCGTCACCGACCGGCTGCGTGTGGGCATGCTCGTGCTCGGCAACGACTACAAGCATCCCGCGGTCACGGCGAAGGAAGCGGCGACGGTCGATCTGCTGTCCGACGGTCGACTCGAGTTCGGGCTCGGCGCCGGCTGGATGCAGACCGACTACGACGCGCTCGGCATGCAGTGCGACCGTCCCGGCGTGCGCGTCGACCGGCTGGCCGAGGCGGTCGCGGTCGTGAAGGGCGCCTGGGGCGACGGTCCGTTCAGCCTCGAGGGTGAGCACTACACGATCACCGACTACGACGGCATCCCGAAGCCGGTCCAGCAGCCGTACCCGCCGATCCTCATCGGCGGCGGCGCGCCAAGGGTGCTGCGCCTCGCGGGCAAGGAGGCCGACATCGTCGGCATCAACCCCAACCTGCGCGCCGGCGCAGTGACGGCCGACGCCGTCGAGAGCTCGCTCGCGGAAGCCACGAAGCAGAAGATCGAGTGGATACGCGAGGGCGCGGGAGACCGCTTCGACGACCTCGAGCTCCAGATCCGGTACTTCCTCGCGTCGATCACCGACGACGCGAAGGGCTTCGCCGAGGCCGTCGGGGGAGGGTTCGGGCTGAGCGCGGACGAGGCGCTCGAATCAGGGGTCGCGCTCGTCGGGACGGTCGACGACGCGTGCGACCGACTGGTGCAGCGCCGCGAAGAGTGGGGCGTGTCATACGTGGTCTTCGGCGACGATCAGGTTGACCAGTTCGCGCCCGTCGTCGCCCGCCTGGCCGGGACCTGACTCGTCGACCTAACGGCCGACTGCTCTGGCGAGCTGCTTCTTGGTCATCTTCGAGCGGCCGCGGATGTTCTTCTTCTTGGCCTCTTCGTAGAGCTGGTCCCGCGTGCGGCCGCCGGGCCCTCGATGCGAACGCAGGCCGCCCCGCCGCCCCGACGAGATGTCCTTGGTCGACGTCCGACTGGCCTGCTTGGCCTCACCGCGGCGTGCCCGCTCCTTGTTCACCGTGCGCGCCGCGATCTCTTCGGCCAGGTCTTCCGAGCGACCGTGCTCCTTCAATCCCGACTTGATGTGCTCGTACTGACGCTCTCGCTTCTTGTTCCATGCACGCTGCGGCATGGTCGGTACCTCCGGAATCGCGCCTCTCTCACGTGCGTACTACCCGTTCCGCCGCCGGACGATGCACGAGAAGCTTCTCCGCCCCGGGTGTATCCTCGATCGCTGACGCGGACGTGGCTCAGTTGGTAGAGCATCACCTTGCCAAGGTGAGGGTCGCGGGTTCGAATCCCGTCGTCCGCTCCAAGAACCTGTTGCGGTAGAAGACTCGTAGGGCAACTCGTTGAGTTGCACGGTTGTGAGTTGCCCATCATCTGCCCATCACTTGCCCATCAAGTCGGCGCGGCTGATCCCTCGAGCGAGATCACGCTGCGGTGTGGTGCCGGAACTTCGCTGGTCTGCAGTGGTCAAGCAGCGAGCAGCCGAGAGTCGCTGCGCTCTCACCACGCGGGGCGCGTCATTCTGTTGGGCTGCGGTCGGGCTACTGCGCCGCCTCCTGCGATCAGAGCGGTCTTCGTATTGTGAGATCCGTGTCCATTGAGAGCTGTTTCATCTGTGACAAGCATCGGCAGGGAGCGTCAGCCGAGGGCGGAATCATCTTTGAAGACGACCTCGTCTACGCGGGCCACGTCCATCGCCGGGACGAGCGTGATGCGTATCTCGGATATCTGGTTGCCGAGCCGAAGCGCCACGTCGCGGGGCTCGGTGATCTGACCGCCGACGAAGCTGGTGCTCTCGGTCGTCTGGTCAACGACCTGGCGAGGGTGCTGCGAACCAGCGAAGGAGCAGAGCACATCTACAGCTTTGTGTTCGGCGACGGAGTCGTGCAGCATCTGCACATCCACGTTGTTCCTCGATATCCCGGTACACCGCGTGAGTATCGAGGCACGCGGGTCACTGAATGGCCTGGGGCGCGGCGCGGTGGCCTCG
>WNFU01001093.1_pt1 | contig 65344 bp, 68 predicted proteins | sample 5400121 | NCBI WGS metagenome assembly WNFU01 (sample SAMN13153360, study PRJNA577476) | soil metagenome | isolation source: 100 cm soil or saprolite under grassland replicate 1 | place: USA:California | collected 2016-06-15 | reverse complement strand
ACTTCAGCTTGTTGAGCGGCACCTGGAGGTGCGCCGCCACGACGCCCATCGAGAAGTACAGCGCCTGAGTGCAGGAATAGATGGTGAGGCGTCCGTTCGCCTCGGGCACGACGAGCGCGGTCTGCGGCTCGACGGGGCAATGCTCGATGCCCGCCGGCCGGTAGACGCCCTGGACGATGAGATCGGCCTGGTCGAAGGCGGCCTCGATCGAGCCTTTGCGGATCTGGCGCCGGTCCATCTCGTTCTCGAAGTGCGGATACCAGTTGCCCCACTGGTGGATCCTGGGCACGTCGGGGTCGGCGGCCTTGCGAACGTCGAACAGGGCCGGGCGCTCCTCGACGTCGAGCCGGATTGCCTCGACCGCCTCGGCGGCGGTGGCCTCGTCCTCGGCGGCGACGACCGCGATCGGCTGACCCTTGTAGCGGACGTCGTCCTCGGCGAGCAGGGGCTCGTCGGCGGGGATGCCGAGCGCCGAGAGGTGGCCGTACTCGTTCAGCGGGACGTCCTCGTGCGTGATCACCGCTCGGACGCCCTTCATCTGCTCGGCCTTCGTCGTGTCCAGCTTCGTGATCCCGGCGTGGTCCACGGGCGAGCGCAGGGCCTTGGCCCAGAGCGTGCCTGGGACGCGCACGTCGTCGACGTAGACGGAGCGCCCGGTGACGTGGGCGACGCCGTCGTAGCGGGGAAGTCGGGCGCCGACGGCCTTCACTCCGCACCTCCTGTTCGCATCGTGGTGAACTCGCCGGGAGCGGTGATGGTCAGGTCGAAGCTGTCGCCTCGGGCGGCGGCGGCGACCGCGTTCAGGATCTTGACGTACCCGGTGCAGCGGCAGAAGTGGCCGGACAGCGCCTCCGCGATCGCGCTCCGGTCGTCGGTGCCGCCCCTCTGGATGTAGGCGTGAGCGGCGAGCAGGAAGCCCGGCGAGCAGAAGCCGCACTGCATCCCGTAGTGGTGGACGAAGGCCTGTTGAACGAGCGCGAGGTTCTCGGCGGTGCCGATGCCCTCCACGGTGGTGATCTCCGCTCCGTTCACGGCCGCGAGGGGAAGCAGGCAGGACCGGCGCGGCTCGCCGTCGACGAGGACGGTGCACGCGCCACAGCCGCCCTGCTGGCAGCCGGCCTTGGGGCTCGTGATCCCGAGCTCCTCGCGCAGGACGACCAGGAGCGGCGCGAGCAGAGGGCTCTCAACCTCCCGCTGGACACCATTCACGTTCAGCTGCATCCGGCCTCCTTACGCCAGTTGGGCAAGTGCTCGCTCGACGAGTTTGGGCAGCACGGTCTTGCGGTACCAGGACGAGGCGAGGGCGTCGCCACGCGGCTCGGCGTCGTCGATCGCCTTCAGGGGATCGCGGCTCTGCTCCACCGCAGTCAGCCTGACTGCGTGCGGGCCGAGCCCGCTCGCGGCGACGCGCAGCTCGCCGCCCGCCTCGGCTGCTGCGACCGCCAGGATCGTGTAGTGATGGGCATGGGGGCGCCCCGCCGCGGCGTAGCCGGCGGTGCGCTGCGCCGCGTCGTAGGACACGTCGAGCACGAGCCGGCCGTCGCTCCCTCCAGCGAGGAAATCCTCGACCGGCTCCACGCGCTCGCCGCCCATGCCGGTCGATCGCACGCGGGCGCCGAGGACGATCAGCGGCGCCTGCAGGTCACCCCTCGGCGCCTCCTCCGAGGGCTGCGCGCAGAGGTTGCCTCCGACGGTCGCCTGAGCCCGGATCTCGGGGTCGCCCAGGTGGCGCGCGGCGCTCGCAAGAGGCTCGTCCAACTGCTCGAGGGCGGTCACCGGAACGGCGGCGCCGATGGTGACCGCGTCCTGCTCGCGCGTCACCTGGTCGAGGCCGCTCCGGGCGAGCATCAAGACCTTGCCCGGATGGAGGCGCCCGTAGGTGATGTCCGGCATCACGATCGTTCCGCCCCCGACCACCGTCACGCCACGGCCGTCGCCGAACGCCGTTGCCGCTTCCGTTGCGGATGTGGGAAGAAGGACGTCGACGACCTCGGAGCTCACGACCCGATTCTTTCGGCGGGCGCAGCCGCTTGTCAAACAGGGCAGCGTTTACTCGACACGGCCGGGCCGGTGCCAGACGCGTGTGGGCTCGATCAGGAAGCTCACGCGCTGCTCGCCCTCCATGCGCCAGGGATAGGGCGTCTTCCCTGTGTACTTCTCGGAGAGCATGTCGATGTCGCGGTCGGCCTCCTCGCCGGTGATCGTCTCGACGACTCTGCCCTGGATCTGGACGTTCGCGTAGGGATGCTCCGGGTAGTAGACGGAGATGGCGACGCGGGGGTCGTGCCGGATGTTCCGCGGCTTGATTCGCCCCAGGGCGGTGTTGACCAGGATCCTGCCGTCACGCAGGTGGGCCCAGACCACCGTCGACTGGGGCGAGCCGTCGGGATTGACCGTCGCCAGGTGCCAGAAGTTCGCCTCCTCGAGCTTCGCGCGCACCTCGGTGTCCAGCTCGACCGGCATTCGGCTCTCCTTTCCTAAGCGTGCGTCGTCTCCATGCCCTCGTGTACCCGTTCCTCGAGGGGCGTCTCGGGGCCCGGGACCGAGCGCCCGAGCCGGGTGACGACGCGGCCGCCCTCCACGCGCGCCGGCAGGTCGTGGATCGGCAGCACGAACGTGCCCGAGTTGAGCGCCTTCTTGATCGCGGCCTTCTCCTGGCGCTTGGTCATGGCATGGTTGCCCGTGACCTGGGCTTCGAGGTCGAGCACCTGGTGGAAGGGCTCGACGACCTGGTTCTGGATGTCGTAGATCACGTCCCCGCAGATACAGGCGGTGCCCTCGGCCGTCTCGACGAGGATGTTCATCGAGCCCTCGGTGTGGCCGCCGGCGGACTCGCACGCGATGCCCGGGAAGACCTCCTGCGGTCCCGAGAGCTCGAGGTCGAGGAGGCGAAGAGCACCCGGCGTGTGCAGCCGGTCGATGTGGTGCTTGACGTACTCGGGCGGGTACTGCGCCCCCATCAGGCCGGAGGCCGAGAACTCGAGCTCCCGCCGGTTGGTGATCACGGTCGCACGCGGAAAGCGCTCGTCCTGGCCGGCGTGGTCGATGTGGTGGTGCGTGTGCAGGACGAAGCGGACGTCCTCCATGCGCACGCCGTGCTCCGCGAGCTGGTTCTCGAGCCGCTGCTCCTCAGAGAGGAACCCGGTCATGCCGAGGCGCTCCATGATCTCCGTGCTCATCGCGCCCGTATCCACCAGGATCGGGTCGTCGCCGCCGAGGACGAGGCAGCCCCAGGTCTTGGCGCGGGTCTTGATCCCCATGTTGCGGGCGAGAACGAGGAAACTCGACTCGAGCTCGATGTCAATCAGGTCGAGGAGCTTGATCTCGTAGGCCATCCCTCCTCCTTTCGCCGGCTGATCATGACGGACAGAGGCCGGCTAGGACGAGCGCGTACAGTAAGTGCATGGGTTTCGCCTCGATCGACGAGCTCGAGCAGGCACTCCGCGAGGCCTCGTACCTGCCGGACCGCGGGCTCGCAACCGCCCTGTTTCTCTCGCTGCAGCTCGAGAAACCGCTGCTGCTGGAGGGGGAGGCCGGCGTCGGGAAGACCGAGGCGGCCAAGGCGCTCGGGCGAGCCCTCGGCGCCAGGCTGATCCGGCTGCAGTGCTACGAGGGGCTCGACGTCGCCCACGCGGTCTACGAGTGGAACTACTCGCGCCAGCTGCTCCACATCCGCGCCGTCCAGGAAGGCACCGTCTCGGAGGAGGAGCTCTTCGGGCCCGAGTTCCTCATCCGCCGACCGTTGCTGGAGGCGATCGAGAGCGACGAGCGGGTCGTCCTGCTGATCGACGAGATCGACCGCGCAGACGACGAGTTCGAGGCCTTTCTGCTCGAGGTGCTCTCGGACTTCCAGATCACGATCCCCGAGATCGGGACCGTCTCCGCAGGCGAGCGCAGGCCGAACGTCGTCTTGACGTCGAACCGCACACGGGAGCTGCACGACGCGCTCAAGCGACGCTGCCTCTACCACTGGATCGGGCATCCGGCGCTCGAGCGCGAGATCGAGATCGTGAGGCTCAGGGTGCCCGGCGTGCCCGAGCGGCTGGCGGCGCAGGCCGCGGCCTTCGTCCAGGGGCTCCGCGCGCTCGACCTGGCGAAACCGCCGGGCGTGGCGGAGACCATCGACTGGGCGAACGCGCTCGCCGCTCTCGGGCGGCAGGAGCTGGACGCCCAGATCGTCGAGCAGACCCTGGGCTCGGTGCTCAAGTACCACGAGGACCTGCTGTCGGTACGCGACGAGGCGCTCCAGGAACTCGTCGAAGAGGCGCGTAGTGCCCGCTGAGGCCGTCGTTCGCCACGTCGTCACCTTCGGACGCGTGCTCCGGCACGCGGGCCTCGAGGTCGGGCCTGGTCGGGTGGCCGACGCGCTGACCGGCCTCGACCGGGTCGAGCTCGAGCGTCAGGACGACGTCTACTGGACGCTGCGGCAGACGCTCGTCTCCCGCGGCGAGGACCTCGACGCTTTCGATCGCGCCTTCCGCGCCTGGTTCCTGCGCGCGCCCTTCGCTCCGCAGGGCCGTCCGCTTGAGCTACCGCAGCCGCAGTCCCGGCGACAGGTTCGGCGGACGGACGCGGGCGAGTCCGACGAGGACCGTGCCGACGGTGAGCCGGCGCTCGGCTGGAGCCCCGACGAGCTGTTCCGGCAGAAGGACTTCGCGGAGATGTCACCCGACGAGCTGCAGCGCGTCGGCGAGCTCGTCGCCGAGCTCGCGACGGAGCGGCCGCGCCGGCATTCCCGGCGGCAGCGGCCGCACCACAGTGGCCGGCGCCTCGACATGAGGCGCCTTGTCCGTGCCTCGCTCGCGACCGGCGGCGACCCCCTGGAGCGGGCCTTCCGCCGCCGGATCGACGTGCCGCGCAAGCTCGTGGTCCTCTGCGACGTCTCGGGCTCGATGGAGGCGTACTCGCGGGCGCTCGTGCTCTTTCTGCACGCGCTCGCCCGGACGGGGCGGGGTGTCGAAGCCTTCGCCTTCGGCACCCGACTGACCCGTCTGACCGCCGATCTGGCCGGTCGCGACCCTGCGCGGGCGCTCGACGCCGCCGCCCGGCGCGTCGTCGACTGGTCGGGCGGTACGCGCATCGGCGCCTCGCTGAAGGCGTTCAACGACGAATGGGGTCGGAGGGCGCTCGCACGCGGCGCCGTGGTCGTGATCGTCTCGGACGGCTGGGAGCGAGAGGACGCCGCTGCGGTGGGTCGCGAGATGGCGCGCCTCCAGCGCCAGGCCTACGCGGTCGTGTGGGTGAACCCGCTCAAGGGTCACCCCGACTACCAGCCGCTCGCGGGTGGCATGCGGGCAGCTTTGCCCTTCGTCGATCGTTTTCTCTCGGGACACAACCTGGCCAGCCTGGAGGCGCTCTCCGAAGTGCTGGCCGGCATCGAAAGGAGGCATGCCGCGTGAAGGAGATCCTGGAGGACGTCGAGCGCTGGCGCGCGGAGGGGAAGAAGGTGGCGATCGCCACGGTGGTGGCGACCAGGCGCTCGGCTCCCAGGCCCGTCGGCGCGTACGGGATCGCCGACGAGGAGGCCTGGGAGGTCGGCCTGCCCTGCGGCGGGGAGATCGACGTCTTCGTCGAGCCGCTCGAGGACTGATGGCTGTCTTCGAGCGACTTCGGCAGGCCATCGAGCGCGAGGAGCGCGCGGTCCTGTTCACCGTCGTCGAGGGCGAGCCGCTCGGCGCCCACCTGCTCGTGCTCGAGAGCGGCGAGCAGGTCGGGGACGAGGCGCTCTCCGGAGTCTCGGCTCAGGCGGACGAGTTGATTCGCGGCCACCGCAACCGACTGCTCGGGGAGGAAGACCGGAGGGTGTTCGCCGAGGTTTACGGCCCGCCCCCGCGACTCTTTGTCTACGGCGCCGTCGACACGGCCGAGGCGCTCTGCGCGGCCGCGAACCAGCTCGGCTGGAAGACGGTCGTCGCCGACGCACGCGCGAAGTTCGCCACGCGCGAGCGAATCCCGAGCGCCGGCGAGTTGGTCGTCGAGTGGCCCCCGCGCTCAAGGCTGCGCTCGGGACCGAGGCCTTCTACGTGGGGGCGCTCGGCTCGCGCCGCAACCAGGAGCGCAGAAGAGAGCGTCTGCTCGAGGCGGGCGTGCCGGAGGAGGACGTCGATCGCATCCAGGGCCCGTGCGGCCTCGACCTGGGCGCGGAATCGCAGCCCGAGACGGCCCTGTCGATGCTGGCCGAGATCGTGGCCGTCCGCAACGGCCGCGGAGGAGGGCCGCTCAAGACCGCCAAGCAGCGCATCCACGCCGAGGTGGCCGAGTGACCGAGCGCGTCGAGCGAAGCGACGAGGAATGGCGCGCGGAGCTCGATCCCGACCGCTACGCGGTTCTGCGCCGGGGCGCGACCGAGCCACCCTGGTCCGGGGAGCTCAATCTCGTCCACGAGGAGGGCGTCTTCCGCTGCGGTGCGTGCGGCGCCGAGCTCTTCCGTTCCAACGCGAAGTTCGACTCGGGGTCCGGCTGGCCCAGCTTCTTCAAGCCTGCAGCCGAGGATGCGGTCAAGCCCGAGGAGGACCTGAGCCACGGGATGCGGCGAATCCAGGTCCGCTGTGCCGCGTGCGACTCGCATCTGGGGCACGTCTTCCCGGACGGGCCCCAACCGACCGGCCAGCGCTACTGCATCAACTCGCTCGCGCTCGAGTTCGACCCTGCTGACGAATAGCTCAGGACGCTTCGTTCTCTGTTAGGTTCGCACCGATTTCGCGATCGCAAGAAAGGAGGCGAGCGTGAGCGTCACTGCGACGTCGAGCAAGCTCTACGAGCTCGTCGACGAGCGCGTGCAGGTCGAGCAGCTCGGGAGCGGCTTCACCTTCACCGAAGGCCCGATCTGGAACCCGGACGGCCAGTTCCTGCTGTTCTCCGACATGCCCGGCGACACCAGGCGCCGCTGGGACGAGAAAAAGGGCGTCCAGGAGATCCTGAGCCCGAGCAACAAGGGCAACGGCATGACGCTCGACGCGGACGGACGGTTGCTCGTATGCGAGCACACGACGAGCACCGTCGTGCGCATGGATCCCGACGGCATGGGGAGCCGTCGCGAGGTGCTCGCCTCACACTACGAGGCCAAGGAGCTGAACAGTCCGAACGACGTCGTCGTCCACTCGTCCGGGGCGATCTACTTCAGCGACCCGACGTACGGGCGCATGCCCGGCTTCGGGATCGAGCGCGAGCAGGACCTGGACCTCCAGGGCGTGTACCGGATTCCGCCGGGTGGGGGTGAGCTGCAGCTCCTCGCCGGCGACTTCGCTCAGCCCAACGGCCTTTGCTTCTCGCCGGACGAGTCGCTGCTCTACGTCAACGATACGGACCGCGCGCACATCCGCCTGTTCGAGCTCCAGCCCGACGGCTTGTCGGCCGGCGACCGCGTGCTGGCCGAGAACATCGGCACCGCGAGCCTCGAGAAGATGGATCTCGTCGATGGCATGAAGTGCGACGGCCGGGGGAACATCTGGGTGACGGGGCCCGCAGGCGTCTGGGTGATCACCCCGGAGGGCGAGCACCTGGGCACGATCGAGATCCCGGAGCCGGTCGGCAACCTCCACTGGGGCGGGCCGGACTGGAGCTCCATGTTTGTGTGCGCGTCGACCGGTCTCTACCGCTTCCAGACGAAGACCTCGGCTCGCCGCGAGCCGTTCATGACGTAAAAGGAGGCACGATGGGGGAGAACGAGACCGAGCTCCTCAGGCTCGATCCCAAGCGGACGGCGCTGATCGTCCAGGACCTGCAGAACGACGTGATGATCGAGAACGGCGCCTTCGCCGAGTCGGGCGCGCCCGAGCATGCGAAGGAGCAGAACGTCGTCGAGAACGTGAAGATCCTGGCCGACGCGTGCCGCCGGGCGGGGATTCCGGTGATCCACGTGCACTACATCGTCGAGGAGGGCGCGCCCGGGTTGAAGCTGAACGCGCCGCTCTTCCAGGGCGTGAAGGACTCGGGCGCGCTCGTGCGGGGAACGTGGGGCGCCGCACCGGCCGAAGGGCTGGAGCCGCAGGAAGGCGACTTCGTGGTCGAGAAGATGCGCATGAGCGCCTGGCAGGGCACGCGGCTCGAGAACTTGCTCGCCGGGCTCGGCGTGGACACGATCGTGATCACCGGCGCCTGGACGAACATGTCGATCGAGCACACTGCGCGAACCGGTGCGGACAAGGGCTACGCCATGATCGTTCCCGAGGACGGGTGCTCAACCATGAACGCCGACTGGCACAACGCGTCGATCAATTACGCACTGCAGAACGTGTCCACAGTGACCAACTGCGCGGCGGTGTTGGAGGCGCTTGGAGTGACCGCCAAGGCATGAGATCGCGAGCAGCCGTCTTCCTCACATCCCTGGGCAGCGGCGCCTCGCGCCGGGCAGAGCCCGGCTCCGCCGCCGCCTGACGCCGCTGGCAGCGGGAGACGGCGCTCGCGCCGCTGGGCCGTATTCCGGATACTGTCCTGCGCGCCGCTCGCTTGTCTCCCTTGCCAGCGACGCCCAGGAACGTGAGGACACGCGCAACTCTCTTCCACGCAGCAGGGCGGCCGCTCGAAGTCGCCGAGATCGACCTGGAGCAGCCCGGGCCCGGCGAGGTGCTCGTCCGGATGGCCGCCGTGGGGATCTGCGGCACGGACCTGCACATGGTCAAGGGCGAGTGGCAGCGCCCAACTCCGATGGTGCTCGGCCACGAGGGGTCCGGCGTCGTCGAGGAGGTCGGGGACGGTGTCGGGGGGCTGCGGGTGGGTGATTCCGTCGTTCTCTCGTGGGCGCCCTCGTGCGGTGAATGCGCCGACTGCGGGCGAGGGCGCCCGGCGGCCTGCATGGCGCTCCAGCGGGCGATCGCGGCCGGAACGCTCCTCGACGGGCGGACGGGGTTGTCGTGGAACGGGGACACGGTCTATCGCGGGACCGCGACTGGCGCTCTGGCCGAACGAGTCGTCGTCTCGGAACAGGTCGCCTTGCCGGTTGGCGAGGGGGTGCCGCTCGACGAAGCGGCACTGCTCGGCTGTGCGGCGCTGACCGGGGTTGGGGCAGTGCTCTTTGCTGCGCGTGTGGAGCCGGGCTCGAGCGTCCTGGTCGTGGGAACCGGCGGCGTCGGCCAGTTCGTCGTGCAGGGGGCGAGGATCGCGGGAGCCGCCGAGATCGTCTGCGTCGACCCCCTCCCAGCCAGGCGCGAGCTGGCGCTTGGACTCGGCGCAACACGCTCGGTTGCGCCTGAGGAAGTCGGGGATGCGATGGGCGAGTTCCTCCCCGACGGCGCGGACTACTGCTTCGACGCCGTCGGCGATCCCGACACGACGAAGCTCGCCTTCCGCTGGACGCGGAACGGTGGACTGTGCGTGATCGTCGGGCTGCCGGCCGCCGGCGCCCGGCTCGATCTCGACCCCACCGAGTTCATTCGCCGCGAGAAGCGGTTGACGGGGACGATCTATGGCTCGGAGGATCCGGCCGTGGCCCTACCGATCCTGCTCGACCAGGTCCGCGGGGGCCGCCTCGATCTGCGCAGCCAGCTTGGCCCGTCCTTCCCCCTCGAGCAGGTCAACGAAGCCGTGGAAGCGAGCCTCGCGGGATCTCGGGGCCGCGTGCTGGTGACTCCTTGAGCCATGTCCAAGTGACAGTCACAGTGACTGTCACTGTGACTGTCACTTGGACATGGCTTCCGCCGTGAGCGCTGTGCACTCCGAGCGCTCCCGCGTGGCGTGGGTGGACACGGACGCCGGCGGGCGGATTCACTTCACTGCTGCCTTCCGCTGGGCCGAGGCTGCCGAGACGGGCCTGATGCGAAAGCTCGGCCTGCTCGGTCGGTGGGGGAGCTACCCCCGCCGCCACGTCGAGGCCGAGTTCCACAAGGTGCTCGTCTTCGAGGACGAGATCGAGACGAGGATCCGCGTCGAGCGGGCCGGCCGTACGTCGATCACCTACGCCTGGCAGATCGCCAAGGGCAGCGAGGTCTACATCGAAGGCCGCCACACGGTCGTGCTCGTCGACGCCGAAGGCCGGCCAGAGCCGCTGTCCGACGAGATGCGCGCGCTGCTCTCCGGCTAGACGGTCTGCCAGCGCTCGAGATAGTCCTCGCGCACGGGCTGGAAGACGTCGAGCACGAGAGCTCCGTCCGGGCCGCAGTAGGCGGAGTGCTCGACCCCGCCGGGCAGCACGTAGCCCTCCAGGGGCCCGAGTTCGTGCGCGACGCCGTCCACGACCAGCGCCTGCATTCCCCGAAGCACGATCCCGAGCTGCTCGTGCGGGTGGCTGTGCAGTGGAACCTCGGCGCCGGGATCGAACTCGATCAGGTTGAGCATCGCACCCGCGCCGAAGAGCGGACGGCCGGTCACACCGGCGGCCAGCTCGAACGGGCGGACTTCCTCGAAGCGAATGAACTGCGGCTGCGGCTCCATGTTGCGCGCGATTATCCTCGACCTGTGCCGGCCCGCGAGGAAATCCGCGTCCCCACGCTCCCGGAGCCGCTGAGCCACTACACGGACGCCGTACGCGTCGGCGAGCTGCTCTTCCTGTCGGGAGTCGTCCCCGTAGACGGCGAGGGGAACCTCGTCGGTGAAGGGGACGTCGTCGAGCAGGCGCGCCAGGTCTTTCGCAACATCCGCGAGGTGCTGGCCGCCGCAGGCGCGACCTTCTCCGATGTCGCGAAGGTCACCGTCTTCCTCACCGACGTCGACGACCGCGCGAAGATCAACCCGGTCCGGCAGGAGGCCTTCGGAGAGGCTCGACCGGCGTCCACGCTCGTGGAGATCAGCCGGCTGGCGGTGCCGGGCGCGCTCATCGAGGTGGAGTGCGTGGCGGCCCTGCCCCCGCGCTAGATTCCCACCGTGGTCGCAATCGAGTCCGATCTGCTCCGCCGGCAGGCGTACGTGGACGGGAAGTGGATCGACGCCGACTCCGACGAGACCTTCCCTGTCCTCGATCCGGCGACGGGGGAGACGCTCACGGACGTGCCGCGTATGGGCGCCGCCGAGGCGCGGCGGGCGATCGCGGCGGCCGAGCGAGCCTACCCGGCCTGGCGGGCCCTCTCCGCCAAACAGCGCTCGCGCCACCTGCGCCGGCTCGCCGACCTGATGCTCGAACGGCGAGACGGGCTCGCCGCGCTCCTCGTCGCCGAGCAGGGGAAGCCCCTCGCCGAGGCGGAGGTCGAGGTCGACTATGCCGCCTCGTTCTACGAGTGGTTCGGCGAGGAGGGCAAGCGGGTCTACGGCGCCACGATCCCGAGCCCGTGGCCCGACAAGCGCGTGGTCGTGCTCAAGGAGCCGGTCGGGGTGACGGCCGGGATCACGCCGTGGAACTTCCCGTCCGCCATGCCGACGCGCAAGTCGGCGCCGGCGCTCGCCGCAGGGTGCACGATGGTGCTCAAGCCGGCGGAACAAACGCCGCTCTCGGCGCTCGCAGTTGCCGCACTGGCCGAGGAAGCGGGGCTGCCTCCCGGCGTCCTGTCGGTCGTGACCGGGGCAGCCGAGGACGCACCCGAGATCGGGCAGGAGATGACCGGCAATCCGACTGTTCGCAAGCTCGGCTTTACCGGCTCGACCGAGGTGGGCAAGCTCCTCATGGCGCAGTGCGCACGGCAGGTGAAGAAGATCTCGCTCGAACTCGGCGGCAACGCGCCCTTCATCGTCTTCGACGATGCGGACATGGACGAGGCGGTCGCCGGCGCTCTCATCTGCAAGTACCGCAACTCCGGTCAGACGTGCATCTCGGCGAACCGGCTGCTCGTGCAAGACGGGATCTACGACGACTTCATGGCCCGCTTCACCGACGGCGTGCGCGGCCTGAAGGTGGCGGACGGCTTCACTCCCGGCGTGAACGTGGGGCCGCTGATCGACGAGCAGGCGGTGGCGAAAGTCGAGCAGCACGTGGCCGACGCGCTCGAGCGCGGCGCTGAGCTTCTCGTCGGTGGCTCGCGGATGGAAGGCCAGTTCTTCCAGCCGACCGTCCTCGACGGCGTCGTGCCCGAGTCGGCAATGTCCCGCGAGGAGACGTTCGGACCGGTGGCTGGCATTGCACGCTTCTCCAGCGAGGAGGAGGCGATCCGCATCGCCAACGAGACGCCGTACGGACTGGCCGGCTACTTCTACTCGCGGGGGCTCGGCCGGGTCTGGCGGGTCGCAGAGGCGCTCGAGTACGGCATCCTCGGCATCAACACGGGCCTGATCTCGACCGAGGTGGCGCCGTTCGGCGGGATGAAGGAGTCTGGAATCGGACGCGAGGGCTCGAGCTACGGCATCGACGAGTGGCTCGAGCTGAAGTACCTGGCGGTGGGCGGCCTGTGATTCTCGAGCAGCGCGACTACCACGTGATCACCGGCAAGCTGCCCGAGATCGTGCGGCTCTACGAGGCCGAAGGGATCCCCATCCAACAGGAGATCCTGGGCGGGTTCGTCGGGGCCTTCACCACGGACATCGGGGCGCTCTCCACGTTCACGACGCTCTGGCGCTACGAGAGCTTCGCCGAGCGCGAGCAGCGGCGCGCGCGGCTCCAGGCCGACCCGCGCTGGAAGCCGTTCCTGGGACGCATCCAGCCGCTGATCCACACCCAGCAAAACCGGATCCTCGTCCCGACCTCGTTCTCGCCGCTTCGATGAGCCTCGGCGGCAAGGTCGCGCTCGTCACCGGCGGCGCCCAGGGCATCGGGCGCGCGATCGCGGAGGGACTCGCGGCCGAGGGTGCCGAGGTGGTCGTCGCCGACCTGAACCCGCCCGCAGACGGGATCAAGGCCGACGTCTCGGACGAGCGAGACGTCGAGCGCATGATCGAGGAGGCGCTCGCCCGGCACGGACGGATCGACATCCTCGTCAACAACGCCGGCCTCTACGCGTCGCTGCCGATGCGGCCGTTCGAGGAGATCCCGCTCGACGAATGGCGACAGGTGATGGACGTCAACGTCGCGAGCATGTTCCTCACGTGCCGGGCGGTCGTGCCGGCGATGCGGGAGAGGGGCGGCGGGAAGATCGTCAACATCTCGTCGGGGACGCCATTCAGGGGCGTGCCCTTCCTGCTCCACTACGTGACGAGCAAGGGCGCGATCGTCGCGCTGACGCGCGCGCTCGCGAGGGAACTGGGCAAGGACTCGATCCACGTCAATTGCGTCGCGCCGGGCTTCACGATGTCGGAGGGCGTCAAGGCACATCCCGAGGTGATCGAGCAGCTGCGGGACGTATCGGTCGCCGCCCGCACGATCCAGCGCGACCAGGTGCCCGAGGACGTCGTCGGAGCCGTCGTCTTTCTCTGCGGTCCCGGTTCGGCATTCATCACGGGCCAGACCATGGTCATCGACGGCGGCCAGTACTTCCATTGAGCCGGGCCTGGGGACAACTCGTCACAGAATCGGCGCAGGTTCAGTGCCAGGCACTGATGGTGCCTTTCGGACAAGTCTGCAGCTAGGCTCGCGCCGTGGCGATCCTCGCGCTCCACGACTACCCGGAGGGCGTCGAAACCAGGTCCGGCAACCGCGTCGTCTACGACGTCGGGCGCGATACGGCCTTCTTCGGCGCGGCGCGGGTCGACGGGCATGCGCTGGTCTGGGAGCTCGCCGGTGACCCCGGTCCGGGCGAGTGGCTCCTTCGCTGCGATCGCGTCACCTTCCCGCCCCGCAGCGTGGCGTATCGCCACACCCATCCGGGCCCGGGTATCCGCGTCCTGCTCCAGGGGCGAATCCGCATCGAGACGAAGGGCGAGTCGCACGAGTACGGCCCGTTCGAGTGTTGGTACGAGGAGGGCCCGGATCCGGTCTTCGCGGCCGCGTCCGAGACCGAGGAGACGAGCTTCGTCCGCGTCCTGCTGTTGCCGCGCGAATGGGAGGGCAAGCGGACAATTCGCTATCTCGACCCGGTCGACGAAGACAAGCCGAAGTTGCAGCGGGCGACGATCCTCCTGGAAGTGCCCGTCGACCTGTGACCAGGAGCGGCGGCCAAGCCCTCGTCAACCAGCTCGAGCTCCACGGGGTCGATACCGCTTTCTGCGTTCCGGGCGAGAGCTACCTCCCGATCCTCGACGCACTCCACGACTCGTCCATTCGCCTGATCTCGTGTCGGCACGAAGCGGCCGCGGCGACCATGGCCGAGGCCCACGGGAAGCTGACCGGCCGTCCGGGCATCTGCCTGGTCACGCGCGGACCGGGAGCGACACACGCCTCGGTCGGAGTCCACACCGCCGACCAGGACTCGACCCCGATGATCCTGCTCGTCGGGCAGGTGCCGAGGCGCATGCTCGGCCGTGCCGCCTTCCAAGAGCTCGACTACTCAGAGGTGTTCGGCTCCATGACGAAATGGACCGCGCAGGCAGAGAGCGCGGACACGCTGCCGGATCTCGTCTCCCGTGCGTTTGCAGCGGCGCTCGGAGCCCGGCCGGGGCCGGTGGTGCTCGCCCTCCCCGAGGACGTGCTGTCGGAAGACACGACTGCCCCCGACGGCGATCCCATCGTGCTTCCCGACCGGCGACCCTCCGGCGCGGCCCTTCGGCGCCTTCGAGAGCTCGTCGGGCGTGCTAGACGGCCGTTCGTGATCGTCGGCGAGGGCGGCTGGACGGAGCGGACAGGCGAGGAGGTGCTCGAGTTCTGCGAGGAGAACTGGCTGCCGGTCGCGACTTCCTTCCGCTGTCAGGACTACGTCGACAACCGCTCGCCCTGCTACGCGGGCCACCTGACGATCGGGATGGACCCTAAGCTGGCGCAGCGGGTGCTCGACGCGGACTTCGTGCTCGCGGTCGGCGGGCGACTGGGAGAGGTGGCCACCCGCGGGTACACGCTGCTCGAGCCGCCGAGTCCGCGTCAGGCGCTCGTTCACGTCCATCCGGACACGCGAGAGCTCGGCCGCGTTTACCACGCCGACCTGGCCGTGGTCTCGGGTCTCGAGGAGTTCGCAGGCGCTGTCCGCGCTCTTCAGCCGGTCGATCCATCCGCGTGGGAGGACTGGACGAAGGAGGCGCACAGGCACTATCGGGCGAACCTCAGGCATCGAGCCCAGCCGGGCGATCTCGATCTCGGCGAAATGATGGCCTTTCTGCGGGCTCGTCTTCCGGCCGACGCCGTGCTGACGTGCGGCGCGGGGAACTTCACCGTCTGGGCGCACCGCTTCTACGAGTTCTCGCAGTTCGGCACGCAATTGGCTCCCCGCTCGGGCGCGATGGGCTACGGCGTACCTGCGGCGCTCTGCGCGAAGGCGCTCCATCCCGGGCGGATCGTCGTCTGCCTCGCCGGGGACGGCGACTTCATGATGAGCGCGGCCGAGCTCGCCACCGCGGTCCAGTACGACCTCCCGGTTGTCGTTCTGGTCGTCAACAACGGCATGTACGGGACGATCCGCATGCATCAGGAGCGAACGTACGGCCGCGGTTTCGGCACCGACCTCGTCAATCCGGGCTTCGCGGAATACGCGCGGTCGTTCGGCTGCTTCGGCGAGACGGTCGAGCGAACGGAGGACGTCGAGGCGGCCTTCGAGCGAGCGGTAGCGTCCGGGCTGCCCGCCGTGCTCGACCTGCGCGTCGACCGGGAGGGCATCAGCCCAGGCGCCACGATCTCCGAGCTGCGGAGGGAAGCTCGCCGGCCGTGAGCGACGATCTCAACGCCGTCATCACCTGGGTCGAGTCTCCGCCGGCGGCGCGAGATGGGCCGCTCGCGGGCAGGCGCTTCCTCGTCAAGGACCTGATCGACACCGCGGGCGTGCGCACGACGTACGGCTCTCGCATCTACGCCGATCACGTACCCGAACGCTCGGCGCCCGCCGTGCGGCGCCTCGTGGACGCGGGCGCGATCGTCGTCGGCAAGGCGAGCCTGCCCGAGTTCGCCTGGAACGTGACCGGCCAGAACCCGTGGTACGGAACGGTGCGGAACCCGGTGCGCCCGGGGCGGACGACCGGAGGGTCGTCGAGTGGGAGCGCGGCCGCGCTGGCGGCCGGCCTCTGCGATCTCGCTCTCGGCACGGACACTGGCTGCTCGATCCGGCTGCCGTCCGCGTGCTGCGACGTCGTCGGCCTGAAGCCGCGCTGGGGATCCCTGCCGATGGAAGGCATCTTCCCTCTTTGCCCGACGCTCGACACGGTCGGCCCCATGGCAACTACCGTCGAGCACGTCGCGCTCGCGTGGTCGGCGCTCTCGGGGAGGGCGGCGCCTGAGCCTCGCCTGGCCGGGCTGAGCGTAGGTCTGCTCTCACGGCCGCCGTCTGTCGGCGACGGCAACCGCGCGGAGGCGAGCTCGGCCGCGGAGGTCTGGGCTGCGGAGCTCGAGAAGCTGGGAGCGCACGTTTGCCCCGCGCAGGTTCCCGAGCCCGAGGCCAACACCTGGCCGCTGTTCTTCCACGAGGCGCTCGAGTCGCACGAGAAGACGTTTCCGTCCCGGGCGGAGGAGTACTCGGACAACGTGCGCACGAAGCTCGCGCTGGCGCAGCGTGTCGCAGCGGAGGACGTCGAGGCGGCCTACGGCGCACTGGCGGCGTGGCGGCGCCACGAGCCCGAGGTCGACCTCTATGTGGCCCCCTGTATTGCAGTTGAGGTTCCGGCCGAGGACTGCGACGAGCTCGAGGTGCGAATCCCACTCACCGCCTGGCTGCGCTGGGTGAACCTGATCGGCTGGGCCGCTCTGGCGATCGGGAACATGCAGCTGATCGCGCCGCGCGATGAGACGGTGCTCGCGGCGGGGCTGGCCTGGGAGCGCGGCGCCTAGCCCCTGCGACGTCTAGCGGCTCTCGAAGCGCGGCGGGCGCTTCTCGAGGAACGCGGTCACGCCTTCCTGGAAGTCTGCGCTCGTGCGCAGGAAGCCGTAGGCGAGGCCCTCCAGCTCGAGCGCGAGGTGGAGCGGTCCCTCGTGCGCCTGGTTCAAGACCTGCTTGGCGACCGCGAGCGCAAGGGGGGAAAGCGCACGGAGCTCGTCGATCAACCCGTCCACGGCCGCGTCGAGCACGTCCGGGGTCACGACCTCGGTGACGAGGCCGAGCGCGTGCGCTTCCTCGGCCGCGACTCGCCGGCCCCGCATGATCAGATCCTTGGCGCGGCCGAGGCCGATCAGGCACACGAGCCGCTGCGTCCCCCCGGATCCCGGGATCATGCCCAGCTTGACCTCAGGGAGCGCCAGCTCGACGTCGTCGGCTGCGATGCGGAAATCACAGGCGAGCGCCAACTCGAGCCCCACCCCGAAGCAGTAGCCGCGTAGCTTGGCGACGACCGGCTTAGGACAGCGTTCCGGCGCGGCTACGTTCCAGGCGAGCCGCGACAGCTCCTCCGGCGTAGCCTCGAGAAAGCCCGCCACGTCTCCGCCTGCGGTGAAGGAGTCGCCTGCGCCTGTCAGCACGATCGCGCGGACCTCTGCGTCCCGGCCGAGCTCGCCGAACAGGCGGCCCAGCTCGTCGCGCGCCCTCATCGAGACCCGGTTGTACTTTCCCGGGACGTCGAGCGTGATCACGGCCACCCCGCGCTCGTCGTCCCGCTCGAGCCGAAAGCCGTCGTAATCGGTCACGCCGCCGGCGCCCCTTCGCGCAGCAGCCGCCGGAGGATCTTCCCCGACGGGCTCTTGGGGAGCGCCTCCATGAAACGGTACTCGCGCGGCCGCTTGAAGCGGGCAAGCGTGTCCGAGGACATGCAGAAGGCGTCGAGCTCGTCGGCGCTCACGTCGCTCTCCGCCACGACGACGGCGACGACGCGCTGGCCAAGGCGCTCGTCCTGGGCGCCGACGACCGCCACCTCGGCCACCTTCGGGTGCCCGGCGAGCACGTCCTCCACCTCGAGGGGATGCACGTTCTCGCCCCCCGAGATGATCATGTCGTCGACGCGCCCGAGGAGCCAGAGGTCGCCGTCCTCGTCCAGACGGCCCACGTCTCCCGTTCTGTACCAGCCGTCCCTGATTGCCTGCTCGTCGGCATCGGGGCGGTTCCAGTAGCCGGAAAAGGCCTCGTCGGAGTCCATGTGGCAGAGGATCTCACCGTTCTCCCCGAGCCGCAGGCGCGCGTTCAGGGCCGGGCGCCCGGCGCAGCCCGGCTTTGCCGCCTGGTCGCGGTGCACCGAGAAGGTGTAGATCTCGGTCGAGCCGTAGTGGTTGACGAACAGCCGTGGCCGGAAGACCTCGACGCAGCGCTCGACCAGGGCGCTCGTCATCGCGGCTCCCGCGTACGCGAGCGTCTCGATCGAGGACAGGTCGTGGTCCGCAATCGCCGGGTGATGGACGAGGTCGTAGTAGAGCGTTGGCGCGAGGTACAGAGAGCTGATTCGCTCCCGCTCGATCAGCCGTAGCGCTTCCTCCACATCCCACTCGGGCTCGCAGACGTAGCACCCTCCGATCAGGTGCATGGCCAACAGCGAGTGGATGCCCATTGTGTGGTAGAGGGGCATTACTCCGAGCGTGCGGTCCCCGTGTCGATACCCATGCTGGAGCGCCTGCGAGAGTCCTGCGGCTCGGTCAGCCCGATGTGACCGCGGGACGCCTTTCGGCCGCCCGGTCGTGCCGGAGGTATAGAGCATCAGGCTCTCCTCGCGGTCGTCGAGATCGAGCAAACCCGGACTTTCGTCACGGAGGAGCGGCTCCACGTCGAAATCGACGCCGAGGAAGACCTTCGCGCCCGAGTCGTCGCGGCAGTAGTCCAGGTCGGCCTGAGACACGCGGTGCGACAGCGGAACGAACGTCGCGCCCAGCCACTGGCACGCCCAGTAGAGCTCGACCGTCTCGTGCCGGCACTTCACGACCGCGGCCACGCAGTCACCTCGCACAACCCCGAGGTCGGCCAGCCCGCCCGCGATCTGTGCGGCCCGCGTCCGCAGGTCGGCGTACGTCAAGCGCACGTCTCCCTCCACGACCGCCTCGGCATCCGGGTGGCGCTCGGCCGCGGACAGGAGCGAGAGCGCCAGGTTCACGTGACCCCCGCCGCCCTGGCGATCGCCTCGACGATCGGCTCGTAGCCGGTGCAGCGGCACAGATGGCCGGACAGCAGGTCCCGGATCTCCTTCCGGCTCGGCGTGCCCTGCCGTTCGAGGAGATCGGACGCGGCCATCAGGACGCCGGGCGTGCAGAAGCCGCACTGGAGCGCATGAGACTCGGTGAACGCCCTCTGGAGCCGAGTCAATCCGCCGTCTCGCGCCAACCCCTCGACCGTCAGCACCTCGCGACCGTCCACCTGAGCGGCGAGCAGCAGGCATGAGCGGACGGAGACACCATCCAGCCGGACCGTGCAGGCGCCGCAAACGCCGTGCTCGCAACCGACGTGCGTTCCCGTCAACCCCAGCGTGTGGCGAAGGAAGTCGGAGAGCAAGAGGCGGGGCTCGACCTGTTCGCGATATCGCCTGCTGTTCACGGTGACATCGACCGCGATCACGGATTCGCCTCCTCGCGCGCACGCTCACGGGCCCGCGCCACCGCACGGTCCACGAGCACACGGACCAGGTGCCGCTGGTACGCCGCGGAGGCATGCAGGTTGGCGAACGGATCGACCTGAGCGGCGGCTGACTCGCCCGGACGTTCCGGGTCCACCTCGAGCAGGGTCGGGCGGTCGACGATCGCGCCGACGCCGACACGCAGATCCTCGCCGTGCACGACGGCGGCCGCCATGCAGAGCGCGAAGTCTCCGTGCCGCTGCGCGAGCTCCTCGAAGGCCCAGCCGGCGCCCGTGGCCACGGGAGGCCACAGCGTGTCGACGACTAGCTCGTCAGGCTCCAGCGCATTCGAGAAGTGGCCCTGGAAGAAGTCAGTGGCGGCGATCTGGCGCTCGCCGCGGGACGAGCGCACATGAACGGCGCCACCCAGCGCCGCCAGTGCCAGCGGGAGCTCCGCGGCCGGGTCGGCATGGGCGATCGAGCCGCAGACCGTGCCTCGGTTGCGCGTGACGAAGTGGCCGACGTGAGGCAGGCACTCACCCACGAGGGGCAGTTCGCGTAGCCGAGGATCCGCCTGCCGAACTGTCGCGCCGACCCGGGGAGCGCCGTTCTCGCGGCTGATGTTGTCCAACTCGTCAACATGGTTGATGTCTACCAGCACGGCCGGACGGACGAGACGCATGTTCAGCGCCGGAACGAGGCTCTGCCCGCCGGCAAGCACCTTCGCCTCGGGGCCGTACTCGGCGAGCAACCTGACGGCCTCCTCGACCGAGTCGACACGCTCGTAATCGAAGGCCGGCGGCTTCACGACTCGGACAGCAGCTCCCACACACGCGAGGGCGTCAAGGGCAACTCGACGAGCTCTCGTCCCAGCGCGTCGGCCACGGCGTTCGCGATCGCGACCGGCACGCTCATCGTCGTCCCCTCGCCGAGACCCTTGGCTCCGAGCGGGGTGAACGGGGAGGGCGTCTCACGGTGCCCGAGCCGAAGGGGCGGGATGTCCGGAGCGGTCGGGCAGAGGTAGTCCATGAAGGTCCCCGTCAGCAGATTTCCGTCCTCGTCCCAGGCCGCTCGTTCGAACAACGCGGCGCCGACCCCGTGTGCGAAGCCGCCGCGCAGCTGCCCCTCCGCGAGCAGCGGGTTGAGCAGCCGCCCTGCATCGTGGACGGTGACGTAGTCGCGGACGCGCACCTCGCCGGTGTCACGCTCGACCTCGACGAGCGCGACGTCGCACACGAAGCCGTGGGCTGCAGAGGAGGCGACCTGGTCGTCCGCATCGGGGGGCGCAAGGTTGGGGGCGGCGAAGAACGCGGTCTCGTGGAGCCCGGGCTCCATCCCCGGCGGCAGCGCGTCGGGGTTCCAGTGCGCAACCCCGGCGATCCGCCTCAGCGAGAGCGAGCCGTCGCCGAGGTGCTCACGGATCGTCGCCACCTTGGTGGCCACCTTCTCGGCCGCGAGCGCGACCGCGCCTGCGCCCACCCCGGAGAAACGAGAGGAGTAGTTGCCCGAGGCCACCGTCCAGGCACTCGTCGACGTGTCGAGCTCGGTCACCACCTCGACCTCCTCGGGCCTGATGCCGAGCACGTCGGCGACGACCTGGGCGCAGACGGTTCTGTGCCCCTGCCCCTGTGGCGTCGTGCCGACCCTGACCGTGACGCCGCCGAGCGGGGACACGCTGACCGTCGCCCCTTCCGCGTTCCCCGACTTCGGGAGCTCGGTCGCCCGCTCCTCGGCAGTCTGCGCGAGCGTGACGTAGCCCATGTTCGAGATCGACGGCTCGACGATGCAGGCGACCCCGATGCCGACGAGCCGCCCGTCCGCACGGGCTGCCTGCTGTTGCCGGCGCTGCTCCTCGTAGCCCGCGAGCTCCAGCGCATCGTCAAGGCAGCCCTCGTAGTCGCCCGAGTCGTAGAGGCCGCCCGTCGGCGTGCGGTACGGAAAATCACAATCTCGGAGCAGGTTGCGACGCCGGAGCTCGACGGGGTCGAGCTCGAGGCGGCCTGCCGCCACGTCCATCGTCCGCTCCAGGGCGAGGTAGAGCTGCGGGCCGCCGAAGCCGCGGTTGAGCCCGGTAGGAACCCTGTTGGTGAGCACGACGCGGTTGTGCGCGGCGACGTTGCGCACGCGATAGGCGCCGGAGAGCGAGCCGTGCATCCGGTAGAGCGTGGCCGGCTCGGGTGCCCGCACGTAGGCGCCAACGTCCTCGCGCACGTCGTAGCGAATCCCGAGCAGCTCTCCGTCGACGGTGAAGCCGGCCTCGACGTCGGTGATGCGGCCCGTGGACGTCGAGCTGGCGCTGAGGTGCTCGAGCCGATCCTCGGTCCAGCGCACCGGGACGCCCAGCTTGCGCGACGCGAGTGCCATGAGCACCACATAGACGTAGACCGCCGCCTTGACCCCGAAGCTGCCCCCCGAGTCGGGCGGAGTGATCAGCCGCAGCTTCGAGCCCGGCAGCCCCAGCGCGGCGGCGGCGACCGAGTGGAGCGTGAACGGCCCCTGGAAGTTCGCCCACGCCGTCAGCGAGCCGTTCGACTCGTTCCAGTCGGCGACGACCCCGTAGGTCTCGACCGGGTTGCAGCTCCAGCGGGGGAAGGAGAAGCGTTCGCGGACGACGAGATCGGCTGCAGCCAGGGCGCCGTCGGGGTCGCCGTAGGAGAAGGAGCGGTCGGAGACCACCTCGGCCCGTTCGAGGTCGAGCACCGGGTCGAGCGGCTCGTACTCGACGTCGATCAGCTCGAGGGCGTCCTCCGCCACGTAGCGGTCACGGGCGACCACGACCGCGAGCGGCTCCCCGGCGTACCGAGCGACCTCGTTGGCGGCCGCGTAGTACGAGCGGGAGTGCTCGATGGCGGACGGGAACGGCCGCGACATCGCGACAACGTCCGCGCCTGTCAGCACCCCGACCACCCCTGGATGCTCGAGCGCCGCCGCCGGATCGAGCCGCACGATCCGCGCGTGCGCGAGTTGCGAGCGCAGGATCGCAGCGTGGCGAGCGTTCGGGACGGGGTCGATGTCGTCCATGAAGCGGCCCTGCCCTCGCAGGAGCGGCTCGTCCTCCAGGCGGGGGATCGCCCGCCCGACCCAGGTCTCCTGTCCGACTGCGACGGTCACGGCGCACAACACTAGTCCCGAGGGACCCGCGCCGCGTCGAGCGCGCTGTGCCTGCAACGCGGACGGGCCCCGAAGGGCCCGCCCGCGCTGCATCGGCGACCGTCTGGGCTAGGCGCTGCCGAGCCGGTGCCGGGCCTGTCGCGCCTCGCGCATTCCAGCGCCGAGGCCGACGAGGATGAAGATGGAGCCGACGGCGACCGCGACACCGATGCCGAAATCGCCCCAGTCGAAGCCGCCGGTCGAGGTGATCTCGACGACCTGCGTCCGCCCCAGGACGCCGGCGTCGATCGTGTCGGGGGAGCGCCCGTCGATCAGCGAGCTGACCGTCGGAAGCTGTGCCTGGTACGCCGCGTCCAGCGTGTCGGGGGAGCGGCCGTCGCCGAGGGTGCTCAGCTGCGCCTGGTGGGCGGCGTCGAGCGTATCGGGAGAGCGCCCGTCGACGACGGTGCCGAGCGAGTCGAGCCGTGCCTGGTACGCCGCGTCAAGGGTGTCGGGAGAGCGCCCATCGACGACGGCGTTCAGCTGCGCCTGCTCGGCGGCGTCGCGGGTGTCGGGCGAGCGCCCGTCGAACCCGAGAGCCGTCGGAACGGCGAAGGCTGCGACCGACACGCCGAGCGCGAAGACCATCCCCGTCCGCCTGATCATGTGGGTCTTGCCGAACATCTCTTCCTCCTTGTCCTGACCGTCCTGTTCGGTCGTCTTGCCCCACTTGACACCGGGGCGGCAAAGAGACGGCTACAGCCCGGTAAAGGCCCGCCTAAGGGGGATGAAGGGGATCCGCCTGCCGGCAGGCGGGTGAGCGGCCCGCCGGTGAACAGATTGGCTCCAGAAGGGCGCTACGAGCAGTCCCCGGCAAGCGCCGCGGAAGGCGATGCCTGGGTTCCAGCCCGCAACGGCGCGTAGGCGTACGGGTGGTAGAAGACCTCGAGCGCGTTGTCGGCCCGTGCTTCGAGCTCGAACCGCTCCTCGGCCCTTGCGTCGTCGACCACGACCGTGAGGCTCCCGGTGGCGGGGCTCCAGTAGAGCGACACCTCGACACCGGCGCCCCCCGGTGAGCCAGTTCCTTGCGTGTCGCCGTCGGCTGCATCCTCCCGCTCCTTTCTCATCCGTTGCCTATGAGACGGGACGGCGGTAACGTCGCGGTAACGCGGCGCAGGCCGCGACAAGGGGGAATCGGATGGACTTCTGCATCCTCGGTCCGTTGGAGGTTTCGACCCAGGGGCGGCCGCTCGACCTCGGCGGTCAGAAGCAGCGCGCCCTGCTGGCGGCACTCCTCCTCGAGGCCAACCGGGTCGTCTCCCAGGACCGCCTCATCGAAGCCCTGTGGGAGGACGATCCTCCGGAGACCGCCCAGAAGGCCCTACAGGTCTACGTCTCGCAGCTGCGCAAGGCGCTGGGGAAGGAGCGCCTCGTCACCAAGGCGCCCGGCTACATGCTGCGGGTGGGTCAGGGAGAGTTCGATCTCGAGCGCTTCCTGACGCTCCAGGAGGAGGGCAGGTTGCAGGAGGCGCTCGAGCTCTGGCGCGGGCCTCCGCTCTCCGACTTTCGGTACCAGCGCTTCGCCCAGGCGGAGATCGCCCGCCTCGAGGAGCTGCGCCTGGCCTACCTGGAGGAGCGCGTCGAGCACGACCTCGCGCGCGGCCGTCACTCCGAGCTCGTCGGAGAGCTGGACGGGCTCGTCTCGGAGCACCCGCTGCGGGAGCGCTTGCGCGGGCAGCTCATGCTCGCCCTCTACCGCTCCGGGCGCCAGGCGGAAGCGCTCGAGGCCTACCAGCAGGCCCGAACCGCTCTGGTCGAGGAGCTCGGCATCGAGCCGGGCCGCCGGCTGCGCGAGCTGCATCAGGCGATCCTGAACCAGGACGCCGTGCTCGACGAGATGCCCTCGGCTGAGCCCGCATCCGGGGCGGGTGCTGGGGCTTTCGTCGGGCGCGAGCCGGAGCTGGCCGAGCTGCTCGCGGGTCTCGACGATGCGCTCACGGGTCGTGGCCGACTCTTCCTGCTCGTCGGCGAGCCGGGTATCGGCAAGAGCCGCCTCTCCGAGGAGTTGATGGCGTATGCACGGGCGCGCGGCGCACGCGTGCTGGTCGGGCGCTGCTGGGAGGCAGGTGGCGCACCCGCCTACTGGCCCTGGGTGCAGTCGCTGCGCGCTTACCTGCGCGAGGCCGACCAGGCCCCGCTGCTCCGGCAGCTCGGAGCGGGCGCCGCAGAGGTCGCGCAGATCGTCCCCGAGCTGCGCGACCTCTTCCCCGACCTCCCTTCGCCGAAGCCGGCGGAGTCCGAGGCCGCGCGCTTCCGCCTGTTCGACTCCATGGCATCTTTCATGAGGAACGTGGCGGCTGACCGGCCTCTCGTGCTCGTCCTGGACGACCTGCACGCCGCCGACGAGCCCTCGCTGCTCCTGCTGAGCTTTCTGACCGCGGGGCTGGGCGACAGCCGCTTGCTCGTCATCGGGACGTTTCGCGACGTCGACCCGGCGGTTCGCGATCCGCTGGAGTCGATGCTCGCCGAGCTGGGGCGCGAGCCCGTGACCCGCCGGATTCACCTCTCCGGACTCAGCAGGGACGAGGTCGGACGCCTCGCCGAGGCGACCGCCGGTGCCGCACCGCCGGAGGGTCTCGTGGCCGCGCTGCACGCGGAGACCGAGGGAAACCCACTCTTCGTCGGCGAGATCGTTCGACTGCTCGACGCGGAGGGACGCCTGGCCGCTGAGTCCGCCGCGGCCGTCCCGATTCCGGCAAGCGTGCGTGAGGTGATCGGGAGGCGGCTCCGCAGGCTGTCCGGCGAGTGCAGGCGCGTGCTCTCGCTCGCGTCGGTGCTCGGGCGCGAGTTCGGGTTGGTCGGGCTCGAGCGGGTCGCCGACTACACCGGGATCGACAAGCTGCTCACGGTGCTCGACGAGGCGATCGCCGCCCGCGTGGTCGAGGAGATTCCGGGTGCCCTTGGCCGCCTCCGCTTCGGCCACGCGCTCATCCGGGACACGCTGTACGAGGAAATTCCGGCCACGCACCGGATCCGGCTGCACCGACGCGTCGCCGAGGTGCTCGAGGGGCTGTACGCGGGTAGCCCCGACGCGCATCTGGCTGAGCTCGCGCACCACTTCTCCATGGCCGTGCCGGCGGCTGGGACGGACAAGGCGATCGAGTACTCCCGGCGTGCCGGAGACCGGGCCGCCGGCCTGCTCGCCTACGAGGAGGCTGTGCGCCTCTACGAGACGGCGCTCCCACTGGTCGACGAGGGGGCCGCCCGATGCGACCTGCTGCTTGCGCTCGGCAATGCACAGGCCAGGGCGGGCGACACACCGGCGTCGAAGCAGACGTATCGCGAGGCGGCGGACCTTGCCGAAGCGCTCGAAGTTCCAGATCACCTGGCGCATGCCGCGCTCGGCTACGGCGGCAGGATCCTCTGGGAGGTGTCGAGAGACGACGAGTACCTCGTTCCGCTCCTCGAGCGGGCGCTGTCTGCGCTCGGGGAGGCAGACAGCCCGTTGCGCGTCAGGCTTCTCGCCCGCCTCGCGGGAGGTCCCCTTCGCGACGCCAGGTTCCCCCCTGAGCGCAAGGCAGCGCTCAGTCAGGAGGCACTCGACATGGCCCGGCGCATCGGCGATCCGGCGACGCTGGCCTACGCGCTGGCGGGCTACATCCCTGCCCACCACTCACCCGACCACACTCGAGAACACGAGCAGTGGGCGACGGAGCTCATCGAAACGGCCATGGAGGTGGGCGATCTCGAACGGGCCGTGGAGGGTTTCGAGCACCGTGGCCAGGCCGCGATCGAGCTCGGAAACATGCAAGGGGCGAAGGCTGACCTCGCGACCATGACGACGCTGGCCGGGAGGCTTCGCCAGCCGTCTCAGGATTGGTTCGTTGCCGAGCTCCGTGCGCAACACGCGTTGCTCGAGGGCAGGCTCGCCGAGGCCGAGCGGCTGATCTCCGAGGCGCTGGAGCTCGGCCAGCAGGCTCAACGCTGGAACGCGCTGGTCTCGTACAGAATTCAGCTCTACCTGCTCCGGAGATTTCAGGGCCGGCTCCAAGCGCTCGACCCGTCCGACTTCGAGTCTCCGACGTACCCCGTCTCGTACTGCGTCCTTCTCGGGCTTTACGACGAGCTCGGCCGGACGGGGGCCGCGCGCGAGCTCTTGGCCACGCTCGCAACCGACGAATTCTCCGGCGTCCCCTTCGACGAGGAATGGCTGCTCGGCATGAGCCTGCTGGCCGAGGTTGCATGCTCCCTCGGGGACACGCCCCGCATGATGGAGCTGTACCAGAAGCTCGAGCCGTACGCGGACCGGGTTGCCGTCGGCTACTCCGAGATCAGCGTCGGATCCGTGTCCCGCTACCTCGGCCTCCTGGCCTCGACGCTCGAGCGCTGGGAGCAGGCCGAGCGCCATTTCGAGGACGCGCTCCAGATGAACGAGCAGATCGGGGCCCGCCCCTGGCTTGCCCATACAGAGGAGGATTACGGACGGATGCTGCTCGACCGTGGCGTGAGGGAGCGCGGCTCGGAGCTCATCGCCGCCGCGCTCGAGACCTACCGAGAGCTGGGCATGGAAGGGGCGCTGGCGCGGGCCACGGCGCCGGTCGCGAAGTAGCGATGGACTTCCGCATTCTCGGCCCGCTCGAGGTGCTCGACAACGGACAGGCGCTCGACCTGGGCGGGCAGAAGCAGCGCACGCTCCTGGCCGTGCTGCTCCTGCACGCGAACGAGGTCGTCTCCTCCGACCGCCTGATCGAGGCGCTCTGGGAGGAGGATCCGCCCGAGACGGCCCAGAAGGCGCTCCAGGTCTACGTCTCCGGGCTGCGTAAGACCCTCGGCAAAGAGCGGGTCAAGACCACGGCGCCCGGCTATCTCCTGCGCCTGCAAGAAGGTGAGCTCGACCTGGTGCGCTTCCGCAGGCTGGTAGAGGAAGGAAAGCAGCGGGAGGCGCTCGCCCTCTGGCGTGGCCCGCCGCTCTCGGACTTTCATTACCAGCGCTTCGCCCAGACCGAGATCGACCGTCTGGAGGAGCTACGCCTCGCCACTGACGAGGAGCGCATCGAGGCCGACCTCGCCCGGGGTGGTCATTCCGAGCTTGTCGGTGAGCTGGAGGCGCTGGTCAGGGCCAACCCGCTGCGCGAGCGCCTGCGTGGGCAGCTCATGCTCGCCCTCTACCGCTCCGGCCGCCAGGCCGAGGCGCTCGAGGCCTACCAACAAGCGAGAGCAGCGCTCGTCGAGGAACTCGGGATCGAACCGGGCCGGCAGCTGCGCGAGCTGCACCAGGCGATCCTGAACCAGGATCCGGCGCTCGACCTCGAGTTGCCTGAAGCGCCCGAGAAAGCAGAGTCTGCACCGGCTGCAACGCCGCCTCCCGAGCCAGAACGGGTCCCGCGGGAGGTGCGCAAGGTCGTGACCGTCCTCTCCGCCGCCGTGGCGACCTCGACTGAGGCCGGAGGACGCCTCGACCCCGAGGCGCTTCGACGGGTGATCGGACGTGGGTTTGCGGAGATCCATGCCGCCGTCGAGCGCCACGGCGGCTTGGTCGAGACGACCGCCGGCGACGTGATCACTGCGGTGTTCGGGATCCCTGTCGTGCACGAGGACGACGCGCTGCGCGCGTTGCGCGCTGCGGACGAGATACGCGAGCGGCTCGCAGGGCTCGCCGAGGAGGCGCAGGCCGACTGGCGCACCCGCATGGAGCTTCGCATCGGCATTAGCACCGGCGAAGTGGTGGCCGGCGGCGCGCTGCTGCAGCCGACCGGTGAGGCGCTGGCCGTGGCGCCTCGTCTTGCGCAGCAGTCCGGGGCGGGCGAGATCGCCCTCGACGCGGCCACTCACCGTCTTGCCCGCGACGCCGTCGTCGTGGAGTCCACGGAGGAGTTGATTCGGCTGATCGAGGTAGCTCGGGAGCCCGGCTCGCACGTCATCCGCTTCGACGCGCCGATGGTCGGCCGTTCCCGGGAGCGAAGGCGCCTTCGCGATGCCTTCGACCAGGCTGTCGGAGACCGGTCCTGCCAGCTCTTCACCGTGCTCGGCCTGGCGGGCGTGGGAAAGTCCCGGCTGGTCGAAGAGTTCCTTGGCGAGGTGGCGGAGCAAGCTCTCGTCACGCGCGGCCGTTGCCTTCCCTACGGCGAGGGCATCACGTACTGGCCGGTGATGGAGGCGGTTCAGGAAGCCGTCGGACTCGAGGACTCCGACTCTCCCGAGGAGGCCATGGCGAAGCTGATCAACGCGCTCGGAGAAGAGCAAGACGCCGAGCTCGTCGCGCAGCGGATAGCCGAGGTGCTGGGAATCGCGGAGGCAGCCCTGGGCGCCGAAGAAGGCTTCGCGGCAGTACGGGCGCTGTTCGAGACCTTGGCCCGCGGGAGACCGCTGGTCGTCGTCTTCGACGACATCCACTGGGCCGAGCCCACCTTCCTCGACTTGATCGAGCACGTCTCGGACTGGACGCGCGATGCCCCGATCCTGCTGATCTGCCTCGCGCGGCCCGAGTTGCTCGACGTACGAACCGGCTGGGCGGGCGGCAAGCTGAACGCGACCTCGATCCTGCTCGAGCCGCTTTCCGAGGCCGAGAGCGTCGAGCTGATCAAGAGTCTGGCCGGCGTCGCGCTCGACGAATCGACCAGGCATCGCATTGTCGAGGCGGCCGAGGGCAACCCACTCTTCGTCGAGGAGATGCTCGCTCTCGCCCTGGAGGACGGCCCGGCTGAGGGGGACCTCGTCGTGCCTCCGACCATCCAGGCCCTGCTCGCGGCGCGACTCGACCGGCTCGGGGACGAGGAACGGGCCGTGGTCGAACGTGCGGCCGTCGAGGGCAAGATCTTCTACGAGGATGCTCTGACCGAGCTCGCGCCGGACGAGCTGCGCCCGGCGGTGCAGCCGTCGCTCGGCTCGCTCCTCCTCAAGGAGCTGATCAGACCGGACCGGCCCAGCTTCGGCGCACGCACGTACCGGTTCCGCCACCTGCTGATTCGCGACGCGGCCTACGAGTCGATCCCCAAGGAGAGTCGCGCCGGGCTGCACGAGCGCTTCGCGTGGTGGCTGGAGCGCGCTGCCGGCGAGCGCTCGGCGGAGTACGAGGAACTGGTCGGCTACCACCTCGAGCAGGCGTACCGGTATCGAAGCGAGCTTGGCCCGATCGACGACGCGGGTCGGTCGATCGCGCGCGAGGGCGCCGAGCGTCTGGGCGCCGCTGGACGGCGTGCCTTCGCGCGCAGCGACGCGCCGGCGGGCGTGAACCTGATCTCACGAGCGGCCGACCTCCTGCCGGCCGATGATCCGCTCCGCGTTGACTTGATCCCGAACGTCCGCGTCGTCCAGGGGATGACCGACCTCAGCTGGGCCGACCGTGTGTTGACCGAGGCCGTGGAGGCTGCGGCCACGACCGGCGACCGCCGGCTGGCGGCGCACGCGCTGGTGCAGCGTGGCTTGCTCCGCCTCTTCACTGAACCCGATGTCACCGCCGAAGAGCTCCTCGACGCCGCGCAGCGGGCAATTGCAGTCTTCGAAGAGCTCCAGGACGAGCTCGGCCTTGCGCGCGCCTCGCGCCTGACCGCACAGGCGCACTACCTGGCTCGGCGCGCCGGCCTCTGTGCCGAGGCGTCCGAGCGTGCGCTCGACCACGTCCGCCGCGCCGGTGACCAATTCGAGGAGCGGGAGATCGTCGAGTGGCTGGTCGTCGCGCTCTTCCTCGGACCGGCACCGGCGGCGGAGGCGGCCCAGCGTTGCGAGCGGCTACTGGAGGAGAGCACCGGTGATCCGGCACTCGAGGTGCAGATTCTCGGGGCGCTCGCCCATCTCACGGCCATACAGGGACGTCTCGACGACGCACGTCCGCTCTTCGCACGGGGCCGTCGGATCACCGACGAGCTCGGTGATTGGGTCTGGCTCTTCTCTTACCATCTCGCCCAAGTCTCTCTGTGGCAGGGTGACGCCGCCGCTGCTGAGGCCGAGCTGCGCCCTCCGTACGAGGCGCTCAAGAACATCGGGGAGAAGAGTCACTTCTCGGCGATGGTGCAGTTCCTCGCGGCTGCCGTCTACGCGCAGGAGCGGCACGAAGAAGCGGAGGAGCTCGTCCGCGAATGCGAGGAGGCGGCCCGACCCAACGACGTCTACGCCCAGATCATGTGGCGTTCCACGCGAGCCAAGCTGCTCGCCCGCAGAGGAGACCTTGAAGCCGCAGAGCAGCTGGGGCAACAAGCAGTCCGGATGGCCGAGGAAAGCGATTTCATTCCGGCCCACGCGGGGGCGCTCATGGATGTCGCAGAGGTGTTGCAGCTCGCCGGCCGCAGCGAGGAGGCGGCAGCACGCACCGCGGAGGCGATCCGCTACTACGAGCTGAAGGGCAACGTGCTCGCGGCCGACCAGGCGCGCGCCCGGCTCGCGGAGCTCCGCGCCTAGGCCACGCGCCGGGCGGCGGCCTCAAACTGCTCGTCGCTCGGGCCGCCCGTTTCCAGCGCGCGGAACGCTTCGAGCACCGCCCGCGGATCGCGCTGGTGGCGCTTCGCGGCCATGGTCAGCGGCTCGTGGAAGGCGCCGCCGCAGTGCGCGCAGGCCATCGATAGCCGTGCGAAGAGCGCCGAGGCCTCGCCGTTCGGGAACATACGCAACAGCTCCACGACCGTCGTGGAGCCCTTGATCTCTCTCCGCGACGGCGCTTCCGGCGCCGTCGCGCGGGCCGTGAGGCCCGGAACCGCTCGCTGGGTCAGCGGGTGAGCGCCTCCTCCGGATACCGCATCGGCTCCGCGTCCATGCGAACGACGTTGCGGGGCAGCTGGTAGCGGGCGAAAGGCAGCACGATCACCTTCGCGTCAGGCCCGTGCCGCTCCATCGCGGCGCCGAAGGCCTCGTCGAGTGAGGTCGTCGCCTCCATGCCGATGTCGGCAGCCAGCTCCAGGTTCTCCTCGAGGGTGACCATGACCAGCTGCTTCCGCGTCATCACCTCGTAGATCGGCACCCAGATGCAGCCGGCCCACATCTGGATCGCGCGCGCGTGGATGTCCTTCAGCACCCGCTCGTAGTTCTCCGGCGTGGCCGGCATGTACGGCTTCATCAGGTCCATCAAGGCCAGGCCGGGGAAGTCGCCGACGGCGGTCGAGACACCCGGCGAGGGCGAGCAATAGATGATCGTGCCGCCGTCCTTGAGTACGAAGTCGGCGGACATGCACCCCCAGCCCGTGTGGAAGAAGAGATGGTCGGTGGGAGCGAAGACGCCGCAGATCGCGATGTCCGCCTGGTCGCCCGGGTGCTCGTAGGCGTAGATCTCGTTGAAGCGCTCGATCGCGGCCCGGTGGGCGTCCGGATGGGAGCCGAAGAGGCAGTCGATCACGCGCCCGCGCGTGTCGAGCAGCACGTTCATCGTGCACGTGAGCCCGCACATCGTCGCCACCTCGTCGATGTCGGAGCGCATCGGTCCCGCATAGGCGCCGTAATGGGTCTGCGGAGAGGGGACGAAGGCGCAATGGTTGGACTCGATGGTCTCGTCGGACGCGACTCCGGGCAGGATCAGCTTGCCGCCGCCGCCCGCGCCCCAGTGGTTCGACTGCGCCTGGCCGATCGTGAACTTAACGTCGCAGGCCGCCACCTCCTTGTGCAGCCAAACGGGAGTGCCGCGCGAGGAGACGCCGACGTAGCTGTAGAGGTCGGGGTTGCGCGGGTCGTTCTGGTGGAAGGAGATGCCGAGCCGCTCCATGCGGGCGAGGTTCTCGAGGCCGATCTTCTGCTCGATGTCCGAGTCCGACATGGGGAAGACCTTGCCGTTGGCGCAGACCATGGTCGCCTGGACCCCCGCCGCCTCGATCGCGTCCAGGACGGCGGGCAGAATTTTCGACTGCGGGGTGGGGCGGAACTGGTTGTCGATGACGACCGCGACCCGCTTCGACCCGGCCAGGATCTCCGAGAAGCGCGGCCCCGACACGGGCGACTCGAGCGCGGTGCGCGCGGCCCCGGTCGTGTCCGGAACGGGGTCCGGCTCGTCTGGATACACGGCGGCCAGCAGGTTCTCCTCGGGGATCTCGAACTCGAGCGTCTCCCGGTAGGTCTTCGTCTCGTCGCCCGCAGATCCGATCGTGAGCGGGTCGAGCGACTCGTACGGGATCATCAGCCTGGGCATCTCCCCTCCTCGTCGTTCAGGGGGATTCTGCCTCACATGACCAGTGCGTGTCCTCGCGGGGCCTGCAGCCAGTCCCGACGGAGGCGACTCGGGTAGCCGCCCCGACCTGGGGGTCGTACGTATCGCTGGGTCGCGGCTGGAAGCCCGCCCCCGGCGGCAGGAACGCCGTGACCACGTCCGTGAGCCGAGCCCTTGCAGGGGCGCACATGACCAGGTTCATAGGCCAAGCCGCGAGCGCCGAGAGGTTCGATCGTGCTTGATCTATCGCCGGGCCGGTCCTAAGATCCCGCTCGGGTGGGAGCGACCCGGGTCAACCACGTGTCCATCCATGCCGACGACCTCGAGGAGTCGGTCCGCTTCTACGAGGAGCTGTTCGGCATGGAGCGGGTGCCGGCGCCCAACTTCCAGGAGCCGGTGGCGTGGTTGCGGCTCGGCGACCAGCAGCTGCACATCTTCCAGCGGAACGACGTGGAGGCACCCAGGGCTCATCACCTCGGACTCGACGTCGACGACTTCGAGTCCGTCTACCGCCTCGCGAAGGAGCGTGGGCTCTGTGACGGCGAGACCTGGCATCAGTCCGTGCGCTACCACCCGGCGGGATGGGTGCAGATGTACCTGCGCGATCCCGCCGGAAACCTCGTGGAAGTGGACTGGCCTGACGTTGCCACGCTCGACCCGGACATCGTGGCGGAGATCGGACGGCTCGAGGACGAGGTTCCCCAGGAGGGCGAAGCGAAGGCGGCGACGCTCTACACCGGATCGAGCCACGCCCATGAGTGACGCCGTGCTCGTAGATCCGGCGCCGCCGGGAGGCAAACTGGGCTGGCGCAGAGGCGTGCGACGCGCCCCGCTCGGGGTCGCAGTAGCAGTCATCCTCTTCGCGCTCGTCTGGATCCTGTTCTGGGCGCCCAATACCAACTTCGGGTCGGCCGTCGACAACCCGAATCAGTTCGTAACTACGCTGCTGAACAGCATCACGCTGGCCGCGCTCATGTTCATCGTCGCGAGTGGGTTCTCGCTCATCTTCGGCCTCATGCGCGTGGTCAACATGGCCCATGGCTCCTTCTTGCTGCTGGGCGGCTACATCGCGTACGAGATCCAGCAGTCGATGACGCACGGCGGCGGCGTGACCGTCTTCAGCTCCGACATCAACGCTTGGGAATGGATCGTGCCGGCCATCGTCGCCATGGCGGCGATTGCGGTACTCGGCCTCGTAACGCAGCAGGTCTTCCTGCGTTGGAACATGGGCCAGGATCTGCGACAGGCGCTGATCACGATCGCCATCTCGGTGATCGTCGCCGACCAGATCGTCGCCCACTTCCCGCGCGAGAGCTCGATTCAGAAGGGCAGTGCGGTCGACACCTCGTGGCCCGGAAGCATCGACCGGCTCGTCGACCTCCACGTCGCCGGCGTCAGCTTCTCGCTGGCCAGGCTGATCATGATCGGACTCGGAGTGGCGGTCGGCGGCGTGCTCTGGCTCTGGCTCTACCGCACGCGCACGGGCATGGTGATCCGCGCCGGCGTCGACGACCGTCAGATGGCCTCGGCGATCGGTGTCAACATCCAGGTGACGTTCGCGATCGCCTTCGTGGTGGGCGCGGCGCTCGCCGCCCTGGGAGGATCGGTGTTCGCCTCGTACGCCGGGGTCAACCCCACCACCGACGGGCAGTGGCTCCTCAACTCCCTTGTCGTCGTGATCATCGGTGGGCTGGGCTCGATCTTCGGCACTGTCGCCGGGGCGCTCTTATACGGCTTCGTCTACAACTTCGCGATCGCGTACCTGCCGACGGGCGTCCTTCAGACCACGAACGGCGACTGCTGCACGCAGTACTCGATCGTGCTTACGTTCGTTCTTTTGGCACTCGTGCTCGCGTTCAGGCCGCAGGGGCTCTTTGGAAAGACGGCGTGAGATGAGGCGCTGGATCGGATCTGACAAGGCCTTGCTCGAGCGACCGATCGGGATCGGACTGCTCGTGCTCGTCGCCGTGGGGCCGCTCGTCTTCACGGACTACTGGGTCAGCTTCATTCTGACCCAGACCTTTCTCATCGGTATAGCGGCTTCCAGCCTCATATTCCTTTCGGCGTACGGCGGCATGATCTCGCTCGCGCAGACTGCGCTTTACGGCATCGCCGCCTTCGCGCTCGGCAACATGGTCACCAGCGGCTCAGTCAAGGGCCTCCACCTCGGCTTGGACCCCTGGCTCTCCGTTGTGCTCGCCATCGTGATCACGACCGCCATCGGCTTCGTCTTCGGAGCGGTCGCGAGCCGCAGCATAGGGATCTACTTCCTGATGATCACGCTCACATACGCCGTCATCGCCTTCTACTTCTTCGGCCAAGTCACCCAGGTATCCGGCTTCTCCGGCATCGCCGGCCTCCAGGACCACACGCCGGGGCTTGTGGGCGATCCAGTCGAGCAACCGAACCGGCTCTACTACATCGCCCTCGTTACCGCCCTCCTTGCCTACCTCGTGATCCGGTACGTCGTGCGCACGCCTTTCGGCATCGCCTTCCAGGGCGTTCGGGACGACCCCGTGCGGATGGGCTCGCTCGGCTACAACGTGCCACTCCATCGCACGCTCGCCTTCACCCTCGCCGCCTTCATCGCGTCACTGGCCGGTGTTCTCTACGCGTGGTGGAACGGAGTGGTCGCACCCGACAATGTCGGCCTCGGTGCAACCGTCGATCTGCTGATCGTCGCGGTCATCGGCGGTCTCGGCCGCATCGAGGGCGCCTGGCTCGGCGCCTTCACATTCATCGTCATCAACAACTACGTGCGCGATGTTTCAGTGCCAGTCCTGGGCGGCAGCTTCAACACCATTATCGGACTCATCTTTCTCGCCATCGTCATCGTCTCTCCCGACGGCCTGATGGGCCTTTGGGACCGCCTCGTCTACGCCGTTGTGCGCGGCCGCGGCGGCGCCCCGCCACCGGCGCCGATCGACGTGAAAGCACCCACCCCGGCGCCAGAAGGCTCGGTGTGAAAGCAGGTGCGCTCGCGCGAATGCTCCGAGGCGTTTAGGGTTGTCAGCGTGGCAGGTAGTGCGAATGAGGGAGGGCAGATGAAGAGGAGATTGCGGAGTTGGAAGATCGTGCTTCCGCTTGCTGTAGTGGCGATAGCGGTTGGTGTGGCTGCCACGGCGGCGTTCGCAGCAAGATCGGCCGGCGTGATCAGGCTCGCGATCATGTCGGACTGCAAGGGTGCCTTCGCCGGCGGCTACGAGCTCGACATCGGCGGGGCCCAGGCCGCGCTCGCGCAGTATGCGGGCGGCAAACCGACCAATTCAAAGAAGCCTTCGGCTGGGATGGCCGGGATCAAGGTCGCGGGCAAGCAGGTAAAGATCGTCGGCTACGGCTGTGGCAACGACACGGTTCCGCTCGCGGCAACCGAGACCAAGCGGTTGATGGAGCAGCTCAGAGCCGACGTCATGGTTGGGCCGCTGTCGGGTGACGAGGCCGTCTTTGTCGCGAACTATGCGAAGAGGCACCCCAAAAAGACGTTCATCATCGGCACCGCCGGTTCTCAGGACCCGACGCTGCAGATCGCACCGAAGAATCTGTTCCGCTACCACGGCGACGGTGGCCAGTGGAACGCCGGCACGGGTGAGATCGCCTATAAGAAGCTCAAGTGGCGCAAGGCCGCGATCATCATGGACGACTACAGCTTCGCCTGGGGTTCGTCGGCCGGCCTGATCGCCGACTTCTGCGGGATCGGCGGCAAGATCGTGAAGCGCGTCTTCCCGCCGCTGAACACGACCGACTACGCACCGTACATCCAGCAGCTGCCGCCGCCGAGCAAGGTCGACGGTTACTTCTGGGTCGTCGGCGGGACGGGCACTGGGCCGTCGCTGAAGGCGTACGACGCGGCCTACGGGAAGCTGGATCCCAAGAAGTTTGTCGGCAACCTGTTCTTCTTCTTCCAGAGCGGCTTCGCCGATGTCGCCCCGCGCCTCATCGGGTCGTACTTCGGCGGATTCGGTACAGCCCCCGGACTGAAGACGAAGCAGGCGAAGGCGTATGAGGCGGTCATCAAGAAGTGGTACGGGCCGTCCGGCATTCCGGCCGGCGACGGCTTCACCTACAACTACTACAACGCGGCCTGGGCGCTGGTCATCGGCCTCAAGAAGTCGGGCGGAGCTGTTGGAGCGAAGCTTCAGGCGAGCCTGCCCAGGACGCTCAGGGCGGGGTACCAGGTCTCGAACCACGGGATTGTCAAGCTGGACTCGAACCGTCAGGCGATCGCGGACCAGTACCCGCTGCAGATCGTCAGGGGGGCGGACGGCAAGCCAACAACTTCGGTTGTCGCGTACCTGCCCGGCGTCGACCAGTCGTTCGGCGGCTTCTTCAAGAAGACCTCGCCCCCGCCGGGGCGCACGCAGCCGCCGTGCGTGAAGCACACGTACCCCTGGACGGGGAAGGTGCGCGTCGTCAAGAACGGTGTCATCACGAAGCAGGTGATCAAGTAGGGCGATTGACAGAGGCAGAACGATCAGCGGACGCCGAGCCGACCCTCCGCCTGCGGGGGGTCGGCCGGCGCTTCGGCGGTCTCCACGCCGTCCGCGACGTCACGCTCGACGTCGCGGACGGCGAGCGCCGTGCGATCCTCGGGCCGAACGGCGCGGGCAAGACGACGCTCTTCAACGTCATCTCGGGGGACATGCCCCCGTCGTCGGGAACGGTTGAGCTCTTCGGACGCGACGTCACCCACATGCCTTCGCGGAAGCGGGCGAAGATGGGCCTCGCGCGCACCTACCAGCAGTCGCGGATGCTGCTCGGCCTCACCGTCGAGGACAGCATCTACCTCTCGATCCTCGGGGTCGGCGACGGTCACCTGCGTCCGGTGGTCCTGCCCCGGAAGGACGGCGAGCTTCGCGAGAAGGCACGCGAGGCCGCGAGGCAGGCAGCGATCGAGGACAAGCTCGACGAGCTCGTCGGCTCGCTCTCGCACGGCGAACATCGACAGATCGCCCTGGCGATGGCACTGGCGTCGGAGCCGAAGGTGCTCATGCTGGACGAGCCGGCCTCGGGGCTGTCGCGGGGCGAGCGGAGCCTGCTGAGCGAGCTCCTGCGCGGCCTCGATCGTCAGATCACGCTGCTGCTGATCGAGCACGACATGGACGTGGCCCTCGTGGTAGCCGAGCGGGTCACGATGATGCACGACGGGCGTGTGATCGTCGAGGGAACCCCGGACGAGATCCGCGGCAACGAGCTGGTGCACGACCTCTATCTGGGCCGGCACCACTACGCCGATGAGTGACGTCATGCTCAAGGTCGAAGGGCTGGACGCCTTCTACGGCCGGGCGCAGGCACTTCGCGGGATCAGCTTCGAGATGGGCCGCGAGCCGGTGGCGGTCATCGGGCGCAACGGCATGGGGAAGACGACGCTCTGCGCGGCGATCATGGGTCTCATGCCGCCCCGCACGAGCGGCTCGATCCGGTTCGGGGGAGGGGAGCTTCTCGGCAAGCCGCCCTACAAGATCGCGCGGGCCGGGCTCGGTTACGTGCCGCAGGGCAGGCGCCTCTTTCCGTCTCTAACGGTCGACGAGCATCTGAAGATCGCCACCCGCAACGGCGGAGGCGGCTGGACGGTGGACCGGGTCTACGAGCTCTTTCCGCGCCTCGCCGAGCGGAAGCGGAACGGCGGCGCTCAGCTCTCCGGCGGGGAGCAGCAGATGCTCGCGGTGGGACGCGCGCTGCTCGGGAACCCGAAGCTCTTGATCATGGACGAGCCCTCCGAGGGGCTGGCCCCGGCGATCGTGGACAGTCTCACAGACACCCTGCAGAAGCTCGCCGAGGAGGGTCTGGCCATTCTTCTGATCGAGCAGAACCTCGGCGTCGCGGTCTCGATCGCGGAGCGCCAGTTGATCATGGTCGGAGGCGAGATCGCAACCGAGACGACGGCCGCGCAGCTCGAGGGCGACCCGGAGCTCCAGCGCCGCTACCTCGGCGTCGAGCCGCTGGCCCATTAGCGTCAATGGAGGCGATCCTCGTTCGTGAGGGCGGCGCCCTCGGCTACGAGCAAGTGGAGGACCCGGTGGCGGGAGCGGGCGAGGTCGTCGTCGAGCTGCGCGCGGCCGCGGTCAACCGGCGCGACCTGCTCGTGCGCAACCCGCCCGGCCCGCACTACCAGTTTCCGCTGCCGCTGATCCCTGGCTCCGACGGCGCAGGCGTGCGGCGAGACACGGACGAGGAGGTCGTCGTGTACCCGGGTCTCGGCTGGGGTGACCGGGAGGATGCGGCCGGGCCGGAGTGGAGGATCCTCGGCGGACCCGAGGACGGCACGTACGCGGAGCTCGTCAAGCTGCCGGAGTCCAACGTCTTCCCGAAGCCGGGGCGGCTCTCGTGGGAGGAGGCCGCCGCGTTCCCGCTGGCGGGGCTGACCGCCTTTCGCGGCCTGTTCACCGTGGGGCGGCTGGAGGCGGGCGAGACGGCGCTCGTGCTCGGAGCCGGCAGCGGCGTCTCGACGTTCGCCGTGCAGCTGGCGGCGCAGGCCGGGGCCCGCGTGCTCGTGACCTCCTCCGCTGCCGAGAAGATCGAACGCGCGAGGGAGCTCGGGGCAGACGGCGGTGTCCTCTACACCGAAGGAGATTGGCCGGAAGCGGCCCGCGAGCTGACGAGCGGCCGTGGTGTCGACGTGGTCTTCGACTCGGTCGGCACGACCTGGGCGGATTCGGCGCGGGCCCTTCGGCGGGGGGGCAGGCTCGTCGTCCTCGGCGGCACCGGCGGGCCGATCGTGGAGCTCGACGTCCGCGCGATCTACCTCAACTGGCTGTCGATCCTCGGGACGACGATGGGGTCGACGCGGGACTTTGCAGCCCTGCTGCGCATGGTCGACGAGGGCATCTGGCGGCCGGTCATCGACAGCGTGCGGCCGCTCGCCGAGGCGAAGCTCGCACACCGCCGCATGCAGGCGGGCGAGCACTTCGGCAAGCTCGTCCTCCTCCCATAGGTAGCCTGCGCAGCCGCCATGACCCGACGTCTTCTCGTTGGTGCTGGCCTTGCCGCTGCTGCCGTTCTTCTCGTGACCGGCTGCGGCTCCTCGCCGAGCCCGAGGCCGGACATCGCCTTCGTCTCGAGCCGCGACGGCGCCTACCAGCTCTACGGCATGAACGCCGACGGGAGTCGCCAGAAGCGCTTGACGCACGAGCAGGGCGATCCGTCTACACCGCGAGGACTCTTCTTCCAGATCGACCCAGCGTGGTCGCCGGACGGCCGCCTGATCGCGTTCGCGAGCAGGCGCGACGGCGCCTCGCACATCTTCGTCATGCGGGTCGACGGGTCGGGCACGCGCCGTCTCACCGACACGAAGCTGGACGACGGTAACCCGGCGTGGTCACCTGATGGGCAACGGATCGCCTTTGACCGAGGGGGCGATCTCTACGTCATGGCGGCCGACGGCATGGGTGCCCGCCGCTTGGGGAAGGACCTGGCCGAGGAGGCCGAGCCGGCCTGGTCGCCGAACGGACGCTGGATCGCGTACAGCAGCAGAGCGCCCGGCACAAGCGTGCGTGAGCTCTGGCTCGTCCATCCGGACGGCTCGGGGCGCCATCGCCTCACGCATCTGAACGCGTCGAGCCGGACCCCGGCCTGGTCGCCGAACGGCCAGACGATCGCGTTCTCCACGGACACATCCGGAAACATCCCGGAGATCTACACGATCGGAGCCGACGGCAAGCACCGGCGTCGGATCACGCTCTCGCAGGCGGGGTCGTTCGAGCCTTCCTGGTCGGCGGACGGCACGAAGATCCTTTTCTGGAGCGACGGGATCTTCACGGTCGATCTGCACGGCGCCCAGCAGGAGCTCACGAGCGGCGAGAACGACTCGAGCCCCGTGTGGCGCCCGGTGCAGCCCCGGCCCGGCAGCTAGAGCCGCTCCACGAGCTCGTCCAGCGGCTTGCGGTTCGCGCGGCCGCTCCACTCCTCAGCGGGCCGGCGCTCGGGATCGCGGCCTTTCGCCGGGTAGCCGAAGGTGAGCACGGTTGCGGGCGGCTCGTCGAGCGACAGCGCCTGCTTCGCTGCCTCGGCGTCGGCGATCCCGTTCGGAGAGGAGGCGACGCCCTCGTTCCAGGCGGCGAGCATCATGTTCTGCGCAGAGCGGCCGAGATCGAAGGGCCGCCCGCCGCTGACGGCGACGACGAGTTGTGCCTCGCGGACGTTGCCGGGCTCGTAGACGGCCTCCGCGAGCTGCTCGCGACGCTCTGGGTCCTCGACGATCAGGAACCGCCAGGGCTGGCGATTGCTCGCGCTCCCGGTCAACCGCCCTGCGTCGAGGATGCGGTGGACGACGTCCTCCGGGATCGGTCGGTTCGTGTACGGATGCATCTTGTCTCGCTTGCTCGCGATCGCCAGGAAGGCATCCATCGACCCGAAGCCTAAAGGCGAAAGTCGAACAGGACGTCGTCGTCGCGCTCGCGGCGTCCGCCCAGCGCACGGTAGAAGGCCATCGCTGTTTCGTTCGATTGATCTGTCAGCACGAAGGCGTCGGCGGCGCCGTTCTGCCGTGCGAGTTCGAACAGGTGCCTGATCAGCTTCGTTCCGATCCCTCTGCGGCGGTACTGCTCCTCCACGTCCACGTCGTAGACGAAGAGCGAGCGCTCGGGACCGTGACGGCGCTGGAGCTCGTAGCCGAGCACGAACCCGACCGGCGCTCCGCCGTCGAACGCGACGACCATGAGGTTGTGCGGCTCCGTGAGGAAGCGCTTCGCAGACGCCGCAGTCAGCGGCTCATAACGCTGCCGATCCGTCAGCGCGCGGACGATCTCCTCGTCGCGGGGTTCGAGGCGACGGACGTCAACGGCCATGAGGGTCTTTCAGCTCCCGGGCGAACGAGCCGCCGCCGATCACGCGCTCCGCGCCCCGGCCCGCGTCGGCGCGGAGGGCACGATCGGAGGTGACGAGCCAGAAGCGGGCTTCCTCCGCGCGCAGCTCGGCCGCCCGCCGAGCGATCCAGGCATCCGCGCTCTCCGCGCCGCTGCCGAAGACCGCCGTCGCCGGGCTCGGCTCGCTCGCGGGAGCCGTGCCGTCGAAGACCACCTCGACCGAGACGTGCTCTCGCTCCGCCCACGAACGACAGCCCTCGACGAGCTCTTCCTGACCGATGTTCGGCCAGGTCGAGCGGCGGACGTTCTCGCCGTCGACGATGACGACGAGCTCGCTCATCGGCGCGGCCGGGCTGCGAGTGCCAGCGCGACGCGTCGACCGGAGCGCACCGCGCCCTCCATCGTGCCCGTGTGCACATCCGCGTGCTCGCCCGCGAGATAGAGCGGGCCGACGGGTCGCCGGAGCGCTGCCTGAAAGCGGGTCACCTGCCCCGGCGCGTACGCGACGAACGTGCCGCCGCTCAGGCTCTCGGTCTGCCAGGCGGAGGTCGAGCCGCCCGCCTGCAGCGCCAGCGAGCCCGGATAGACGTCGTCGATCTCGTCGGCCGCGAGCAGGACGCGGGTCCGGCTCCCCACCTTGCCGTACACGTAGCCGTAGCGCCCCGCCGTGTACGCGACGAGGATGCCGTGTCGGCCGGATTGATGCTCCGTCGCCTCCCACGAGCTCTGGAAGGGGAGATCGGCGCGGATGTCCGCGCTCCTTCCCGGGGCCCGCCAGAACCGACGCTCGTACTGCACGAGAGTCTTCGCCGCCTTGCCGTACTGGAGCTCCTCGACAGCCCGGGCGAGCAGCGGCGGCAGGTCGGGCTGGAACGCGAGATCGCGGAGCACGGGCACGGGGACGGCCAGGACGCAGATCTCGGCGCGAACGTGACCGCCGCCTGCCTTCACCTTCACGCCGTCCCTGCTCCACCGGACCCGGGACACCTGCGTGTTCAGGGACACACGGTCGCCCAGCGCCTCCGCGAGGGCTTTCGGCAGTTGGTCGTTCCCGCCCCGGATGCGAAAACGTGCGCCCTGGGCTCGCGGCCGGGAGACCACGTGGAGGAGCGAGAGCCGGCGCGGCTCGACGGTGAACTCTTCGCGGAGCTCGTGCTCGATGAGGAAGCGGGCCCTGCGCTCGAGAGCGAGCTCGCGGATGAGCTGGGCGGCCGAGCGGCGGTCCAGTGCGGGACTGGGCTGCCGCGCGAGCGCCTCGAGGCGGCGATGGAAGCGGTCGACGTCCTGCCTCGTCCGGGCGTCGAGCTGCTCCCGCCGGCCGTTCAGGAACACGACTCCCGCCCGGCGCGGAGCGGGCTCGAGCGGCAGGCCGAACCGGGAGGCATAGCCCCGCAACACCATGTGGGAGGCGTCGAGGAACTCGCCCCCGGCCTCCGCGTGCTGATTGTCGTCGAAAGCGCCCCGAATCGTCCGTACCCGGCCCCCGACCACGGACCGGCCCTCGAGCACCTGCACGTCGAAGCCCGCCCGGACGAGCTCGTGAGCCGCGACCAGGCCTGCGAGGCCGGCCCCGACCACGACGACGCGGGGGCGCGCCCCGAAGGCACGACCGGGACGGAAGGCCAGAGTCGCGCCCACCGCTGCGGCCAGGAACTGGCGCCGGTTCACGGCGGCATAGACTGACAGCCGGTGGCCCTCTCGCGCTCGTTCATCGCCGATCTCGAAGCGGCGCTTCCGCCTGACCGCCTCGTCGACGAGCCGGAGGAGCTCAAGACCTACGAGTGCGACGGCCTGACCGGAAACAGGCAGATCCCGGCCCTCGTCTGCCTGCCGGAGACCTCGGACGAGGTGCAGTCGGTCCTCCGCGCATGCTCAGCGCATACTGTCCCCTTCGTGGCGCGCGGGGCCGGCACCGGCCTCTCCGGCGGCGCCGTCCCGGTAGCCGACGGGATCGTGATCTCGCTGGCGCGGATGAACCGGGTGCTCGACGTCGACCTCGACTCCCAGCGGGTGACGGTACAGCCGGGCGTGACGAACCTGCAGGTGACGGAGGCAGTATCGGCCGAAGGCTTCTACTACGCGCCGGATCCATCGAGCCAGCAGGTCTGCACGATCGGAGGGAACCTGGCCGAGAACTCCGGCGGCGCCCACTGTCTCAAGTACGGCTTCACCGTCAACCACGTCCTCGCTGCGCTCGTCGTCCTGCCGGACGGGGAGATCGTCCGGCTCGAGGCCGGCGAGGCAGGGCCCGGCCTGCTCGGCGTCTTTGTCGGCTCGGAGGGCACGCTCGGCATCGCCACGGAGGTCACGCTGCGGGTGCTGCGGCGCCCGGAGGCGATCGTCACGCTGCTGGCGGCCTTCGACTCCACCGACACCGCTGGAGGCGCGGTCTCCGGAATCGTCGCTGCCGGCATCCTCCCGGCCGCCGTCGAGATGATGGACCGGCTCACGATCGAGGCCGCCCCTTCGCGGCCATGGGCCGGATCAGCGAGAGCTACTACGTGCAGGACGGCGTCGTCCCGCGAACGAAGCTGCCGGCGGTGCTCCGCCGGATCGCCAGGCTGGAGGGCGAGTACGGCCTGCGCGTCGGCAACGTCTTCCACGCCGGGGACGGCAACCTGCACCCGCTCGTGCTCTACGACGAGCGCCGGGAGGGGGAGCCGGAGCGTGCGCGCGAGCTGGCCGAGGCGATCCTGCTTGCCTGCGTCGACGCGGGCGGCTCCATCACCGGCGAGCACGGAATCGGGTCAGACAAGGCCTGCTCCATGCCGCTGATGTTCGGACCGAGCGACCTGGAGGCGATGCTCAGGGTCCGCCGGGCGTTCGACCCGGCAGGGCTCGCCAATCCCGGCAAGCTCTTTCCGACACCGCGCCTCTGCGGCGAGGTGCCCGGGCCGTACCGGCAGCATCCACTCGAGCGAGCCGGACGTGCCGTCCGTTTTTGAGCCCTCGTCCGTCCGCGAGGGAGCGGACCTGCTCGCGCGGGCGGCGGCCGAGGGCCTCGGCGTCTCCGTCGAGCGTCCGGGTGGGGACGTCGTCGTCTCGACCAGGCGGCTGAACCGCGTGCTCGAGCACGAGACCGGCGACCTCACGTGCACCGTCGAGACCGGGATCTCTCTCTCCAGTCTCAACCGGCGGCTGGCACGACACGGTCAGATGCTCGCCCTCGACCCGCCGGGCGATCCCAGCATCGGCGCATGCATCGCCGAGGACCTCTCGGGGCCTCGCCGCCACCGATACGGCGCGGTGCGCGATCTCCTGCTCGGCGTCACCGTCGTCCTGGGGGACGGGACGATCGCCTCCTCGGGCGGGAAGGTGGTCAAGAACGTCGCCGGCTACGACCTCGGGAAGCTCTTCTGCGGCTCGGAGGGAAGGCTGGGACTGATCGCCCGCGCCAGCTTCAGGCTGACCCCGCTCCCGACCGAAACACGGACGCTCGTCGTCGGCGTGCGGGCTCCGGAGGTGGCGCTCGCCAAGATGCAGGCGATCCTGCGCTCCCAGCTGGTGCCGAGCGCAGTTGACCTGCTCTGGCCCGGAAGGCTGTGCGTGCTGTTCGAGGGGAGTGCGCGCGCCGTCGAGGCGCAGCTCGCCGCGGCCAGGGCGCTCGTGGGGGGCGTCGAGGGCGATCCGTGGGCCGACGTAATGGCCTTCCAGGCGGGTGCCCGCGGGCGCCGCAGCTTCCGGGGACTCGACGGGCCGATGCTCGTCAGGGCGGCCGAGGCGTTCGTCGACGAGGACGTGGCGCGCGACTGGAGCCCGCTCGCCGAACGGGTGCGGGCGACGTTCGATCCGGCCGGCGTGCTGGTGTGATCGACCAGGCGCTCATCGACGCGTGCACGCACTGCGGCTTCTGCCTGCCCACGTGCCCTACCTACGGGCCTCTCTGGCAGCAGGAGGCCGACTCGCCGCGCGGGCGGATCTATCTCATGCAGGGACTGCTGGACGGGTCGGTGACGCCCACGGCCGGCGCCGTCGAGCACTTCGACCGCTGCCTGGGTTGCATGGCCTGCGTCACGGCGTGCCCCTCCGGCGTCCAGTACGACCGGCTGATCGAGCAGGCCCGGGCCTACGTCGAGGAGCGCTACGAGCGGCCTCCCGACGAATGGCTCGTGCGGGCGCTGATCTTCGCGACGGTTCCGCATCCGCGGAGAATGCGCGCCGTGCTCCCGCTGGGCCGGCTGGGGCGGCGGCTACCGCTGCCGAGGACGCTGCGGCCGTTCGCCGAGCTGGCGCCTCCGTGGGCTTCGGGCGTCCGGCCGCCCGAGGTGACTCCGGCCCGGGGGAGGCGAAGGATGCGGGTCGGCCTCCTCACGGGCTGCGTCCAGCGGGTCCTGTTCGGCGACGTAAACCAGGCGACCGCGCGGGTCCTCGCCGCGGACGGCTGCGAGGTCGTGACACCCCGGCGACAAGGGTGCTGCGGCGCGCTGCATTTGCACGCCGGCCGTCCCGACGAGGGCCGGGCGCGGGCCAGGCGCCTGGAGGAAGTCTTTCGGAAGTTCGGCGTGGAAGCGCTGGCCGTCAATGCTGCCGGCTGCGGCTCGCACCTCAAAGACGCCGGCCTCGAGCTGCCGGTGTTCGACCTGACGGAGCTCTCCGCCGAGCTCGGGCCACGCGCCCGCCGCCGCCGGCTTCCGCTGCGCGTCGCCTTCCAGGACTCCTGCCATCTCGTTCACGCGCAGGGGATCCGGGAAGCTCCCCGCGCCTTCATCGGCGGCGTGCCTGGGGCCGAGGTGGCCGAGCCCGCCGAGCAGGCGATCTGCTGCGGGTCGGCCGGGATCTACAACCTGGTCCAGCCCGAGGCCGCGCGCGAGCTCGGCGACCGGAAGGCGCGCCACGTGCTGGCGACGGAGCCCGACGTCTACGCCGCCGCCAACCCCGGCTGCCTCGTCCAGGTCACGGCTGCGCTGCGCCGCGCCGGCAATCCCCTTCCGGCGCTGCACCCGGTCGAGCTCGTGGACGCTTCGATCCGCGGCATCGACGCCGCGGAGCTCCTGCGCGCCGCGCGCCGCTGAGAGGGCCGATCGGCCTACGACAGGGCGAGGCCGAGGAAGTCGGCCGCCCCGACGACTGCCAGCGCGTCCGGCTCGAGCCGCCGCAGCTCGGTCAGCCCCAGCCGCGAGGCCGCCCGCTCGAAGATGGTGACGTTGGCCCAGAGCGCCTCGAACACCGACCACCAGCGGAGGCCGGCGGCGAAGCGGTGGCGACGGTAGAGCTGAAGCGCCTGCGGTTGCGTCACCTCCCGCCGTCGGGTCGCAACGAGGGACGGCCGGAGATCGTTCGCGGAGAGAACGGCAGGGTCGTCCAGGTCGATCAGCTGTGCGCGGTCGGGGAGCTCGATCGCCGCGAGCGCGAGTGGGAGCCCGCGGCGGCGGAGGAACTCCGGGCGAAATTCCCGCCCGCGGAACCGCGCGAGCTGCTCGACGACTGCCGAGACCTCTCGGTCGGCGAGGTAGAGGCAGCCGTAGGTGTCGGGGTTGTCGTGCCGCCCTTCGCCTTGGTAGACACGTGGGAACCAGAGCGGCCCGTCCGCCCGGCTCGGATCACGGTGCTCGCGCCAGGCGAAGCACCGGTACAGGATCACGCGAACGAGTCCGCGCGCTCGGCGCGGATCGCGCGCATCAGCTCCTCGGCCCGGCCCGCTCGGACGAGGTCGATCGGGCGCCGGTCGTCGAGATTCGGGTTCGCTCCGAGCAGCCACTCGCGGGCGGCCTCCGGCTCGTAGACCCGCAGGAGACTGGACCAGACGAGCTCCAGCAGATCGACTCTCTCGGCGTTCAATGGATCGATGCCGGCGCCCTGGAGCCACCGCGTCACCCGCGACCTGCTCACCCCGAGCAGGTCGGCGACCGCTGCTCCCGAACGAAGGTCGCGTCTCAGCGCCTCCACTTTGGCGGCCGTGGCCACGGGCATGACCTCACGGTAGCGCAACAGTTTATGTTGCGCAACGACAGTGGCTAAGGCGGCGTGATCGTTCCGGACGGAGAGACATGCATGGCTTTGCGCCCGAAGTCAGACCGAGAGAGCTTGCGGATGACCGTGAACGCTTCCTTCGAGGAGTCGACGCGGGGCACGCCCGGTGACACGAGGCGGATCGGCACCAGGGTGCCTGCGGCCCAGGAGCCGTTTCGGGTCAGGCGCACGTGCAACACGGCGCTCACGCCGCCCGGCCCGGCGATGGACAGGGTTCCGTTGCCCAGGAAGTTGCCCATGCTGTAGGCGATCAAGCGGCCGCGGTACCACTCCAGGCCGCGCAGCACGTGAGGCCCGTGCCCGACGACCAGATCTGCGCCCGCGTTGACGGCCGCATGTGCGAAGGCGACGGCGTTCCCGCGGTTCTCGCCGAGGAAGGTCTCGGTGCCCGGCCGCACGTGCTGGTGGTCGGCACCCTCGGCACCCGCGTGCATCGTCACCAACACGACGTCGGCCTTCGCGTCCGCCTTCCGCACGAGCGCGACCGCCCCCGCGATGTCGCGCAGGTCTTGCGCCCATGGATATGGGGCGAAGCCCAGCACGGCGACCCGGATCGGCCCCCTGCGGAGGTAGGCCATCTCCCTCGGACGGCCGGTGTGGCGCAGCCGGGCGTGGACGAGCGCCGCCAACGTCTGCGCCTGGCCGGTGGGGCCGTAGTCCAGCGCGTGGTTGTTCGCCAGGTTGAAGATCGTGAAGCCTGCGCGTCGCAGCACTCCGGCGTACGAGGGTGGCGCCCGAAATGCGAAGCAGTCGGTGCTCTGGGGACCGCATTTGGACGTGCCCCCGGTGGCCAGCGTGCCCTCGAGGTTGCCGAGCACGACGTCACCGGCCAAGTCGTCCCGCAGCCCGGGAAAGAAGTCCGCGCCACCGTCTGGCGAAGGTGCCATGGCGATGTCGCCCGTCGCGGCCAGGGAGACGGTCGGCCCGCGCGCGGTCGCCGAGGAGGCGGCAGAGCAGGCCAGCGCGACGACGACCGCGCCGGCCAGAACGGAGGCAGAGGAGCGCAACGCCCGGGGACGGTAGCGACTCATTGAGGCTTCATGTGAAATCCTCGCGACGCCCGGCGCATCGCTTCCGGACGTCACGGCCGCTCCCGCCCTGCCCAGCCGCCGCGTGGCCGCAGCGGCCCCGCAGCGGGCGCTCGCTGCGCCCGGTCCTGGCTCGCCAAGGCATGCCGGCCTTGCCTTCGCCAGGCCCGGGTGCCCGTGCCGCCCGGGAAGCGCGCCGGAGCGGGCGATCCCTTTCACATCAAGCCTCAGCCGGACGAGTCGGGATGTGACGCGTCCGTGAACTCGCGGAATTCGCCGGTAACGAGGTACGTCGTTTGCTCGCCGATGTCGACGGCGTGGTCGCCGATCCGCTCCAGGCAGCGCGAGACGAGCAGCATGCGCATGCCCCACTCGCGCCGCCCGGGATCGTCGCCGTGCCCCAGTAGCCGCTCGACGATTCGGCGGTTGGTGCGATCGATGAGCTCGTCGAGCACGACGAGCGACTCGGCGCCGGCCACGTCCCGCTCCGCGAACGACGTCAGCGCGACCTGGATCATCTCGTCGCAGCGCTCTCCCATCTCCTCGAGGCCCTCGATCATGCGCGGCTCGCCGGGCAGCCCCTCGGCTAGCTTGACGAGCTTGGCGATGGTCACGCAATAGTCGCCCATGCGCTCGAGGTGAAGGTTGATGTGGAGCATGGCCAGCACCAGCCGCAGGTCGCCCGCCACGGGTGTCTGCCGCGCGAGCAGCGATTCGATCCCCCGCTCGATCGAGAAGTAGCGCGCGTCGATCTCGTCGTCGAAGCCGATCACCTCGTCGGCGAGCTCGACGTCGCCGCGCTCGAGCGCATTCACGGCACCCCGCAGCGAGCGCAGCACGAGCGCGCTCTCCTCGTGGACCGTCGCGACGAGCTGGTCCAGCTCCTCTTGAAGCGTGACTCTCACGTGTGCGTGGCGATCATCCGAACCGACCTGTGACGTAATCCTCGGTGCGCTTGTCGGCGGGGTGCGTGAAGATGGTCGGCGTCTCGTCGTACTCGACGAGCGTGCCGGAGCCGTCCTCGAGGGTGAAGAAGGCCGTCATGTCGGCGACGCGTGCGGCCTGCTGCATGTTGTGCGTGACGATCACGAGCGTGTAGTCGGTCTTGAGCTCGTGCATGAGATCCTCGATCGCCGCGGTGGAGATCGGGTCGAGGGCCGATGCGGGCTCGTCGAGCAGGATCACCTCCGGCTCCACGGCGAGCGCGCGCGCGATGCACAGGCGCTGCTGCTGGCCTCCGGAGAGGGAGAGTGCGCTCTTCTTCAGTCGGTTCTTGACCTCGTCCCAGAGCGCGGCCCGCTGCAGGGCCCTCTCGATCCTTCCGTCGAGATCGTCCTTCATGCCCGAGATGCGCAGGCCGAACGCCACATTGTCGTAAATCGACTTCGGGAACGGATTCGGCCGCTGAAAGACCATGCCGATCCTGCGGCGCACATCGGCGGCGTCGACCCCAGGCCCGTAGAGATCTTGCCCGTGGTACAGCAGCTTTCCCTCCAACGTGAAGGTCGGAACGACGTCGTTCATGCGGTTGAAGCAGCGGATGAACGTGGTCTTCCCACATCCGGACGGCCCGATGATCGCCGTGACGAGGTTTCGATAGATCTGCATGGATACTCGGTGCAGCGCGAGTTGCGTCCCGTACGAGACCGATAGCCCGTCGACATCGAAGACGACGTCACGCCGACGATCCGCTCCGGCGCTCACCTTTTCGGATACATGAATGGGTGCGATACCTGCCTCCATCGAAACGGAACTATCGCCGGTCGGGGACGGGGTCGTGGTCGAGATGGAGTGACATTCCGGTGACGTTGTGGTGTACCCACGTTCCACGCTGGCACTGCGACGAGACATTCTCCGAACGTTCACCACCCGTCAACCCTTGGGTGGTTGGGGTCGGCCTAGAGTGGCCCGCGAAACGCTTGCAAAGAGGCTCGAAAGGAGAAGCATGTCGAGGAAGATCCTTGTTGCGTGTGGTAGCGCGCTCGCCCTCGCAACCAGTGTCACCGCGTATGCAGGCACGACCGGGGCGAACGCGGTGGGAGGGGGTCAGAGCGCCAAGGCCAAGAAGAATCCGTGTCGCGCAGGCCACGCGGTTCGTCCGCACTTCAGCAATCCGATCAAGCTCTCCGGCGGGGCGAAGACGCTCAGTGGCGCCGGCGCGACCTTCCCCGCACCGGTGTACTCGGTCTGGACGGCCGAATACGCGAAGCAGACCGGTGTTCAAGTCGCATACCAGTCGATCGGTTCCGGCGGCGGAGTAGCGCAGATCCAGGCGCAGACCGTCGACTTCGGTCAGAGCGACGTGCCGATGACCAACGACGAGCTGGACAAGGCCAAGGGAGGCAAGATTCTGCACGTCCCCGTGACGCTGGGCGGCGTCGTTCCCACCTACAACCTGAAGGACGTGAAGACCCGCCTGAGATTCGACGGTGAGACGCTCGGCCGGATCTACGGCGGCCAGATCACGAAGTGGAACGATCCGGTGCTCAAGAAGCTCAACCCTGGGGTGAACCTGCCAAACAAGTCAATCGCCGTCGTGCATCGCTCCGACGGCTCCGGTACGACGGGCATCTGGACGGACTACCTGAGGAAGACGAGCAAGAGCTGGGTCAAGAAGCTGGGCGGCTGGTACCAGGCCTACGGTAAGACTGTCGCCTGGCCGGTCGGCATCGGCGGCAAGGGCAACGAGGGAGTCTCGGGCGTCGTCGGGCAGACGGACGGCGCGCTTGGCTACGTCGAGCTGGCCTACGCCCTTGGACAGCATCTCCAGTTCGGCGACGTCAAGAACAGGGCCGGAAACTTCGTCCACGCCTGCGTCAGCACAGTCAGTCTCGCAGCGGCGAAGGGGAAGTACCCGACCACTCTGCGCACGAGCCTGACCAACGAGCCGGGTGACTTTGCCTATCCCATCACCGGCACGAGCTACGCCCTCGTCTATCTCAATCAGACCGACAAGAGCAAGGCCGTGGCGCTCATCCGCTTCCTCTCGTGGACGCTGACGAAGGGCCAGGACATGTCGGCTCAGCTGAATTACTCTCCCCTCGGCGTCTCGCTCTGGAAGAAGTCGATGGGCCAGCTGTACAAGATCAAGGTGGACGGCAAGCCGGTCGTGCCACAGCCGAAGTAAGGTCGGATTGTCCTACCACGGGTCGCGAGGGCGAGGGCCTCGGCGTCGCCCTCGCGACCACGCCACGTAGCACGGCAGGCAAGGAGCAAAGAGAGGCACATGGGAGTGGCTGTCCCGGAAAGGGCGAGGCTTTCCCGCTCGCGCCGCACGCGGTGGCTGAGCGCGGATCTGCTCTTCCGCTGCGTCGTGACCGCCGCAGGCGCGCTGGTCGTGGTCGCGCTGGTTGCGACGGCCGTCTTCCTGGTCCACGAGGCATGGCCCTCGATCCGCCATTACGGATTCTTCAGCTTCCTCACCTCCTCGCGCTGGGCGCCGTCCGAAGCCACGACGGCGAGCAGCGACCCCAACCCGTACGGGATCCTCCAGTTCGTCTACGGCACGGTGATGACGTCGTTCATCGCCCTGATCCTGGCCGTACCAATCGCGGTCACGGTGGGTCTGTTCCTGACCGATGTCGCGCCGCGGCGCATCCGCCAGCCCCTGACCTACCTCGTCGATCTCCTCGCCGCCATCCCCAGCGTGGTCTACGGGTTCTGGGGGATTTTCGCCCTCATTCCCGCCTCGCACCCGCTTGCGAACTTCATCACCGACACGCTGGGGCCGATCCCCGGAGTCGGGGCCGTCTTCGCCGGGCCCTTCTTCGGCCCCTCGTACTTCGTCGCCGGCCTCGTGCTCACGATCATGATCCTCCCCATCATCACGGCCCTCTGTCGCGAGATCTTCGCGTCGGCGCCGAAGGCCGACAAGGAAGCGGCGCTCGCACTCGGCGCGACGCGCTGGGAGATGCTGAGGATCGCGGTGCTCCCACGATCTCGCTCAGGCATCGTCGGTGCCAGCTTCATCGGGCTCGGGCGTGCCTTCGGCGAGACGATCGCGGTGACGATGGTCATCGGCAACAACGTCCTCAGCATCACGACGAGCATCTTCAGCCAGGGCGCGACTATGCCGAGCGTGATCGCCAATGAGTTCACCGAGGCGACCAATCCGTTCCACTTGCAATCGCTTTTCGTCGTCGCCATGTGGCTGCTCGTGATCACCTTGCTCGTCAACGTGCTGGGGCGGTCGTTCGTCAGGCGGACGAGCGCGGTCAGATGAGCACGACCGTCTCTCCGCTCGGAACCGCCGGTGACGCCGGGAGGCGCAGACGGCGTTTGGTCGATCTGGCGGTCACGGGCGTGATGGTGCTGGTCGTCGCGGCCGTCCTCGCGCTCCTCATCTGGGTGCTCGTCTACGTGACCCTCCAGGGCTTGGACGCCATCGGACCACATTTCTTCACCGACACTCCGCCCGGCAATCCGGGCGCCGCCGGAGGGGGCTTCGCCAACGGGATCGTGGGCAGCCTCATCATCGTGGGGCTGGCAACGGCCATGGCGGTTCCGCTGGGGGTGGCGGCCGCGGTCTACCTCGCCGAGTACGGCCAGAGGCGCATCGCCGCTGGTATCCGGTTCCTCACCGACACGATGCTCGGCATCCCGAGCATCGTGACCGGTGCGTTCGTCTACGCGTTCATCGTCCTCAGGTTCGGCTTCTCGGGCTACGCCGGGGCCGTCGCGCTCGCGCTTGTGATGTTCCCGCTCGTAATCCGTGCGAGTGAGGAGATGCTGCGGCTCGTCCCGGACGAGCACCGCGAGGCCAGCCTGGCGCTCGGCGCCAGCCGTGCGAGGACGTCCGTCTCGGTCGTGCTGCCGGTAGCCCTGTCGGGAATCATCACGGGGGTGATGCTTGCGGTCGCGCGGGCCATGGGCGAGACGGCGCCGCTCCTCCTGACTGCGCTCGGGAACGACCTGTTCATGCAGACGAACCCGAGCGAGCGGATGTCCACGCTCTCGCTGCAGATCTTCGGGAACGCGATCACGGGCTTTCAGGAAGCGCAGGCAAGGGCGTGGGCCGGCGCGCTGACCCTGATCGGGATTGTTCTCATCGCTACGGTGATCGCCCGGCTCGCAGCTCGTCGGAGCCCGATCGTCCCGCACTGACAGAAGCGGTTCTCAGAGAGCTGGAGCCGGCTCTTCGAGCCGAGAGAGCAGCGCCTCCTCGACCGGGTCGAGCCACCAGTTGTCCTTGACCACGTAGAGCGCCCGGATCAGCGCGAGGCGTTCGGACTCGTTCAGCGCCAAGGCGAGCCTCCGGGAGGGCTCTGTGGAAAGCTCGCCTTGGCTCGGCGGCGAGTATGCGCGGGGCTCGCAGAGGAGCGACTGCGGTTCCACGGGCTCGAGTCTGGCCCGCTCCGGCTCGCACATGGGCAACGATCGGGTGAAGGTCCGGAGAACGTTTGGTGAGGAGGACCCCCGTGCTCAGCCGGCACGACGCTCGGCTGGGAAGGAGCAGCGAATCTCGAGACCGCGTCCGGGGCCGCCGCGCGCCTCGACCTCGCCGCCGGCCGACACGACCACGTGCTTGACGATCGCGAGGCCCAGGCCGGTTCCCCGGGAGGTGCGAGCGCGGTCGGCGCGATAGAAGCGCTCGAACAGGCGCGAGAGGTCCTGCTCGTCGGCGCCAGCGCCGTCGTCCGCCGCGACCAGGACGACGCGACCGCCGTCGCGGGAGGCGTGAAGGCGAAGCCGAGCGCCTTCGCCCGCGTAGCGAATTGCGTTCTCGACCAGATTGGCGACGACGACGCGCAGCAGCCGAGGCCGGACAGGGACCTCGACGGACTCATCGCCCTCGACGACGATGGAAAGACCAGCACGCTCGGCGCGCTCCACGTACTCGTCGGCGACCTCCCGGACTACCGACAGCGCCGGGGTCGGGCCGAGGGATACGACCTCGCGGCCGGTCTCGAGCTCGCTGAGGAAGAGCACGTCGTCGATCAGCTCTCGTGCCACCTCGACCTCTGCGCGTGCCCCGGAGATCAATGTCGCCGTGTCGGCGCCCGGGAGCTCGGCTGATTCAAGCAGGGCCATGAGACGCGCAAGTGGGGTGCGCAACTCGTGAGAGACCGCTGCCGTGAACCCTGCCCGCAGCTCCTCGTAGGCGGCCTGGTCCCCAGGTGCGCCGAGGTAGACCAGCATCTCTTCTCGTCCGTCGACCAAGTAGGGCACGACCACAGGTGCCCGGCCCCCCTCTTCGCTGAGCAGCTCGGCGGGCAACTCGTTCCCCTCACTCAGGCTCAGAGCCTCGCGGGCGCGCCGGCTCGCAGCCAGCACCCGGCGCCGGTCGTCGACCACGAGCACGATCTCGCGGCTCTCCTCGATCAGGAAGCGGCCTCGGGTCGCTTGGGCTGCCATGTCCTGCTGTTCGGGTCCGGCCGCGCGCTTCCCCCGGCGGAGCATCTCCTTCACCACCTCGTCACCAAACGATCACCTTCGAGCTACCCCTGGGAGGGGCTTGCCAGGAGATCATCGTAGTCGACCATGGCGAAAGTGCTGATCGTCGAGGACGACGAGATCATCGGCCGCGCAATCGCCGATCGTCTCCGGCTCGATGGTTTCGATTCGCTGCTCACCCAGAGCGGTGAGGTAGGCCTCGCCCGGCTGCGCTTCGAGCGTCCCGACGTCTGCCTGCTCGACCTGATGCTGCCGGGTCTGGACGGCTGGACCCTGATCGAGCAGGCTCGCAGCGAGGGGATCGGCACGCCGATCCTCGTCATCAGCGCGCGCGGGACGGAGCAGGATCGAATCCGCGCGCTGGAGCTCGGTGCGGACGATTACGTCGTGAAGCCGTTCGCCCTTGCCGAGCTTGCGGCCAGAGTCGGCGCCGCCGTCAGGCGCGGCGCACGTCCTCAGGCCGTGCAGCGGGGCGAGCCGCTGTCGTTCGAGGAGCTGGTGATCGACCCTCGCAATGTTCAGGCCTACGTAGACGGTGCCAGCGCGGGGTTAACGGCAATGGAGTTTCGGCTCCTCCACGCGCTCGCGCTCGAAAGGGGTCGCGTCGTTACGCGCGAGGAGCTGATGCAGCGGATCTGGGGTCGCCGGCAGCGCCATCGTGACCGGACGGTCGACGTCTTCGTCAGGAAGCTGCGCCAGAAGATCGACCACCGTGCCCCCAGGCACGCCTTCATCCACACGCGCTACGGCGTCGGCTACAAGCTCGAGCCACTGCGCAAGTAGCGCTCTCCACACCTTCACCGGACCTTCACCGAGTCGAAGCCCATGGGCATAACGGGGCTCGCTACCGTCTGGCTGTGACGATCGAGCGAGTCCGGGAGCGCTCTCTGGGGGAGGAGCTGCTCTCGGGGTCCGTCGCCGACGCCACCTTGCCGCCCGGGCGGGATTCCGGGCGGCATGCGTTCTGGCCGGCCGGGGTGGATCAGCGCTGCGCCGGCTGCGGGTACGGCATCGCCGCACAGCGGATTCCGGACCGTTGCCCGATGTGCGGCGGCCGAGCGTGGCGTCCCGCGTGGAGCCGGCCTGAATTGCCCGCCTCGTAGCGCTCTTCTCACGAGCGCCGGACTATCGTAGGTCCCATGGCGAAGGTGCTGATCGTCGAGGACGACGAGGTCATCGCCCGCGGGATGGTGGATCACCTGCGGGCAGCGGGCTTCGATCCGGTGGCGGTGGGCAGGGGAGAGCTCGGGATCGCGCGCCTCCGCTACGAGAACCCCGACGTCTGCGTGCTCGACCTGATGCTGCCCGGCGTGGACGGCTGGCGGCTGATCGAGACAGTGCGTGCGGAAGGAATCGGCACCCCGATCGTCGTCGTCAGCGCGCGGGGGACCGAGCACGACCGGGTGCACGCGCTCGAGATCGGCGCCGACGACTACCTCGTCAAGCCGTTCTCGATGAAGGAGCTCGTCGCCCGCGTCCGCGCCGCGGCGAGGCGCGGCGCGCGGCCGCAAGAGGTCGAGCGTGGCGAGCCGATCGAGATCAAGGAGCTCCGCATCGACCCCCACGAGGTTCAGGCGTTCGTCGACGGGGAGAGCGCGGACCTGACGCCGACCGAGTTCAGGCTGCTCTACGCGCTTGCCCTGGAGCGGGGGAGGGTGGTGACGCGCGACGAGCTGCTTCAGCGGCTCTGGGGTCGCAGGGAGTCGCACAGGGACCGCACGGTCGACGTCTTCGTCCGCCGGCTGCGCGACAAGGTCGACCGCCGCGCCTCCCGCCACACCTTCATCCAGACGCGCTACGGCGTCGGCTACAAGCTCGATCCGCTGCCGAAGTAGCGGTCAAGGGCAGAGGCTTGCCGCGCGCAGTCGTCTAGGGTAGGAGTGATCAGAATTCCTCGTCGTCCAGGAGGATGGCCTTGGTAGAAACGAAGAGCTCGATGCAATACGCGCCTTATGGAAGCGCGACCACCGGCTCGCTCGAGCGCTTCGCCGGCCTCCTCGGGGCCGCGCTCGAGCGAGCTGGCTTCGCTCGGGCCGAGGACGACCCGCGCGAGGCGTCGCTCGTCCTGAACCTCTTCGACCTCGAGGAGCCCAAGGTGTTTCGCCGGGGCTCGCGCGGAACCTACGTGGTCGCGCTCTTCGAGCGCCCGACCCATCCCGAGCCGATCGAGGAGTCGCTGCGCGCGGACTACCCGCAGCTCGTCCGGGCTCTCGCCAACATCACGCTCTGCTACGTGCCGGGTGAAGGAGCCTGGTTCACGACCATGGAGCGAGGCCACTACGGCATGCGCGGGGAGACCGACGAGGAGCTGGCGGACGCGGTCGTCGAGCGTCTGCTCCCGCTCGCCAGCTCGAAGCTCGTCATCGACAACGACTTTCACACCGACCTCGAGCCCGAACTCTGGGACGGCGACGAGCTGACCGAGTCGATCAAGGAGGCGGGGGTGCGGCTGGGCAGGCTCGACCTGCTTCCGAATCCGTTCCCGATCGAGGACCTGCTCTCGGAGCGCGAGCTGCGGCACGTCAAGCGTCTGTACGGCATCGGCGGCCTCTCCTACGGCAACCTCTCGGCGCGGAAGGACGACACCCGCTTCTGGATGAGCGCGAGCGGAGTCGACAAGACCAAGCTCGACGTGCCCGGCCGCGACGTGCTGCTCGTCTCCGGCTACGACTCCGAGCGGGGCACGATCGTTCTCAGCGTGCCTCCCGGAGTGGAGCCACGCCGCGTCTCGGTGGACGCGATCGAGCACTGGATGATCTACCAGCAGCACCCCGAGGTGGGGGCGATCCTGCACGTGCACGCCTGGGTGCAGGGCATCGAAGCGACGGACATCAACTACCCGTGCGGGACGGAAGAGCTCGCGCGCAATGTCGCCGACATCGTCGACCGGGCCCCGAATCCCGGCGAGGCGGTCGTGGGCTTGCGAAACCACGGCATCACCGCCACCGGGCCGAGCCTGGAGGACATCCTCGACCGCATCGAGCCGAAGGTCCTGCGCGAGATCCCGATGACCTAGCCGCTCGGGGGTCGCAGCACGGCGAACTGGTCGGTGATCTCCAGGCGGCGCGAGCGGAAGCGATAGAGGGCAGCAGGGCGGCCCCCGGTCGGCCCGGGTGGACGGCGAGTCCCCGTGGGCTCGAGGACACCGCGCCGGAGCAAGACTCGTTGCAGGTTCGTCGCCGAGACGTCGTGCCCGAGCGCCGCGACGTAGAGGTCTCGTAGCTCCGAGATGGTGAAGGTCTCGGGGGCGAGCGCGAAGCCGAGATTCGTGTACGAGAGCTTCGCGCGTAGGCGCCCCCGGCCGGCGATCGTGATCTCTCCGTGGTCGAAGGCGAGCCGAGGGAGCCGGTCCACCGGATGCCAGCGCGTGTCGGCGGGCACGATCGGATCCACGTCCGTGGGCACGAGGCCGAGATAGGCCGTTGCGAGCTGCCACTCGGCAGGGTGCCTCCGCGGCTCCGACCGGGTCTCGAGCTGCTCGAGGTGCGCGAGCTCGCGGACGTCCACCTTGACCTCTAGGTGGCGGCGGATCGACTCCTCGAGCGTCTCGCCCGGCTCGAGATAGCCGCCGGGGAGGGACCACGCACCGGCGAGCGGCTCCTTCGCCCGCTGCCAGAGGAGGGCTTCGAGCAGGCCCGCGCGGACCCGGAGCACGACCGCAAGCGTGACGTGCGTCGGGGTGGGGCGGGGTGTTCTCGATTCGGAGTCGAAAACTCTGGTAGACTCGGAGCGAGGTTTTAGACTCACAGTCGTAAACCTAGCGGAAATCGGATGAAGATGCAGCCCGAGCGAGCGGATCTGGTGGTCGTCGGCGGCGGGGTGGCAGGTCTCTACGCCGCCCTCTGCGCCTCGGCCGAGGCCGATGTCGTGCTCCTCTCCAAGGGTCCGCTGCTTTCGTCCTCCAGCTTCCTGGCCCAGGGCGGCGTGGCCGCCGCGGTGGGGAGTGATGACACCCCGGAGCTGCACGCCGGTGACACCCTCCGGGCCGGCCGCGGCCTCTGCCGCCCGTCCGCGGTCCGGTGCCTCACGGAGGAGGCGCCGGCGCGTCTCGCCGATCTTTTCGACCTCGGCGTCGAGTTCGACCCCGAGCTCGGCCTCGAGGGCGGGCACTCCCGGCGCCGTGTCGCCCACGTCGGCGGCGCGGCGACGGGTCAGCGCATCGCGCGCGTGCTCGCCGCGCGGGCCCTTGCGCACCCACGCATCCGCGTGCTGGAAGGCGAACGCGTCCTGGCGCTCCGGCGGTCGGCCGAGTGCTGTCTGGGGGTCACGACCGAGCGGCGGACGCTCGTCGCGGGCGCGACGCTACTTGCAGCCGGCGGGTACGCCGCGCTCTGGGAGCGGACCACCAATCCACCTGGAGCGGTGGGGGACGGGCTGGTGCTTTCCTACCGCGCGGGAGTCGCCCTCGCCGACCTGGAGCTCGTTCAGTTCCATCCGACGGTCCTGGCCGACAACGGCCTCCTGCTCTCGGAAGCCCTGCGCGGGGCGGGGGCCGTGCTCGTGGACGAGCGGGGCCGGCGCTTCACCGACGAGCTTGCTCCCCGTGACGTCGTGGCCCGCGCGGTCGGCGCTCACGGCAGGGCCCTGCTCGACCTGCGCTCGGTCGACCGCGGACGCTTTCCGTCGCTCATGACCGCGATCGAGGAGGAGGGCTTCGATCCTGGAGCTGAAGCGATCCCGGTTGCGCCCGCAGCCCATTACACGATGGGCGGGATCGTGACCGACCTCGACGGCCGGACCGAGGTTCCGGAGCTGTACGCGGCCGGGGAGTGTGCGTGCACCGGCGTTCACGGCTCGAATCGACTCGCGTCCAACTCGCTGCTCGAGTGCCTAGTCTTCGGCCGGCGCGCCGCCCTGGCCACCCTGGCCGCGCCTGTTCCTTCCGGCCCTGTCCCGGTGCCAGGCCCCGAGCCGTGGCTCGAGCAGACGGTGACGGCGGCCGAACGGCGCGCCCTGTGGGAGGACGCCGGCCTCGTCCGGGACGCAGCGGGCCTCGACCGGCTGCGCCGCTCGCCGCACGTCCTCACCCGCCTGATCGCGGAGAGCGCGCTCGCCCGCCAGGAAAGCCGCGGCGGACACTTCCGCACCGACTTCCCGGCGGAGGACGTCGCGTTTGCCGCGCATACGGTGGTTCGGCCCGGCAAGGAGCCGGTCTTCGAGCGATGGAGCTGACCGTGACCGACGTCGAGCGCTGGCTTGCCGAAGACCTCGGCGACGGCGACGTGACGAGCCTGGCCGTGATCGACGAGGACGGCGTGTGCGAGGCGCAGGTGCTCTTGAAAGAGCCCGGCGTCGTCTGCGGGCTCGACGCCGCTGGAGGCGTCTTCGGTGTGGCCGGAGCGCGGTTCGAGCCACTCGTCCTCGACGGACAGGTTCTGGTGCCAGGCCCCGTCGCCCGCGTCGAGGGCCCCGCCCGCGCCGTTCTGGCGGCCGAGCGCACGGCGCTCAACCTGCTCGGCCGCCTCTCCGGGATCGCCACGCTTACTCGGAGCTACGTCGATGCGGTCTCGGGGACCGGGGTCGAGATTCTCGACACTCGCAAGACGACCCCGGGCCTGCGCAGCCTGGAGAAATACGCGGTCCGCTGCGGCGGCGGCACGAACCACCGCCTCGGGCTGTACGACGCCGTCCTGATCAAGGACAACCACATCCGCCTGGCGGGCGGCATCCGGGCCGCGGTCGAGCGCGCGCGCTCGTCGGACACGACGCTTCCGGTCGAAGTCGAGGCGGAGAGCCTCGAGGACGTCCGCGAGGCCCACGAGGCGGGCGCGGACCTGATCCTCCTCGACAACATGGAACCCTGGATGCTGCGCGAGGCCGTTTCGCTGGCCGGCCACACCAAGCTCGAGGCTTCCGGCGGCGTCACGCTGGAGACCGTGCGGGAGATCGCCGAGACCGGCGTCGACTTCGCCTCCATCGGGGCGCTCACCCACTCGGCGAGGGCCCTCGACGTCTCTCTGGAGGTGCTGTGAGCACGGCCACGATCAGCCGGATGCAGGACGAGGTGCGGGCGCTCGCGCGTGAGCGCGACGCGGTCGTCCTCGCCCACAACTACCAGGTTCCCGAGGTGCAGGACGTGGCCGACTACGTCGGCGACTCGCTGGGGCTCTCGCACGAGGCAGCGGCCACCGACGCGTCGGCAATCGTCTTCTGCGGGGTCCACTTCATGGCCGAGACAGCCGCGATCCTCTCGCCCGACAAGACGGTCCTGATTCCGGACCCGGACGCCGGCTGCTCCCTCGCCGCATCGATCACCGGGGAGCAGCTGCGCGAGTGGAAGGCCCAGCACCCGGGCGCCGTCGTCGTGTCGTACGGAGGTGAAGGCGGAGTCGCACTACTGCTGCACGTCCGGCAACGCGAAGGCGGTGATCTAGGCAATCCCCGAGGACCGCGAGATCCTCTTCCTACCCGACATGTTCCTCGGCATCTGGCTCGAGCGAGTTACCGGCCGCAAGCTCACGATCTGGCTGGGTGAGTGCCACGTGCACGCGGGGATCCGCCCGCAGGACATCGAGCGCTGGCAGGCCGAGGCGCCGGACGCCGAGCTGCTCGTGCATCCCGAGTGCGGGTGCGCGAGCCAGTGCATGGCCTTCGGCAACGACCGCACGCACATTCTCTCGACCGAGGGGATGGTGCGCTTCGCCAAGTCCTCGCCCAAGGAGCGCTTCCTCGTCGCCACTGAGACCGGGATCCTGCACCGGCTGAGCAAGGAGGCCCCGGGCAAGAGGTTCGAGGCCGTCTCGGAGCGGGCGATCTGCAAGTACATGAAGATGATCACGCTCGAGAAGCTGCGCGACTCGCTGCGCGACTGGAAGCACGTCGTCACGGTCGAGCCCGAGATCGCGGCCCGGGCGAGCGGCGCCATCGAGCGCATGCTGGCGATCGCGTAGATCACGCGCCCGAGCACCCCGGGCAGTTCGCGTTTGACAGATGCTTATCCCATGCATTAGTAATACCAATCTCCACTTTTCTAGTGAAGTAAGGGGGATTACGTGCGTCGTCCCGTTCTGCTCTGGCTCTTGCTGCTCGCCTTCGCGGGTACCGCGCTTCCGGCCGTGGCGGCCCCTTCGGGCACGCAGGTGGCGCTCGTCGCCTACTCGACGCCGAAGGAGGCGTACAAGAAGATCATCCCCGCCTTCCAGGCGACTGCTGCCGGACAGGGCGTTTCCTTCTCCCAGTCGTACGGCGCCTCGGGCGATCAGGCCCGAGCAGTGATCAACGGCCTGCCCGCAGACGTCGTCGAGTTGTCGCTCGAGCCGGACATGACCGAGCTGCTCAAGGCCGGCATCGTCTCGAAGGGCTGGAAGCGAGGGAAGTACAAGGGCATCGTCAGCCAGTCCATCGTCTCCTTCGTCGTTCGCGAGGGCAACCCCAAGAAGATCAGGAAATGGGACGACCTGATCAAGCGCGGAGTTTCCGTGATCACGCCGAACCCCTTCACGAGTGGCGGAGCTCGCTGGAACGTCATGGCCGCGTACGGGGCGCAGCTGAAGTCCGGCAAGACCCCGGCTCAGGCCAGGGCGTACCTGCTCAAGCTGTTCAAGAACGTGTCGGTCCAGGACAAGAGCGCCCGCGACGCCCTGAACACGTTCCTCGGAGGCAAGGGCGACGTCCTGATCACCTACGAGAACGAGGCCATCCTCGCAAGGAAGCAGGGCCAGGGGCTGTACTACATCGACCCGGCCAAGACGATTCTGATCGAGAACCCGATCGCGATCACGAACGGGAAGAACCAGGCCGCGGCGCGCGCCTTTCTTCGCTTCCTGTACAGACCCCAGGCCCAGTCGCTGTTTGCGCAGACGGGCTACCGCGCGGTCGTGAAGAGCGTGGCCGCCAAGTTCAAGTACCCGGCTCGTCCCGGGCTCTTCGACATCAACTACCTCGGCGGCTGGACCAAGGTGCAGAAGCAGTTCTTCGACCCGAAGACCGGGATCATGGCCAAGATCGAGAAGCAGGTCGGAGGTGGCACTGGCTAGGGCAGCAACCCTTCCGCTTCCAGTCGAGCGCGCGCCGTCCGGGCGCGCGCTCGGCTTTGGCCTAGTCACGGCGTACCTGAGCTTGATCGTCCTGCTCCCGCTGGCCGCGCTCGTCTGGAGCTCCGGTAAGGGCGGGCTGGGCTCGTTCTGGGACGCGATCTCGGCGCCCGAGGGCGTCGCGGCGCTCGAGCTCACGCTGGGCGTCTCGCTCGTCGTCGCGGCGATCAACGCGGTCACGGGCACGCTCATCGCATGGGTGCTCGTGCGCGACACCTTCTGGGGGAAGGGCATCGTGAACACGGCGATCGATCTGCCGTTCGCCCTGCCCACCATCGTCGCCGGCCTGACCATCGTGGTTCTCTACGGGCCGCGGAGCCCCATCCACGTCCATGCCACCTACACGAGATACGCGATCGCGCTCGCGCTGCTCTTCGTCACGCTGCCGTTCGTCGTCCGTACCGTGCAGCCCGTCCTGCTGGAGCTCGACCGGGAGGTCGAGGAGGCCGCTGCGTCGCTCGGCGCCGGCCCCTTCGAGACCTTCAGGCGAGTCGTCTTTCGGAACATCTTCCCCGCGATCCTCTCGGGCGTGGCGCTCGCGTTCGCCCGCGCGATCGGCGAGTTCGGGTCGATCGTGCTGATCTCCGGCAACCTGCCCTTCAAGACGCAGGTGGCATCCCTCTACATCTTCGGGCGCATCGAGAGCGGCGACCCTCACGGTGCTGCCGCGGTCTCGGTCCTGCTGCTTCTAATCACGCTGGCGGTGCTGCTCGGCATCGGCGTCGTCCGCCACTACTCGACGAGGCACGACCATGCGTAGGCTTGGCCTCCGCTTCGCGGCCCTCGGATACCTGGCTGCGATCCTCGTGGCGCCGGTCGGGCTCGTCTTCTACCGGGCGTTCCAGCACGGCGTCGACGCGTTCTGGGCCTCGATCACGACCCCCGATGCGCTCCACGCCTTCAAGCTGAGCGTGATCATTGCCGTGATCGCCGTCGTCGCCAACACGGTCTTCGGCGTCACCTGTGCGATCGCCATCGTGCGCTGGAAGGTTCCCGGCCGCGGCCTCCTGAACGCGCTTGTCGATCTGCCGCTGGCGCTCTCGCCGGTCGTCGTCGGTCTCGGCCTGTTCCTCGTCTACAACAGCCGCACCGGCTGGCTCGGCCCGTGGCTCTCCGATCACGGGATCCAGATGCTCTTCGCATTGCCCTCGATGGTCCTCGCCACCATCTTCGTCTCCCTTCCCTTCGTCGTGCGCGAGGTCGTGCCGCTGCTGCGCGAGATCGGGACCGAGCAGGAGGAGGCTGCGGCCACGCTCGGCTCGCCGGCGTTCGCGACCTTCCGCCGGATCACGCTGCCTGCGATCCGCTGGGGGGTCGCGTACGGGGTCGTGTTGACGACCGCCCGAGCGCTCGGCGAGTTCGGCGCGGTCAGCATCGTGTCGGGCCGCATCGAGGGGCAGACGCAGACGCTACCGCTTTACGTCCAGGACCGCTACGACTCCTTCGACTCGGTCGGCGCCTACTCGGCGTCGGTGCTGCTCGCCCTGCTGGCGATGGCTACAGTCGTCGCGATGACGTTCTTCAAGCCCAAGGAGGGGACGTCGTGAGCATCGCCGTCAAGCAGGTGACGAAGCGCTTTGGAGAGTTCGTCGCCCTCGACAACGTGTCGCTGGCCATCGCCGACCGCTCGTTGACCGCGCTCCTCGGGCCGAGCGGCTCCGGTAAGTCGACCCTCCTGCGCGTCATCGCAGGGCTCGAGAAGCCTGACACGGGGCAGGTTGTCCTCGGCGGCAGAGACGCGACCGCCCTTGTTCCCCAGCGGCGGCAGGTGGGCTTCGTGTTCCAGCATTACGCCGCCTTCAGGCACATGACCGTGCGGGATAACGTCGCCTTCGGGCTGAAGGTGCAGCGACGGTCGAAGGGAGAGATCCGGGAGAAGGTCGACGATCTGCTCTCGCTGGTGCAACTCCAGGCCTTCGCCCACCGCTACCCGGCGCAACTCTCCGGCGGCCAGCGCCAGCGCATGGCGCTCGCGCGCGCGCTCGCCGTCGAGCCGAGGGTGCTGCTGCTCGACGAGCCGTTCGGCGCTCTCGATGCCCGCGTCCGTGCCGAGCTGCGCGAGTGGCTTCGCCGCCTCCATGACGAGGTTCACGTCACGACGGTGTTCGTCACGCACGACCAGGAGGAGGCGATGGATGTGGCCGATCGGATCGCCGTGATGAACCACGGCCGAATCGAGCAGACGGGGAAGCCGCGTGACCTCTACGAACACCCCGCCAACGAGTTCGTGATGAGCTTTGTGGGGCCGGCCGGCAGGTTCGATGGAGCCTGGGTGCGCCCGCACGACTTCGCGGTCCTGCTCGAGCCCGGCGAGGGAGCCGTCGAGGCGATGGTGGAGCGCATACGGCACCTCGGCTTCGAGGTGCGGGTGGACCTCGTGCTGGCGAACGGCGACGCGATCTGGGTCCAGCTCACCCGCGACGAGCTCGACCAGATGGAGCTGGTGAGCGGTGACGTCGTCTGGGTTCGCGCCCGTCACTCACGGGCGTTCGCCGCCACCTGAGCGCTCGACCAGGTCTGCCAGCGTCGTCTGCTCGAGCACGTCACGCATGCTCGCTCGCAGCTCGATCCAGAGGTCCTGGAGGCTGCGCGCCGACCCGGCATACGAGATCTCCTCGGGCCGAACGCCCCGGACGC
>WNFU01000302.1_pt1 | contig 65473 bp, 60 predicted proteins | sample 5400121 | NCBI WGS metagenome assembly WNFU01 (sample SAMN13153360, study PRJNA577476) | soil metagenome | isolation source: 100 cm soil or saprolite under grassland replicate 1 | place: USA:California | collected 2016-06-15 | reverse complement strand
CGTCGAGCGCCAACGCTTTGCGTGCATACTCCTTGGCACGGGCATACGCCGCCGCCACGGGAATCGACCGGTAATCGACGTCGAGCGCATAGGAGTCGGCCAGCCCTGCGTACGCGGGTGCGTACCCCGGGTCCTCCGCAATCGCCTGCTCGAAGTAGCCGACCGCCGTACGGTCCCCTCGAGCACGACCGAGGCGCCGAGCAACGCGCCCACCGCGCGGACGTCGAGTGGCTTGCCTTTCAAGGCGAACGTCGAGGTGCGCGACGACACCCGCAACCCGGCGATCTTGGCGAGCGCGTCGATGAGCTCGTCCGTTATGCCGTCGCTCAAATACTCGTTCTCGGCATCGGAGCTGGCATTGACGAACGGGAGCACGGCGATCGAACGGGTGATCGCGGGAGTCCGCCCCACCTGCGGCGTATCGGCCGCCAACAGCGCGGACACGAATTCCGCGGCACTGTTGATGCGCTGATCGGGGTTCTTCTCGAGCGCCTGGATGATCGTCCGCTCCACCGCGAGCGGCACTTCGGGCCGGAAGGCGCGCAGCGGCCGCGGCGACTCGGTCACCTGCCTTGCCATTACGGCGCGAGGGCTGCTACCCCGAAACGGGGGCTCACCGGCGAGCATCTCGTACGCGACGCAGGCCAGGCTGTAGACGTCGCTGGCGGCACCCAGGTCCGCCTGGCCGCTCGCCTGCTCGGGACTCATGTATTCCGGCGTGCCGACCGCGAGTCCGACTTCGGTGACCCGCTCCTGAGTCTCCGCATCGCAACAGGCGCGTGCGACGCCGAAGTCCGCCAGCACGGCGTGGCCATCGGCGAACAGGATGTTCTCGGGCTTCACGTCGCGATGCACAAAACCGTTGCGGTGGGCGAAGTCGAGGCCGGCGCCGACTTCCTGCGCGATGCGCAATGCATTCGTCAGCGACAAGCTGGTGCGCCTCCGCGAGCCGCTCGCGTAGCGAGCCGCCCGGGACGTACGGCTGGACGTAGTACAGGAGACCACCGGCGTCGCCGGAGTCGATCAGCGGCACGATGTGCGGATGGGAAAGCCGGGCCGCGATGCCGATCTCGCGCAGGAATCGCTCCGTGCCCAGCGCGGCGGTGATCTCCGGCCGCAGGACTTTGATCGCGACTTTGCGGCCGTGCTTTTTTTCTTCGGCGAGGTAGACGGTGGCCATGCCGCCGCGGCCCAGCTCACGCTCGACGGTGTAGCGATCGGCGAGTGCGGCGGCGAGCGGAACGGCCTGCTGGCTCACGCGACGCCCAACGCGCGGAGCATCCACAGCGTCAGCAGCGGTCCCAGCGCGAGCAACCCGATGGCCATAGCAAAAATGCCGGAGAGGACCAGCACCACGAACCAGCGATCGGCGCGCTCGGCCCGGACCGGCGCCGCGAGATGCCGCTCCAGCAGGGCCACGTTCCGAAGATTGGCTTTCCAGGCGAAGTCGAACGCGTCCCCGAGGTACGGAACGGCACCCAATCCCGCATCGAGCGCCACGTTGCCGGCCATCCGCAACAACGTGGCACGTGATGCGCCCAGCCGGACCGCTTCTACGAGGATCCACCCGGCAAGGACGGCGCCAGCCGCGTCACCGACGGCGGGGAGCAATCCGAGGATGGGATCGAGACCGAATCGCAGGTTGGTGCCGGGAATGCGAATCCCGGCATCCAGCCAGTACGCGAATTTGGAAACAGCGGCGAAGTTCACTGCGAAGCTGGGGCGGGAGGACTCGAACCTCCAACTTCCCGGTTAACAGCCGGGCGGTCTGCCAGTTGACCTACACCCCAAAGGAAGAGTTGCCGGACGCCAAGAAACCAAGTTGCAGTCCACGTCTCAGTACTTCAAGCCCGCCTTCTCCGCAAAACTCTTCACCGCCTCCTGCTCTTCCGCGCTGAGCTTCTCGGGCAATGTGACGTGCGCCTCCACGTACATGTCGCCGCGCCGGCCATTCCTTTCGATGCCGTGCCCCGGGATGCGGAATTTCTGGCCATGCTGCGTTCCCGCTGGAATCCGTAGGACCACGCGCTTGTCATCGAGGGTCTTCACCTTGATGCGCGAGCCCAGCAGGGCCTGCGCGAGATTGATCGGCACGACGCCGATGAGATCGAGCCCTTCGCGCCGGAAGAAGCGGTCGGGGGCTACATGGATCTGCACGATCAAGTCGCCGCGGCCCTTGGGCCCCTGATTCTTGAGGCGCAGGCGGGCCCCCTCCTCGACGGCGGGGGGAATTTCGACGTTGACGCGCTTCTCGACGCGCAGTTCGCCGCTCCCCTGACACGTCGGGCAGCGCTGCGACGGAACGGTGCCCTTCCCCCGGCATACCGGACACGGACGATTGACGGCAAAGCCGCCCTGCCCGAACGAGACCGTGCCGCGGCCCTTGCACTCCGGGCAGATGTTGACCGTCGCGCCTTTCGCGGCGCCGCTGCCGCCGCACGTCGGGCACACCTCCGGCATCGCAAGGGTGATCGGCACCGTCCCGCCCAGTGCCGCCGTGCGGAACGGAATCGTGACTTCGGTCTCGGTTTCTTCGAGCTCCGCTTCCCGCCCCGCCGCTCCTCCACGCCGGCCGAAGATGGATGAGAAGATGTCGCCCAGGCCGCCGAGATCCGAAATGTCGAAGTCGCCGCTGTCCTCCGGCGCACCGCGGCCGCGCCGGGCACCGCCCCCCCCCCCTCGCCCCCCCGCTCCGCCGCCAGGACCCGCGAATGCCCCGTAGCGGCGCAGCTGGTCGTACTTCTTGCGCTTCTCGGCGTCGCTCAGCACGTCGTGCGCCTCGTTGATCTCCTTGAAGCGCTCGGCGGCCTGCGGGTTGTTGGGATTGCGGTCGGGATGGTGCTGCTTCGCCAACCGCCGGAAGGCCTTCTTGATGTCGTCGGTCGTGGCGGTTTCGGCGACTCCCAGCACCTGATAGTAGTCGCGCTGTGCCGCCATTACTTGCCCTGCCAGGTGAGCACGACGACGCGGGCCGGGCGCAGCAACGTTTCGCGCATCTTGTAACCGGGTTGCACCACCTGGCCTACGGTGTGGTCTTGCTCCGGTTTCTCGGCAGGTTGGGTCGTCACGGCTTCGTGCACCTGCGGATCGAACGGCACGCCCGCCTGGTCGATGCGGGTCACCCCGGCAGTCTCGAGCTCCTTCCACACTTTGCGCACCACCAGGTCCACACCGTCGTGCAGCGTCTTGGCGTCGATAGCCGCGGGATCGATATGCGCAAAGCGCGACAAATCGTCGAGCGCGTCCGCGAGTCGCGCGACCAACTCCGCCTGTGCGCGCGCCCACGTCTCCGCGCGCTCCTTGATCGTGCGCTTGCGAAAGTTGTCGTACTCGGCAGCGAGCCGCAGATGTCTGTCCTTCCAGGCGTCCAGCTCGGACGGTTCGGTCGCCGGCGCAACAGGCGCAGCAGGAGTCTCGACCGCTTCCCCCCTATCGGGGTCGAGCGCGGGAACGGGCGGTTGGTGGGGGCGCGGATGTTTGTTGGTCATAAGGGAACTTTCGGTCTGGCAACAAGATACCCGGAGGCAGTTTGTCTGGAAAGCGCCCCAGGTGCCGCACCTATTCCCTGCTGGGATCGCGATCCGAGCGACGATATGTCGCAATGAAATGCGTCACGTCCGCCATCACGCGTGGCACAGCGAGCAGCTCATGCGGGAGCTCCGCGTACCAGTTGAGCTGCGCACGCGGCGCGAGATCGTCGGCGAAGCGGCGGGCAACCGCGGCGTCGATCACCCGATCCTCGCCTGCAAGCAGGAGCAGCAACGGGCGCTCGATGCGCTGAGCGTCCGCCAGTACTGCATGCTGCGCCCACTGCAGCTCGGCCCGCGCGCCGGCCGTCATGTAGCGGCTTCCGGTTCCCGTCGGCAGCGTCGGCCACAGATCGGCGAGCCTCGCGGCAACGCGTTTCCACGCCGCGGGCCGCCGGCGCCACGCGAGCCAGGGACTCGAGATGACGGCGGCCGCGGGAGGCTCGCCCGGCTGCGTTTCGAGGTAGCGCAGTACCACCAGGCCGCCGAAACCATGGCCCACCAGGACCTGCGGGACCTCGTGTCGCGGGCGAACGGCACGACGAAACGCCTGTAGATCGCCAAGCAACTGGCTGAAGCGGGAGAGGTGACCGCGGCGGCCACCGGAGCGGCCATGCCCGCGCTGATCGAGGAAGTAGGCGGCGTAGCCGGCATCGCGGAGCTGCATTCCCGTCGCGGCCGATGGCTCTCCCGGTTTCGCCGGTTCGGGATCCCAGTCATGCAGAAACAGGACGGCCACGCCGGGGTGGGTGGCCTCGTAGGCGTCGTAGACGAGGGGCGTGCCGTCGGGCGCATTGACGTGGTTCACGGCGCGCCCGCGATCAGACGGCGCAGCAAGTCGAGGGCGGCTTGCGACGCCCGCGCGCGTATCTCGCCTCGGTCACCGGGGAAGATGCGCCGCAACGCCCGGACGTCGGCCCCGTAGCGCGCGGCCAACCACACGGTCCCCACCGGCTTCTCCGCCGTCCCGCCCGTCGGCCCCGCGATCCCCGTGACGGCCAGTGCCGCATCCACCGCGAACTGGCGCTGCACGCCCTCGGCCATCGCGCAAACGACTTGCTCCGACACGGCGCCGTGCTTGTCGAGCAGCTCGGGGCGAACATCCAGGGTCTCGCTCTTCAGCACGTTGTCGTAGGCGACGACCCCTCCGATGAAGACATCGGAAGCGCCGGGAACGGCGGTGATCCGACCGCTCAACAGGCCGCCCGTGCAGGATTCCGCGACTACCAGGCGCGCCTTTCGCGCGCGGAGCTGCGCCAGAACAACCGCAGCGAGGTCGGCCCCATCTTCGCCGTAGCCGTCCTCGCCGGCTCGCTCGCGCAGCTGCGCCGTCGCCGCGGCGAGACGGCGCTCCGCGTCATCGGCGCGCAGTCCCCACGCCGTGACACGCAGTTCCACGCCTTCAGTCGATGGCAAGTAGGCGAGCGTCAACGGCGCGATGTCGTCCTCGATCGCGCCCACGCGCTCGGCGAGCGCCGACTCGGCGACGCCGGTGGTGCGCACGGTGCGCGATCGCACTACCAACCCCGAGCTGCGCTCGGCGAGCCGGGGCAGCACCTCTTCGGCCAGCAGCCCGCGCATTTCCGACGGCACGCCGGGCAGCATCACGACCACCCGGCCGCGGTCTTCCACCCACAACCCCGGAGCCGTGCCCCGAGGGTTCGCCAGGACGGTGGCGCCGTCGGGGACTTCGGCCTGGGTGCGATTCACCGCGGGCATGGCGCGGCCCAGCCGCCGGAAGCGCTCCTCGAGCGCGCGCAGCACCGCGGCATCCAGCCGCAGTGGCTTATTGAAGAGCGCCGCAACTTCCTTCTTGGTCATGTCGTCGCGGGTCGGGCCGAGGCCGCCGGTGGTGATTACGAAGCCGGTGCGGTCCAGCGCTTCGGCCACCGCGGCGCGAATCGCGTCGGGCCGGTCGGCGACGCAGCTGTGCCGGACGACTTCCACGCCCGCGCCCGCCAGGGCCCGTCCCAGCTCCGCGGCATTCGTGTCGATGATCTGGCCCAGTAGCAGCTCGCTGCCGATGGTGACGACCTCGAGCTTCACTTGCCGACTTTGAGGAGTGTCCGGTAGCGGTAGAGGTAGACGAGGAGGGAATACACGGTGAGCACGATGGCGCCCGCGAGCGTGACCGCCACGAACCAGCCGTGGAACTGGTCCCAGAAGTTGCGGAAGGCTCCGGCCAGATGCATTTCGGCGATCGCATCCTTCCAGGCGAACCAGGCGATGGTCGCGCCGATGAAGATGTTCTGGACGACGGCCTTCAGCTTCCCCGCACCCATCGCGGGAATCACGATCCCGCGGCGCTTGGCGAAGAAGCGGAACGCGGTGATGAGCACCTCCCGTCCCACCAGGAGGAGCGCGACCCAGACCGGGAAGCTCCCCCACCATTTGATGCGATAGTCCACGAGGATCGTCGGGTGGCGCGTCATCCAGAAGATCGGGATCAGGGTCGCGAACAGCAGCAGCTTGTCGGCGATCGGATCGAGCAGCATGCCGAGCTCGCTGATCGAGCCGTAGCGCCGCGCCAGATAGCCATCGACCAGATCCGAGAACGCGGCGATCAGGAAGACCACGAACGCGATGACTTTGGGCCAGTATCCGGAAATGAACGGCAGCAACGCGATCACCGGCGTAAGGCTAATACGCGCCAGCGTGATGATGTTGGGCAGGGTCCACCGCATCGCGACGACTCTCAGCTCAGCGTCTTGAGTACCAGCTTGCTCACGGCTTTCAGCGTGTCGAACACGCCGTCCCCGCGGACCGCCACCGCCTCGTGATAGGCCGCGTGGCCGACCCACTCGCCCCCGACTTTGTCGACGAGGCTTTCGCCCGGATGCGCCGTGTCGGGCGTCTGTTTCTGGCGCGCGGCGTCCTCGATGGGCCACCCCGGATTGAGCGACGCCTGCAGGTCCTTGATCGGTGCCGCGTTGGGCAGGTCGCGCTTGTTGTACTGAATCACGAACGGAATCTTCGTCAGATCGTAGCCGTACTCCGCCATGTTGTCGTACAGGTTCTGCATCGACTCGACGTTCGCCTCCATGCGCTCGATCTGGCTGTCGGCGACGAACACGATGCCGTCCACACCCTTGAGGATGAGCTTGCGGCTGGCGTTGTAGTAGACCTGCCCGGGGACGGTGTACAAGTGGAAGCGCGTCTTGAAGCCGCGAATCGTGCCGAGATCGACCGGTAGAAAGTCGAAGAACAGCGTGCGCTCGGTCTCGGTGGCGAGCGAGATCATCTTGCCGCGCGTGTTGGGCGAGACCTTCCCGTAGATGTGCTCCAGGTTGGTCGTCTTCCCGCCGAGGCCCGGTCCGTAGTAGACGAGCTTGCAGTTGATCTCGCGGGACGCGTAGTTGATCATCGACATGGGCGCGTCCCTTTAACCGAAGAGTTTGTCAATTTCGTCTTCCGCCCCTTCGAGCAGGCCTTTTTGCTGGGCCTGGCCCGTCCCGACACGATTGAACATCTCCTCGAAGACCTTATTGAGATCGCCGACGACGGTTTTGGCTTTGAGCTTCACCAACCCCAACGTCGCGCGCTGATCGAACAGCACGACGAGAATCACGCGCTTCGCCACGTCCGCGAGGTACATCGACTCGCGCTCGCCCTGATGTACCAGCGACGCGAACTCCGCTTCGCCGATCATCTTTGCGAGCTGATCGTTGGCGCTGAAATCGGCGGCGGTCAGTGAGGCAAAAGCGGTCGGATCGAACTGCGGCGTTTCCCCGACGGTGGCGACGAGCTGGCCGTTGCGGTCGACGAGCAGCGCACAGCGGGCGTTCGAGTCACGCAGGAACGCCTGCAGGTGCGTCTGGATTTGCTTGAAATCGTTCTCGTTGAAAGACCAGCTTGCAGCCCCGGCCATGCGCCTCCTAGAGGTGGGTCAGGGAGTCAGTCAGTCTCGGACATCTCGCGCCGGGCCGCAAGCGCCTGGGCAATGGTCACCGCGTCCGCATACTCGAGGTCGCCGCCCACGGGCAAGCCGCGCGCGATCCGGGTGACCCGCACGCCGCTGGGCTTCAGCACCTGCTGGAGATATGTCGCCGTGGCCTCTCCCTCCATCGACGGGTTGGTCGCCACAATGACTTCCCGAACCTCCGAGCCGTTCGCCAGCCGCGCGAGCAGGCGGTCCACATGCAAGTCATCCGGCCCGATGCCGTCCAGGGGAGATATCCGGCCGCCCAGCACATGATAGCGGCCCCGATAGCGGCCGGCGCGCTCGATGGCACCGACGTCACCCGATTCTTCAACCACGCACAGTAGCGCCGCGTCGCGCCGCGGGTCGCGGCAAATGGGGCACGGATCCTCGTCCGAGAGATTGCCGCAGGCCCCACACGCCATGACCGTGCCACGGACGCGCCGGATCGCTTCCGCCAGCCGCTCCGCGGTCTCCGCGGGTTGCTTCAGCAAGTGGAACGTGAGCCGTTGGGCGGTTTTACGCCCGATCCCGGGGAGCTTGGCCAGCTCCGCCACAAGCTCTTCGATGGCGGACACGGATAGGCCGGGGGCGGGGGGCCTAGAGCGGCAACTGAAATGGGAACGGCAGACCCGAGGCCAGCTTCCGCACTTCGGCCTGATACAGCTCGGCCGCGCGCTTCTGCGCCTCCGCCACCGCGGCAAGCACGAGATCCTCGAGCATCTCGACGTCGCCCTGACTGACCGCCTGGGGATCGATCTTGATGCCGCGAATGTGCCCCCGCCCATCGACCGTGGCCTGGACCATGCCCCCACCGGCCGACACGGTCAGTGTCTGCTGCGCTAACTGCGTCTGGATCTCGGTAAGCCGCCCCTGCATCTGTTGGGAGAGCTGGAGCAGGCTAGATAAATCCGCCATACGTCGAAAGTTACCCCTCGTGAGACCGTTGGCAAGCTATTCGAGCAGCTCCAAATCTAATGCGTCCACAGCCGCGCTCAGGGTGGGATCCTTGGCGCGCAGACTCTTGAGGCGTTCGGCATTGGCCCCCTGCTCGGTGATGCGCTCTGGGGGCGCGGCGGGGGGTGTCGCACTGCCTGCGACGACCTTCACGCGCGGTGCCTCACTCACATAACGCCCCAGACTCTGCGCGATCACATCGCGCTGCCGCTCGAGCCCCTCGGCATGGATGGCGTGGCCGGGACGGAGGGTCACGACGCGGCCGTCGACGCCCACGACGTCCGCTTCCGCCAGCAGGCTGCCGAGCATCGGCGACTTCGCGCGGGCGTCGCTGATCACGTGTGCCCAAATCGACCGAACGTTGTCGAGGGTGGGTTCCAACTTCTGACCGGGGACGGGGGAAGAGGGAGGGGGGACGGGTACTGCTGGCGCAGGAACTGATGCGGGCGCGGTAGTACCCTTCCCCCGTCCCCCCTCCCCCTTCCCCAATGCTTCGATTACCTCCGACAGCTCCACAGTCCTATCGAGCATTGCCCATCTCAGAAGAAGTACCTCGACCAGCAGGCGCGTGTTGGCACTGCGGCTCAGACGCTCTTCGGAGTCGCTCAGAATCGTGAGCAAGCGGACGATGTCGCCGGGCGGCAGCTGCGGCGCGTACTCGCGCACGACGGCCAACAGGCCTTCCGTCATCCCTTCCGGCTGGCCGCCGACGCCGACAAGGAGCAAGGCGCGCAATGTCTCGGCGGCGCCGTTGACGAACTCGCCGAGGTCCGCGCCACCCTCGAGCAGCCGCTCGACGAGTGGGAAGACCCCGGCAGGATCCCGTCCCACGATGGTCCGGAGCATCTCGCCGTAGAGCTCGTCAGGGATCAGTCCCAGGACCTCGCGCACCCGACCGGCGGTGACCGGCCCTTCACCGAACGAGAGCACCTGGTCGAGGAGCGAGAGCGCGTCGCGCATCCCGCCGTTGGCGCTCTTCGCGATGAGATGCAGGGCGTCGTCCTCGACCGACAGCTGTTCAGCTTTGGCGACCTCCTTGAGGCGGGCGACGATCGCGTGCGGGCCGATGCGCCGGAAGTCGAAGCGCTGCAGCCGCGACAGGATCGGCGCGGCGGTGTTGGCGATCTTTTGCGGCTCGGTCGTGGCGAAGACGAACACGACCCGGGCGGGTGGCTCCTCGAGAATTTTCAGCAGCGCGTTCCACGCCTCGCGGGTGAGCATGTGGGCTTCGTCGACGATATAGACCTTGGATCCCGCCTCGGTGCTCGCGGCGTACATGGCCCGCTCGCGCAGGTCGCGCGCGTCGTCCACGCCCCGGTTGGACGCCGCGTCGAGCTCGACCACGTCCAGATTGGCGGCTCCGGTCCAGATGCGCCGGCACGGATCGCATTCGCCGCACGGCTCTCCTTCCCCCGCCGACGTGCGGCGCTCGCAATTCAGCGCCATCGCGAGGATACGGGCGGCGGTTGTTTTCCCGACGCCACGGGGTCCGGCAAAGAGATAGCCATGCGCCACGCGACCCTGCGCCACCGCTCCACGGAGCGCGGCGGCGACGTGGTCCTGGACGATCAAGTCCGTGAACCGCTTCGGTCGATACTTGCGGGCGAGGGCGATCATTGAGAACGGAATCTAACCTGGGTAGCTTTCCCACGCCCCAGGTCCGCAGGCTTTCCGCTCGTGAACCGCGTCAGGCCCCCGCAGGGAGCAGCGCTAAACGATGTCGGGATTCGTTGCGGGGTGCCTGGGGCAATTTACTGGGCCACGGTCAACCGCCAACGGTCAACCGACGCACAGCGGTTAACAGGAATCAGCGACAGTCCACTTTTCCCGGCGCGGCCCTCGGTGGCACCGTCACTGTCAAGTATTGGCGCATCCCGTTCCCGATCACGGCGAGGCTCGTGGTCCCTGCCTGATCGGGCTTCAGCACCACGACCCCAGACACGCTGTCCTGCGCCACGCGGACCACCCGGAAGATGCGCGCGTCCGCGACGGCCGCGCGCAGTCCGAGCAGCGGTGTCGCATTGGCAAAGCCATCCTGCGCGGACACGCGCAACGTGACACTCGAGTCGGGGCGGATCGCGAATCGGGTGGCGACGCTGGCCTGGCCACACAGCACGACGAGCTGCGCCGCTGCTCCCGCCGCCACGTTGAAGGCGACTTGTTTCTCGATCACGCCGATCGAGGCGATGACGGTCGCCAGGCCGGCACGCTCGCCTAACGTCACGCCGACGCGAGCCTGTCCCGCCGCATCGGTCAGCGCGGCAGCCGGCTCGATGCGCGCATTGATCCCCGTGAACGCGACGGCCTGACGCGACAGCGGTGCGCCCGCCGAGTCGCGCGCTTCAAACACGAGCGCGCGCGGCAGCTGGGCACCCGCAGAGCCGCGCTGGCCGCCACCTGACAGGAAGCCCGAACGCGTGGCGGAGGCGATGGAGGAGGGTGGAGGGCGTGGAGGTGGTGGAGGTTGGCGAGGTACCGGCCGCGTCGCCGAACGGCGTGCGCAATCATCGACGGCCGCCAGCAGCGCCGCATCCGCACCCAGCAACCTGAAATCGTGGCGATCGCGGTCGGTGGGGTCGAACGTCAGGCAGTTACGTCGAACGAGCTGTCTGAGCTCCGCGGGCGCCATCACCGAGCCGGAAAGCAGGCGCACCAGATCACTCTTGCGGAGCGGCGCTGGCCCCGCTCCGCCCGCCTGCATCGCGAGCAGCAAGACGAGCAAGGCGCTCACGGCCGCGGGCACCCCGAGTTGTCGAAGCGTCGCGAAACCGAGTCCACCGCCGCGTACAGCGCCTGATCCCGCACCGCCCGCCGCTGATCGAACGCCGCCACGCGCGCCCGTCGCTCCGTGCTATACGTGATCCACAGGTTTTCGACCGACACGAGGCCGGTGGCGAGTCCGGCGCAGTCCACCTGCCCACTCGCGAAGAGGCGCGCCCGATCCTGGAAATTGCGCACCGCCCGTGTCAACGAGTCGCTCAGGCGGTCGAACCGCGCGAACGGTGATACGACCGGCTGTGGGGCCGGAGGCGGCGCCGGGCGCGGCTGGGGTGGCGGCGCGGGCGGCGGCGCGGGCGGCGGCGCGGCGATAGGGGATGTGGCGGCAGGGGGCGCGCTCGCGGTTGTACGAGACGGACGACGCGGACCCGGCGGCGGCGCTGGGGTCTTCTGCGTCACGCGCGACACCAACTGCTTCGCCTTGTCGAGCAACCCCGCCCACGGCGGCGGCACGCCGGGATTGCGGAGCGCGAAGTACCAGTACGCGCCCGCTCCCACGCCCGCCAATAGCAGCAGCATCGCGAACCGCCGGAGCCAGGGCCCGCGGCGTTTGCGGCGGCGCACCTTGGTCGTGTGCTTTTTCTTCTCCTCGTCCTGCTCGAGCAGCCGGAACGTGTGGGTCGGCGTGCGCCGCGGCCCAGGCGCTGTCAGCGGCGGCGGCGGCACCGACGCCACCGATTCCGGTGTCACGGTCCAGGGAATGTCATCAATTGGCTTCCGCGCTGGAGGCGGCGGCGCTGGTGGAGGCTTCGGAGGGGGAGGTTCGTCGGGCACGAACACCGGTGCCGCCGGCCGAGTCTTCGCGGCGCTCTTACGCGGGGGCGGCGGCGGCGGCGGCGGCGGCTCCGGCTTCGGGGGCGGCGGCGGCGGCGGCGGCGGCTCCGGCTTCGGGGGCGGCGCCGGCTCATCGTCCGCACTGGTGCGGATGACGGGAATGTCGTCCGCACTCGAGCGCATGATGCGAAATCCCTTTTCGGGGGCCGGCGCCGGCGCGGTCTCCTGCGTCTCCTGCGTGTCCTCGACTTCGGCTTCCTCGTCTTCCGGCTCCTCCGCCTTGGTGGGCGGCGCTGCTTCCGGCTTTGGAGCGGGTGCCGGCTTTGGCGGTTTGGGCCCGGTCAGCGTCGGCCCGTATGCCTTGTAGTTCCGCCACGTAATAAAAGAACGCTTCTTGCCGTCCGGCTTGATCGAGTCGGGTTGGAGCAGCTCGTAAAATGGCAGCGGCGTCTTGTGCCAGTCGGCACTCTGCGTCGTACGAAAGAAGCGTCCCGTGACGCCGCCGGCCTCCGCTGCCACGAGAATCGCCACGTGCCACGGATCGGTGAAGAACTTCTCGTGCGTCTCGACGTCGTGCGTGGTGAGGAAGCCGCCCTGCCCCGGGTGGCTGTGGTACCAGCCGAGCAACGAGGCGGAGGCTTTCGCCAGCTGCTCCTGCATGCGATCCCACAACCGCGACACGACGACTTCCGTCTTATCGCCGTAGATCGCCTGGCTCAGCTTCAGCGTCTTGTCGATCACGGTGAACAGCACGCCCGTTTCCGGATCGCGGTAGAGGTCACCGATGAGAAAGCCGAAGATCGCCTGTGTCGGCGAGCTCTTGAGATGCTCCTGGAGTGCGATGACCGCTTCCTGCTGGAAAAAAATCGGATAGGGCGAGCGGCTCGATGGGCGCCCCGGGGCGGTCGTGCCCGGCGCGGCGGGCGGGTTCCACAGGATCGCCCGTTCCATCGGCATCGCCTGCGAGCGGGGCTCCGGGCGCGCGCTCACGCCAGCGTCTCCACGATGATTCGCGCCGCGCGTTCCACGTCCTGGCGGCCGACGTCGAGATGCGTGACGGCACGGAGCCGCCGCGGCCCCCACGGCGCGAGGCGCACACCGGCCGTCGCAAGGCGCGTCACAACCGTTTCTGGCGTATCGCGCTCGCGCAGCAGGTCGACCATCACGATGTTCGTCTCGGGGACGGACGGTCGGACGGCCGGACTGCCGGCAAGCAATTCCGCAAAACGGCAGGCGTTCGCGTGGTCCTCGCCGATCCGCGACAGGTTTTGATCGAGCGCGAACAATCCCGCGGCCGCAAGCATGCCCGACTGGCGCATCCCGCCGCCGAGGCGCTTGCGAATCTCCCACGCCCGCGCCCGCAGCGACTTCCTGAATCCGAGGCACGATCCGACGGGACAGCCGAGCCCCTTCGAGATGCTCACCATCACCGTGTCGGCGCCCTGCGTCAGGCGCGCGGGCGGCACGCCCATGGCAACCGCGGCGTTCCACAGGCGCGCGCCGTCCAGGTGGACCGCCATTCGCCACTCGCGCGCGACGCGAACCAGGGCATCGACCGCCGCCGCGTTCAGCACGCGGCCGCCTGCCGTATTGTGCGTGTTCTCGATCGCCAGTGCGGTGGCGCGCGGCACGTGCGGTGACGGCGCGCGTATCACGCCGCGCACCAGCTCGGGCGTCAGGAGGCCATCGGGTGTCGTGATCGGACGGATCTGGACGCCCGACAGCGCGGCGACGCCGGCGACCTCAGAGTGCACGAGGTGCGCGTTCGCTTCGAGCAGCAGCTCGGTGCCCGGTTCGGTGACCAGGGCGATGCCGGTCTGATTGGCCTGCGTCCCGGATGGAAAGAACAGCGCGTCTTCGGTGCCGAGCAGCGCGGCGATGCGCTCCTCGAGGCGGCGCGTGGTGGGGTCGCCGTCGAGGACGTCGTCGCCGACTTCGGCGTCCGCCATGGCGCGCCGCATCGCGGCCGACGGTTTGGTGACGGTGTCGGAGCGCAGGTCGATGACGTTCATCCGAGACGCACGCGTTGCAGGCGCCGCATGCGCATCAGATCGTATGTCTCCGCCACCTCGCCGCCCAGCAGGAACATGTAGGCCGTGTAGTAGATCCAGAGAATGAACAGCAGGAAGCCGATCAGGTTGGCGTCCGACGCCACGCGGTCGAACGTCACGAACCGCGCCACGTACAGCGCATAGAGGCGCTTCGCGATCTCGAAAGCCACGGCGCAAAACAGCGACGCGACCACGCTCGTGCGCCAGTAGATCCGGCGGCTCGGCAGGAACTTGAAGATCACGAAGAACAGCAGCGTGCTGAGCACGAGCGACAGCAGTTGGGAGAAGAAGCCCGGAGTCGAGGACGCGAACGCGTTGGCCAGGAACAGCGCCCCCGAGACGAAGACCATGGCGAGATCGATGAGCTTGGCGATGGGCCAGGGCCGGTTCTCCTCCGTGTCGAACACCTCGTTCAGGGCCGCCCGCAGTCCCCCGAACATACGGGTCGAGAACCAGAGGAACAGGGGCGCCGCCAGGACGGTGATGTGCCCGCGGCGCGCCACCAGGTCGGCCAGCCCGCGCTCGATGAACCCGAACGTGCCGCCCTCTCCCCCGCTCGACTCGGGGAGAAACCGCTCCAGCAGCTCATGGACATTCAGCTGGTGGATGGCGAGCTGGTATTGCACGAGATAGCCGACGACCGCGAGGACGAGCCCGACGAACGGAATGGCAGTGAGCAGGATGTCGAAGGAGAGGGCGCCGGCGAGAAAGGGGATGTTGTCTTCGTACGCGGCCTCGAGCGTCCGCCGGACGACGCCGGTGACCGTGCGATGCCAGCCGCCCTCACGATTCACGCGAGGGGCTCGTCCTCCTCCTCAGACGCGGGGGGCACAGGCGGCCGTGATGCACGGGCGCGGCGGCGGCGGGCCGCCTCGAGCCGGCGGCGCAGCTGCTCGCGCGTGGTGATCTCCGGTTCCTCGTCTTCCTCCTCGTCCGACGTCTCGGCCTCTTCCTCTGCTTCCTGCAACAGCCCGCGCACCTCATCGACTTTCTCTTCGGCCAGCTCCTTGAGATTGCGCAGTCCCTTCGTCACCTTGCGGCGCGTATTTTCGCCCCCCTCGGTGGGCGCAAACACGAATCCCGCCACCGCGCCGAGCACGATCCCGAACAGGAACGCGCCGAATCCTCCACTGCGCTCGCTCATTCGCCCGCCTCCGCGTCATCCGGTGCCGATACCAGCGCCGCTCGTGGAGCAGCGTGGGACACGAGTTTCGGTTTGACGTAGCGGTCGGTGGCGGCGCGCGTGCCTTTAACTCGCAGCTGCTCGAACAGGAAGGTGAACGTCTTCTCGAGGTCCGCGCCGATCGCCGTCCGCACGTCCGGGGGTAGATCCCAGAACCGCCGCTTGAACGGCCCGATCGCTTTCTTGCGGCTCTTGTAGATGAACTGCTCCTCGGTGTCGCCCTTCTTCCATTCGTCCTTCGCCTCGCGCTTGACCCATTCGTTCACTTCCCGGCGCAGGTCCCTGGGCAGCGCGGGATGATCCATGACGATCGTCTGGAAGTTCGTCGCCAGGTGGATCTCGACCGCCTCGCACTCGGGGAATCTCGAGAACGCCTCCGGCGGCAGCGTCGACGCGCCGTGCTGCACCGCGCCGCCGAGCCCGTACTTCGTGCGCGCGGCCTGCGACAGCGCCCGTAACGTGTCGAGGTCGAGCTGCACTTTCGCGATCGACCCGTCGGGCAACACGACGCCGCCGTGGCTCGTGCCGGTCTGCACCGAGATCTTGGAAATGCCTGCGTACGTCCCGAGACGCTTGAGCGTGCGGTTGTAGCCCTCCATGAACGCGTCGAGCTCGTGCACGTCGCTGTTCTTGCCGCCGACTTCGCCGATCTCGGCGCCGACGGAGACGGTCACGTCGTCCGGCTCACGGTCGCGAATGAATTGCGTCAGCTCGGCGGCGCGCTCGTAGTTGGTGCGCTGCTGCTCGTCGAGGTTGGGCTTGGAGAGGTCGACCAGCGTCGAGGTGTCGACGTCGATGTTGTAGAAGCCGGCATGCAGCTCTTCCTCGATCAATGCCTTGAGCGCCTGCAGCTCGGCAGCGGGGTCGGCGGCGTATTTCTTCGCGTTGACCTGGACGTGATCACCCTGAATGAACAGCGGCCCGGTGAACCCCTCGCGCAGCGCGGCGGCCGTCATCACGGCGACGTACTCGGCGGGCCGCTGGTCGGTGTAGGCGATCTCGCTGCGGGCGATCTCGCAGATGATCGCCCCGGCGTCGAGCTTCTTGGCCGCGCGGAAGATGGCGCGCCCCGCGTCGTACGAGAGAATCCGCACGTTCATCGCCGGCGTCGTGAACGGCGGCACTTCGCCGCGCCCCCGCGCCAGGTACAGCTCGTGGATCGATGCGGGCCGCACGCCGGCCTTCTGCCCCATCTCCCAAATCATCCAGCGCGCGTGCGCCTTCTCGTCCTCGGTCCCGAACACAGCCCGACGCACCAAGGCGTCAATGTCGGCGCTTTCCTTGAGCATGAGCGAACCGCCTCCTCGCGGCGGAATTTATGCCCCGTCTACGTCGATAACCAGCCCGTCGTACGCAGGCGCGATCCCGCGAGGCAGCTGCGCGGCGAGCGCCGCATGCGTGAATTCGTGCGTGAGATGCGTGAAGAACGTGCGCCGCGCGCCCACACGCTGTGCCGCCTCCACCGCTTCCGGAATCGACAAGTGCAGGGGATGGGGACGGGATAGCAACGCATTCAGTACCAGAACGTCGAGACCTCTCAGAGCCTCCATCACACTATCCGGAATCACCTTTACATCGGTGAGGTATGCCACTCCACCGACACGGTATCCAAAGACCTCCTGCTCGCCATGCGGCAGTGGCAGCGCGAGCACCGGGACGCCGGCGACCGCCGTGCTGACGCCGGGCTCGAGCACATGCGCCGCGAGCTCCGGCTTGCTCGTCATGGCGTGGACGACGATCGAGGGATCGAAGATGTACGGGAACCTGGCGACCAGCTCGGTCATCGTGGCACGCGAGCCGTACGCCGGCAACATTCCGCCGTGACGCACGGAGAGCGCGCGCAGGTCGTCGATGCCGTGCACATGGTCGGCATGGGCGTGCGTGAACAGGATCGCATCGACGTGGTCGATCGCCGCGGCGACGAGCTGCAGCCGCAGCTCGGGCGGCGTGTCGATCAGGAGGCGTTTGCCGTGTGTCTCGATGAGTGCGCCGCTGCGCGTGCGCCGGTCGCGCGGGTCAGCGGATGTACAGGTGGGACAGCGACAGCCGATCTGCGGCACCCCGAACGACGTGCCGGTGCCGAGCAAGGTCAGTCGCACGTCACACGACCTCGACCTTGATGAGGTTCGTGCTGCCCGACACGTCCCAGGGGACACCGGCGGTCATGACGATGCAGTCGCCAGACTTCGCGTATTGGCGCTTGAGAATCAGATCGCGCACCACGGTCAGCATCGCGTCGTAGCCCGGGACGCGGTCCACGAGGACGGGAATGACGCCCCACACCAGGGCAAGCTGGCGGTAGGTGGCGGACTCGGTCGTGACCGCCAGAATCGGCACGGGCGGGCGCAGCGCGGCGACTTTCCGGGCGGTGAAGCCGCCCTTGGTGAGGGTCACGATCAGCGGCGTCTTGAGCATGCGCGCCACCGCGAACGTGCCCCACGCAATCGCGTCTTCGGTGTGCACGCTTTCGCTCTCCCTGCGCCGCTCTTCCCGATGGCGCAGCGGATGGCGCTCCATTTCGCGGATGATCCGGTCCATCGCGCGCACGGCCTCCACGGGATACTGCCCCACCGCCGTTTCCGCCGACAACATCACGGCGTCGGTGCCGTCGAGGATCGCATTGGCGACGTCCGAGGCCTCGGCGCGGGTCGGCCGGGGCGCATGCACCATCGACTCGAGCATCTGGGTCGCCGTGATCACCGGTTTGCCCTGATGGTTCGCTTCGCTGATCAGCCGCTTCTGGACCAGCGGCACCTGCTCGAACGGCAGCTCGACACCGAGATCGCCGCGCGCGACCATCACGGCGTCCGAGACGGCCACGATCTTGTCGAGATTGTCGAGCGCGGTCGCCTTCTCGATCTTGGCGACCAGCTTGGTCGTGCCGGGGACGAGCTTGCGCAGCTCTTCGATGTCCTCCGGACGTCGGACAAACGACAGCGCGAGGTAGTCCACGCCGATCTTCACCGCATCCTGAACGTCCTCGCGATCCTTCTCGGTGAGCGCCGGCGCGGACACCTGCACGCCCGGGAGGTTCATCCCCTTGTGGGCCGTCAGCATGCCCCCATCGATCACGCGGCCGCGCACGCGCGGGGGCTCCACGGCCGTCACTTCGACCGATAGCAACCCGTCGTTCAGCAGAATGCGTGACCCCATCCGCGCGTCGTTGGCGAGACGGTCGTATGTCGTCGGCAGCTCATCCTCCCGCGCCTCGTCCTCGGGAGCAAAGACCAGCTCCTGTCCCGGTCGCAGCTCGCGGGGCGCGGGGAGATCACCCACCCGGATGCGGGGACCCTGGAGATCGAGCAGCACGGCGATGGGCATCCCCGCCTTCTCGGCGACCTTTCGAGCTGCTGCGATCCACCCGGCACGCGTCTCCGCTGTGCCGTGGGACGCGTTGATGCGCACGACATTGGCACCGGCCTGGAGGAGGGCCCTGATCGCGGACTCAGTGCCGGTGGCCGGTCCGAGGGTGGCGACGATCTTCGTGCGCCGGATCTGGGGGACATCTTTCGAGCGGTTATCCACAAATGCACGCAGGGTTGGAGATGTGGAAAAGTGGCCAGACTGGAACAGTGAATCTCAGCCGTTCGGGAAGCGACAGTACCTTCAGCGCAATCGACTTGAATCGCTTGAATTCACTACGTCTAAGGACAGCTGTTGAAGTGATACGTGAAGCGACAGCGGGCCGATGGCCGGCCGCCAACGGCTGTATAAAGATTCGCACATTTGTATACGCGCTCAGCGGACAACCTCGAGCGACTTTTGTTCGAGCCGCGCCTTGAGCTCCTGGAGCACGTGGATGGCCCGCGCCATGGCGGACGCCGGCATCCCCTCGATCGTCCGCGCCGCCAGGCGCCGCTCCAGCTGGCCGACTCGCAACAGCACCTCCAGCCCATGGCGTGTGAGGGTCACGCGTACGCCGCGGTCGTCGTCGGGATCGGTCGTGGTCTCGACGAGGCCCTTCGCTTCGAGGCGCTGAATGAAGGTCGTGGCCGCGGCGCGCGAGACGCCGAGCTCGCGGGCGACGTCGCTGGGCCGGGCGCCGTCCGGGCCACCCAGATCCACGGCGGACATGGCGGCGTGCGCCCGCTGTGACAGGCCGAAGCTCTTGTAGGCGCGATTGCCGGCCCGCTCGATCGCCTGGTAGGCCGACGCGACCGCGTCCGTGAGCTGCAGGGCTAGCTCGGAGCGATCGGGCATGTAGTTAACATGTTGATAGTTAACATACTAAATACATTTCAGTATCGCAAGAGCGGGGTTTTCAGCAGGTTTCCGACCAGTCGACCGTCGATTCTTTCGTGCAGCGGAGGCATTTCAGCGTAGCCGGTTTGCCGCTGAGATCCTGCCGCTCCTGGCAATGGGGACAGACGGCGTACGTCGTCGTGACCTCCTCCCCTTCCCTGCTGCCGAGGGTGGGGCGGAGCAGGCCGGTGCGCGTCACGATGCTCCACTGGTCCGGGGGCGTGTCGCGGACGGCCACATCGATGCGGCTGATCCGCACCGGTTTCTTGCGCACCTCGAGCACCACTTTCCCGTCGGTGGTTTCTTCGACGATCGGATACCAGGCGCCGCGCCGCAGCACGTCGGCGACGTTATCGAGGCACCGGGCCCATCCGCGTGGTCGAGGGGGAGCCATAAACGCGCTCAATGTAGCACACCCTGCTACATTGCGTTATGCGCACGATCGGCACGATCACGCGGCTGCAAATCCAGCGCGGCTCACTCAAGCAGGGCGAGAAGCCGACGCGGGTCTACGATCCGACTCCCCTCCTCTCCGTCCCGGCGTTAAACGTCACTCCGGAGGGCGCGCTGGGTGCCAGCCCCGACGGAGCAGACGCGTGGATCGTCGACGTGCACCATCGCGCCCATCCCTACACCAAGAACGAGGACGGGCTGCACGGCCTTTCGCTCGGGTTTACCGCGCACTACGACGCGATGCGGCAGCATTTCGGCGGCAAGCTGGAGGTGGGATGCGCGGGGGAGAACATCATCGCGACGAGCGACCGCCGATTCGGCTATGACGACCTGGCGGGCGGCGTCGCGATCCTGGCGCCCGACGGCAGCGAGCGAGTCCGGCTAAAGGTGCTGCAGGTGGCGCACCCGTGCCGCCCATTTACGGGATGGGCACTGGGCAAGACTGTCGAACCGGAGGAATTGAAACGACACCTCCAATTCCTCGACAATGGGATGCGCGGCTTCTACTGCGTTGGTGAAGGGACAGGGACGGTGTCGTTGGGGGATGCGGTCGCACTGCTTTAGGACAAGCAACAGCTAGGCCTCAGACGCAGCAGCGGGCCACAGTCATAAACGGTCAACGGGACAACCCTCGTGAGGATTGTCCCGTTGACTCTTTCCGGTTTACCGCGGTGCGTCTGTTGCCTAGTCTTTGCAGGTCCGCGTTTTGGTTTTTAGCTCAGCTCGTCCCATGCCATGGCGGCCGTTTTATGACAGCGATCGCATGCCATTTCATTGGTCTTGGCTTCAATGCCCTGCCGATGACGACAAGCTGGGCACACCGCGTACGTCAGCGGGAAGATGCGGCCGAGCCGTTCGATCACGCGCGGCTCGCAACGCACGATGGTCCACCGCTCCGGTGGATGGTAGCGAATCTCCAGGAAGCGACGGTCCACCGGCACGTTGTGCCGGTTCACGTCGAGGACGACGATGTTGCTCGAGGAGATGCGGACCACAGGGTACCACGCGCCGCGCCGCAGCGTGTGCGCGCCGGCAGGACCGACGCGCGCCCAACCCTTCACCTGCAGCCGCGTGGGCGTGACCATCCGGTTGGTGCTTTCCATGGCCATTAGACTACCCTGCCGGCGCAAACCCCGTCGTGACTCGTGTCACAGGGCTCGGGGTCGCCTCGGGCTTCAGCCGCACTCTGAAAACCCGCAGACGTGACATTTCGCACATCCCTCGATGAACGCCAATTGCGACCCGCAGTCGGGACATGCTCCAATGAAGTCCTGGTCCGGTCCTCGGCTCGCGCGCAGCGCGGCATCCCCACGCGAGCCGTGTACGACCTCGCTCGTGACTCCTTCAGGCGCACCACTAATGCCCAGTTCCTGCTGAACTCCCTGCTTGTCCTGCATCCATTTCTCAATTGCAATGCCGATGGCATCAGGAACGGAGAGCACCTTATGCGGCCCGAGGCCCACCGCTCGATCCGAAGAGATGCCGCGCAACTGACGGTAGATCTGCATCAACGGAACACCCGACCGCAGGGCTAGTGAGATCAATCGGCCAATCGCTTCCACATCGGCCATCAGAGCGCCGCCCGCCTTTCCGAGGGTCATGAGAACCTCGAAAGGTTGTCCCTTCTCATCTTCGCCGATTGTTACATATAGCGTGCCAAGCGGTGATTCGACGCGACGAGTTGAGCCTTTGAGCAGATCGGGCCGCGAGCGTTTCGCGCGCCGCTGCAGATTCTCCGCCTCAACTTCGTGTAACTGAGCTTTCACTCGGTCGAGTGCAGCCTGTAGCTCCGCGTTCTGACCTTGAAGCTCAGCCAACTGCCACTGGACGGCCGCGTCAACCGATGTGCGAGGCCCCCCTTCTTGGACTTTCTTCGCGGTCGAGCCGGTCGACAGCACCTGGTTCTCGCGCGCGCCGTCGCGGTACACCGTCACGCCCTTGCAGCCGAGCTCGTAGGCGTAGCGGTAGATCTGCTCGACGTACTCCTCGGTCGCGTCGTTGGCAAAGTTGCAGGTCTTGGAAATCGCCGAGTCGGTGAAGTCCTGGAATGCCGCCTGCATCTGGATGTGCCATTCGGGCTTCACGTCGTGCGCCGTCACGAAGACGCGCTGCCACGTCTCCGGCACCGCATCGAAGTGGATGTGACCGGCCGCGGCGATCTGCTTCACCAACTCGTCGGCGTACCACCCCTCGCGCTTGGCGATGGCGATGAAGTCCTCGTTCACGTCGGGCATGAGCACGCCCGCCTGATTGCGCATGAACGCGACGGCGAACAGCGGCTCGATCCCCGACGAGCACCCCGCGATAATCGAGATCGTGCCGGTGGGGGCGACGGTGGTGAGGTTGCAGTTGCGGAGGCGCCGCATCGGGCGGATCCGCTCGCCGCGCGCGTTCCGGGCACACTTCTCGTCCGGACCCCAGATCGACCGCTCCCACTCGGCGAACACACCGCGCTGCTCCGCCAGCTTCTCCGACGCGACTTTCGACTCCTCGTCGATGAACTGCATCAGCTTGCGGCCGAGCGCGACACCGGCGTCGGAGTCGTACGGCATGCCGAGGCGCACCAGCAGGTCGGCCCAACCCATGATCCCCAGGCCGATGCGGCGGATGCGCTTGGCGAGGTCGTCGATCTCCGGGAGCGGGTACTTGTTGGCGTCGATGACGTTGTCGAGGAAGTGCGTGCAGAGGTGGACCGCCGTGCGCAGCCCGTCCCAGTCCACGTCGCCATTCTTCACAAAGAGCCCGACGTTGATCGAGCCGAGGTTGCAGACGTCGTAGGACAGCAACGGCTGCTCGCCGCAGGGATTCGTCGCCTCGTAGCTGCCGAGCTGCGGCACCGGGTTGTACTGGTTGGCGCGATCGATGTAGAACACACCGGGCTCGCCCGTCTTCCAGGCGCCGTGCACGATCTGCTTGAACACGTCGCGGGCGTCGAGCTGCCCCACGACCTTCCCGGTGCGCGGGTGGATCAGGTCGTACGACTTCCCCGCCTCGAGCGCCCGCATGAAGGCGTCGGTGACCGCCACGGAGATGTTGAAATTCGTCACCTGCGTGAGGTCGTCCTTGCAGTGGATGAAATCCAGGATATCGGGGTGATCCACACGCAGGATGCCCATGTTGGCGCCGCGCCGGGTCCCCCCCTGCTTGACGACGTCAGTCGAGGCGTCATACAGCTTCATGAAGGAAACGGGACCGGATGCAACACCCATCGTCGAACGGACGACGTCGTTCTTGGGGCGCAATCTGGAGAACGAGAATCCGGTCCCGCCGCCCGACTGGTGCACCAGCGCCATCGCCCGGAGCGTGTCGTAGATGCCCGAGCGGCCGTTGGAGAGGGCGTCCTCCACCGGGAGCACGAAGCACGCCGACAGCTGCCCCAGGGGGCGGCCGGCGTTCATCAGCGTGGGCGAGTTCGGCATCCACACCCGCGTCGCCATCAGCTCGAAAAATGTCTCCGCGAGGCTTTCCACAGCCCGGTCCGACGCGCCATACGCCCGATCCGGTGCCGCGATGGTCCGTGCCACCCGCCAGAACAGGTCCTCCGGCTGCTCCACCGGCTTGCCCTGGTCGTCCTTCACCAGATACCGACGTTCGAGTACGGTGAGCGCGTTGGCGTTCAGATCGAGCCTAGGGCGGGAATCGGATACGGTCATGCGAATCTCACGGCGAATCGAGTTGAATTTAGGAAGTTAACGGAACGTGGAGGCCCAAGGTAGACGTGCGAGTAGACCCGGGCAAGACTGCAGACCCGCGTTGACGCGTCTCATACTCCGAGTATCAACATCACAAACTTGTCCTCTGGACGGGGAACGCCCCGCTGCGATGCCGCTCGGCCTCTCCGACGTAATGCTCCCAGGTTCCGCGGATGCGCGCGCGGAGACCGTCATCGACGTGACGCACGACCCGTGCGGGGACGCCAATGACGAGTGACCCGGGCGGTACCTGCGTGCCCTCGGGCACGACCGCGCCCGCCGCAACCACGCTCCCCGTCCCGATGCGCACGTCGTTGAGCAGGATGCTCCCCATCCCGATGAGGCAGTCGTCCTCCACGATGCAGGCGTGTAGGATGACCCGATGCCCCACGCCGACGCGCGCGCCGATGAGGGCCGGCTTCCCCTCGTCGACGTGCACGATCGTGGCGTCCTGGATGTTGGTCGCTTCCCCAATCACGATCGGTGCCATGTCGCCGCGCAGGACCGCCTGATACCACACGCTCGAGCGTGGGGCCAGTGTCACGTCACCGAGCACCACCGCCCCCGGCGCAATGAACGCGGTCGGATCGATCCTAGGCTTTGGGATTACTGGCGCACCGGCTGGAACGGCCACTGTACCCACGCGTCGGTCGGCTCGCCGTTCTTCTGGGCCGGATTCCAGCGCAGGCGCTTTGCCATCTCGAGCGCGTCGTTGTTGAACGTCTCCACGTTGGATGTGGCGTAGACACGCGCTTCCAACGTCTCTCCATCGCGGGAGACGTGGACGAGCAGAATCACGGCCCGCGGAAAGATGGTGGCATCCGCCGGTATGGGGATCAGCGTCGCCGACAGCGGCGCGGGCCTGCGGTCGAAGCAGATGTTGTCCTGATTGTAGGCGGGCCCAAAGCGGTCACAGGGTCCGCTGTCATCGTCGCTGCTCTGCATGTCCAACCTGACGCTGAACGTCTCACCGGCCGTGATGATGACCTGCCGTTCATAAGTCTGGTATCCGGCGGCGCGGACCGTCAGGCGATGGACCCCGGGGGTCAGATCGAGCTGGGTGCCGCGCGCCGGTTGCCCCTCGACGCTGATGCGCGCACCCGGCGGGACGTTTTGCAACACCAGCCGGCCGGGCGTGCCGGGGGAGATCGGTGGAGGCGGTGCGGTGGCGGTCCCACCGCTGTCGGCCCCCCCCCCCTTGGTGGCGTCACCCGCAACCGTTGCCGAGTCGTGCGCGCGCGCGGTCGTATCGCGCGCGGCCGTCGAGTCGCTGCCGCCTCCGCCGGGGGTCTTGGCGAAGATCAGCCCCTTCTTGTACGCGTAGAATCCGCCGCCGCCGAATACCGTTCCCACGATGAGCAGCCACAACAGCAGTCCGGAGACGACCGAGTGGCGTTCGGGCGCGGCGCCGGGAGGGCGCCCTCCGGTCGCGCGGGGTAGCGGCGTGGTCGGCGCCGAGGGCAGCCGGGCGCTGGACAGCGACGGCATCGCCATCGTGGCGTCGGTCGTGAACGACACCGAGCGGCCGCTCTCGAGCACGCTGACCACCTCATCCGCGTTCTGGAAGCGCTGCGCCGGCGTCTTGGCCATCATCTTCTTGACGACCTCGAAGAGCTGGCGTTTTTCGGGATTCTCGAGCGGCGGGGTGGGGATCTCCTCCATGATGTGCTTGTAGCCGATGGAGAACGAATCCTCGCCGTCGTACGGCACGCTGCCGGTCAGGCATTGGTACGCCACCACGCCGAGCGAGTAGATGTCGCTGCGGCCGTCGAGCGGCTGCGCCTTGGCCTGCTCTGGGCTCATGTAATGCGGCGTGCCGATCGACATCCCCGTCCCGGTCAGCTTGCCGCCGGACGCCGCCTTGGCGATGCCGAAGTCGGTGACCACCGCGTGGCCGTGCTCGTCGAACATGATGTTGTCGGGCTTGATGTCGCGGTGGACGATCTCCTTCTTATGCGCGTACGCCAGCGCCCGGGCCACGTCGGCGAGAATTTTCCTGATCTCGGCGGGCGGCAGGCTGCCGCGCGCCGCCAGGATGTTGGAGAGCGGCTTGCCCCGCAGAAATTTCATGACGAAGTAGATCACGCGCCCCGATTTACCGACGCGGTAAATCGGAATGATGTTCGGGTGCTCGAGCCTGGCGGACGTACGGGCTTCGCGCTGGAAGCGCTCTACGAATTCCTTGTCGAAGGCGAGCGAGAACGGCAGGACTTTGATGGCGACTTCACGGTCGAGCTGCTTTTCCTTCGCCTTGAAGACGATGGCCATGCCGCCGCGGCCGAGCTCGTCGACGATCTCATACTCTTCGTCGAGCTCCTTGCGCACCATTTCGATTTCCGTGATTTCCTGCGCCTCACTGAGCGCGCCGACGGGCGTCGTCGCGGTCAGGTCGAGGCCGCAGGAGTCGCAGAACTTCGCGGTGTCCTTATTCTGGGTGCCGCAGCGAGAGCAGTACATCCCGTCTCCGAGGGAGCCGGGCCTAACTTAGGGTTTGCGCGGATGCCGTGCAACAGACTCGCGCTCCACGACTTGGAATCGTTGGGCGCGGGTCACACGGACACCGCTGGCAGGATCGGAAATCACGACCGTGAGCCGATAGGTTCCTTTCGACACGTCGCGCAATTCGATGCCACGCTGCACGCGCGTCACCGGTCCGCTCGCCGGCGCGTCGAACTCGAGCAGCACAGGTGAGCGCCCGCCGCCGAACAGCCGGCCGATCGCGCCGAACAGCGAGCGGCCGCCCTCGCGCTCCAGGCGCACGACCGTGTGATAGGGCGCGCCGCTCGCGAGCCCGTACACCTCGTAATACAAGTTCACCCCGCTGCCGCTCGGAAATCGCTGCAGCGGATTGAGGCGCACGGTATCGCCGGCGGGCGAGAACCAAACCAGCCCCGACCCTTCGCGGCCCACGACGACGTCGCTGACTGCGAAGCGCTGCGGGTCGAGCCGTTCGACGTGCAACGGATGGGCGACCAGATCACCCGCGCGGCCATCGACACTCTTGACCAGCAAGCGATAGAAGTACTCGCCGGCCGGAACCGGGACCGAGAGACGCCCGGTCAGATACGCGGGGCTGCGCAGCGTCTGGTGCGCCGCGAACACGCGTACCGTGTCGACGCTGGCGACGACCTGATCCGCGGAATCCGACACCAGCACGCGGAACTGCAGCGGGTACTGGACCCCCCCCGCCCCCCCGTTCCCCCCAATCCCGCCGTCGGCCGGCTGTGGGTCGAGGCGTTCACCCGGGATCGCGAAGACCAGATGAAGGCGCTGGCCGCCGCTGTCGCCGACGACGAACTCGCTCGCCACGACGTCGAGCCGCTCATCAAAGCGTTGCGTGTAGCTGTCGCTGGTCGTCCCGAGCCGGATGTTGCGATGCCCCTGCTGGCGATCCCGGGACAGCTCGGTACCCGGCGACCGCAGGCTTTGCGCGACCCGGGAATAGAGCGGGCCAAATTGATCGCGCGTCTGGTACAGCGCCGCGATCTCCTGATCCGTAACCGACGTGGCACGCACCGCGCGCCGGAAGCCGAGTACGTCCGCCAGACTCTCGACGAGCTTGAAGTCCTGCACATCGTCGCGCGCCGCGAAATGGAAGATCAAATCGCCGTCATCACCGCCACGGCGATACAGCCAGCTTTCGTTGGGCGCACAGCCCTCGCCGTTCGGGTCAACCGGGGCCTGGCACTGGAACCGCGCGCGCTTGTCCGGCTCGCCGTGGCGCAGGTAGATCACGCCGCGGTCGTCGAACTCGGCCTGCGTGGTGCGGTACACTTCGGTGATGTCGTAATGGCGATGGCGGCTGACGAGACGGAAGTTGTGGCGGGCATACAACCAGCGGCGATAATGCTCCGCCAGCCGCTCGCCCACGTCACGGGCTGCGACGACGTCGCGCCGCGTCCAGAACTGTTCCAGCCAGCGCTGGCGCGCTTCCGGATCCCGCAGGCCGTCGAACGCCGCCAGCTCCGCGGAGTCGGCAATCCACGAGAGATCGAGCCGGTACATCGTGAGCGCCTGCGCCGACGTGGCGGCATGCGCGCCGGCGAAGTAGGCCGCCCATCCCTGCGCCGGCCGCCTCGCGTGGTACATCGTGCGCGCCAGCTCGAGCAATCCGACACCGGAGTCACCACCCACGGAGAGGTACGCGCCGAAGGCCACCAGCGCGGAGTCGGCCTCACCCGCTTCGCGCTCGACCCGTCCGCGCACGAGCTGGACCTCCGCGTTGCGGCCGGCGGGCCCGGCCGCCGCGAGACGCACGGCAGCCAGCGCGACTTCGAGACGCGGGCGAATGCGCTGCGTGAGCGCGGTGTTGGCGAGGTCGACGACCGCCGAGGCGAACGCGGGATCGGCCTCCGCGGCGCGCGCAAATGCCTTCGCCGCCTTGGAGAGATAGTCCTTGCCGAGCATCTGCCGGATATTCTCGAGCGCGATCGAGCTGTGCTCGCCGATCGCCAGCTCCGCCAGCCCCAGCCCGTACCAGGGATACGGCCAGTCGGGACGCAGCTCGGCGGCCCACTCGAATTCGCCGGCCGCGTCGTCGTAGTGCGATTTGATTTTGGTGACTTCGCCCATCCGGTAACCGATGAAGCCGAGACGCAGATGCAGGAGGGGATCGTCGCGCCGCTCTTTGGCGATCTGGATCGTCGCCGCTTCGAGCCCATGCAGTGCCGTGCTGTCCGCGACGAGCCCCAGGGAATCGCGCAGCGACTCGAGGGTTGCACGGTCGGCGGGAGATTGCGCCAACGCGGCCAGGAGCAGGAGCACAGCCATGCCTCATCATTATACCTGAGGCCATCCCGGAGGCCGCTAGAGGGAGTTTCCGAGCTACGTCAGAAGTCGGCGCCGAAGGCGGCGTATACGCGTGCGTGACCCGTGGCGGGCTGCGCGACGCCCAGGCGCAAGCGCAGCAGCAGATCGTAGCTCACCGTCATGTCGCCGATCAGCTCCGCCCCCGCCGACCGCAGGCGATGTAGTCGCGGGGCCCCGGTATCCCATGCATCGCCGATGTCGCCGAAGACCGCGACAGCGAACTTATCGACGCCGAACGGTAGATGCCCGATCGACCGGCCGACAAGCGCGAGCGGTACGCGGTATTCCGCCGTCAATGTCGCCGCGCGGCGTCCAGACAGAGTGCCCGCCGGATAGCCGCGCACCGGGAAGGTGCGGAATATCCCGACCGATTGCCCGAACGCCAGCGGCACAACGCCCGATGACACTCCGCCCACGGAAAACCGATCGATGATCGGACCCTGGAGCGATCCGGCAGCTGCGCGAACCGCGAGTACCGGATACGCGAAGCCGACGCGCGGCCCCAGGCGCAGGTACGCCTCGCCGCGCCCAACCTTCTCGTCGAGCCAGCGGCCGGTGCGCTGCTCTTTTTCGTAGCGGTAGAGGAAACTCGCCAGCGCTCCGTCCTGCAACGACACCGCGAGCGGCGCGTACACCACGGACCCAAACGCGAGCCTGGCAGATCCGCCGAGACGATCGCGTTTGTCGCAGCCGGTGCAGACGTCGGAGAGGATCGTATCGGGGATCGAGACGAAGCGCCTTCCTTCATATTCGCCGGCCACGCGCAGCGAGACGAACCTGCGCCAGCGGTGCGCGAGGAGCGTGGCGCCGATCGACGCCTCGCGGTCTTCGGCAGACACCTTGTGACCCGTCCCGTCGATGCCTACGAACCACCAGTCGTTCGAGGCGTAGAAATCGAGCGTGGGATTGCCGAAGGCATCACTAATAAGGAAGAGCGAGCCCTGCGCGCGCAGCGGTGAGCCGGACATCAGAGCCGTGGCGTAATACGAATAGCGACCCACGGCGTCGGTCCCTGCGGTTGCGAGGCCATAGAAGCGCCCCGCCAGGCCCGCATTGGTGCCGGTTGGAATCCAGAAATGCGGCCGCAGCGAGCCCCAAGAGGAGTACCCCGTTTCCCGGAGCAAAACGGGAGGCGCCGAGTCGAACGTCGCGGCGGAGAGCTCCGGAGCCGGTCGCGGTGCGATCGGCCGCGGCTCCACCACGCGCAGCTCCCACCCATCGTCACCGAGCGTCGCAAATACGATGCGGCCGTCGGACAGCGCCGCGGGCGCGCGCGCGCCGCGCGGCTCGTCGGTGACCTGCGTGATGCCGCCTTCGGTCCACAGATGGATCTGCGGAAAGCCGGCCGCGTCAGTGACGAACAGGATGCCCTGTTCGGACCACGTCGGATCGGCGATCGCGCTGCCATCGGATGCCTCAGCGAGCACGGTGACCGCGGTGGGAGCTGGAGCGAGCCACCGCACCAACGCCCAGCGGCCGTTCTGATGACGGGTGGCGGCCACCCAACGCCCGTCTGGTGACGGCACCGCCGGCCCCCAGGTCGCCGACGAATCGATGCGCTGTGTGCGCGGCAGCCTGAGGACACTGCTCCCTTTCCCCAGCTCCAGCGCCGACACGATTCCGCCGCCGGCACGCGGCTCGCTGAGCCGCGCATTCGTCGTCAGCCGCTGCCACCCGCCGCCGGGGAACCAGCGCCACAGATCGCTCCGCACCGTCCAGCGACCCGTGTAATCGAGCTGGGCGATGATCAACGTGTCGCCCATCCAGTCGAAGCTCACCTGCCCCGTGGTGCGATGTGAGCGCAGCACGGCGAATGTCTTCGCGTCTACGACGCGCAAGCGCTGCGCGCCGCGGCCGTCGTTGTAGATGTAGGCCAGTTTGCGGCCGTCGGGTGAGACGCGCGCCCGCGGCTCGCTGCGCAAGCGACCGGCGATCAGCCGGCTGCTGGTCGCGGGCCCGGCCCTGCCGGCCGTCGCGACGGCTCGACTCCACTGCTCAGTGAGCGCATCCGGCACACCGACGTGGCGCAGCGGGCGGCCCACACGGAATGGAATGAGCTGTCCGGCGGTCGCCTCCGTGAAGCGCGGCGGCACGGAGTCGCCGGAGGGGACGGTCTGCGACAGGTATTCCCAGAACCGGCTGCCGTAGGCGTACGGCGCCAGGCCATCGGGCCAGCGCGTGAAATAGAGCGCATCCCATGGCGATCGCGCGTGCCCTGCCGCGGCATCAGCGGCGACGGCCTGGCGATGGTAACTCCCCGCAGCTCGGCCACCCGCGGTGAAGCGGGATTCGTAGTATGTCGCGAGCCCTTCGATCACCCAGCTCGGTTGATACTGGTTGGGAAACAGCGCGGGCACGCGCCCGAACACCGTCTGCAACGTCTTCCAGATACCACGCGAGCGAGCGAGATGAAAGACGTGGGTGAGCTCGTGCACGATCACGAGCCGTTCCCAGCTGTCGAAGGTCTGCAACGCGGGCTCGCTGACCGGCGGGACCAGCAGAATGGTGAAGCGATTGGAAGGATAGGTCGTTGTAAATCCGTTGGGTGTGTCGAAGTCGTCGGACAGCGTGACGTCGATGATGCCGCGCGGCCGATGCAGCTCGGTCGAGAGCAGTGCGTAGGCCCGCTCCGCTTCTCGCGCAGCGACCACCGCGCTCACCCGATATGCCGGGCGAAAATGGATGCGAAAATGTTGGGTGTGGAGGGTGCGCCAACTGCCTGAGGGATCGACCTGGGCGGCGGCCGGTCGTGCGAGCGCGAGGAGGAGAACGACGCACGACGTACGACGCACGATCATTTCGCCATCTCTCGCAAGAACTCCTCAATCCCCCGCACGACTCCGCGCGCGTAGCGCAGCCGGCCCTCGGGACTCGCCAGCATCGCCTCCTGCTCAGGAATCATCATGAACAGGCCTTCGGTCAGCGCGGACGGCATCCAGGGGTCGCGCACCAGGGCGTAGTCGCCCCGCCCCATCCCCAGGTCGCGCACGCCCAGCTCGGCAACGAGGGCGCGGTCGAGCGCGCGCGCCAACGCCGCACTGCGCGGATGGAAGTAGTAGACGCTGGTGCCGTTGTTGACGAAAGGATTCACGCCGTCGGGAAGCGCGTTGGCGTGAATCGAAACCAAAACGTCCGCATCGTGCGCTTCGGCGAAGTGGGTGCGCGGGAACAGCTCGATCGGCGTTGAATCGGTGCGCGTCAGCAGCACCGTCGCGCCGGCGCGCTCGAGCAGCGTCTGCGCTTGCAGTGCGACCGCGAGGGTGGCGACCGGCTCCCACAGCCCCGACGGCCCCTTGGCACCGAGTGGCGGATGCCCGGGATCGAGCACGATCGTCCGACCCGCGAGGGGCCGGCGCGGATCGATGACCGGTGGGCGGCGGATCTCGAGCAGCAGATCGCGCCCGCTCCAGCGCGTGCGATATCCCCACACCGGCCCCGCCAGCGACAGCGTCAGCGTCACTTCGTCGGCGGTCGGCTGCGCGTAGCTCATGCGTGTCACGTACGGATCGGTGCCGCCGTGCTGCATCCAGTTCACGTCGGAGGCAACGCCGTAGAGCCGCAGCGTCAGGCTGCGATCGTCTTCTTCCACCTGGAAGGGGACGTGCGCGGGAAGCGGCACGCGCAGCAACAACGATGTCGTACCGGCAGTCAGCCGGACCGAGCCGATGATCCCGCCGGGAGGTGGCGTTCCGGGCGGCAGCGGCACGACGTCGGCCGTGTTGACCCACGCGACGGCGCCGCGCGACAGTTGCAGCCGTGTCTGGCCGTTCCAGCGCGCCGACGCCACCGCCGTCGTCCCCAATGGGAAGAACCAGTTGTACGTCCCATACGGGACCGCCCTCCCGACCGTGAGGCTATCGCTCGTCCCCGTGTGCGCGGTGTCGTCGTTCAGCACGACCACGGCGGGATGGGCACGATCGAGCGTATCGACTACGAGAGGCCAGACGGCGCGCGCGGTATCGGCGCCGACGATCGCCTCGAGGATGGCATCGCACAGCGGCCGCGCCGGCAACCACGCGATGTAGCGATCGGGGGCGGGAGGGAGGCGGTAGGAGGCGGTATCAGTTGCGAAAGCCCGCACGCCCCAGGCCGGTTCTTCCGGCAGCGTGTCCGGCACGAACCAGACCTGCGCGTCACTCCCCTCCATGCGCAGCCGCACGCGAGCACCGGGCGTCGCGCGCACCGAGAGGCGGATCCCCTCACCCGTCGGAACGTCGATGCTGTCGGTGGGCGTGAAGCTCGTCGTGTCGATCCACGCTACGGCTCCCGCCGGCGGCTGAAAGCGTTGCGCGATCCGCGCGACGAACGTCGTCTCGCGCTGCTCGACGCCGGCACCGGCACGGGCCACGATATGGAACGAGACGATGGAGTCATCAGGCAGAGGCGCCCAGGCGAGCCAGCTTCCGTTCGCGAGCACTCGAACCGGGATACCATTGACGGAAAGCGCGATGTCACCGCGGCCACCGCCGACGCTCCCGAACAAGAAGGAGGAGTCGTGCGCCTGGATCGGCTCCGCGGTGTCAGGATAGACGACGGTGATGTGCAGCGACTCGTGAACGGGAAGAGGGGACGCGGGACGGGGGACGGGAGAACCGCAGCCCACCGCCGCGACGAAAAACGCGGCCCACACGAGTCGCATGTGGCGCAAGCTAGCGCGGAGCAATAGATTGGGCCACCTTACTTTATGGCTCAGAGCGCCTGCCAATACTGCGGTCGCCAGAATGAGACGACCGCACAATTCTGCTCCGATTGCGGCAAGCCCTTGACCAAAGCGGCGGCCGCGCGGGCCGCCGTCGCCGCCGGAGGCGGCGGTGGAGGGGGGGGGAGCATCGTCTCCCGAACCAGCGGGCCGCCCTCGCCCGGTGCCGCGCCGGTGGACGCGTCCTGTCCCCTGTGCGGATCTGTGGTGATCTCCCATGGTGGAGGTGGAGGTCCCGACCGGCGATTCAATCCTGATAGACGCTCCGATCACTCCCTCATGCTGCTTCTGGTTTCCGAGATGGCCACCGAACTGGCGCGCTTCGAGCGCAAGCACGTGGCGACCACGATCGGCAGGACCGAGGGAGATATCCGCTTCCCCGAAGACCAATTCCTGTCCCCGCTGCACGCCAAGCTGTCGTGGGAAGAAGGCCGGCTCGAGGTACGCGACCTCGGCAGCCGCAACGGCACGTGGGTTTTTCTCGAGGCGCCGTATCGGCTGATGGAGGGCGACGTCATCCTCATCGGCTCGCAAGTGCTGCGCTTCCGGCGGCTCGGCTATCCCGGCCCGCACACCGCCGACGCCGATGCGACGAAGCGCATGGGGAGCATGGTGCCCAGCGCCGACATCGCGAGCCTGACGCAGCTGCGCAGCGACGGCAGCTCGCGCGACGTGATCCAGCTCTCACCGGGCCGCGACGTGCACATCGGCCGCGAGCGCGGCGACTGGATCTTCCCCTACGATCCGTCGATGAGCGCGCAGCACGCGACCGTGCGCTCGGAGGACGCCGATTTCGTGCTCGTGGACGACCACAGCCGCAACGGCGTCGCCGTCGCGGCGCGCGGCGCCATGTCGCTGCAACACGGCTCGCGCATCATGGTGGGCGACAAGCTGCTGCGCGTGGAACTGCCCGGAGCGGGGGGGGCGGCCGAGTCGGGAGGGCCGGCAGGGATATGAAGATCTGTCCCGTCTGCTCGACCGAGTACGCCGACGACGTGAAGTTCTGCCCCAACGACGGGCAGACGCTGCGGTCGGCCGCGAAGGCGACCGACCTCGTCGGTCAGGTCGTCGCGGATCGCTATCACGTCGTGAAGAAGCTCGGTGAAGGCGGGATGGGCCAGGTCTACCTCGCCGAGCACGTGAAGATGGGGCGGCGCAGCGCCATCAAGGTGATGAATCCGTCGATGGTGCACGACCCCGATGCCGTCGCGCGCTTCAACCGCGAGGCGTCGAACGCCAGCCGCATCACCCACCCCAACGTCTGCGCGATTTACGATTTCGGCGAGACCCCCGACGGGCTCATCTATCTGGCGATGGAGTTCATCGAGGGCGAGCCGCTGACGGACCTGCTCGAGCGCGAAGGCGCGCTGCCGGTCGGACGCGCGACCGGCATCTTCCTCCAGACCGCGGAGGCGCTGCAGGCGGCGCACGACCTGGGCATCGTCCACCGCGATTTGAAGCCGGACAACATCATGTTGAGCAGGCGCAAAGGTGGCGGCGACACCGTGAAGGTCGTGGACTTCGGCATCGCCAAGGCCGTCGGCGGCGACGAGGCGGGCCAGAAGGTCACGAAGACGGGCCTGGTCGTAGGGACGCCCGAGTTCATGAGCCCGGAGCAGCTGTCCGGCGATACGCTCGACGGCCGCAGCGATCTCTACTCGCTCGCGCTGGTGTTCTACCGGATGCTCTCCGGCAAGCTGCCGTTCGAAGCGACGACCGTGCAGGAGACGATGATCAAGCGGCTGACCGACGAGCCCACGAAGCTCGCCGATGCTCGCCCCGATCTCTCGTTCCCCGCGGGGCTGCAGCCGGTGCTCGACACGGCGCTGGCGCGCACGCCGATGGAGCGCTACCAGACCGTCGCGAAGTTCGCGGCGGACATCGCCGCGGTCACCGGGCGGCCCGTCACCAGCGCCGTGCCGCAAACCGACGCGAGAACCCAGATTCTCGATCCGACCGCCGGAGGAGCCACACAGCGGATTTCGGCGAAGCGCCCGCCTCCCACCGCCCCGTCGCCCGTGGCGACGAAAAAGCGGCCGCTCGTCCCCGCCGCGATCGGCCTCGTCGTGCTTCTCGCGGCGGGCGGCGCGTGGGTCGCATTGAGCGGTGGGAAAAAGGCCAACGGAGGTCTGCCGGATACGAGCGCCGTGGCACACGACACAGCGGCGAACAACAGCACTCGGCAAACTGGAATCCTTCCGCCACCGGGGAGGAATCCCACGAGCAGGGTTCTGGCCAACCGCGATGCCGGCTCCAAACCTCGATTCAACCTCGCGGGCGCCGCGAATGCGCTGAACGAGCTGCTGGACTCGATCGATTCGTATCCAACGACAATGGTGAGAGATTCCGCGCGCGGTCTGTACGACGCTGCGGGCATCGCGGCAACCGACAAGGCGTTCGCCGCCTTCGTGATCGGCAACACGTACTTCAAGGCCGGGGACCGGCCGCAAGGGTGCAGTTGGGTGCAGCGCGCGTCGACTCTCAACCCTGCCAGTTCAGCGTATTCACGCTTCGTCCAAGAACAGTGTCGCTAGCCATGTTCGGACGTTCCGCCAAGCCTATCCGCGTTGAGGTCTTCGGGAAGACCGATCTGGGTCGCACGCGCGACCACAACGAGGATCGCTTTCTCGTCGCCGATCTCACGCGTAAGGCGGCATCGTTGCAACCCGAGGTGCGCAGACACGACATCGGTCCCCGCGGCACGCTCCTGGTGGTCGCGGACGGGATGGGGGGCGCCGCGGCGGGCGAGCTGGCGAGCGAGATGGCCACCGACACGATTTACTCCCACCTCGTGAAGACGTGGAACGCCGAGGATGAGCTGACGCCGCAGCGCTTCGCCTACCGGCTCAAGGAAGCGGTCGAAGTCGCCAACGCCAGCATCCACGCGCACGCGAAGGCGCATCCTGAAGTGCGCGGCATGGGCACGACCACGACCGCCGCCGGCGTGCTCCACGATCACCTCTATCTCACCCAAGTGGGCGACAGCCGGGCGTATCTGATTCGCGGCGGCCAGGCGCATCAGATCACGAAGGATCAATCGCTGATGCAGCGGCTGGTCGAAGCGGGCGAGCTGACCGAGGAGGAAGCGGCGCAGAGCGAGCGCCGCAACATCATCCTGCAGGCGCTGGGACCCGACCCTAAGGTCAAGGTCGATCTCACGCACCAGGAAGTGCGGCGCGGCGACATCCTGGTGCTGTGTTCCGACGGGCTCTCCGGGCAGGTAAAGAAGGAAGAGATTGCTCAGGTCGTGTCCGCCGCACCCGATCTCACCACCGCCTGCGATCAGCTCATCGCGCTCGCCAACGAGCGCGGCGGACCCGACAACATCACGGTGGTCGTGGCGCGCTTCGACGGCGACGGGCTGCGGTTCTCCGGCGGCGGGCAACAGGAGGACGTGGGCCACCAGGTCTATCCGCTGATCGACACCGAGACCAGCACCGAGCCGGTGCCCGTCTACAAAGGCAGCCAGCCACCGGTGCCGAACAAGGAGAAGAAAGCGCGCAAGCAGACGAGGACATTGGTCCTCGCCGTCCTCGCCGTCGTCGCCGCCCTCGTCTGGTACCTCACCCGGAATCCGTGAAGGCCCAGTTCACGTTTCTTTCCGGCGCCCGAGCGGGTCAGGTCGAGGCCTTCCGCAAGGGCTACATCGGCCTGGGCCGTCATCCGTTGTCCGACGTGCGCTTTGACGCCGAGCGCGATCTGGACGTGTCGTCCCGGCACGCGGCGATCGTGCGCAAGACCGACGGCTTCGTGCTTCAGGACCTGGGCAGCCGCAACGGCACGTTCGTCAACGGTAAACAGATCAACGGCGACACCGCGCTTAAGGACGGCGACGTCATCGGCTTCGGCGCCAACGGGCCGGCGCTCGAGTTTCACGTCATCGAGGCGGAGACCGAGTCGCCCTCGATGGCTGCGGCTGAAGGGCTTGCGGACCGCATGTCGTCGCCGCGTGAAGTCGTCCGGGCCACACCGCTGTCTGCCCCGAAACTCGCGCCGTTGCGCCAAAGCACCGGCGTTCGCATCGCGGCCGAAGTCGCGCGCCAGACGGCGCAGCTGCGTCGCACGACGAAAGTCCTGATCCTGCTGTTGCTCGTCGTCGGCACCGGGTTCACGTGGATGCAGCTCGACGGGCGCCGTCGCGCCAACGAGCTGAAGACGCTGCAGGCCCGCGCCGACAGCCTGATGATCGAATCGCGCGACCTGACGACGCGATTTCGCACCGAGCTGCAAGGCGTGCGCGACGCGCTGAAGGCATCGCAAGACGAGACCGCCCACCTGCGGCGCGAGCTGGCCGCCTCCGGCGGCGACGCATCGTCGATGGCACGGTTGCGCACCGAGCTGGACGCCGCCGAGCGGCGGCAGCGCGCGCTCGCCGGCGCGGTGGGGGGCGTCGATTACCGCGCGATCTCCCATCAGAACCAGGACGCCGTCGCAATCGTCCTGGTCGAGTACCGCGACGGCGACCGGTTCAGCGGCACCGCCTTCGCGGTCGATTCGAACGGCACGATGGTCACCAACAAGCACATCCTCATCGGCGAGGATGGGACCAAGACACCACGGCGCCTCGGCGTCATCTTCTCCGGCAGCACGCAGTTCTGGCGCGCCGAGATGATCGGCGTGTCGCCGGAGGTGGACATCGGCGTGTTTCGCGTGTCGATCAAGGGCGGGACGCCGCGCGTGCACGGACTGGCCCGCAGCCGCGAGGGGATCGAGCGCGGCGATCCGGTGGCGATTCTCGGCTACCCGCTCGGCTTCGACCTCCCGATGGAGAATCGCGGCGGCGATCCCATCGCCGAGCCGACGCTGACGGTGGGAACGGTCAGCAAGGCGCTGACCGCGGTGGTGCAGGTGGACGCGTACGGCGCGCCCGGGTCGTCGGGGAGTCCCGTGTTTGATCGCAATGGAAACGTGATTGCCGTGTTATATGGCGGCGAGCGGGAATCGAACGGCAAGATTATTTTCGCCGTACCCGCGTACATCGCCGCGGACTACTTACGGAGCCTCAACCTGCTGCGCTGAAGCTTCTGATGCCCGGGTGCTCGTGTCTGAGTAGTGAATTATGACGTCTTGGGCGCTGTCCCTTGCGCACCGCGCAATAGTGTGAATCGTCCTGAGGAAGGTATGCGCCACACTGCTCGAGCCGTTGCGTTTGCATTCATAGCCCTGGTTATGGCGTGCAGCGATCCAGGCTCTCCGCCGCCCCCGCCTCCACCGCCCGTCAGGCCGATGATTACCGCGGGAGGCCAGCACAGCTGCGCACTGCAGAGCACCGGCACCGCATCGTGTTGGGGAAGCAATTTTTCGGGTGAGCTCGGCAACGGTAGCAACATGAGTAGTGAGCACCCGGTCTCGGTCGCCGGCGGCATCAAGCTTACCGCGCTTGCGGCGGGCGGAGCGTTCACCTGCGGATTGGACAGTGCCGGTCAGGGTTACTGTTGGGGCAACAACACCAGCGGTGAGCTGGGTAATGGTACGACCTCGAACGCAACGGTGCCGACACCGATCCCTGGCCCGCTCCGGTTCGCCAGCATCGCCGGTGGGTTGACCCAGGCGTGCGCGCTGACTTCAACCGGTACGGGGTATTGCTGGGGATCGAATAGTTCCGGTCAACTTGCGACCGGCGACACGGCACGCCGACTGACTCCCACGCTGGTGTCCGGCGGACTGCAGTTCAGCACCATCGCTCCCGGCGCGGATCACAGTTGCGGCGTCACCACGTCGGGTACGGCGTACTGCTGGGGGAACAACTGGAGCGGCCAGCTCGGGAGCGGCGGGTCTCCGACGATGAGCGCAGCTCCCGTTCTCGTGTCCGGAGGCTACACCTTTACGGCGATCGCCGTCGGCGAGCAACACTCCTGCGCCGTCGCGACATCCGGTACGATGTACTGCTGGGGCTCCAACACACAAGCCGAATCAGGGCACCCCAACACGACAGCGAACTATACGAGCCCGACCGCTGTGCTTGGCAACGTCCTGTTCAGCGACGTTGTCGCCGCCGGGACGCACACGTGTGGCGTCACATCCACCGGGTCCGCCTACTGCTGGGGGCGTGACGTGGATGGTGAAGTCGGTAATGGTAACGCCTCGCAGCTGGGGCCGAGCGCAGTCAGCGGCGGGTTGACGTTCAAGTCCATTGGCGCCGGTAACACTCATACGTGCGCGCTGACGACGGCAAATGTGGCTTACTGTTGGGGCAGCAACGCCTATGGACAGCTCGGTCGTCCGCTCGAACGCGGACTGACCCCGATACTCGTGAACGGGTTGACCGATATTACCGATCTCCGTGTCGGATCAATGAGCCGGCACAGTTGTGTGCTAACCAGCACCGGCAAGGCGCTGTGTTGGGGCGACAACACCTACGGAGAGCTCGGCACCGCATCAACGCTTATGCGATCCGTTCCCGAATCCGTGTCAGGCAATAGGACATTCAGTCAGGTTTCGGTCGGCTCCCTGCACACGTGCGCCATCGAAACGGGTGGTGCCCGCGACTGCTGGGGGAACAACTCCTGGTGGCAATACGGGAACGGAAGCAACGCGTCGGATTCCGCTCCGGTACCCGTAGCCGATGCACAGACCTTCAGCTCCGTTGCCCCCGGCCTCTTCGACAGCTGCGGCCTTACCAGCGCCGGGGCAGCCTATTGCTGGGGAACAAATATGGACGGCGAAGTCGGCGATAGCTCCACGACATTCCGCCCGACGCCGGTCGCCGTTGCGGGCGGATTGACGTTCACGAATCTTGGTGCTGGCGGCATCTACACCTGCGGGCTCACCACCGCGGGCAAAGCGTACTGCTGGGGTGAGAATAACGTCGGACAATTGGGGGATAGCACGCAGGTCAACAAGCTCGTTCCGACGGCGGTCGCCGGCGGGCTGACGTTCGCCGCGGTTGCTGCGGGCAGTTCTCACACCTGCGGACTCGCTCCGTCCGGTGCGGCCTATTGCTGGGGCGGAAACTTCTTCGGAGAGCTCGGCGATGGATCGACGGTCAATCGCTCCGCCCCGGTGCCCGTCGCGGGTGGACACACCTTCAGCACGATCTCCGTGGGCGCGAGTCACACCTGCGCACTCATGACCACAGGCGCAGCGTACTGTTGGGGTCTCGGGGACACAGGCCAGCTCGGTACCGGCACCACCGATACCAGCAAAGTGCCGGTAGCTGTTTCTGGAGGCGTGACTTTCACGACGATTCAATCGGGTAGCACGCATACATGCGGACGCACGAGCGCAGGAACGGTCTATTGTTGGGGTGATGACTACTCCGGCCAATTGGGTCGCGGGCGCTTGGGGTTCTCGACCGTGCCAGTCGCCGTCGTGCCGTAACCTCGCCGATACGGTAACGAATACGCGACATACGTGTCGCTCGACTTCGATCCCAATTTACCGCCGCCCGCCGCCACCACGACATACTGCTTCCCATCCACCGCATACGTGCTCGGCGTCGCATAACCCGGTGCGGGCAGCGTCGTCTCCCACAGTAGCCTACCAGTGCGTTTGTCGAACGCGCGGAACTTCGCGTCCTGCGTCGCCGCGATGAAGACCAAGCCGCCCCGCGTGACGATCGGCCCGCCGTACTGCTCGCCGCCGAGCGGAATCCGCCAGCGATATTCGCCGCTGTTGAGATCGATGGCGCTCAACGTGCCCCACGGCGGCTTGATCGCGGGGTCGCCGTTCGAATCTCTCCAGCGCTCGTAACCCACGAACTCGTAAGGCGAGCGCGCGCTCTCGTCCGCGTGCCAGCTGAGGCCCGTGGCTGCGTATCCCAGGTATTCGATCAGCGCGCGCTTCTCGGCCTCGGGCAAGCCCGCGAACGACGGCATGAACCCGCGGCCACGCTCGATCACGCCCTGCACTTGCTCGGCCGACATGCGCGCCTTCACGCCCAGGAGCGACGGCGCGCGCTCCTGGCCGCGCCGATCCGCTCCATGGCAGCCGGCACAGACAGCGCTGTACACGCCGTGCCCGGCGCGGGGTGCAGCCGTTGCGGCGGGAAGCGTCGCCGACTCGCGCATCGCGGCGATCCACGGCACGTCGCTCGCGTTGACGTACAGCACCGCCGTCTCCGGATCGACCGCCGCCCCGCCCCACTCGCCGCCGCCGTCGAAGCCGGGAAGCACGATGCTCCCTTCCCGGCTCGGTGGCGTAAAGAGCCCGTCGTGTCGCAACGCACGAAACCGCCTCACATCGGTGACAGCGGACTCGAGCATGGTCTGTCGCGCGAAGGGCGCCGGTTTCACCGGGAACGGCTGCGTCGCCCACGCCTGCTCGCCGTGCAGATCCGACGCGGGGACGGCGCGCTCTTCAATGGGAAAGAGTGGCTGCCCCGTTTGCCGATCGAACAGGAACACGAACCCGCTCTTCGTGATTTGCGCGACTGCGTCGATGCGCGAGGGATGGCGTGTCAACGTGACCAGATTGGGTGCGGCGGGGAGATCGCGGTCCCACAAATCGTGATGCACGGTCTGGAAATGCCACAGCCGCTTCCCCGTGCGGGCATCGAGAGCGACGAGCGAATTCGCGAAGAGGTTGGCGCCGAGCCGCGCGCCGCCGTAGAAGTCGGGCGTCGCCGATCCGGTGGGGATGTAGACAATGCCGCGCCGCAGGTCGAGGGACATGCCGGCCCACGAGTTGGCGCCGCCTGCCGTCTGCCACGCGGCGGCGGGCCAGGTCTCGTAGCCGAATTCTCCGGGGTGCGGGATCGTATGAAATGTCCAGCGAATCGCTCCGCTGCGCACGTCGTAGGCGCGCACGTCCCCCGGCGCCGAGCCTTCGTCTTCGCCGACGCGGGTGCCCTGAATGAGAAGATCGCGGTAGATGACGCCAGGAGACGTCGCGACGAGGTAGGCATCGCCGATGTCGCGGGACAGGCCGGCGCCGAGGTCTATGGATCCGGAGTCACCAAACGTGGGCATGGGGTGACCGGTGCGTGCGTCGAGCGCGTACAGCCGGCGTCCCGCCGTAAAGAAGACTCGTCGATCGTCGCCGCTTGCCCAATAGACGACGCCGCGATTGACATGGGTGACAAACGTGCGTGGTGCGGGGTGCGTGGTGCGTGGGTCGAATCGCCAGATGAGCGTGCCGCGATCGGCATGCAGCGCAACCACCGCAAGGGCGGGCGTCGTGGTGTACAGGACACCCGACACGACGATCGGCGTCGCCTGGATTTCTCCATGACCATCGGGGGGCAGGTCGCCGGTGTGGTAGGTCCAGGCGACGCGCAGCCGCGCGACATTACTCGTGTCGATCTGGGCGAGCGCGGAGTAGCGGGAGTTCCCCGGTTCGCCGCCCGTGACCAGCCAGTCGTCAGATGATGTTTGGCTCGCTGAGCATCCTGCCAGGAATGCGAGAAGAGCGACGAGTCTCAATCGGCTCAGCGCTCGGCACGATACTTCACATAGACGGTGCGGTTAGGCCGCTGCTGGCCGAGCTCCGTCATGCCGAGCTTCCCGGCGATCGCGCGCGCCGGCTCGTTGCCGTCGTCGATGCTGGCGATGACACGCTCGAGCTTGGCCGTGTTGAACGCCCAGTCGAGGACCAGCTGGCAGGCTTGCTTGGCCATCCCGCGGGTCTGCACTTCCGATCGCATCGCGCACACCAGCTCGAAATCATCGGCGTTGGCGGCCCGCGACCTGAGCAATCCCGCGAATCCGAGACCGACCGGGCCTTGCACGATGGCGAACAGGTGGTGCGTGCCGGCTTCCGCCGGATCGGGAAGCGTGCCGACATGCTCCCACACGTCATCCTGCCGTTGCAGGGAGATCAGCAGCTCGTGATCAGACTCGTTCAGCGGTCGAAGCTCCATGTCCTTAGTATACGCCTCTCGACTAGCCTTGCTTGCGAAGAAACACATGAGTCGCGCGTTCGCCCGGCACATGCTTCACCGCTTCGTACCCAAGCGCGGGCAGATCGATGCCGGCGAAGAGTGCTTCTCCCTTTCCGAGCAAGACCGGTCTGAGCGCGAGATGCAGCTCGTCGATGAGGCCGGCGCGCAGATATTGCCGAATCGTCGCTACGCCGCCGCCGAGCCGGATGTCCTTATTGCCCGCCGCATCTCGCGCCTGTTTCAGCGCTGACGGGATGCCGTCGGTCACGAAGCGAAACTCGGTGCCGCCTGCCATCCTGAGCGGCGGCCGCGCATGATGGGTGAGTACGAACACAGGTGTGTGATACGGCGGCTCGTCTCCCCACCAACCCTTCCAGCGGTCGTCGGGCCAGGGGCCGCGAATGGGGCCGAACATGTTACGGCCGAGGATCCAGGCGCCGATGCCGGCCAGACCGTCGGCGGCGATTTTGTCGTCGACACCCGTTTCGCCGCCGTCCTGGCGGTGCATGTGCCGCCAGGTGCGCGTGTTGAAAAACCACTCCATCAGCGCGACGCCGCCCTGGCCGATCGGATTCTCGAGATCCTGGTCCGGCCCGGCGCCGAAGCCATCGATGGAGACAGCGAAGCTGCTGACCCGGAGTTTCGCCATTTGCGTGGCCACTCAGAAACTGGCGCGTCCCGCGGTGACGACACGCAGCACCGACTCCTGACCAAAGCGCCGCTTGTACTCGGCGATGATCGCGACGATTGCGGAATCAGTCCCCGCCGATCGCGGAGGATGCGGGCACCGCGAAGTCACTTTGATCGTGTGCACCATGGGTCGTGTTATCCCGTCCTCGCTGTCGCGTGGACGCGGCGCCGCACGGCTTCGATGTCGCGCACCGGACGAACCTCGACGCAGCCGGTGCAGGCCCAGGGGAACTCCGCGGCGATCCGGATCGCCTCATCCATGTCCCTGGCTTCGATCAGATTGAAGCCGCCGAGGACTTCCTTGGCTTCACTGAACGGGCCGTCGGTGACCTTGGTCTTGCCGTTGCGGATGCGCACCGATTTCGCCGTTTCGACACTCTCGAGCATCTGCGACTCCGTGAGATGTCCGTCCCGGCGCAGCTCGTCGGCGTGCGCGAGGCAGTCGCGCATCATTCCATCGGTCTGCGCCCGGGGCAGCGCGTCGTAGAGTGCCGGGTCGTTGTAGATCACGAGCATGAATTTCATGCGAGTAGTATCCCCTCCGCAGCATATGCCGCGAGTACGTCCCGACTAAAGCACGCAAAGATCACATCGCTCAGCGAGCTCGGTATGACAAGCTCGCTGCGGACCGTGGTGACGGCAACGTGCGTGGCCTCTCGCAGCGGATATCCGTAAATGCCCGTGCTGATAGCAGGGAAAGCAACGCTGCGAAGCCCTTCGGCGCGAGCCAGCTCCAACGTGCGCCGGTAGGCCGACGCGAGGAGTTCGGGCTCGCGAGCCGAACCGCCGCTCCACATGGGCCCGACCGCATGGATGACGAACCGCGCCGGCAGGTTGAACCCGGGAGTCAGGCGAGCGTCTCCGGTGGGGCACGGTGCGACGCGTGCGCTCGCACGCGCGAGCTCGGGGCCGGCGGCGGCGTGAATGGCGCCGCACACGCCGCCGCCGGGCGCCAGCTCGGAATTGGCGGCGTTCACGATGGCGTCGACGTTGAGGGTCGTGATATCGACGAGCTTCGCGGTGAGACTCAGGAGCGCGTTAGACTGGCGCCTTGGGAGCAATAGCTTCCTTCGGCCGCTGCGGAGGCCCAAGCTCGCTCGGGGTGAACCGATATGGGATGCGGGTCCTGGTAAACGTCACCCCGACGCCTTTCACCGAGGCGAACCCCACGTCAATGCTCCGCAGTTGGTCGTATCGCGTGTAGTGATCGCGCACATATTCAGCAACGCGACGAGCGAAGGCCGACTGCTCGGCGTCCGACTGATCGGCGACCGGAGAATTGGTGAAGACGATGGTGAGGTATGCAGAGTTATTGATGTTGACACTGATCGCTGACGTTTGGAACTCATGCGACAGGCCCCGTTGCAACGAAAAGATATCCTTCAGATCGGCACACCCGAGCGCACCCGCCAACGCTACAAGACTGAGTAAACCGCGAGACGAGAGCATCTGTAAATCTAACCCCCGTTCGCCGCTACCCACCGCGCCGCCGCCCGCTGCATCAACGCCTGCCCATGCCACGCACACAACACCGGCACATCCCCCGGTAGCTCTGCTGCCAGCCGGGGATGCGCGAACAGAATGACGAGCGACGCCTCGGGCACGAGCCGCTCGAGCTGCGCGAGCGACCGCGGCCCGAGATCGCCGCGGCCCTTCCACGAGCGTGGCTCGGCATAGACGAGGACGACGTGGCGCGCGCCGGGCTCCGGGAATCGAGGAACCCCGACGGCACTTGCGATCAACGTCTTTGCGAAAACATCTCGAGGCGGAATGGAATACGGCCCGCCCACATCATCATCGACGATCGTCACGCTCAGCGCCTTCCCGAGCTGCGGCCGGTCACCGCGCACGAGATGCGCCGCCCGATCGGCGAGACGGTCGGCGAACTGCTGATGCTCGGCGAGCGTCGCGTCGTCGAGTACGGCCCCGGGGCTCGCCACCCACGCCGCCACCGCCTTCTCGTACCGCTGAATCGCCTGCTCCGCTCGCTCAGGCTCCACCCGTTCGAGCGCGCGCGCCACGCCGGCCCAGTCCGTCGGATACAGCAGCATGTCGCACCCGGCATTCACCGCGGCGACAGCCGCCAGACCCTCCGGCGCCGCAGCGGTTGCACCACCCATGATGAACGCATCGGTAACGACAAGACCATTGAAGCCGAGGCTCGCGCGCAAGTAGTCCAGGATCGGTCGCGAAAACGTGGCCGCCGATCCGCTCGGGTCCCATTTCGGATAAGCAACAAATGCAGGCATCACACTCCCGACACCAACCTTCACGGCCTCCACAAACGGATTCACATCGGCCTGCTGCAGCTCGGCAGCGGCCGCTTCGACAACGGGGAGCCCTTCGTGCGAATCGGTTGTGGTGCGGCCATGCCCCGGATAGTGCTTGGCGCACGCCATGACGCCGTGCTCCTGACAGCCCTTGATCCACGCCGCCGCGTGCAGTCCCACACCCGCCGGATCCGCACCAAAGGACCGCGTCTGCACGATGGGATTGCGTGGCTCGATGTCGAGGTCGCACACCGGCGCAAACACCCACGTCAGGCCGACGGCTCGCGCTTCGGTCGCGGTGATCGATCCACAGGCGTACGTCGCGTCGAGGTCATTGAGATAGCCGAGGGCGGCTGGCGGCGGCAGCTCGGTCAGGCCGCGCACCTGCTGCCCCGGGCCGCGCTCGAAGTCGGAGCCAAGCAGAAGCGGCCGGCCGGCCTTTCCGCGTAGCGTGCTGGTGAGTGTCGTGACCGCAGCGCGAGTGCCGCCAAACAGAATGAACCCGCCGACGCCCATGGCGAGCGCGTCGCGAATCTTGGAACGGTCTGAATTGAAAGATCCGCGCCGCCACCGAATCGCCGGACAGACGAGGCGCGCTACGGAAGTCATGCGGGCGTGATGTGCCCCAGGATGCGCGGGCCGCGCGCCCCTGTCGCCGCTGGGAGATTACCCGCTTTCCCCGACACCGTCTGCATGCCGAGAAACGCGAACGCGACGGCTTCTTTCGCTTCGCCGTTGAAGAAGAGTTGATCGAACAAGACCACGGGACGCGGCTGGACCTTTGCGGCCAAACGCTCGACGAGCGCCGGGTTCTTCGCGCCGCCGCCCGAGATGACGATCTCCGCGGCATCGTCTTTCCCCCAGCGCGCCACCGCCCGCCCGATCGACTCGGCGGTGAGCGCCGTGGCGGTCGCCACCGCGTCGTTGTCCGAGCCGCCCATTTTCTTCACGCGTGCCAGCAGCTTGTCCGCATATTCTATCCCAAACCGCTCGCGGCCCGTGCTCTTGGGAGGCGGCTGGTCGAAGTACGCATCGGCCAGCAGCTCGTCAAGCAACTTCGCGACGGGCCGGCCGCGGCGCGCGCGCTCGCCGCCGACGTCATACGTCGCCTCCGGATCGATGCGCCGGGTGACCGAGTCGATCACTCCCACGCCAGGCCCCGTGTCGAACGCGAACGCCCCGTCGGGCACGCCGCGGCGCGGCACCCAGGTGACGTTGGCGATCCCGCCGATGTTGAGCAGCCAGCGGCCGCGCTGCTCGTGGCCGAACAGCATCACGTCGGCGAGCGGCACGAGCGGCGCGCCCTGCCCTCCCGCCGCGACGTCGCGGGCGCGAAAGTCGCTCACCACCCGCACGCCGAGCCGCTCGGCGAGCACCGCCGCATCCCCGAGCTGCAGCGTCGCCCGGCCCGGCTCGTGCCAGATGGTCTGTCCGTGTGAGGCGACGAACGAAAGGTCTTTGGGCGACACACGCGCCTGCGCCAGCAGCGCGAGCACGGCGCCGGCAAATCGCTCACCCAGGGCGACGTGGAGAAATGCGAGATCCTTCGGCGTGCCGCGCGCCATGGCGTCGATGATCGCCCCGCGCTCGGCGCTGCTGTAGGGCTCCTGGCGAAACGCCACCAGCTCGACTGCGCCGTCCCGCCATCGCACCAGCGCCGTCGAAATGCCGTCGAGCGACGTCCCCGACATGACACCGACAGCGAGTGCGTCGGTCATCGTCTCACGGACGGCGGATCACCAACCACGGGGCGCACAAAGCCGGCAGCGGCGTCCAGCAACTTGCGAGCTTCCGTGGCGCTCACGCCGCGCCGCACCATCACGATGGCGAGCTTGACACTGCCTTCCGCCTTGTCGATTGCGGCGCGCGCCTCGTCCCGGCTCACACCGCAACACTCCATCACGATCCGCTCGCCGCGATCGTGCAGCTTCACGCTCCAATCCATCAGATCCACCATCAGATTGCCGTACGCCTTGCCGAGCCGGATCATGGCGCCGGTGCTGAGCGTGTTCAACACGAGCTTGGTCGCGGTGCCGGCTTTGAGGCGCGTCGAGCCGGTGAGCGCTTCAGGCCCCGTGACGGGATTGATGATGACGTCGCACGTTTCCGTCAGCACTTTGGGCGGCGATCCGCACGTCACGAGCACCGTGCGCGCGCCGAGGGTCTGCGCGCGCGCGAGCGCGACGCGCACGTAGGGCGTCGTGCCGCTCGCGGCGATGCCGACGACGACGTCGCGCTTGGTCACCGCCGCGTTATCCATCGCGGTCGCGCCGGCATTGGCGTCGTCCTCGGCGCCTTCGGCGCTTTTCACCAGCGCCGTGTAGCCCCCGGCGATCACACCGGTCACCATCGCCTGCGGGACGCCGAACGTCGGCGGGCATTCGGCGGCGTCGAGCACGCCGAGGCGGCCCGATGTCCCCGCACCCACGTAGATCAGGCGGCCGCCGTTTCGAATCGCATCAACCAGGAGATCGATCGCGCGCGCGATTCGCTCGCGCTCGCCGCGCACCAGCCCCGCGACCTCTGCATCTTCGGCATTCATGAGATCCACGATTTCGAGACTCGACGCCACGTCGATCCGCTCGGTACGCGGATTGCGCTGCTCCGTGGGCCTCGGGTCGGTAAAATCGCGGTTTGTCATGGGAGGGAAATAGACGCAAGATTACCAAATGCGAAAGCTCTCCGCGCTCTGCCTGGTGACGGCGCTGGGCTGTGTTCATCACCCCGCGACTCCTGCACCCGTCGTTCGGGGCGCTCCTGCCCCGGTTATCCCCGCCACGTGGACGTTGCGATCGCAGCCGGTGACGGCCCCGCACGCGATGGTCGTGACGGCGCATCCCCTCGCGACGCAGGCGGGCGTCGATATCCTGAAGCAGGGCGGCAACGCCATCGATGCGGTGGTCGCGGTGGCCTTCGCGCTCGAGGTCGTGCTCCCCGAAGCCGGCAACATCGGCGGCGGCGGCTTCATCGTACACCGCACGGCCACCGGCGAAGTCTCAGCACTCGACTATCGGGAAGCGGCCCCCTCCGGCGCGTCGCACGACATGTATCTCGACTCCGCCGGCAACTTGACGGACAAGAGCCTGGTGGGACACCTCGCCTCGGGCGTGCCCGGCAGCGTCGCGGGGCTGCACGAGGCGTGGACGCGCTACGGCTCGCTGCCGTGGGCCACGCTGCTGGCTCCCGCGATTCGCCTGGCGCAGGGCCACGTGCTCGACAGCGCGCGCAGCCGCGACATCGGCTATGAGGCGGACATGCTGGTGAAGTTCCCCGCCAGCCGGGCGCAGTTCCTGGTGCATGACAGTGCGCCGCCGCCGGGGACGATGTTCCTGCAACCCGATCTCGCCCGGACGCTGCAGCTCATCAGCGATTCCGGACCTGACGTCTTCTACCGCGGGCAGATCGCCGACTTGATCGTGGCCGAAATGCAGCGTGGCGGGGGGTTGATCACCAAGGACGACCTGCGACGCTATCGGGCCAAGTGGCGCACGCCGGTGCAGCTGAGCTATCGGGGCTACCACATCTACTCGATGCCGCCGCCCAGCTCGGGCGGCGTGACGATGGGCGAAATCCTGAACATTCTCGAAGGCTACGACACGCTCCCCGCCTTCGGGACGCCGGCGTACGTGCATCTGCTGACCGAGGCGATGCGCCGGGCGTTCATCGACCGTAACCGTTGGCTGGGGGACCCTGATTTCGTCGAAATGCCGCTCGACCGTTTGCTCTCAAAATCATACGCCGCTACGCTGCGGTCACAGATCGATCCACAGCACGCGACCCCGACGCCGCCGCAGGCCACGAGCGGCAGCGAGGGAATGAACACGACGCATTACTCGGTGGTCGATGCCCAGGGCAATGCGGCCGCGGTCACGACGACGTTGAACGGCGGCTTCGGCAGCGGCGTCACGGTGACGGGGGCCGGTTTTCTCTTGAACAACGAGATGGACGACTTCACGTCGGCACCGGGCAAGGCGAACATGTACGGGCTCGTGCAGGGCGAGGCCAACGCCATCGCGCCCAACAAGCGGATGCTCTCTGCCATGACGCCGTCGATTGTGACCGACAGCAGCGGCCAGGTCCAGCTGGTGCTGGGAACGCCCGGCGGGCCGACGATCATCACGACCGTGACGGAGGTCATCCTCAACGTGCTGGACCACGGAATGAGTCTGGGCGCCGCGGTGGCGGCGCCGCGGATGCACCACCAGGCGCTTCCCGACGTCACCCGCTACGAGCGCGGAGGGCTGAGCGACGAGACCGCGGCGGCGCTGCGCGCGATGGGGCACGCGATCGAGCTGCGCGGCCGACAGGGGACGGTGGCCGCCATACAAAGAACCGCCGAGGGGTGGGTCGGTGTCGCTGACCCACGCTACGCCGGCGGTGCACTGGGCTACTGAGAGGTCTCTGAAAATGCGCCCAACCCAGCAGTCCTCACCCGCGGACGTCGTCGTCGTGGGCTCGGGAGCCGGCGGTGGCATGGCCGCCTACGTCCTGACGAAGGCCGGCCTCAACGTCACCGTGCTCGAAGCCGGCGGCCCGTGGGACAACACGACCGACTCGGCGATGTTCACGTGGCCCTACGATTCGCCGCGCCGCGGCGCGTCCACCAAGGAGCGGCCCTTTGGCGAGTTCGACGGCTGCATCGGCGGCTGGGAGATCCCCGGGGAGCCCTACACCGTCGCCAGAGGGGACAGGTTCCGCTGGTGGCGGGCGCGGATGGTCGGCGGCAGGACGAACCACTGGGGTCGCATCTCGCTCCGCTTCGGCCCGCGCGACTTCAAGGCGAAGACGTTCGACGGCTTGGGCGATGACTGGCCGATCGGCTACGACGACGTCAGGCCCTATTACGACAAGTTGGAGCAGCTGGTGGGCGTGTTCGGGAGCAAAGCGAACATCCCCAACGCCCCCGACAGCATCTTCTTGCCGCCCCCCAAGCCGCGCTGCTACGAGTTGCTCGTGCAGCAGGCGGCTCGCCGGCTCAATGTCACCTGTGTCCCGTCGCGGCTCTCGATCCTCACCAGACCGCTGCCCGGGCGCGCGGCGTGCCACTACTGCGGCCAGTGCAATCGCGGCTGCAAGACGAACTCCAACTTCTCCTCGACGAATGTCCTGATCGCCCCGGCCCTCAGGACGGGTAAGCTCACGCTCGTGACGAACGCGATGGCGCGCGAGGTGACGATGGGCCGAGATGGTCGCGCCAGCGGCATCACGTACATCGACACCAAGGACGGGAGCGAGCATCACATCGACGCCCGCGTGGTCGTGGTGGCCGCCAGCGCATGCGAAACGTCGCGTCTGCTGCTCAACTCCAAGTCGCCATCATTTCCCAACGGGCTCGCGAACGGCAGCGGGACGGTGGGCAAGTATCTCACGGACACGACCGGCACCGACGTCTCGGGCTTCATCCCGAAGATGATGGATCACGTCCCTCATAATCACGACGGTGTGGGAGGAATGCACGTCTACATGCCGTGGTGGCTGGACAACAAGAAGCTCGACTTCCCGCGCGGCTATCACATCGAGGTGTGGGGCGGCGCCGACATGCCGGACTACGGCTTCATGGGCGGAATTCACCGCTACCCACCGGGCGGCGGCTACGGGAAACAGCTCAAGCAGGACTATCGCCGCTATTACGGCGCCTACGTGGGCTTCTCCGGCCGCGGCGAGATGATTCCCAACGACGGCAGCTACTGCGAGATCGATCCCAACGTCGTGGACAAATGGGGAATCCCCGTGCTCCGCTTCCACTGGCAGTTTACCGACCACGAATACCTGCAGGTGAAACACATGCAGGAGACCTTCCGGGCACTGATCGCGGAGATGGGTGGTGAGGTCTATTCGCCGATGCCGACGCGCGAGGACGGCTACGGCATCGCGGCGGGTGGCGTGATCATCCACGAGCTGGGTGGCGCGCGCATGGGCGCCGACCCCAAGACCTCGGTCGTGAACAGCAACTGCCAGACGCACGAGGTCAAGAATCTTTTCGTTGCCGATGGTGCTCCGTTCACGTCGCAGGCCGACAAGAATCCCACCTGGACGATCATGGCGCTGTCGTGGCGCACGTCGGAGTACATCGCGACACAGCTGAAAGCGAGGAGCTTGTGAAACGGCGCGAAGCGGTAGGCGCGATGGCCATGGCCGCGGTGACGGCGGCGTTTAAGTGGACGCCCGCAGAGGCGGCACGGGCGGCAGGGTTGGCGCGCACTGCGCTGCAAGCCCCCCCCTCCTCCCCGTACGCGCCGACGTTTTTCACACCCCACGAATGGGAGACGGTACGGATGCTGGTCGACCTCGTGATCCCGCGCGACGAGCGCTCGGGTAGCGCGACCGACGCCGGCGTCCCGGAGTTCATGGACTTCATGCTCAGCGACCGGCCGGACGGCCAGGTCCCGATGCGGGGCGGGCTCGCGTGGCTGGACAACGAGTGTTCCGAGCGCTCGGGAAAGACCTTCCTGCAGTGTTCGGAAAGTGAACGCTCCGCCGTTCTGGACGACATTGCCTGGCCCAAAAAAGCAAAACCGGAGCACAGTCAAGGCGTTGCCTTCTTCAACATGTTCCGCGACCTGACCGCGTCGGGGTTTTTCACCAGCAAGATCGGATTCGCCGATCTCGACTACCAGGGCAACACGTTCGTGAGCGAGTGGAAGGGCTGCCCGGACGCAGCGCTGCGCAAACTGGGCGTCACCTACGAGGGGACGGAATGAGCAAGCGGCTCGGCATTGGGATCGTGGGGAGCGGTTTCAACGCGAAGTTTCACATGCTCGGGTTCGTGGGCGTCCGCGACGCCGACATCCTGGGTGTGTGGAGCCCCAATCAACAGAACGCCGCCGCGACCGCCGGCTATGCGAAAAAGCTCGGCGTCGGCGACGCCAAGCCGTACCCCTCCATTGCCGCGATGGTCGAAGATCCCTCGATCGGCGCGATCTGGCTCTGCGGTCCCAACCAGGCACGCATCGACAACGTCGAGGAGATGGTCAGCGCCATCGACCGTGGCAAAGGCTCGCTGCTCGGCGTCGCCTGCGAGAAACCGCTCGCCCGGAACGTAAGTGAAGCAAAACGGGTGCTGGACTTGGTCAATAGAGTTGGGCTGCCTCACGGTTACCTCGAGAACCAGGTCTTTGCGCCGCAGGTCGACGTCGGACGCACACTGCTGTGGGCGCGCGGCGCCAAGCTCACCGGCCGTCCCTACCTCGCGCGCGCCGCGGAAGAGCACAGTGGCCCCCACGCGCCGTGGTTCTGGCAGGGGAAGCTGCAGGGCGGCGGCGTGCTCAATGACATGATGTGTCACTCGTCGCTGCTGGTGCAGCACCTGCTCACCGATCCGACGAAGCCGCGTTCCCTCAAACCAAAGCGCGTCACCGGTCACATCGCGAGTCTGAAATGGAGCCGGCCGGCATACGTGAAGAAGCTGTCGAGGATGATGGGCAGCGAGGTGAATTACGACAAGACGCCGTCGGAAGACTTCGCGAGCGTGCTGATCGAATTCGAGTCCGAAGACGGCCACAAGGTCCTCGGCGAAGCGACCACGTCGTGGAGCTTCATCGGCGCGGGACTGCGGTTGTCGGCCGAGCTGCTCGGGCCCGAGTATTCGTTGCAGTGGAACTCGCTCGACTCAGGGCTGAAGCTGTTCTTCAGCCGCGAGGTTCAGGGCAAGGCGGGCGAAGATCTCGTTGAAAAACAGAACGCCGAAGTGGGGCTCATGCCGGTCGTCGCGAACGAGGCGGTAGCGTACGGGTATGAGGCCGAGGATCGCCATTTCGTGCAGTGCTTCCTGAACAAAGAGAAGCCGTCGCTCACGTTCGACGATGGCTTCCAGGTCGTCAAAGTCCTGATGACCGCGTACATGAGCGCCGAGCAGGGCAAGACGCTCGAGTTTCCGCCGGCTGGGATCGATTCGTTCCTGCCGGCTGTCGCCCAGGGGACGTGGAAGCCATGATCGACGTGCTAGCTTTGCTGCTGATGGCACAAGCCCAGCAGTGGCCGCAACACTCGATGGATCGTCCGCGGCCCCCGGTCGTGGACCCGGGGGGGGGGCCGGGGGGGCCGGGGGGGCCGGAGCGCCCGCCGGTCCCCGCGCCGAAGGACGCGATCGTCTTGTTCGACGGCTCCGACCTCGCGCAGTGGCGCGCGCAGGACAGCAGCGCCGCGAAATGGATCGTGAAAGACGGCTACGTCGAAGTGAAGCCGGGCACCGGCATGCTGGTTTCGGCGCGCGGGTTCGGCGACGTGCAGCTCCACATCGAATGGCGGACGCCGACGCCGCCCCAGGGTGAAGGCCAGGAGCGCGGTAACAGCGGCATCTTTCTGATGGGGATCTACGAGCTGCAGGTGCTGGATTCCTACCAGAATGACACCTATCCCGACGGCCAGGCGGGGGCGATCTACGGCGAGAACCCGCCGCTCGTCAACGCCACGCGGCCACCCGGCGCGTGGCAGGCGTACGACATCGTGTTTCGCCGGCCCCACTTCAAGGCCGACGGCTCGCTCGAGCGCCCGGCACGCATGACCGTGTTTTTGAACGGCGTACTGATTCAGGATAACTTCGAGCTGGTGGGGCCCACCGCGAACCAGGCTCGACCGCCATATCGCGCGCACCCGGACAAGTTGCCACTGAAGTTACAGGATCACGGCAATCCGGTGCGCTACAGAGACATCTGGATTAGGGAGCTGGAGTAGCTCGCTCGGCTTTAAAGAACAACGCGAAGAAGACCAACACGGCTGCCGCAAACCCCGCCGGCAACCACCAAAAGTGCGCCCACTGATCGAGCGTTAGCGCCGTGGCCTCCGGACCGCTCAGGAAACGGTTGTAGACCCGGCCAGCGATCTGTGCGCCGATCAGCATGCCCACGCCGTAGGTGACGAGCACGAGGAAGCCCTGCGCCTGGCCGCGGACCGCGGGCGTCGACTTCTTGTCGACGTAGATCTGACCCGTGACGAAGAAAAAGTCGTAGCAGGGACCGTGCAGCAGAATGCCCAATGCGATGAGCCAGAAGATCGCGCCCGGTGCGGCGAGCGCGAACAGCCCGTAGCGCAACACCCAGGCGGCCATCCCCAGCATCAGCATTTTCTTCACACCGAGTCGCAGGAACATCAGCGGCATCAGCAGCATGAAGATGGTCTCGGACATCTGCCCGAGCGTCTGGGTGGCGGCGATCTTCGTCACGCCGGCGGCGCCGAGGAAGAGCTGGGTGAAGTTGTAGTAGACGGCGAGCGGGATGCACAACAGCAATGAGGCGGTGATGAAGACGTAGAACGGCCGGTCGCCGATCTGCGCGAACGCGTCGAGGCCGGCAATGCTGCGCAGCGAGACCCGCTGCCCTTTCCCCGGAGGCGGCGTGTGCGGGAGCGTGAAGGCGAACACCCCCAGCAAGACGCTCGCGATACCCGAGGTGTACAGCGGCCAAGCCGTTTTTTCCGCGACGGATCCGATGAGCGGCCCGAGCACGAGGCTGATGAACAATCCGGCCACGATCCAGCCGATCGTCCCGAACACGCGGATGAGCGGGAATTGCTGCTCTTGCGACTGGATGTGATGGAACGCCAGACTGTTCGCGAGGCCAAGCGTCGGCATGTAACACAGGTTGTAGGCGAGGAGGAGCAGGATGAAGGTCGTCGGCGATGCGGTGAAGCGCGGGACGGCACAGAGGATAAAGCCGCCCAGCACATGCAGGAGGCCGAGCACTTTCTCGGTGGCAAAGTAGCGGTCGGCAACGAGCCCCAAGAAAAATGGAGCGACGATGGCCGCTATCGGGTTCACCGTGTAGGGCCAGTAGGTCAGTCGCTCCATCCCGTGATTCGTCATGTACACGGCAATCGTCGTGTACCATGCCCCCCAGATGAAAAACTGGAGGAACATCATCACGGACAGCTTGGTGCGGATCACCGCGTCAAGATGCCGCTACCGCGAGTTCCTTCGTCAGTCGGATAATGATGTGCGCCCCCGCCGGCAGAATGATGTCCGAGTCCTTCGTCGCGTTCGCGGCGGCGGCGCCCGCGGCACCGCCCACGATGCCGCCGATGATCGTGCCCTTGCGGTTACCGCCGAGCACCCGGCCCAGCACCGCGCCCGCGACTGCGCCCGCTCCCACCTTGGCCGCGTCACCGGAGGTCACGCCGCGGCCCTTGTGCACCGTCTCGAGCGAGTCCACCGTAGCATCGATCGGGTATGTGTTGCCCCCTACGGTGACGCTCGCAACGCTCAACGTCAAGGTCCCGGGAGTGCGCGGATTCGGCGCCGGTTTTACGTCGGTAATCTTCCCGTTGACTACCGCGCCGGCGGGGACGACCACCTGGCCGGCCGCGTTCTTCACGTCTTCGACGACGCGGGCCGTGAACGCCTCACCGGGCTTGGCGGTACGCGACGAAATCGTATCGGTCGCCGCAATGTCGAACGTGGCGCCGGCGCTGAGCCTCCGTAGTGCCGGAGCGACCGGCGGCGCCGGCGTCGTGCGGTGCGTCGGCGTGCGCGTGGCCGGCGGCGCGGCCGGCGGGTTGGTCTGATGCTCGGGCATGTCGCGCAGCGTCGCCGTGGAGTCGGCGGGCGCCAGGGTCAGATTGCGGGCGGTCGAGTCGCTGGCCTGGGCCTGGTCCTGTCCTTTTTGGCAGGCGCCCAAGCCGAACACAGCGATGCTCGCCAGAATGGCAAACCTGGTCATAAAGTCCTCTCAGTTACGACGGTAGTACGTCACTATTTCAAGAATTCTTGAAATAACCGCGGCCGGGGGCCACGCCAAAAGCGTACCCGGGCTGCAACTTCCGGTTTCTACAGCCGTTCCCGCAAGAACGCCGGCGTCAAACCCCGCAGATAGCCCGCTAGTAGCGTAAAACTATCTGTGACAAGGAGAAGGCCCAACAGGACCAGGAGCGCGCCGGCGACGCGATCGACCCAGACAATGTAAGGCCGAAAACGCTGGAACCACACTAAAAACCTGTCCAACGCGAGCGCGGTCACAAGGAACGGGATAGCCAGTCCCAATGCGTAGACGGCAAGCAGCAAAACGCCGCGTCCCAGGCCGGCCTGCGTGGCGGCGAGCGTGAGAATGCCGCCGAGGATCGGCCCGATGCAGGGCGTCCACGCCGCGCCGAACGTGAACCCGACCACCCCCGAGCCGAAATAGCCGATCGGTTTGCGCGCCAGCTGGATGCGCCATTCGCGCATCAGGAACGCCGGCCGCAGGATGCCGAGCAAATACAGGCCGAACAGGATCAGCAACACGCCGCCGATCCGCCCCAGCCACACCTGATAGTCGCGCAGCAGGTTGCCCACCGCAGACGCGGCCGCGCCGAGCAAGATGAAGACGAGTGAGAACCCCGCGACGAACCAGACGCCGTGCAGCAACGCCGTCCAGCGCCGCCGCTCTACTTCCTCCACTGTCATGCCGGTGAGGAATCCGACGTAGCTCGGAATCAGCGGCAGCACGCACGGGGACAGGAAACTCAGCAGTCCGGCCGCGAACGCGACAGCCACGCTACCCGCAGAACGCGACCGCGGACACAACAGTGGTCCAGCGCGCGTCGGGACCGCATTCGGCGGTCGACGTCACGTTCATCGTGCGCACGATCTCGCCGGAGAGCAGCCACTGCTCGCGCCGCTCGTCCCACGCCTTCTCGGGATCGAAGGGGACCCCGAGCACCGTCCCCAACATCGAGGCGGCGAGGTCCTCGGCGTACTCCCCCGCGGTAACCTCGTTCTGGCCGTAGCTGTGGTGTTCGGAGATGTATCCGTGATGGGAGGGGTCGGCGGGGAGCGCGAGCCCGATCGACGCCGCGATGAGACGGCTCGGCTCGTTGGTGGACGACTCCGCGACGACGGTGAACAGCACCTGCCCGGGCCGCAACATGCTCAGCCCCTCTTCGCGATCGACAAGCTCGCAATGAGGGGGAAAAATTGAGCTCACCCGGACGAGGTTGAAGTTCGCAAGATGCGCATCGCGCAACGCCATCTCGAAGCTGGTGAGCTTTTCCTTGTGCCGACCGACGCCTTTGGTGAGAAAGGCCTTGGTCGGGATGAACATTCGGGCGTCAATCAACTCGGGACTACCTCCCTTCGTACCAGACCGCGGGACCCAGCTCGACCGGCAGCTCCGTATCGCCACCCCGGTCCACCGTCGCCTGCAACACCTGCGCCAGCACCTCCGCGGTGCTGAGCGCCACCTCAACGACTTCCACTTTTGCCTGCCCGCGTTCCTTACCACGCACCACGAGCATGTATTTCGCGGTGTAGACGCGCAACCGGCCATCGGCGGCGGCACTCTTGCGCGTCACCACCGCCGTCCCCCACTCGCGTCCCTGCCGTTTGATCGGCCGGAACACGTAGATCGCCTCGATCTCCGCCGGCGGCACCTGCGCCGCGACGGCCTCGGCGAGCTTGGCCCAGCCCGCGCCCTGCCCTGCAGCTAACGGTGTAAGACCGCCGGCGCCGAGGCTTGCCATCGCTCCACGTAGAACCGCAGGACGTGCATGAAATCCTGCGCATTGGTGACGACGCCGTATGCCTGATGCGTGCCGCGGTCGCGTAACTTGGTCACCACGAATTCGGTTTGATCGACGCAGATCGTGGTCAGCGGCCGAATATCTTCAGTCACGTCCGTCTCGACAAAAGCGGGAAGCATATTCCCCACGGCGATCGCATGCAGCGCCGTCGCCACGAAGATCGCGAACGTCGCGGTCGATGTATGCGCGCGCATCGCGTCCTGCGCCGCGAGCGTGTCGGGGATGACGTCGGGCAAGGGACCGTCATCGCGAATCGAGCCTGCGAGCACGTACGGAATGCGATTGGACACGAGCGTGTGCATGATGCCGCTCTTGACGATCCCCTGGGTCACGGCCTGCTCGATCGAACCCGCGCGCCGTATGGCGTTGATCGCGCGCATGTGCAGTCCGTGCCCGCCCTCCACACTTTCCCCGGAGCTGGACATTCCGAGCGTGGTGCCGAAGATCGCGGCCTCGAGATCGTGTACGGCCACGGCATTGCCACCCAGCAGCGTATGGCAGTAGCCGTTTTCGATGAACCAGATCATGTCTTCGCGCGCGCGGGCGTGGACGAGGGCGGGGCCGATGACCCAGACGATCTTGCCGCCGCGGACCTTCTCTACGCCCAGCAGCTCCGCGAGGACGCCGTAGTCCACGGGCCGCTCGCGCGACACTTCCGTCGCCATGAAGCGGAATTCGTTGGGACTGTGCGTACCGCCGAGAAAACCTTCGGCGTGGACGAAGATGCCTTCGCTGCCGTCTTCCGATGCGGCGACCGCCACCCGGTCCCCGCGGCGCACGCGTCGCGGCTCCGTGACAACGAGATCGTCGGCCGCCACCTGGACGATGACGCAGTCCATGCGCGGCAGCCGCGGCCGCCGCCACTCCCCCGGCAGCTTTACATATGTCGGGAGGTTCGTCGTCGAAAAAAAACCGTCGGGCAGAACCCCGTCGGCTGGTGCGGGCGTGAATCGCGCGTCGGGCGCGCCCGACAGCGGAGGCGCGGCAAAGTTGGGTGGTCGGTACTGAAAACGGGGGCCACTCACAGGCCGGTGAAAATACCCGAAGAGAAACGGCTTTCACAAGAGTGAAACGGGATCGCGATCGACCATCACCGCGCCGCCCCGATGCGCCTGCGCGCGCCACGCGCGCACGACGCGGCCGAGCACGCGCGGCTCCGCCGCCTTTACGAGCACGTGCCAGCGCCAGCGCCCCTTGATGCGCATCAGGGGACATGGCGCGGGGCCCAGCACCGTCAGCAGCCCTTCCAGCCGCTCGCGGGAGGCGCGTCGCAGCCACGCGGCGACCTTTTCCGCCAGCTCCGCCGTCCTAGCGTGATCGGTGGTCGCGATGACGAAGCGAACCAAGCCGGTTCGTGGAGGATAAGGAGGGTTCGGCGGTGCTCGCAGCGGCAGCTCGGCCGCCGCAAACTGCGAGACGGAGTGCGCCGCCGCCGCGCGGATCGCGTGGTGATCGGGCGAGCGCGTCTGCACGAACACGTGGCCACCGCGCGGCCCCCGTCCCGCTCGGCCGGCGACCTGGGCCACAAGCTGGAACGTGCGCTCCCCGGCGCGAAAATCGGGGAAATGCAGGCCGGTATCGGCATCCACCACGCCGACAATGGTGACGTTGGGGAAATCGAGCCCTTTGGCGATCATCTGCGTGCCGAGCAGGATGTCGACCTCGCCGCGCCCGACGCGCTCCAGGATGTGATGGTGCGCCCATTTGCTCGTGGTGGTGTCGAGATCCATGCGCGCGATGCGCGCCGCGGGATAGCGCAGACCGAGGAAGTGCTCGAGTTGCTGCGTGCCAAGCCCGCGCAGGCGCTGGGTCGGATTGCCACACACCGCGCAGATCTCGGGAATCGGCTCCTCGTGCCCGCAGTAATGGCACCGCAACGCCGGCGGCGTGTGGTGGACCGTGAGCGCGATGGCACACTGCGGGCATCCCGGCACGTTGCCGCAGCCCGGACACTGGACGAACGTGGCGAAGCCGCGCCGGTTGAGCAGCAGAATGATCTGCTCGCCACGCTCCAGCGCTCCGGCAATCGCGGTATCGAGCGCCTCACTCCAGGGGATCACACCGGCTTCCGACGGCGCGATCCGTGCGGCGCTGCGCAAGTCCACCACTTCGACGGGTGGCAGCGGCCGCGCGCCCACGCGGTCGGGCAGCTCGAACAACGCCACCCGGCCCTGATCGACCTGGTCCAGCGTCTCGAGCGACGGCGTCGCGCTGCCCAGGATCAGCCGCGCCCCCTCCAGTTGCGCGCGCATCGCCGCCGCGTCGCGCGCGTGATAGCGCGGCAGCGAGCCCTGCTTGTAACTCGGCTCGTGCTCCTCGTCCACGACGATCGCGCCGAGCCGCTGTACGGGCGCGAACACGGCGGAGCGCGGGCCGACCGCGACCAGCCGCTCGCCACGGCGCAAGGCGCGCCATGCATCGGCACGCTCGCCGTCGGACAATCCCGAGTGGAGCACGGCGACCTTGTCGCCGAAGACGCCGCGGACGCGGGCGACGGTCTGCGGAGTCAGGGCGATTTCGGGGACGAGGAGAATCGCGCCGTTGCGAGACGCTACGACGCTACGAAGTACGTCGAGATAAACGAGCGTCTTTCCCGAGCCAGTGACGCCGTGGAGTAAGACAGGTTTATCGATGGGTGTACCGGCAATCCCCTCTACGACACGGCGCTGGTCGTCTGTGAGTGTGGGGGGTGGAGGTGACAAGAGGGTCGCAAACGGATCGCGCATTTCCGGCAGCCGCTCGATGCGCGCGAGGCCCTGCCGTACCAGCCCATCGAGGGCATTCCTGGACAAACGCAGCTGACCCACCAAGTGCGACACCGGCGCACGCCCCCCCAGAGCCTCGACGGTTTCATAGACCGCCCGTCGCTTGGGCGCCCGCTTGAAACGCCGCTCCCGCTCGAGCAGGGACTCCAGTCCATTCCCAACGAGCACAAGGAGGCGTTCTGCGGCCGGTGCCGGTCCGGCGGGCCGGGCGACACTCCAGAGAGGCCCGGGGAGGATCGCGCGCAACGACAATCCGAGGGGGGCACCGTAGTAGTCGGAGATCCAGCGGCCCAAGGCGAGCAGCGCGGGTGAGAGCGCGGGCTGATCGTCGGGTGCGGCGGAAATCGGTTTGATGTTGCTGACGGCTGACGGCAGATGGCTGATGACTTCAGTCACGATTCCTACAACCCTGCGCCGCCGCAGCGGCACGACCACGCGAGCCCCCGGGACGACGCGATCCGTCAGGGTATCAAGGACTTCGTAGATGTAGGAGCGCTTGACCGGAAGGGGGAGCGCCACCGCGGCATAGCGCGGCACGCTCATTTGCGCCGGACGCCGAGCCCGGGCTCCGTGGGAAGACGGATCTGACCGTTGTCGATCGTCGCACCGGCAAATGGATCGTCCACCGTCAACGCCGCACCGTCCAGGTCGGCCGCGTCCACGAGCGGCGTGAAGTGCGCGGCGGCGGTGATGCCGAGCGACGTCTCGATCATGCAGCCGACCATGACGAGCATGCCGTGCGCGCGCGCGGTGGCGATCATGCGCAGCGCTTCGCGCAGCGAGCCGCATTTCGCGAGCTTGATATTGATCCCGTCCGCCCGTCCGACGAGGCGGGGAATGTCCGTCGCGACGAGGCAACTCTCGTCCACGACCACGGGCAGGTTGTGTTTCGCCGCCGCCCGTCGCACGTCGCTCAAACCCTCGAGGTCGTCGGGGGGGAGCGGTTGCTCGAGGAATTCGACGCCGTACTCCTTCAAGACCGGGATCATCTGCTTGGCCCGCGCAACCGACCAACCGGCGTTGGCGTCCACGCGCAGCGGCTTGCGCGTCGCCTCACGCACCGTACGGAGGATCTCCTCATCGCGGTCGGTGCCGAGCTTCACCTTCAGAATGGGATAGTCGTCGGCCTCGCGGACTTTGGCGCGCATCTTGTCCGGCGCGTCGAGCCCGATCGTGAAAGACGAGAGCGGCGCCCGCTGGGGATCGAGCCCCCACAGCCGCCACAGCGGCTGGCCCAGCTTTTTCCCGGCGAGGTCATGCAGCGCGGCGGAGAGCGCCGCGCGGGCCGCCCAGTTCTTCGGCAGCGCGTGCTCCCAGCGATCCTCCGCGGCCTCGAGGTCGAACGGATCGCGCGGCAGGTGTGACGCGAGCTTTGCGAATGCCGCGAGCACGGTGTCGAGGGTCTCGCCGTAGAACGACGAGGGATCCGCTTCCCCCCACCCCTCCAGTCCGTCGTCGTCCACCAGGCGGACCCAGGCGCGCTTGTACCCGTTCGTCGAGCCGCGGGCGATGGCAAACGGATGACGGGTGGTGATGGAGCTCTGCTCGACGACGAGCTTCAGAGCCATCGATTCTTCTTGAGCCACCACATGATGACGCCGGAGGTCACTGCCATGACGACGAGGGCGCCGTAGAAGCCGTACGGATTGTGGGTCGAGGGCATCTGGCTGAAGTTCATGCCGAAGATTCCCGCGATGACGATCAGCGGCAGCGCGATCGTGGCGACGATCGAGAGCTGCTTCATCACCGTGTTCAAGCGGTTCGAGGTCTGCGAGAGATACGTCTCGAGCACGCCCGCCAGCAGGTCGCGCACGGTGTCCATCGATTCCACGATGCGGATCGTGTGGTCGTACACGTCGCGGTAGTAGAGCTGCGTGTCGGGGCGAATGAAGCCGCACGGCCGGTTGGTCAGGATGTTGAGGACTTCGCGCAGCGGGCCGACGTGACGGCGCAAGGAAAACGCCGAGCGCTTCGCCTTGAAGATCTCGTGAATCAGGCCGGGATCGAACCGCTCGAAGAGCCGCTCTTCCAGCCCGTCCACCATGGTGTTGAGCTCTTCGACGATGGGGAAATAGGCGTCCACCGACTGGTCGATGATGTTGTGCATCGCCATCTCGACGCCGCGGGCGAGCAGGTCGGGATTGCGCTGCAGCCGGTCGCGGACGATGGCGCAGCTCTTCGAGGGCAAGGCATGCACCGTCACCAGGAAGTTCTTGCCGAGGAAGAAATACAGGTTCGACGTGGCGAGATCGTAGGGCTCCGGCGTGCCCTCGTCGAAGCGAATCACCGCCATCACGACGAAGACGTAGCGGTCGTACTCCTCGAACTTGACCCGGCTCCCCGGCGACAGCGTGTCTTCGATGGAGAGCGGGTGGAACTCGAAGACTTTCTCGAGCAGCGCATGCTGGTGCATGCTCGTGCTGTCGATGTCGACCCACAGCTCGCCCTCGCCGCTTTGGAGAATCTCGCGAATGCGTGCCGGTGAAAAATCCTGCTCAAGCGTGCCATCGGGCCGCCGGTAGATGCTCGACGGCCAGTGCTTCGAGGCCTGCGGCTGTTGTGCCGGGACGGAAGGGGCGGTCACGACCTCAAGATAGCGCGCGCACGAGAGCCACGACACCGGCGGCGAGCAGGTCGAGCCGGTAGCCGCCTTCCAGCACAGCGACGACGGGGCGCGTTCCCATCCGCTCGCGCAGCGCCTCGGTCCAGCGGGTGATGTCGTCGGGCTCGAGCGTGAACTCGCCGAGCGGGTCACCGGCGAGGGAATCGAATCCGGCGGAAATCAGCAGCATGTCGGGCTGCCAATCCTCGAGCGCGGCATCCACGCCGGCGAGGAAATCGCGCACGTAGCTCGCGCGCGGCAGCCCGCCCGGACGCGGGATGTTGAAGACGTTGCCGACGCCGCGCTCGGCGGCCGCGCCCGTGCCCGGATACCACGGATACTGATGCATCGACACAAAGCGGATGGAGGGGTCGCGCTCGACGAGCGCCTGCGTGCCGTTGCCGTGGTGCACGTCCCAATCCACGATCAGCACGCGCGCGCACCCGAGCGCCTGTGCCTGGCGGCCGGCCAGCACCACGTTATTGAGAAAGCAGAACCCCATCGCCCGGTCCGCCAGGGCGTGATGACCGGGCGGGCGGGTAATGCCGGCGGCTGTCCCCTTCCGCGTCCCCTGTTCGACCGCCGCGAGCGCGACGCCGGCGGACGCCAGGACGCTCTCCCAGCTGCGCGGGCCGAGAAACGTGTCGGCGTCGAGCGCGCCGCCACCGCGCGCGTTCATCGCCTCGAGCAAATCGATATACGGGGGAGGATGCACGCGCTCGATCGCGGGGCGCGCCGCCGGCGGGGCTTCCACCCATTCCACGTGCTGCGCCAGCTCGGGGTGTCGCAGTGCCTCGAGCACGGCCTCGAACCGTTGCGGGCGCTCCGGGTGTCCCGCGCCCGCGTAGTGGTGCCGGCAGGCCGGGTTCCAGACGACTGCGGTCGACACCTAGCTCTGGCGGTTGGTGTGCAGCAGCTCGCGAATCGATTCCACTTCGCGCTTCATCTCTTTACGGGCGGCGGCCAGGTCCGCCATGATCCGGCGGTAGCGCTGCCACCCCACGATCACGAGCACCGCCGCGACGCCGCAGACGGCGGCCCAAAGGAAGCGGCTGACGAGCGCGAACAGCACCGCGTCGAGCAGCAAAAACCCGACGGCGAGGATCGTGACGGCCCGCGTGAAGGCGGAGGTGCTCACCGCACCGGTTGCCGCCGGGCCGGCAGCACGATGAAAGGGGCGTTCGGGACGGCGCCCAGGGCCCGCAGCGTGAGCGATTCGTCGAGCACGGCGGCGCCGCGAAACTTCACGACGTACTCCTGGTCGCCGAGTGGCGCCCGCTTCAACGCGGCGCGCAAGGCTTCTCGCTTGAGCTGCGCGACCGTCGTGGTGTCATCCACCTGCACGGGCACCTGCTCCCACGCGGGCGTCACCATGACCCGCACGGCGTACCGCTCACCGACGGCCGGGCTCATGCCACCTCGAGCGGTGACGCCAGGGGCAACGTCGAGAAGAACCGGTCCAGCGCCTGATCGAAGAACAACGTCGAGGCGCGGACGCGAGTCACGCCCCGCTCTTTGTCCTCCCAGGCGCTGATCACGATTTCCTCGCCCCCTTGCCCGCGCAACGTCACGAAGCTCGGCCCCGCCTTCTCGATGAATGCCGCGGCGTGGGGCACACGCTCGGCGAAGAACTGCTGGGCGCGCGCCAGCACGTCGGCGGGCGGGAGCGAAACGGTCGTCGTGTGGGTCATGGCGTCGGGAAAGATAGCGCCTGCCGGAAGTCAGCGCGCGCCGCCGTCCCGGTCTGGAAGGG
>WNFU01001271.1_pt1 | contig 65506 bp, 70 predicted proteins | sample 5400121 | NCBI WGS metagenome assembly WNFU01 (sample SAMN13153360, study PRJNA577476) | soil metagenome | isolation source: 100 cm soil or saprolite under grassland replicate 1 | place: USA:California | collected 2016-06-15 | reverse complement strand
TCTCCAAGGCGAAGCAGGAGATCATCTCCTACCGGAAGATCATCAAGCCGCAGCGCCCTGCGCTGCGTCTGCTCGAGCGGCGGATCGAGCGCTTCCTGCCCGAGAACCTCGAGCTCTACTTCGACGACCTCGTCGACGCGTCGGAGCGCATCTGGGACCTGCTCGACAACTACAAGGAAGTAGTCGAGGCGCTCGAGGACACGAACGAGTCGCTCATCTCGCATCGCCAGAACGACGTCCTCCGGATCCTGACGGTCTTCAGCGTGATCCTGCTGCCGCTGACGCTCATCTCCGGGATCTTCGGGATGAACGTCCTCTTTCCGGGTGAGCACACCCACACGGCGTTCTGGATCATCGTCGGACTCATGGTCGCGGTGATCGTGTCGATGGTCGGGTTTTTTAAGTACAAGCGCTGGCTATAGAGGAGTCCCGTGCTCATAACCGAAGAGTGCGGGCGTACGCGATGCTCCAGGCCATTCTCCTCACCTCGTCGCTGCTGATGGTGCTGGGCATGGTCGCGTCGGTGATGTGGCTCTCAGCGTTGCGCGTCCGCCAGGCCGCCGAGGCCGCGCCGGCTCCGACGCCGGATCAGGACGCCTGAGACAGCTCAGCCGACGCGGAAGCGCCAGGGAGTGAACGTCGCGACCGCGCGCTTGTAATGCGCGGTGAGGGTCACGACGAGCCGCTTTCCTTTCGCCGAGGCCGGGATTCGCCAGGAGCAGCGCCCGGCGAGGCGCCTGCCGTTGAGCCTGGCGACGCAGGTGATCGAATCGGCCTTCACCCTCGTGCCGTCCTCGACCCGCAGCGTCGTCGCCGCGAGCCGGAACGGCCTGCCCGCCTTCGGCTTCGCCGGCGAGAAGCGCGCCGCCAGCGTCGCCAGCACCGGTTTGAGCTCGAGGTCGTAGGCCCAGGCGCTCGTGTCGGGCGCATCGTCGCGGGCGGTGCCGTCCGAAGCGAGCGTGCTCACGACGTAGAAGGTGAAGCCGATGGTGGCGCCGAGGTCACTCCTGTTGATGCGAATCGTCCTGCCTCCGTCTGCCGTGCCGAGGGTGCTCGCCGGTGCCGCAGTGAACGTGGAATCGGTGCCCTGAAAGAGCTCGGCCCCGGTCGAACGGACGCCGATTGCGTACTCGGTGCCGTTCGGCCCCGTCGAGCCGTTCTTGTCCGCATCGAGGTAGATGAAGAGCTGATCGTCCGCGTCGAGCGAGGTCCGGTTCGCGAAGGTAATCGAGAAGGTGATGTTGCCGTCGAAGTCGTTCGAGACGGCAACCTGGGTGACGTCCGCCGCCGCGCCCTTCGCGTCCCCGGAAGCATCGGTGAATGTCTGAGCCGCGTTCGCTCCCGCCGCCCCGAAGAGCAACAGCCCGAGCACGCAAGCAAACGGGATCATCCGCCTGCCCAACAGGACCCCCTTACGATGGGTTGACCCCGATAGCGCGCGGAAGGATAGCGGCGTGAAGCAGCTGTGGGCGCCTTGGCGCCTCGAGTACATCAAGTCGGCCGACGAGCAGCCCGGCTGCCTCTTCTGCGATGCCGCGGCCGGGGACGACGAAGAGCGCCTGATCGTTCGCCGAGGAACGAACGCGCTTGCGCTGCTGAACAAGTTCCCCTATGCGTCGGGGCACTTCATGGTCGCGCCCATCCGCCACGTCGGCGAGTTCGGCGACCTCGAAGCCGCCGAGGTGCTCGAGCTCCACCTGCTGGCTTCCGCGGGCATGGGCGCGCTCGCGGAGACCTACGCGCCGCAGGGCTACAACGTCGGCTGGAACCTTGGCCGCATCGCCGGCGCGGGCCTGGTCGACCACGTGCACCTGCACGTCGTCCCACGCTGGGCCGGCGACACGAACTTCATGCCCGTGCTGGCCGACGTCAAGGTGCTGCCCGAGCACCTCGAGGCGACACGCCGGCGCCTTGCGGAGGCCTGGCCGACCTAGAGGTTCTTAGTCCAGGCGTGCACGCAGGTCGTCGAAGGCGCGCTCGAGGCGGTTGAGCCGCTCTTCGATCGCGGTGAGGCGGTCCCCGCCGTCCTCAGCGGGAGTCTGCATGTCGGTCTCCTCCGGTCCGTCGCCGCCGAGCAGCTGTGCGTACCGCTCCTCTTTTTGGCCCGGACGGCGCTCGAGGCGCACGGCGAGCTCGCGCTCGATGAGGTGGTCAATCCTCTGCGCGACCTCCGGGAGTGACTCGAACCTGTGCAGCCGCTCGGAGCGCTGCTTCAGCTCGCCCAGCGTCTGCGGGCCGCGCAACATGAGAACTGCGAGCAGCGAGAGCTCCTCCTCAGAAAGCGAGAGCGCCTCGTCGAGCAGGTGCCGGTACTTGAGGGCGCGGCTGCTCGCGCCGCTTGCGAACCTCGTCCAGCCGCGGATCGACATCCGGTCGAGCGCGGCCTTGATCGTGCGCTCGTCGTACTCGACGATCGGATCGCGATTCGTGGTCTGGTTGCACGCGAGGCGGAGCGCATTCAGCGAGAGCGGGTAGGCGTCGGGCGTCGTCCGCTGCTTCTCGATCAGGCAGCCGAGGACACGGATCTCGACGGCGTCGGGGTCCATCGGCGCAAAAGACTATTTGCTACTGCTCGGAGCGCAAGTACGCGAGCACTGCGAGCACGCGCCGGTGATCGTCCGGCGCCTGCGCGAGACGAAGCTTGTTGAAGATCGAGTTCACGTGTGTCTCGACGGTCTTCGGGCTGAGGAAGAGCTTCGCGCAGATGCCCGCGTTCGAGCGTCCTTCCGCCATCAGCCCGAGCACTTCGCGTTCGCGCGGGCTGAGCTCGTCGACCGGATCGTCCTTGCGCCGTTTGCCGACGAGCTGCGACACGATCTGCGGATCCATCGCCGTGCCGCCGCGGGCGACGCGCTTCACGGCTTCGACGAAGTCGTCGATCTCCAGGACGCGGTCCTTGAGCAGGTAGCCGAACCCCTCCGGCCGCTCGCCGAAGAGGCGCAGTGCGGTGTGCGACTCGACGATCTGCGAGAGCATCAGGATGCCGACTTCCGGATGGCGCTCGCGAATCTCCTCCGCCGCGCGCGAGCCCTCGTCGGTCTGCGTGGGCGGCATCCGAACGTCGACGATCGCGACGTCGGGTTTCTCCGTCGCCACGACCCGGCGCAGGCCGGCCGCGTCCCCCACGCTCGCCACGACGTCGATGCCCGCGTCGGCGAGGACGCGCGCGACGCCTTCGCGCATGAGAACGGAGTCGTCCGCGATTACGACGCGCATGGAAGCTCTCCCACGACCCGCGTGCCGCGGCCCGGCTCACTCTCGACGCGCAACGTCCCACCGTGCGCCTCGACCCGATCGACGAGACCCCGCAGCCCGGAGCCGCCGTTTTCCTTCGCCCCCCCGACCCCGTCGTCCTCGATCTCGATCACGAGCTTGCCGTTTCGGCGCTCAGCGCTGATACGCACCGAGGTCGCCTCCGAGTGCTTGACCGCGTTCGCAACGGCCTCGCAGGCCACGAAGTATGCCGCCGCCTCGATCTCGCGCGGCAGGCGCTCGTCCGGTGCCGAGACGAGCTCGATCGGAAGCGGTGTCCGTGCCGCGAGGGACTCGAGTGCTCCTCCGAGGCCCTCCTCCGTGAGGACCGCCGGATGGAGGCCACGTGCCAGCTCGCGCAGCTCCTCCACCACGATCTGAAGCTCGCTCACGCCCGCCTCGAGTACGCCGTCGATCTCGGGATCCAGCTTCGGGCCGAGTTCGCGCTGCGCGATGCGCAGCCTCAGAGCAAGCCCGACGAGCCGCTGCTGCACTCCGTCGTGAAGATCTCGCTCGATCTTGCGGCGTTGCTCGTCGCCGGCGGTCACGATTCTGCGCCGCGACTCCTGCACCTTGGCGAGCTGCGCACGGACGTCGGCCTGGAGTCGTGCGTTGTGCAGGGCGAGGCGCGCGGCCGCGCCCGCTGCCTCGACGAGCCGCGGGTCGAGGTCGGGGTCGTGCACGAGAGCCGCGACGTCCTCCAGCCGAGTCACGCCACGCCCGTCGGCCGGCACCACCATCGGACTGCCCGCCTCGTCGACGTAGGCCTGCCGCATCGGCAGCCAGTACGCGACCTGAAGCGTCGGATCGTGGAGCGCGCGCGCAAGCGCGTCACGGACGCCGCCGGAGGGTGCCTGCCCCAGCTCGACGACAAGGTCCGCAACGGTGCCTCTGGCGAGGCGCGCGCTCAGCAGCCCGGCGAGCAACGCGATCGGCAAGGCGGCCTGGCCGGCGATCTGCCACGTGTAGACGAGCTCGGAGGTCCGCTGGGTGTGGCCGACGAACTGGAGCAGCGCCTCGAAGAGGCCACGTGTCGCCGCGAAGATCGCAGCCAGCAGCAACGGAGCAAGGAGAGCGCGGCCGCGCGGGGTCGCGCGCCACAAGCGGTGGGAGATCAGCGCGATGAAGACGACGCTGACGCCCCCGTAGATCGCGGCCTTGTAGATGGTCTGCAGGAGATCGAAGGTGTCCGAGCTCGGCGCCACGGCGATCAAGCTGCGGGGCGGAGTCCCGTGACAGCTCGTGAACGGGCACGTCGTGGAGTGGTCGAACACGAGCAGAAGGGCGGTCGGAAAGGCGACGACGGCCACGTATCCGGCCCCGATGAACCAGCGCTCGAGACGCGAGCCGAGCCGACCGCTCGGATATGCCAGAACGGTGTGCGCGTATGCGGCGATCAGCCCGACCTCGCCGAGGGCGAAGCCGGCGGTGAAGACTCCGGGATCGTGGCTGTACTGAAGCTTCCGGTAGAGCAATCCGTAGCCGACGAACACCATCAGCAAACCAACGCGGCTTTCGGGCCGCCGGCTCCAGGCGATCACTCCTGCGGCGACGAAGATCCAGGCGACGCCGATGCTCGCGAGGGCGTTCCCGACCTTCCCGTCGAGATCGTGGACGAGCAGGTGGTAGCCGTAGAGCCCGAAGGGGATCGCGCCGAGGCCCAGGGCGACCCGCAGACCCTTCATGTCCGATCTCCGAAGAGCTCTTGGAGCGTCTCCTCCGAGAGTCGATCCTTGGAGATGAAGCCGAGTGCGCCGCTCCGGGCCGCTCGGGGGCCGAGATCTCTCGGGTCCCGGCTGGAGACGAGCACGACGGCGGCCGACGCCTCCGAGAGCGCATCGGCGACGTCGAAGCCGCTCATGTCGGGCAGAGCGACGTCGAGGAGAACGAGCTCCGGCTCGAGCTCGCGGGCGAGCGCGAGCCCGGACGCGCCGTCGCCGGCCTCGCCCACGACCTCGTAGCCGCTCAGCTCGAGCAGCCGCCGCGCCGAGGCGCGAAAGGCGGCGTGATCGTCGACGACGATTGCCCGAGCAGCCATGCCCTGATGGTGACACTCGTTCCTGCCGTTGACGAGGGGGCAAGCCTCCGCCTGGGCCTCGGGGCAAGCCCTTAGAGCAAAGCTACAATCGCCCCACGCGGACGTAGCTCAGTTGGTAGAGCATCAGCTTCCCAAGCTGAGGGTCGCGGGTTCGATCCCCGTCGTCCGCTCTCCCGATCGAAGTCCGGCCCGCTTCGCGGGCCATGATGGCTTCGATCGGTTCGCGTTTCGATTCGTGCCGCAATTAGCCGACGCCGGCGGAGCCGACATCGGCGGCTCCTGGATTGTGCACCGTCTCTGGACGCTTCTCTTACAGCGGTCTGTCTCGGGCCGAGTCGTAGCGCTCGGCTGCGGTGCTCCGGTCGAGCTCGAGCCGCTTGAGGTGGAGTCTGATCGCGCTGATCTCGCGTGCCATCGCCTCGGCATCCGGCTGCTCGATGTCCTGCGGCGTCATTCCGATCAAGGCCATCTTCAGCGCCTCGAGGTCGCTCGTGATCTGCGTGAAGCTGCGGTCCCCCGGCTGCATCCCGGACCTCACTACCCGGGAGCGATGTTCTCGAACCTGGACCTACGCGTCGGTGATGACGACCGGAGTCCCGATACTGACGTGGTGGAAGAGCCACTCGGCGTCCGGAATGTGCATGCGAATGCAGCCGTGCGACGCCGAGTAGCCGATCGAAGCGTCGTCGGGAGTTCCGTGAATGCCGACACCCGGCGCGGAGAGTCCCATCCAGCGCGTGCCGAGCGGGTTGCCCGGCCCCGGCGGGATCGGCTTCAGACCCTCGGCCCACGGAGAGTCGGGTGGGCGCCACCAAGGGTTGTATTGCATATCGACCACGCTGAAGATCCCGGTCGGAGTCGGATAGACCGCCTGACCGGTCGCGACCCCGAACGCGCGCACGAGCTTTGCTCCCTGGTAGTACCGGAGCTCGTTGGCTCCGCGCCGGATGACGATCACCGGCCCGAAGTTCGCGAGGGTCCGCTCGGGCTCGACGATCTTCACGGCCGCACGAATCCGTCGCCGCGTGGGAGACTGGAGCGCACGGACGATCCGCTGCGTCGTGAGCGCGCGCAACAGCTGGATTCCGGGCTTGTCCTTCGAGAACTGAGGAACGAGACGCTTGAGTCCCGTGAGCTCCGCGTCCGTCGCAGGGAACGACACGCGCTTGTCGAGCGCGCGCACGAACCGCCGCACCTCTCGAACGTCGACCCTCGAAGCCAGCTCGACCGCCGCCCCCGTCCGCGCACGCAGCGCAGCGGCCGCACCGCGGGCGATCGCAGCCTTGGCGCCGAAGCGAGAGGGCTGCAGGCGCCACCTCCGGTCACCGTAGACGAGCCGGATCGGGCGGGCGAACGCAGGACGAAGTGCTGTCTGTGCCTGCTCCTTCGACATCCCACCCACGGGAACACCCCCGAGCGTGACCCCAGGCCCGATGAGCACCGGCGGGGCCGCATCGCCGCGGAGCGCCGGCGCGAGGGCCGCGACGACGAGAACGGAGATGCCAAGACGACGAAACACGTGGCGTGATCGTACTTACGTAAACGCCCCCCACCAAGGTTCCCGCCGGGAAAACGGAGAAACCGTGGATCAGCGGGGGAAAGGAGGGGCGAACCGCCGCAGCGTCGCCCCTCCGGATTGATGATCTTAGGGGATACTTCCCCAGGAACAAAGCGACTCGAGGAGCGAGAGATGGGTGCTCAGGACCTGCACGAAACCGCCAGCGCAATCGTCGCCGAGGGCAAGGGAATCCTCGCCGCCGACGAGAGCGACGGCACGATCAAGAAGCGGTTCGACTCCATCGGAGTCGAGTCAACCGAGGAGAGCCGGCGCGCGTATCGCGACCTCCTCTTCACCACCGAGGGCGTCGAGGAGTTCATCAGCGGCGTCATCCTCTTCGACGAGACCATCCGCCAGAGCTCGGCCGACGGGACACCGTTTCCGGAGTTGCTGGAGTCGAAAGGCGTGATCCCGGGGATCAAGGTGGACAAGGGCGCCAAGCCCCTGGCGCTCGCCGAGGGTGAGACGGTGACCGAAGGTCTCGACGGCCTACGCGGGCGGCTCGAGGAGTACCGCGAGCTCGGCGCACGCTTCACGAAGTGGCGCGCCGTCATCACGATCGGCAGTGGGATCCCGAGTGAGTACTGCATCTGGACGAATGCGCACGCGCTCGCCCGCTACGCCGCGTTCTCGCAAGAGGCCGGACTCGTTCCGATCGTCGAGCCCGAGGTGTTGATGGACGGCGACCATACGATCGAGCAGAGCTTCGAGGTCACCTCACGGACGCTGCACGCGGTCTTTACGGAGTTGCGCGATCAGCGCGTCCACCCGGAAGGGATGCTGCTGAAGCCGAACATGGTGCTCTCGGGGTACGAGTGTCCCGAGCAGGCGACGCACGAGGAGGTCGCGTCGGAGACGATCCGCTGCTTCAGACGGCACGTGCCGGCCGCCGTCCCGGGAATCGTCTTCCTTTCGGGGGGCCAGTCGGACGAGGACGCAACCGCCAACCTCAACGCCATGAACGCGCTGGGCGAGCATCCGTGGCAGCTGTCCTTCTCCTACGGACGCGCACTCCAGGCACCCGCACTGAAGGCGTGGGGCGGCAAGGAGGAAAACGTCGAGGCCGCGCAACAGGCCTACTACCATCGCGCCAAGATGAACAGCGCCGCGCGCACCGGGATGTACGCGCCGGAGATGGAACGCGAGGCCGTTACCGCGTAGAGCTTGTCGGATCGGCGCCGACTGCTCGTACTACTGCTCCTGCTTGCGGGCAGCGGCTGCGCATCGACTGCGACAAGAACCACGCCTGAGTCGGGCGGTGTGGTGCCGTGGGTGAACCGGCCGCTTCCCCTGTACGTGATCCCGGAACCGACGCCGATCCGGTACCCGACCTCCGCGCCGCCTTGCCGCGCTGCGCAGCTACGCGTCAGTCAAGGTCGAACGGGCGTGGGCCTCGGCAACCAGCTCGAGGAGCTGGTGTTCACCAATATCGGTGCGACGCCCTGCCTGCTACGTGGCTACCCGACGATCAGAGCCGGCAACGGGCGCGTGCTGCACCCACAGCACGGCGGCACGTACTTCGGCCTGCTCACTCCGGCCGATTTGCAACCGCGTGGACATGTCTTCCTCGACGTAGCCACCAGCAGGGGCTGCGACGGCGGGCGGAAACCTGCCGCTCGTTACACGGACCTCTTCTTTACGCTGCCGCGAGGCGGAACCGTCCGTGGCGGGCGGCGAACGTCGATCACCGAGTACTGCGGACTCTCGATGAGCGAGTTCGGATTGGCGCTGCGGTACGCGCAGCCTCGAGCCGCGCTGGGCACCGTCGGGACGCTGCACGTCCGCATGCAACTTCCTCTCAGCGTTCGCGCCGGCACGGTTATCCGCTACACCGTCACGCTGAGCAATCCGGGCCCGAAGGCCATCGCCTTGCGGCCGTGTCCCGGCTACACCGAGGGGCTCTTCGCCTCCGGCCTCGCCCTACGTCGCTCGTTCGCCCTCAACTGCCAGGCGGTGCAGACGATCGCCGCTGGAGGACACGTGCGTTATGCCATGCGGCTGAGCGTGCCGCGACGGGCGCGTGCAGCGACCGCCAAGATCGGCTGGAACCTGAACACTCGACCGGCCCTTTCGCGGGCCGAATCGTTCAAATCACCAACCGTTGAGAATTAGCCGCGGACGAGCTTGCCGCTCGGACGCACGACAAGCCAGAGGCCGCCGAACTCCGAGACGTTCTGGCAGCGAATCTGCCTCGGCTTCGTGTCGCCGACGTAGTAATAGAGCGGGCGCCCGGCATACGTGACCTGCCGTGAGCCGTTCGAGCGCCGCACGGTTCCGAGCAGCGATGCCTTCACGCCTGCCCCCGCCCGAAGCGCACCCCGAAGACCATAGGGGGGCCACGCCTTCGCACAGGCGCCGCTGCATGCGCTCCGCAATCGGGAATCCTTCGTGAAGGCGTAGAGGACGAAGCCACGGCCGTCGAACAGCACCTGGCCGTAGGCGGACGAGTGGACGGTCAGCGTCGGCGCCGCCTGTTCCGAGGCCATGGACGCCGTGGTGAGCGCGAGCGCGGCCGCCGCCGCAGCGAGCAAGGTGAGGATTCTCATGGTCATCTAGTCAGCCTAAGGCGGCCAACGTTACGGCCGTCTTAAATCAATCAGCGCAGCGACGAGCCGACGAGTTTCTCGAGCTTCGCAAAGGCATGCTGAGCCTCGATCCGCCGTACGGTGCCGCTCCGCGAGCGCATCACGATCGAGTCCGTGATCGCGCCTTCGGTCGTGTACTGGACTCCCCGGAGCAGTGCGCCGCTCGTGACGCCGGTCGCGGCGACGAACACGTCCTCTCCTGCCACGAGGTCGTCCGTCGTCAGCACCTTGTCCACGTCGTAGCCGGCATCCAGGAGCTGCTGCCGCTCCTCGTCGTCTCGGGGCCACAGCCGTCCCTGGAGGGAGCCGCCGAGACACTTGATCGCGGCCGCGGAGATCACGCCTTCCGGCGTCCCCCCGATTCCCATCAGCAGGTCCACCCCGGTCCCGCCGCGTGCCGCGGCGATCGCGGGCGCGACGTCGCCGTCGCGGATGAGGTTCACCTTCGCGCCCGCCTCCCGTAGCTCGCGGATCAGATCGTCGTGGCGATCGCGTTCGAGGACGACCACCGACACGTCGGTCGGCTCGATGTCCTTGGCTTCTGCGACTGCTTCTACGTTCTCCGTCGGCGAGGCGTTGATGTCGATCGCCTCGACGGCCGCCGGGCCACACGCGATCTTGTCCATGTACACAGCGGCGCCGGGGAAGAACATCGTTCCACGCTCGGCGAGGGCGATCACGGCGATCGCATTCGGCTGGCCGAGGGCGGTCAGGCGCGTGCCTTCGAGCGGATCGACCGCGACGTCGACCTGGGGGCCGACGCCGCTGCCGACCTCCTCACCGTTGAAGAGCATCGGCGCCTCGTCCTTCTCGCCCTCGCCGATGACGACGACTCCGTCCATCGACACGGTGTCCAGCATCAGCCGCATCGCGTCGACGGCCGCCTGGTCGGCGCCCTCCTTGTCGCCGCGCCCGATCCAGCGAGCGGCGCCCATCGCCGCCGCTTCCGTCACGCGGACGAGCTCGAGCGCGAGGTTCCGATCCGGCGGACTGGCGCTCACCGCGCAATCCTACTGCCGTCGTGGCACGGTTTCCGTCGGCGAGGTCGACCCTGCGGCTCGCACGCCGGTGGGCGGCGTTCCTGCTTCTGCTCGCGTCACTGGTTCCCATCTCGATCTACCGCTCGTGGATCGACGCGCAGACCGCCGCGTTCGTCGTCCTCGCCACGACGATCGACACCCCGCTGGTGAAGTGGATTGCCTCGGCTTCGACCGAAACCCCGCGTGCCGACGAGACGACCGTGGCCGGTCAGACCGCCACGGTCGTTCGGCCGGGATCTGGGAAGCGTTGGCCCGCGATCGTGTTCGTCAACGGCGCCACCGAGGAGGGACATCTCCATCCCGAAGTACAACGGCTTGCGCGCGGCCTTGCACGCGCGCACTTCCTCGTCGTCGTGCCGGAGCTGCCCGGCTTGCGCCGAGGCCAGATCACGTTGCGAACGCTCTCCGCCCTCGTCGCCGTGGCTCGCACGACGGCGGATCGTCCCGATGCGGACGATGGGCGGGTTGGGTTCGTCGGCGTCTCGGTGGGATCGAGCCTGGCGCTCGCCGCTGCAGAGGACGGCACCCTCGGAGGTCGCGTCTCGGCGGTGGTCGGGATCGCGCCCTACGCGAAGCTCGAGGAGGTGGCGAGGCTTGCGACGACCGGCTACATCCGCGCCGGAGGCTCGCTGCAGGGCTACGAGGCCGACGATTTCGTGTTGCTCGCCGTCGCGCGCTCGCTTGCGGCGAGCCTCCCCTCGAGACGGGACCGCGAGCTCCTCGTCGGGTCGCTGGCCGCGATCCCGAACGAGCGCGACGATCCGCTCGCAGGCTTCACGCCGCCGCACGGCGTCGGCCCCGGCGGCCGTGCGCTCGTCCGGCTGCTCGCCAACCGCGACCCGCTCGCTTTCGACCGCCTCTGGCGAGGACTCCCGCGGCGGGTGCGCGACGCCGCTGACCGGCTTTCACCGATCTCGCGCTCCGACCGTCTCACGATGCCCGTCGAGCTCGCGACTTCGCCACACGACGACTACTTCCCGGTTTCGCAATCCCGGTTGCTCGCCCGTGCCTCTCCACGCGTTCGAGTCACCGTCACCAAGACGTTTTCGCATGCTCTCCCGGAGCCGTCCCTCCACAGCATCGGCGCCGCGTTTCGCTTCGACGGCTTCGTGGTCCGTGGCCTGCGCGCACTGCGCTAGCGGCCTACATCCGCTCGGGCGCTTCGACACCGATCAGGTCGAGGCAGCGTGCGATCACGTTCCGCGTGGCGACGCAGATCCCGAGGCGAAATGCCTCCGTCTCCGAGCCCACCACGCGATGCTCGTGGTAGAAGCGATGGAAGTCGTCGGCGACTCGGATCGCGTAGATCGGGATCGCGTGCGGCGAGCGCCGCTCCGCGGCCTCGGCGGCAATCCCTGGGAAGTCCGTCAGCCGCTTGATCAGGTCACGCTCTTCGCGCTCGAGCTCCGCGGGGGGATCCCCTCCCACCTTTGCATCGCCCGCGTTCCGAACGATCCCCGCGATCCGGGCGTGGGCGTACTGGACGTAGTAGACGGGATTTTTCTGCGTCCGCTCGGCCGCCAGGTCGACGTCGATGTCGATCGGCTGGTCGTGGCCGCGCGAGACGAGGTACCAGCGCGAGGCGTCGACGCCGATCTTCTCCACGAGCTCGGTGAGGAAGACGACGTCGCCGCGGCGCTTGGAGATCTTCTTCGCCTGGCCCCCTTCGACGATGTGCACGAGCTGGTAGATCAGCGCTTCGATCCGGTCTGGGTCGTACCCGAGCATGGCCGCGGCGGCCTTGAGCCGCGGGACGTAGCCGTGGTGATCGGCACCGAGCACGTAGATGGCGCGGTCGAATCCTCGCTCGAGCTTGTCCTGCACGTACGCGACGTCGGCCGCGAAGTAGAGGTAGGAGCCGTCGGCGGAGCGCACGAGTGGGCGGTCCTTGTCGTCGCCGTATGCGCTCGTGCGTGCCCATACCGTGCCTTCCGCCTCGTAGGTGTCGAGCCTCGTCAGGACGTCCGGGACCTTCGCCTCGATCTCCGCTTGGCGCCGCCACGTATCGACGGGAATCCGGAACTCGTCGACCTCGCGGCGAATCTCTTCGAGCATGTGCTCGACCGGATCGACGTCGAGCTGCGCGAGCTCGTTGACGTACTCCCCCTGGTAGCCGCCTTCGGGCAGCTCTTCCCCGCGCCGTCGCGCCTCGACCGAAGCGCGGAACAGCTCGATCTGCCTGCCGGCATCGTTGAAGTAGTACTCGCGCTCGACCTCGTGGCCGGCATGCAGGAGCAGGCGCGCGACCGAATCGCCGTAGGCCCCGTTGCGCGCCGAGCCGACCGTCAGCGGTCCCGCCGGATTCGCAGAGACGAGCTCGACCTGGATCTTCTGCCGCTGCGCGGGCTCACCCGCGCCGTAGTCGGGCCCGATCTCGGCGAGCGCCCCGCCGAGCCATGCAGGCGTCACCCAGAGGTTGACGAAGCCCGGACCGGCGACCTCGGTCCGGTCGACCCCCTCGATTGCCGCAGCTCCCTCCGCGAGCTCCGCCGCAAACTCGCGGGGCGGTCGCCTGTGCTGCAAGGCAGCCTGAAGCGCGACGTTGGTCGCGAAGTCGCCGTGCGCGGGATCTTGCGGCCGCTCGAGCTCGACCGGCGCGTCGGCCAGCTCGGACAACTGCGCCGCGAGGCGCTGAACGGCGTTACCTGGCAACAGCCTTGCGCGGCGCGAAGAGATTCTCGAGCGCGCGCAGCTCTTCTTCCGTCCCTGCGGCGATCAGCACGTCGCCCACCTCGAGCACCGCCTCGGGTGTCGGCGTCGTGTCGAACGTTCCGTCGCGCTTGCGCAGCGCCACGATCAGCGCACCCGTCTCCTTGCGGACGTCGAGGTCCCGGATCGACCTCCCACCCTGACCGGACGCGGCCGTCACTTCGATCTCTTCGAAGCGCAAGTCGCTCCCGGACGCGCTCGTCACGACGTCGACGAACGCGGTGACCTGCGGGCGGAGCATCAGGTTCGCCATCACCCGGCCGGCGGCCTGGTAGGGCTGCACGATGCGATCCGCTCCCGCGAGCCGAAGCTTCTTCGAGGCGTCCTCGTTTGACGCACGGGCGACGATCAGGAGGTCCGGGTTCGCGGCGCGCGCGGACAGCGTGATGTAAAGGTTGTCGGCGTCGTCGTCAGACGCGGCGATGAGCCCGCGTGCGCGCTCGAGGCCTGCGCTGCGGAGGTCCTCGTCGTCCGTGCCGTTGCCTTCGAGAAAGAGGACGTTCGCCTCCTCCGCGGCGGCTTTCGCGTCGGTGCTGAAATCGAGCACGACGAACGGGGCGCCTTCGTGCCGAAACTCCTCGGCGACGCGCCGCCCGACCCGGCCGAACCCGCAGATGATGTAGTGGTTGCGCAGCGCCTGGATCGCCTTTCGCCTCCTCCGTTCAGCCCAGAGCCCGCCGATGACCCCTCTCGCGATCGCCTCGACGACGAGCGAGCCGATGTACGCAAAGATACTGATCCCCGCGAGCACCAGGAAGATCGTCAGGATCCGAGCCGAGTCGTTCTTCGGAACCGTGTCGAGCCCGGTCAGCGAGCTGGAGACGACCGCCCGGTAGAACGACTGCAGCCACGACTCGTCGAGCGACGCCCGGAAGCCGGCCGTTCCGATCGCCAGTACGACCGCCATCGCACAGAGCGCGTAGGCGAACCGGCGGAAGCTGAAGGCGTGGTTCACGCCCGTAGTATCGTTGGGCCGTGGACGACGACGCCCAGGAGCGCCAGCTCAACATCCACCTCGACCCGGAGCAAATGGCCGGGGTCTACGCCAACTTCGCGAACGTCACCTTCTCGGCCTACGAGTTCACGATCACCTTCGCGCGGATCGACCACGAGATGGAAGAGGGCGACATTCCGGGTGTCGTCGTCTCGCGCGTGAACATGTCGCAGCAGTTCTTCCAGGAGCTGCTCGCCGCGATGCAGGATTCCCTCTCCAAGTGGTCGACGCAGGAAGGAATCCGCAACCTGCCGGAAGCGCCGCCGCGCGAGGATTAACGGCTACGGGCTCGCCAGGCCTCGGCCTGCTGGATGCGCGCCAGCGCCGTCGGATGGTTGTCCAGGAAGACGTGCACCCATCCGGGCGGGTCCGGGTCCTGAAGATCGGTCTTCACGAACTCCTTGAAGAGCCCGCGGGCGGATGCGGGGTCGCGCGTCGCCTGCAGCGCCGTCCAGTCCGCCTCCGCTTCGTAGCGTCGCGAGACGACGTTGGTGAACGGAGAGATCGCGAGCTGGAGCACGCTGATCGTCAGCAGGGCGAGCGGGACGGTCCCGGGGTTTCGTAGACCGCCACGCCGACCCGTGACGAGGGCGGCGGCCGCAAGCAACGGCATTCCGATCAACCCGCCCCACGCGATCCCTTTCCAGATGTGATGGCGCGCAAGGTGGCCGAGCTCGTGCGCCGCGACGAAACGCACCTCCCCCCGCGGAAAGCGCCCGTCGAGCATCGTGTCCCAGATGAACACGCTGCGGCTCGGGCCGATGCCGACCGCGTATGCATTCGCGGCACTCGTCTCGTCACGCATGGGCTGAATGCGGACCGCGGGATGGCCGACCTGCTCCCGCTCTTCCAGCCGCTGGATCTCGGAGGCGAGCCGCGGCGAACGGACGGGATGGGTTCCGATCCGGAGCACGTACGGCAGGGCGAGCTGGAGGCCGAGGGCGAGCCCGAGGATCACAGCCGCGGCGCCGATCCACCACTTCTGCCCCAACCACTTTGCGAACAGCAGGATGATCGCGAGGACGATGAACGTGCCGAACGTCGAGCCGAGCAGCGCGGGCCAGTGCGAGAAGACGATCGACCCCCAGCTCTCCCGCGAAATCCCATGCCGGCGCTCCCACCAGGACGACGCGATGTCGAACGGCAGCGAGATCGCCCAAACGACCACCGTCACGACGATGCCTGTGATGATCCCCGCGTTCACGCGGCCGAGCCCGAGCGAGCGGGCGAGACGCGGCCCACGTCGCGCCAGGACGACGAGAGCAGCGATGCCGGCCACCGTCCCGAGCACCCACTCGAGCTCGAAGAAGCGGTCGTAGCGTTCCCCGGCGCGCACCGCTCCGGCTCCGAAGACCGAGCGTGCGTCGAGCGAGGGGAGCTGGAGATCGCCGGGAACCCTCGTCCGCCAGAGCGCGGTGGCGGCGACGATCCAGAGGGCTGCGGCGGCGACGACGGCTAAGGTCGCGGGTCTGGCGATGCGCGTCGCGGTCTTATCGGACATCCACGCTAACTATCACGCCCTCGAGGCGGTGCTCGCGGAGATCGATGCCGAGCACGTGGACGCCGTCTGGTGCCTCGGGGACACGGTTGGGTACGGCCCCCTGCCCAACGAGTGCTGCGACGCGGTGAAGGGCCGAGCCGATCGCTGCCTCGTCGGCAACCACGACCTCGTCGTCCTCGGTGAGCTCACGGTCAGCGACTTCAACGACGAAGCGGCCGCCGCGGCCCTCTGGACGTCGGAGGTGCTGACGCAGGACTCGCGCGCCTTTCTCGAGGGCCTCAGGCCCACCGGAGAGGCCGAGGGGGTCGACCTCTTCCACGCCAGCGCGCGAGATCCGATTTGGGAGTACGTCCTGACGGAGGAGGCCGCGCGCGCGACGCTGGAGCTCTCCGATGCCCCGCTCGTGCTCGTGGGTCACAGCCATGTCGCCCTTGCGATCACGCTCGACGGCCGGGAGGTACTCGGCGGTCTCGCGGCGGGCGGAACCGAGGTCGAGCTGGAGGGCCGCTGGCTCCTCAATCCCGGCTCCGTCGGCCAGCCCCGAGACGGCGACCCCCGCGCGGCCTGGTTGCTGCTCGATCGCGAGCGGAAGTCCGCCGCCTTCCGCCGCGTCGACTATTCCATCGCCGAGACGCAGGGTGAGATGCGGGAACGCGGGCTTCCTCCCGCGCTGGCCGCCCGCCTCGCGCATGGCGAGTAGATCTCAGGGAAGAACACCGCTGATGACGCGAGCAGCGGCCGTCGTCATTGCGACTGCAGTCCTCGCGGGCTGCGGCTCGAGCGGCGGGCGTCCGGCGCCGGCCCAGCCGAAGCTTCCCCGGGCGCTCGCGGCGGAGCTCGCGCAGCGCAGCGACGCCGTTGCCGCGGAGCTCGACCGAGGCAACCCATGTGCCGCGCTCGATCAGGCGAGCCGCCTCCAGCAGGACACGACCCGGGCGATCAACGAGGGCCGGGTCCCCGGTCCGTTCCTGGAGAACCTGAGCTCGACGGTCAACGATCTCGTCGATCGGATCAAGTGCGTTCCTCCCGTCAGGGAAAAGCACGGCAAGGGGAAGGGAAAGCACAAGGGCAAGCACGGAGAGGGCGATTGACCGAGACGCTCGCCGAGGGCCGCTATCGCGTCGAGCGCACGCTGGGCCACGGCGGCATGGCGGTGGTCTACCTCGCACACGACGAGGAGCTGCAGCGGCCTGTGGCCGTCAAGGTGCTCGCGGAGCACCTCGCGGGCGACAAGAGCTTCCGCCGTCGGTTTCTGCGGGAAGCTCGCCTTGCAGGTCGGCTCTCGCATCCGAACCTCGTGCAGGTCTACGACGCAGGGGAGACCGACGGACGGCCGTTCATCGTCATGGAGTACGTCGCCGGCCGCACACTCGCGGAGAGCGGCAAGCTTCCTGTCGACGAGACCCTCGGGCTCGGCCTACAAGCCTGCGCCGGCTTGCAGCACGCCCACGACGCGGGGCTCGTCCATCGCGACGTGAAGCCCGGCAACCTCTTGCTGCGCGACGACGGGGTCTTGAAGATCGCAGACTTCGGGATTGCCCGCGCGGCGGAGACAACGCGCCTCACCGAGCTCGGCACAGTGCTCGGCACGGCCGCCTATCTCTCTCCGGAGCAGGCCGCAGGCGAGGAGGTCACGGCAGCGGCCGACGTCTACTCGCTTGCAGCCGTCCTGTACGAGCTCCTGACCGGACGACCGCCGTACCAGTTCGAGTCATTGGCCGAGCTCGCGGGGAAGCAGAGCGGCGGCGTAATCACCCCGGTCCGCGACCTCGAGCCCTCAGTTCCCCCAGAACTCGAAGCAGCGGTGATGCATGCGCTCGCGCGTGAGCCACGTTTCAGGCCGGCATCCGCAGCCGAGTTCGCGCAGGAGCTCGCGCAGGCGGCGGAGCTGCCGACGGAACCGCTCCCCGCGACGGCGGTTACCGAGGGGATGCGCGGGCGCATCCCTCAGCGCGTTCGCGGGCGGAAGGCCCAACTCTGGATTGCGGCCGCGGCGGCGGTCGCCGTTGTCGCCATGATCCTCGGCCTTCTCGACCTCGGCGGCAAGAGCTCGTCGACGCCGCCGAGGTCTGTTCGCATCGCACCGCCGCAACGCGGGGCGACGCCGGCGGCCGAGGCACGAAACCTCAGCGCCTGGTTACGAGCCCATTCTGGCTAGGAGACGACGGGTTCGGCTTTGGGCTGTTCGTCCGTGCCGTAGGTGATGCCCTCACGGGCAAGCGCCAGCTGGACGTCCTCGCGCGCCTTGTAGATCCGCCACTTGACGGTGGCGAGCGTGATCTCGAGCGAATCGGCGATCTCCGTGTACGAGAGTCCGACAACGTCACGGAGGAGCAGCGCCATCTTCAAGTCGACGTTGAGCGCCTCGACCGCGCGCCAGACGGCGTCGATCGCCTCGACCCGCTCCATCGGAGCGTCCACGACCTCGAGCGGCGGGATGTCTTCGAGCGTGACGACGGCGCGCGGCCTGCGCTCCGACGCCCGCAGCTCGTCGAGCACTCGGTTCTTCGTGACCTGGAAGAGCCAGGTCGTGAACTTCGAGCGCGAGGAGAAGCGCGGCAGACCCTGGAAGACCCGTAAGAAGACCTCTTGCGTCAGATCCTCCGCCTGCGACCGGTCGCCGACGAGCCGCAGAACATAGTTGAAGACAGGAACCTGGTAGGCGCGGAGGATGATCGAAAAGGCTCGCTCGTCGCCTTTTTGAGCCTTCCGCAGGACGCCAGGATCAGGTTGCTGAAGTGACAAAGGTTCCGGAGTATAGCCCCGATTAATCCGGGGTCGTTAGCGATTTTCCAGTCATCTGTAAAGGTTGCTTGAAACCCAAAAATCCCAGCAAAGTGGGCGCTAAATCGGCCAACTCCCCGGTGTCTCTGAGGGTCACCTCGGGGTCGGTCACGACCAGCGGGACCGGGTTCGTTGTATGCGCAGTATGCAGGCTTACACCATCCTTTTCGAGCATCTGCTCGGCGTTTCCGTGATCGGCCGTGATCAGTGAGACGCCGCCTCGCCGCTCGACCGCAGCGACCACCTCGCCCAAGCAGGCATCGGTCGTTTCCACTGCTTTCACCGCGGCCGGGATCGATCCTGTGTGGCCGACCATGTCCGGGTTGGCGAAGTTCACGACCGCGAAGCCGTAGCCGTCCCCTTCGATCTCGCCCACGAACCGCCCGGCCGCCTCGCGGGCAGACATCTCCGGCTTGTGGTCGTAGCTCGGGACGTCCCGGGGCGAAGGAACGAGGATCCGGGTCTCTCCGGGCCACTCCGGCTCGCGCCCGCCGTTCAGGAAGTAGGTGACGTGCGCGTACTTCTCCGTCTCGGCCACGTGCAGCTGTCGTACGCCGTGCTCGGACAGGACCTCCGCGAGTGTCTCCCTCACCTCCTGCTCAGGGAAGGCGACGGGTAGTTCGAGGTCCGCCCGGTACCTCGTCATGGTGGTGATATCGGCACCGGCCTCGACAAGCTTCAGTGTGAGTTGACGCGCCCGGTCGGGGCGGAAGTTGAAGAAGATCGCGTTGTCGCGCGCGGGATCGAGCCGCGGACGGCCTTCGACGACGACGGGCTCGATGAATTCATCGGTGATCCCTCGTTCATAACTACGGCTGACCGCCTCCACCGGATCGCGCGCCTCCTCGCCCTCACCGCCGACGATCGCGTCAAAGGCACGTTGTGTGCGGTCCCAGCGCTGGTCGCGATCCATCGCGTAGTAGCGGCCGCAGACGGTCGCGATCCGCTCGGTGGGAAGTTCCGCGAGGTCGTTCGCGGCGGCATGCGGTGAGACGTCACGGCCGTCCGTAAACGCGTGAATCCAGGTCTTCTCCGGGGCAAAGCGGAGCAGCGCGCGCAGGTGATCGATGTGCGAGTGGACGCCGCCGTAGGAGACGAGTCCGAGCAGGTGTGTGCGTTCTCCGCGCTCGAAGGCGCCCCTGAGGGCCGGATTGTCGTAGAAGGAACCGTCCTCGATTGCCTTGCTCACACGCATCAGGTCCTGGAGGAGGATGCGGCCCGAGCCGATCGTCAGGTGGCCCACCTCCGAGTTGCCCATCTGTCCGTGCGGCAGGCCGACCGCTTCTCCGGAAGCGTCGAGCGTCGTGTGCGGGTACGTGCGCCAGAGGCGGTCGAAGTTCGGTGTGTCAGCGAGCTCGACCGCATTTCCCGGACCGGTCGGAGCACAGCCCCACCCGTCCAGAATGACCAGAGCTACGAGTGGATGGCTGCGCGGCAAATCGCGGTGAACGAGTCGAGGTCGAGTGAGGCACCGCCCACGAGGGCGCCGTCAACGTCGGGTTGACCGAGCAGCTCTGCGGCGTTGTCGGGCTTGACCGAGCCGCCGTAGAGGACGGGAACGTCCAGCACGGTCTTCACGAAAGCGTGCGCTTCCTGGGCGATCTCAGGCGTCGCCGTCTTGCCCGTTCCGATCGCCCAGACAGGCTCGTACGCGACGACGAGGTTGTCGTCCGCCTCGAGGGCCGATGCCTGGCGGCGCAAGACGTCCTCGGTCTCGCCGCGCTCGCGCTCCTGCTCAGTCTCGCCGACGCAGGCGATCACGAACAAACCGGCTTCGAGCGCAGCGTGAGCACGCCTTGCAACGGTCTCGCCCGTCTCACCGAAGTGCTGGCGGCGCTCGGAGTGGCCGACGATCGCTCCGTAGACCCCGAGCTCCCGCAGCATCGAGGCCGAGATCTCACCCGTGTACGCGCCTTCTTCCTCCCAGTGCACGTTCTGTGCGGCGACGGCGATCTCGGTGCCGGCGAGGAGCTGGACCGCCACCGCCAGCGAGACGAAAGCCGGGCAGATGACGACGTCCACGCCCTCGAGCTCCTGCTCGCGGAGACCAAGACAGAACTCGGCCGTCTCGCCCGGGCCCTTGTACATCTTCCAGTTGCCGGCGATGAGCATCACTAAGCCTCCGGGATCGCGAGCACTCCGGGCAGCTCTTTGCCCTCGAGCAGTTCGAGCGCTGCCCCGCCGCCGGTCGAGAGCCACGAAACGTCGTCCTCGAGGCCGAGCTCGGTGAGAGCGCGCGCCGAGTCGGCGCCGCCCACCACCGAGTAGCCGTCGGAGGAGGCGACTGCCTCGGCCACCGCCTTCGTCCCTTCGGCGAAGCGCGGCCACTCGAACACGCCCATCGGCCCGTTCCAGAAGATCGTTCGCGCAGCGGAGATTCGTTCCGCGAACGTCTTGCGCGTCGCCGGGCCGATGTCGAGCCCGAGCCAGCCTTCCGGCAACTCGTCGTACGGCGTCACCTCGGCGTCTGCATCCTCCGCGAACTCGCTCGCGGCGACGACGTCCACGGGCAGCAGGACGCCGAAGGGGAGTGGATTGTGCTCGCGGAGCTGCTCGGCCATCTTCCCGCCGACGAGCACCTCGTCGGCCTTGTCGCCCAGGTTCTGGAGGACCCCGAGCTTGTCCTCCACCTTCGCGCCGCCGGAGATGAGCACGAAGGGGTGCTCGACCTCGTCGAGGAGCTTTCCCAGCTCGCTCAGCTCGCGCTCCAGGAGAAGTCCCGCGTAAGCCGGCAGCAGGTGCGCGACGGCTTCGGTCGACGCGTGTGCGCGGTGTGCCGACCCGAACGCGTCGTTGACGTAGAGGTCACCGTGGGCGGCGAGCTCGCGTGCATACCCCTCGTCGTTCTTCGTCTCTCCAGGGTTGAAGCGGGTGTTCTCGAGCACCCGGATCCGCTCGTCTGGCAGGAGCTCACGGAGACGCGCCTCGACCGGACGCATGGCGAACTCTGGATCCGCACCCTTCGGGCGTCCGAGATGGGAGCACACCGTGACCTCCGGCGCGCCGCGCCCGAGCAGCAACTCGAGCGTCGGAAGCGAAGCGCGGATGCGCGTGTCGTCTGCGACATGCCCCTTCTCGAGCGGGACGTTGAGATCGGCGCGCACGAGAACGCGCTTTCCCACGACGTCGGCATCGCGCACGGAGCGCGGTCGGTGCACTTAGAGCCCCTTTCGAAATGAAGCACGGGCTGCGCGGCCGCGCTGGGCGGCGCGATCCTGCGTCCTCAGTCTCGCCCATAGCTGGGCTATGGGCGCTCCCTGCGTCCTTGTCTCGCACTCGCCCATCGCACCCGGTCAGCGCGTGGTCATTCCGAAATGGGCTCTTACGCCGAGACGGCGGCCGGGATGTCGGCTGCGACCTTCGCGACGACGTCGACGAGGCGGCAGCTGTAGCCCCATTCATTGTCGTACCAGCCGAACACCTTTGCCATGCTCCCGTTCGCCATCGTCAGATCGCTGTCGACGATGCAGGAGTACTGCGAGTGCACGATGTCCGTCGAGACGAGCGGGTCGTCTGCATAGCGAAGGATCCCTTCGAGTGGACCTCGTTCGGCGGCGGTGCGGTAGGCGACATTGATCTCGTCGACGGTCACTTCGCGGCCGAGCCGCACGACGAGATCGGTAATCGATCCTGTCGGTACGGGAGCGCGTATGGAGATCCCATCGACCTTGCCTTTCAAATCCGGCATCACGAGTCCGATCGCGCGTGCGGCTCCCGTGGAGGTCGGGATCAGGTTGATCGCGGCTGCGCGGGCCCGGCGAAGATCTTTGTGCGGGAAGTCGAGGATCTGCTGATCGTTTGTGTACGCGTGGATCGTCGTCATGAATCCCTGCTCGATCGTGAAGGCGTCGTGCAGGACCTTGGCCAGTGGCGCGACGCAATTCGTCGTGCATGACGCATTGGAAACGATGTGGTGCTGCTCGGAGTCGTAGGTGTCGTCGTTGACGCCGAGAACGATCGTGACGTCAGGGTCGGTGGCGGGAGCGGAGATGACGACCTTCCTTGCGCCGGCGTCGAGGTGCTTCTGTGCGCCCTCGCGATCTGTGAAGAAACCCGTCGACTCGATCACGAGCTCGACCTCGAGATCGCGCCAAGGCAAGCTGCCCGGATCCCGCTCGGAGAGGATCTGCAGCTCCGTCTGCCCTGCCTTGATCAGGCCGTCGCCGACCTCGACGTCCTCGTCGAGCTGACCGAGGACGGAGTCGTACTTGAGGAGGTGCGCCATCGTTTTTGCGTCCCCGAGATCGTTGAGGGCGACGACCTCGAAGTCCCCGCCACGCTCGAGGTGCGCTCTGAAGAAGTTCCTCCCGATCCGGCCGAAACCGTTGATCCCCACGCGTGTCTTCGCCATGAGGCGAGTCTAACGAGCCGTCGCCGATGCCGGCTTTGCAGGCATCGGCCGCAAACGCTTTCCGGTAGAAGGCGAAATCCCCGGAAATCATCATGGCGCGCGAAGCGCGCCGGATTTCCGGGGATGAGGCGGGCCGCGTCGACATCCCTTGCGATGTCGACATTAGAGGCCGGCCGGGCCTTGCCCGGTCGGCCGTCTTCCGCCCGACCGGCCCGCCGCGTCGCTTCGCGAAGCGGCGGGCCGGAGGGGAAGCTCCGAGGACGACCTCCCCCTCCGGTTGAACCACGCTCAGGACCGTGGCGACGGACGGGGTCTGAATCCGACGCCGGACGAGCGCAGACCCGCCGCTTCTGAGTATGACGAAAGGGTAGGGACAACGACAACCAGGCGCGAAAGTTAGAGAGAAGCGATCTCTTGTAACTTCTGTAAGCGCCTGTACGCAGCAGCTTTCGTCGCCGGGGGTCGGCATTTGAGTGCCAATTCACGGAGAGAAAGCGTCGGGTGTCGCTCACGCAATTCCGCGATCTCTTGGAGTCGCGTGGGCAGCCTTTCCAGCTCGCCGGTATGCCGAAGACGCTGGACCGCGCGCAGTTGCTCGTGCGCCGCGCGACTCGTGCGAACGAGGTTCGCATGATCGGCATTCGCGAGCCGATTTGCTCGGGAGCGCGTCGCCGCCATCACCGAACTCTCCTCGAAGACGAGCACCGCCCTGCCGGCGCCGGCGAGCGCGAGGACGCCGGCGATCGTCTCCATTCCCTTTGCATACGCGACGGCATGCCGGGTCCGATCGAGGACGGCGAGGTGGACTTCCTCCTCTCCCGCCATGCGGACCAGGAAGTCCGCGCCTTCCGGCTCGGCAGTTCGGATCTCGAGGTGCGGCGAGCGTGGACCGCTGAGCGAGCCGCCGCCGAGCAGGGCCCCGCGGAGATACGCGCTCCGGCAACAGGAACGGGCGACGACGCGTCGCGGCGGATGTGCGAGCGGAGTCAGACGGGAGCTGAGCACCCCGGCTTCGTGCAATACCTGGAGGGCGTGTTCGTTTCCGGCGACGTGAAGCTGGTAACGCGTCGCGCTGTCAAACGCGCGTCGCCGGTACGTCCGGATCTCGGAGGCGACACCGAACCCACGCAGTAGGCTGAACGCGCGACGAGCGACCGCTGAGTCGGCGACGTCGACGTGCACCGATACCTCCCCGCGCCCTTTGAGGTGGACACTCCCGGCAGAGTGGAACAACCCGGAGAGCTCTGCGAGACGATCGCACTCGTTGCGCGGCGCGATCGCCGCGAGCTCGTGCCTGAGATCCTCAGAGAATGACACGTTCGAGGGCCAGCAGCCGCTTCTTGTACTCCAAGCCGAGCGATCCGTAGGAGCCGAGGCCGTCCGACGACACGACTCGGTGGCACGGCACGACGAGCGGGAAACGGTTTCGCGCACAAAAAGTGCCCACGGCGCGCTGCGCCCGTGGATGTCCGGCGAGTCTCGCGAGGTCCGAGTAGGAAACGACCTCGCCATAGGGGATGCGCCGAAGGGTGCGCACCACGTCCAGCTGGAAGGGAGTCCACCCGTCGGTGTCGAGCTCTACGTCATCAAAGGAAACCGACTCGCCGGAGAAGTACGCCTGCAGCCTGTGGACGAGCCTTTCCACATTCGGCGCGGTTCCGTTACCCACGCGTGCGCGTTTGGCCGGTATCGTCGAGTTCGAGGGTGGTGGGCGATTCACCCCACCCTTATGGGAGGGGGTTACACGCGCGCGCACACGCGTGCGTGTACTTCTTAGAGGGGCCTCGGTCGGTCGCGGCAGCTCGTGCCAGACCAGCCGGTTCTCCTCGTACCAGAGCTCCCCTTCGCCCCAGCCCTCGGCCGTATAGAAGAGCGACGTCACGGACACGGTTCTCAAGCCTACAATCGTGCCGGATGTCCGCAGCACCCGGCCTCTTCCGTCCCCCTGCGCCGCAGAACGAGCCGGTCAAGGACTACGCGCCCGGAGCCCCGGAGCGCGAAGCACTCCGCCTCACCCTCCAGCACATGCAGTCCGATCAGATCGAGCTGCCCCTCGTCATCGGCGGCGAGGAAGTCCGCACGCGGGAGACGTTCGAGGCCGTCATGCCGCACGACAAGGACCACGTTCTTGCAAAGGTGCACAAGGGCAACGCGCGTCACGTCGAGCAGGCGGTCAAGGCCGCCGGCGAGGCCTGGGAGGGCTGGCACCGCACGCCGTGGGAGGAGCGCGCGGCAGTCTTCCTGCGCGCCTCGGAGCTCCTTGCCGGACCCTGGCGCGCGACCCTGAACGCCGCCACGATGCTCGGCCAGTCGAAGACGGCGCACCAGGCCGAGATCGACGCCGCGTGCGAGCTGATCGATTTCTTCCGCTTCAACGTCCAGTTCATGCTCCGTATCTACGAAGAGCAGCCGATCTCGTCGCCCGGGACCTGGAACCGCATGGAATACCGGCCGCTCGAGGGTTTCGTCTTCGCGGTGACGCCGTTCAACTTCACCGCGATTGCCGGCAACCTTCCCTCGAGCGCAGCGCTGATGGGCAACACGGTTCTCTGGAAGCCTGCATCGACCGCCGCGTACTCCGCGCACTTCCTGATGAAGCTGTTCGAAGAGGCTGGACTCCCGCCCGGCGTGATCAATCTCGTGTACGGATCTGGCTCCGAGATCGGCGACCCTGCACTCGCGAGCCCCGATCTCGCCGGTGTCCACTTCACCGGCTCCACCCCGGTCTTCCAGTCGATGTGGAAGACGATCGGCAACAACATCGCGAGCTATCGCAACTACCCGCGTATCGTCGGCGAGACCGGCGGCAAGGACTTCATCGTCGCCCATCCCTCTGCGGACGCCGCAGCCGTCGCTACGGCGATCGTCCGCGGCAGCTTCGAGTACCAGGGGCAGAAGTGCTCGGCTGCCTCGCGCATCTTCGCGCCGTCGAACCTCTGGCCCGAGATCCGCGAGCGACTCGTGGAAGAGGTGAACACGATCAAGGTCGGTGACGTCGCCGATTTCCAGAACTTCATGGGCGCCGTCATCGACGCCGGCTCGTTCAAGACACAGAAGGACGCAATCGAGGAGGCGAAAGCCGCGGAGAAGGTCAGCGTGCTCGTGGGAGGCGGGTACGACGACTCTGAGGGCTATTTCGTCGAGCCGACGGTGCTCGAGACGACCGATCCAAACTTTCGCACCATGAAGGAAGAGCTCTTCGGACCCGTTGTCACCACCTACGTCTATCCCGAAGGAAAGTACGGCGAGACGCTCGACCTGATCGACAAGGGAGCCCCCTACGGGCTGACGGGAGCGGTCTTCGCGCGCGAGCGGAACGCGCTCGAGCTCGCCGAGGAGAAGCTCCGGTACGCAGCGGGCAACTTCTACGTCAACGACAAGCCGACCGGCGCGATCGTCGGCCAGCAGCCGTTCGGCGGCGCGCGCGCATCCGGGACGAACGACAAGGCCGGCTCGATGTGGAACCTCATCCGGTGGGTCAGCCCGCGCACGATCAAGGAGACGTTCGTGCCACCGACCGACTACCGCTACCCGTTCATGGCGCCCGACGACGGGCGCGGCGCGATTTAAACGACATGAAGCGGGGTCTGTTGCTCGCGTCCGCCGCGGCGGCGCTGATGCTCGTCCCTGCGGCGGACGCTGGCCGGCGCATCGACGAAGCCGTCGCCGCGCTCCGCTTGGATCCGGTCTACGTCGACCCGAGCGCGGAGCTCGCGATCGGCGCGGGTGACCAGAGCCGGCTGAGGAGGAGGATCGATACGGCGGGTGCCGGTCCGGTCTACATCGCGATCCTCCCTGGGGCCACAGAGAGCGAGTCCGGCGGCGATCCGGACGGCGTGCTGCAGGCAATTCACGACAGCCTCGGACGGCCGGGGACGTACGCCCTCGTGGTCGGCCGGCACTTTCGTGCAGGCAGCGAGGGCGTGCTCGATCCAGGTGTCGCCGGTCGCCTGGCGACAGAGGCCCTGGACGCGCACCGAAGCGACGGGGTGACCGCGACCCTGCTCGATTTCGTCGACCGCGTCGCGGACGCACGGCAGCGCGGCGGTGGTAACGGAGCGGACGAACCGAGCGGCGGCGGCAGCGCGCTGATCGGCCTGCTGATCTTTGGAGCGATCGTCTTCCTCGCCGTCCGGGCGGTCCGTAGGCGGCGGAAGAACGAGGCCGAGCTCGGCGAAGTGAAGGCAGCCGCGCACGAGGATCTGATCGCCCTCGCGGACGACGTCCAGAAGCTCGAAGAGCCCGTGGAGTCGAACGCAAAGGCGAAGGCGGAGTACACGCAGGCGCTCAACTCCTACGAGAAGGCGAGCGCGTCATACGACCGGGCCAGGCGGGCGAGAGAGCTCGAAGCGGTCACGAGCGCGCTCGAAGAGGGCCGCTACCACATGGCCGCAGCCCAGGCGCTGCTCGACGGACGCAAGCCGCCCGAGCGGCGCGCACCCTGCTTCTTCGATCCGCGCCACGGTCCCTCCGTGCGCGACGTCGAGTGGGCGCCGCCCGGCGGAACGCCGAGGAAGGTGCCGGCCTGCGGGGCAGACGCAGAGGCCGTCGAGCACGGCGCCGAACCGGCGTCACGCCGGGTGATGGCCGGCGGACGGATGGTGCCCTACTGGAATGCCCCGCCGTACTTCGGCCCCTGGGCCGGCGGGTACTTCATGCCTTTCGGCGGCACCGGCTTCCTCTCGGGCCTCTTCGTCGGCGAGCTCCTCGGTGGCGCCTACGGAGGCTGGGGTTACGGCAGCTGGGGAGGCTCCGGCACGGCCGGCGGCTTCGGCGACTGGAGCGACACCGGCGGCGGCAGCAGCGACTTCGGCGGCGGCATGAGCTTCGGCGGCGGCGACTTTGGCGGAGGAGGTGGAGGCGGAGACTTCTAGCGCCGCTTCGGCCACACTGAGACCTTGATCCACGCAGTCCTCCACGCAATCGGGGTCTTCTTCGACCACCTCGCCTCGGTGGACTGGAAGTGGCTCGCGCTCGGGATCGGATGCCACCTGTGCAAGCTCGCCGCCGTCTCACGCGCGTGGCGGAACATCATCAAGGCGGCGTACCCCGACCGGCCGGTGCGCTGGCGCCAGATGTTCGGCGCGTACGTCGCCGGGACGGGCGTGAACGCTGTCATCCCCGCCCGCGGTGGAGACGTGGTCAGGCTCTTTCTCGCGAAGCGGCGAGTCGAGGGATCGACCTACACGACGCTCGTCTCCACCTCCCTGCTGCAGACGCTCTTCGACATGGCGGTCGCAGGCTGTTTCGTCCTCTGGGCGATCACGCAGAACGTCCTGCCCGGGATCAACGTGTTGCGAAGCCCAAGTCTGCCCTCGCTCGACTACGGGTGGGCGTTTCGGCATCCGACCGCCGGGCTGATCCTCTTTGGCCTGCTGCTGCTCTTCGGAACGGCGCTCGTCGCGTGGATCGCAGAGCGGGTGGAAGAGTTCAAGGCGAAGGTGGCTCAGGGCTTCGCGGCGTTCAGCAACCGCTCGTACTACCTCCGCCGCGTCGTCTTCTGGCAGCTCGTCGACTGGTCACTCCGACTCGTGACCGTGTTCTTCTTCCTGCGCGCGTTCGGCATGCCGGCCACGCTGCGCAACGCGCTGCTCGTGCAGGTCAGCCAGAGCCTGGCGACGATCTTTCCCGTCAGCCCGGCCGGGATCGGCACCGAGCAGGCGCTCCTCGTCTACATCTTCCGGCACGTCACGTCGAAGAGCATGGCGCTCAGCTTCAGCGTCGGCATGCGCGTCACTCTCATCGTCGTGAACGCCGTCGTCGGCTTCACCGCGATCCTGCTGATGACCGGGACCCTGCACGTCCGGCGGGCGGCCGAAGCCGATCGTGCCGGCGGCGAGCCGGCACGGGCGAAAGCTTCGGACGGCCGCTAGCCGCGACCGTCCGAGAAGCCGTCCGTGCTGGCGGGGTGGTTGCCATTCGGCGGGCCGGGGTGCGACTTCGCCGCCGCGTTACTGACGCCGAACGTCACGGCGACCACGACGAGAGCTCCCAACGAGAACATCTTCCGCAGCATCCTGATCACCTCCTTTCCTAGAACCTCACGTCCTGCAGGGCCTCCGCCGCACGCCGGTAGAGCGCAGCGGCAGCGCTGTCGTCACCGCGACGCGAAGCGAGGTCGCCCTGGGCCGTCCAGGCGACCGCGCGATGGCTGGCGGAGGAAAGTTGGGACAAGCTGAGCTCGGCTTCGGCGAGGACGTGCTCCGCCTCCTCGAGGCGGTCCTGCTCGAGCAGGGAACGGCCGAGCACGATCTGCGCGTTCCCGAGCTCGTCGAGGAAATCCGGTCGTCCTTCGAGCAGCTCGAGGGCGTGGCGGGCCTGTTCCTCGGCGAGGCTCCAGTCGCCGGCACCGAGGTGGACCTGGGCGAGCGAGGAGACGGCCTGGGCTGCATCGGGCTCGCTGCCGACCTCGAGCGCGACGGAGAACGCGCGCTTCAAGTAGGAGATCGCGTCGTCCGACTTCCCGAGGAGATAGTTGAGGCCGCCGAGGTTGTTGAGCATCCGGCCGAGGTTCAGGCGGTCGCCGTGCGCCTCGTAGAGGTCCTTGGCCCGCTCGGCGAGCGTTCGTGCCCGCAACCACTGTCCCTCTCGCTCCGCGACCAGCGACGCCTGGAACGTGACGTGCGCAACCGTGAGCGAGTCATCGAGCCGCTCGGCGAGCTCGAGCGCGCGCTCGATGTCCTCGCGCGCGGCCTCGAAGTCGCGCTGGCGGCGGGAGCAGCGCGAGCGCCACTCGAGGATGTGCGAACGCAGCCGGTCACAGGGCATGTCCGATCGGTCGGCGAGCTCGAGAGCCTCGCTGAGGAGCGTCTGCGCGGTGTTGATCGACGTCAGCGTGTAGCGGCAGACACCCATCCGGTAGAGAACGTCGGCACGCTCCACGTCCGAGAATCCCTGTCCCTCTGACAGCTCTCGCGCGCGCACGAGCAGATCGAGCGCCGGTCGGAGCTCCCCCTGAGACATTCGCGCCCAGCTCTCCGCGAGCAGCGCGCGGAACTCGAGCTCCGGGGCGTCGGGCGACTGGCGCAGGCCCTCGAGCGCAACCAGAGCTTCGTCGTACTGCTGCCCCTCGATAGCGGCTTCGGCGCGCGCCACGGCGGCCTCGACCTCGGCGTACTGGTCCCAGGTCTGACCCGTCTCGAGATACGAGACGTCGACGCCGAGCCGCTCGGCGATCCACGAGAGCGTCTGCTGGGTCGGCCGGGTCTTCCCGCGCTCGATCTGGCTGACGTACTCCTTCGAGACGCGGTCGCCGGCAAGGTCGGACTGAGTCAAGCCCGCGGCGACGCGCAGCTGTCGCAACCGGGTCCCGAGACCCGAGTGCGCACGCTGCGGCGTGGCAAGCGGTGTGAGGGTGCGGCCTTCCATGGCGCGGCACTCCAGGTATCGGCTTTCCTACTGCGCACGGGGATCGCTGGCGCGAGTGCCCCCAATCGAGGGATTCGCTAGGCCCGGCCTGCCTTGTGCAGTTGCGCGTAGATCGAGCGGGCGGTCTTCGCGGGCACTCCAGGCACGCCCTCGAGCTCCTCCTGGGTCGCCGCCAGGAAACGCTCCGCGGAGCCGAAGTGCTGCAGGAGGGCGCGCCGCCGCGTGGGTCCGACGCCCTCCAGCTCGTCGAAGATCGACGCGAACGACCGTGTATCGCGCCGCTGGCGATGGAAGCCGACGGCGAACCGGTGCGCCTCGTCGCGGATCCGCTGCAGCAGCTGGAGGCCCGGCGAGTGAGCGGCGAGCGGGATTGGATCCGGTCGCCCCGGAACGAAGACCTCCTCGATGCGCTTCGCCAGCGCCACGACGGCCACTCGCGGCAGGTCGAATTTCTGCATCGCCGCAAGCGCCGCCGAAAGCTGTCCCTTGCCGCCGTCGATGACGACGAGGTTCGGCGTCGCTGCGAAGGACTCGTCGTACTGCTCCGCGGTCACATCCGAGAGACGTGAGAAGCGCCTCGAGACCACCTCGCCCATCGCCGCGAAGTCGTCCATGCCCTCCTGCCCGCGCACGCCGAACTTGCGATAGTGCGCCTTCTTGGCGACGCCGTCCTGAAAGACCACCATCGAGCCAACGTTGTCCTGTCCCATCACGGTCGAAATGTCGAAGCACTCGATCCGGATCGGAAGCGACTCGAGGTTGAGCACCTCCCGCAGCTCCTCGAGTGCCTCGACACGGCGAAGCCGTTTCAGCTCTGCCTGATGCGTGTCTGACGCGAGCGCGTGCCGCGCGTTCTCCGCCGCGAGCTCCTGGAGCCGGCGTTTTTCGCCCCGCTCCGCCGCGCGCACCTCGACACGTGCCCCTCTCCGCTCCGACAGGAACTCCGAGAGCGCCGCGGTCTCGCCTGCATCGCGCGGGACGACGATTTGTGGCGGCACGCTGGGCGCCGAGCCGTAGTACTCGAGACAGAACGATTCGAGCACCGTCGTGATGTCCTGGCCTCCGACGTTCTCGAGGTGGAAGGAATAGCGGTCGATCATCTTCCCGTCGCGAAGCGGGAAGACCTGAACGACCGCGCGGTCACCCTCTGCGGCGAGGCCGATCACGTCGATCGTTCCGACCGAACGCCGATCCGCCGCCTGGCGCTCGGCGAGGTGCTGGACGCTCCGGAGCCGATTGCGGTAGCGCGCCGCTTCCTCGAAGCGCTCTGCCGCCGCCGCGTTCCGCATCTTCTGCTCGAGCTCCCGCTGGATCGGCTCCGTCTCGCCGGAGAGGAACTCGATCACCTGCTCGATGATCGCGCGGTAGTCCTCCTGGGAGACGTAGCCCACACACGGCGCGAGGCAACGCTCGATGTGGTAGTCGAGGCAGGGAATCCCGGAGTGGCGTCCCGGCTTTGGTCCCTCGCACGGTCTGTAGGGAAAGACACGGTTGAGGACGTCGAGCGTCTCTCTCACCTTCTTGGCGTTGGCGTACGGCCCGAAGTAGACGACCCCGCGCCGGTGCCGCTCGCGCGTGAACATCACCCGCGGGAACTCGTCCTCCACGGTCACTGCGATGTACGGGAAAGACTTGTCGTCCCGCAGGCGGACGTTGAAGGGCGGCCGGTGCCGCTTGACGAGGTTCTGCTCCAGATGAAGAGCCTCGACCTCGTTCTGGGTGACGATCACCTCGACGTCCGCCACCCGTTCCGGCAACTGCCGGATCGCCGCGCGGCTGTCCATGCTCTGCTGAAAGTAGGAGCGAACGCGAGGCCGCAGCGACTTGGCCTTCCCGACGTAGAGAACGTCCCCGCCCTTGTCCCGAAAGAGGTAAACCCCCGGCTTCGCCGGCAGTCCTTTGAGCTGATTCTCAAGCCGAGAGGCCACGAATCCAGCCTAGCCACCTCGTCCTGCGACCCGACAAAAGGCGGACGGCTAAGGCACGCGAAGCGGCCTTAGCGGGAGCCGAACAGATGCGGGCGGGAATGCGACCGCACCCCCGCTCGCACGACGTGGCCCTCTGCCGACCAGCCGAGGAGCGCGCGGGCTCGGCCCGCGCGCGTTCCCGCGAAGCGGCGTAGCTCCTCAGCCGCGCGAAAGCGGAGCTTTCGCGCGGCGAAATGGAAAGCGGCCCGGGTGGAGAGACCGGGCCGCCGTGAAAGTCGAGGATCGGGCGGGATGTGGCGAGCTTCCCGGGCTCCCTGCGGCGAGAGCTTGGCAACACGATCCTGACTACTGTCAATTATCGGTTGTGATGTTTGGCGCCCCTCCCTCGGACGGGGGATCTTTGCCAGGCCTTTGTCGGTTGACGCCTTCCGACAACGTTCCTACACTGGCCGGGCATCCGGCGCGATCACGCCGGCGACCGCTCCCCCTTTGCCTTCCCCGCGCTCCCTCATCCTGCTCGTCTGCGCCGTCGCCACGCTGGCGGTGCCGGCCGTCGGCGTCGCAAGCAGCCGCATGTACATGGGCGCCGCGGAAGACGAAGGCCGCAACGTCGACCCAGCGGTGGCGATGGCGAAGATGGAGCTGGCCAAGGCAGCGGGGTTCGACACGATCAGGGTGACCGCGATCTGGTCGCCCGGTCAGAGCGCGGTCCCCCAGGACCAGCTCCAGGCAATGCAGTCCATTGCGGCCGCGGGCATCTTCCTGGGCATCCGCGTCGTCTCGACCGTGATGCCCATCGGTAGTCGCACCACGCCGTTGACCGCGACGGCCCGGACCCAGTTTGCCCGCTTTGCCGCGAACCTCGTCAAGAACGTCCCGACCATCCGCGAGTACATCGTGGGGAACGAGCCGAACCTCAACCGCTACTGGCTACCCCAATTCGGCCCGAACGGCGAGGACGTGGCCGCACCGGCTTACGTTCGGCTGCTGGCGCGAACGTACGACCTGATGAAGGCTGCCGACCGGGGCGTCTTCATCCTCGGAGGGTCGGTCTCCCCGCGCGGCATCGACCGGCCCGGAACCGGACGCGACACGCACTCCCCCACGGCCTTCATCACGGACATGGGTCTTGCCTATCGCGCGATGCAGCGCCAGAAGCCGATCATGGACGGCTTCTCCTTTCATCCCTACGGTGAGAGCTCGAGCACGCCTCCGACGCTCACACACTCGAGCGGAACGTCGCTCGGCCTCGGGGACTACGACAGGCTCGTCTTCCTGCTCGGCAGGGCGTTCGACGGGACGGCCCAGTTGGGCTCGAAGCTCCCAATCGTCTACGACGAGTACGGCGTCGATTCGCAGATCCCAGCTTCAAAGCGGAGGTTTTACGGCGGCAGCGAGCCGGCGACGACGAAGCCTGTCAGCGAAGGGGTTCAGGCGGCGTACTACGCAGAGGCGCTCCAGCTGGCCGCGTGCCAGCCGACCGTTCGCGGCTTCATGATCTTTCACGTCACCGACGAGACCGATTACAACCGCTGGCAGTCCGGGGTCTACTACGCGGACGGGACGCCGAAGTCGAGCCGCAGGTTCGTGAAGCAGGCGATGAGCGGGATCCGCGCAGGCGCATTCGAATGCGGCGAGCCGCCGGTCGGGACAGACACCGACGGCTGGGTCCTGGTCAGCGCCTCGGGCTAGCATCATTCCCATGGAAGGGCAGTACGTCGCGTACACCTTCTTCCGGGTGGAACCAACCTGGCGGCGGCTCCCCGTCGAGGAGAGAGCGGCCGGCAAGGACGCATTTGCCGACGTCGTCGAGGACTGGGTGGCGCGGATGGACTCACTTCGGGCCTACACCGCCACGGGTGTGCGGCCCGACTGCGACTTCTTCCTCTGGAAGATCACGCAGCGGTACGAGGACCTGGGCGAGCTCGGAGCCGCGCTGAATGGAACGCCGATCGCGGGCTGGCTCGAGACGCCCTACTCCTACCTCGCCACGACCAAGGCGTCCCAGTACACGAAGGCGCACCGCGCGCGGCAGATCGTCCCGAAGGGCTCGCAGTATCTCGTCGTCTACCCCTTCGTGAAGGTTCGGCCCTGGTACGCGCTCCCGACCGAGGACCGCCAGCGCGCGATGGACGAGCACATGCGCATCGGCGCCGAGTTCGCCACCATCCACAACCACACGACATACTCGTTCGGCATCGACGACCAGGAGTTCATGACGGCGTTCGAGTGCGACGAGCCGGCGGACTTCATGCATCTGATGCTGACGCTGCGCGAGAGCGAAGCCTCTCGCTACACCGAGCGGGATACCCCGATCTTCGTCGGGCAGGCGATGGACATTCGCGCCTGCCTCGACGCGCTCGACGGGACCTCTGCCCGCATCGAAGCCTGAGAACCTCTAACGGAATGACCACGCGCTGCCGGGGTGCGATGGCCGAGTGCGAGGCAAGGACGCAGGGAGCGGCAATAGCATCGCTATTGACGCGACTGAGGACGCCGCCTCGTGCCGGCCAGCGCGGCCCGGCGGCCCGTGCTTCGTTTCGTTAGAGGTTCTAGGCCTCGGCTACGATCCACGCAGCGCGATGAGGCTCGCGCCTAACCGCCCTCCGGGGCTGATGGCCTCTACTCACTGAGACCACAGCTGACTCCAAGGAGGAGCGGTGAGCGATCTCGCACTCGCCCAGTCCTCGGCGGCACGATCCTCGTCGCGAGCACCATCTCCGCGAAATCGGCCTGTCGGTCGCGTTGATCGAGCTGGCCGCCGGCGTCGTCGTCGGGAACGTCTTCCATCCCGACCTTCCGAACTGGCTCTCCTTTATCGGCTCCTTCGCCGGAATCGTCCTCACGTTCCTCGCCGGCGCCGAGGTGGATGTGCCGCAGTTTCGACGTGAGTGGCGGGCGAGCATCTCGATCGGCGCCGTGTCGTTCTTCGCGCCGTTCCTGGTCGCGGGAGCTTTCGCATACTGGGCACTTGACTGGAACGTGAAGCAGGCCGAGATCGCGGGCATCGCCCTCTCGACCACGAGTCTCGCAGTGGTGTACGCCGTGCTCGTCGAGACAGGACTGAATCAGAGCCGAACGTCTGGATCTTGCCGTTCGCTCTTCTCTCGGTCGCCCTGATCGTCGTGTTGCCACGGGTCGCGCCGTGGTTCTTCGGGCGCTACGGGGATCGCGTGATCGAACCCGAGATCAAGCTCGTCTTTGCATCGCTGCAATCGCCCAGCGGTTCTTCCAGCCGCACCCGGAGCTCGGGCCCGTGCATCACCGCCCCGTCGAGGAGTTCTGGCCCGAGTCCGAGCCGGAGGTAGCCGAAGGATGAGAGCTACTGCGTGCGGGGAGCGAGCTCGCGCCAGCGCTTGAGGTGGCGCAGCCCGATCGCCGCGGGGAGGAGCGGCAGCCACAGGTTGAAGATCCGGTAGGCGCAGACGGCGAGCAGGGCCTTCGCAAGGGGGATCCCCGTCCAGGCCAGCGCAAAGGAGACGAACGCCTCGACCGCGCCGGCACCGCCGAGCGGCAGCGTGCGGCGGGTCAGTGCGTAGCCGGTCGCGTAGCCGATCACCAGCGCCGGGATGTCGGGCGAATCATGGAAGGCGCGGACGCTGGCCCAGAGACAGCCGACGTCCCCGACCCAGTACAGCGTGGTCCCGAGGAAGGCTCCGCCGTGCTTGGCGCCCTGCGAAGCGAGCTGCTGGAGCATGTGGACGGCATCGAGCGCGTGCCTGACCACCGCGCGCCAGCCGGCCTCGTCGCGTACCCGGTGGCGATAGGCGAGGGCCGCAAAGGCGGCGACGAAGCCGAGCGGGACGGCGATCGCCCACGGCAGGGTGAAACCCAGGCTCGGATGTGTCGAGCCGCGGGCAAGGAGGATGACCGCCGCCAGGGCGGCCCCAGGTGCGAGCACGGCGTACTCGAGCGCCCCCAGACCGAGGACGCGGACCCTCGCCACACGGGGCTCAAGACCGGCGGACTCGAGCGCGTGACGGTCGACGACGAAGCCGCCGCGGATCACGAAGACGCCGAACCCCGCGGCGACGATCGCTCCAGCACGCCCGAGGCCGAGCCGTGGGCCTCCTTCCACCCGCGCTACCTCGCGATACGCGACGACGTAGCCGAAGTAGGCCGCGAGCTCCATACCGAACGCGACGGGAAGCCAGATCGGATCGAAGTGCCGCAGCTCGTGGAGGACGCTTCCGAAGCCGGCCGCCCAGGCGATGCCGACGGCTGCCCCGAGCGCCAGAGCGGCGGCGATCCCTACCAGCAGCGCATGCTGTGCCGGATCCCTCTCGAGGTGCGGCGCAGGCCTGAGGAGGCGCTTCAGCTTGACCTTCATTGCCCTCGGATCGGTCGCTCGATTGGGTGCGACGACCCCCTCCCGGGTTAGAGGCGATACCTATGCTGGTCGCGCCAGACGCGGAACATGGCGAAGCCCGCGCAGCCGACGACCCCGATGAAGCCCAGCTGCTCGTAGCCGGGCCAGCCGTGCCAGAAATACAGGCCGACCGCGGCCACGATCAGGATGGCCGAGCCGTAGAACACGACGCGTTCACGCACCGACCAGCTGCCGATCTCGTCGCGCCGCTCGCGCCAGACGAGGTAGATGAAGAATGCAATCGCGAGGAAGAACGCGATCCGGAGCAGCATTCCGATCGCGATCACCGCCGTGTAGAGGTTCAGCAGGACCACGACCAGCGCGATCGCAGCGATGATGAGAAACCCCCGCAGCGTCGGACGGTCTGAGAGGAACTTTCCCACTAGATCGTCAGGTAGACCCGGATGGCGAGCACGCCCGCCGACAGGGTAGCTCCGCGGACCAGGAATGAGATCACGTGACGCGCCGTTAGCATCGCGAGCGCACCCTACAGAGAGGATCTGCCGTGATCGAGGAAGGCAAGCCGGCTCCCGACTTCGAGCTCGAGAGCGATACAGGCGAGACGGTCAAGCTGTCGGACCTGCGAGGCCGTCCGGTCGTTCTCTACTTCTATCCCAAGGACGACACCCCGGGCTGTACGACCGAGGCGTGCGAGTTCCGGGACGCCTATGACGTCTTCCGCGAGCGCGGAGCCGAGGTTCTCGGCGTCAGTCCCGACGACGTCGCCTCGCACGAGAAGTTCAGGACGAAGTACGAGCTGCCGTTCACGTTGCTGGCGGATCCGGACCACCGGATAGCCGAGCAGTACGGGGTCTGGAGAGAGAAGAAGTTCGCCGGCAAGACCTACATGGGGATCAACCGGTCGACGTTCATCATCGATCAGAAGGGCAACGTTGCGCGGGCGATGATGGGCATCAAGCCCTCGGGGCACGCGGCTCAGGTCCTCGACTCCCTCCCCTGACGAAGTTCCCCCGAGAGAGGGACAGGGGGGCCCTCGTTCGGGTGATCCTCGGCGGACGGTTGCGTGGGACGCTCGGTATGGCGGCCCGATGCAGCTTCGCCTCAGCGACCCGGACTACACGGACCGTCTGGCGAACTTCCTGCGGAGCCTTGGCCAGACGGCGATTGTGGCCGGGCCGGGTCAGCTCGAGCTCGACGTGCGCGCGACGGGCTCGTCCCAGGTCGAGCTCGGGGTCTACCTGCGGGTCTGGAAGGTCCTCTACCCGGAAGCGGAAGTCCAGCTCGATAACGGCGAGGACGAGGCCCCGGCCGCGTAGGGCCGGACCGCACCGACGTACGACAGCGCGTAGCGCGTCTCGAACATGCTCGAGATCCGCACGACGTCGCCTGTGTGCGGCGCGTGGATGAAGGACCCGTTGCCGATGTACATCCCCTCGTGACCCGGCACGCCGATCGAGTTTGCGTGGAAGAACACGAGATCGCCGGGCTGCAGCTGATCGCGGGGGACCCGCCGGCCCTCGTAGTACTGGAAGCCCGTGTAGTGGCCGAGCTTGATCCCGAGCTGTGCGTACACGTACATCGTCAGGCCGGAGCAGTCGAAGCCGTCGGGCGTTGCACCTCCCCAGATGTACGGAACGCCCAGGAAGCGATAGGCGAGCGCGACCGCCTGCCCGCCGGGAGTATTCGTGGGGATGTCGGGCGCAATGAAGGTCGGCACCCCGGACATCGACGCCTGCGCCGCCGGAAGCTGCGGCACCCCGAGGACGACTGCCGCACTGCTGGTCGAAACCGCGGGATGTGCAGCGCGGGCGAGCCCGACGAGGAGCTGAGTGCCCGGGGCCAACCCGAGCGAGGGATCGGAGACGAACGCCCTGAGGGCGACGAGTCCGGAGCCCGTCCTGCCGGGCGAGACCGCTTCCTGCAGGGCGACGAGGTAGCTCCCTCCGCCGAGCGGGATCAGCGCGTTGGGCCCGACCACGTAGCGGGTCCCATCGACGACGAGATCCTGGACCCGGGCTCCCTCGAGGCCGCGCGCGGGCACGACGAGACGGCCGACGCTCACCCGGCCGTTGAACATTGTCACGTCCCTGAGCTCGACCCGGGCGGCGGTCGCCCGCGACGATCCGATGCGGAGCACGGAGCCGTCCGCCGGATAGGCATAGGCGCCGGCGGCCGCCTTCCCGATCAGCGTCCCGTCGGGTGAGCGCACCTCGGCGAGCGCGAGCGTCCCAGCCCGCGCAGGCGCGGCGAAGAGAAGAAGGAGAGCCGCTAGCCCCGCACCCCGACGCAACATCGAGGCTGCTGAGTCTAATGGGACGTAAGGAAAACGGCGAGTGCGGATGAGAGGACTTGAACCTCCACGAGCCGAAGCCCACACGGACCTGAACCGTGCGCGTCTACCAATTCCGCCACATCCGCGCGGACGGACAGTGTAGCCCGACCCCGCCGCCGCGGACCCCGCCCTGGGGAAGACGAACCGCGCACCGTCCTGTTGACTGAGGGCATGAGAGAGCTCTCGTGGCGCTATCGGATCGTGTACGCCGTCTATCAGCTTGCATTCCTCCTCCAGATCGGCGGAGTATTCGCGGCCCTTCTAGGCCGACGTTTCGGCGCGTACTTCGCGATCGGCGGGATGGCCACGAGCTTTACGGTCCACCTCACGCTCGGGATCGCAGGCTACCGCGAGGTCATGCGCCGACCATGGCCGAAAGTCGCGCCGATCGTGGACGACGACGATTGGTGAGCCCACCCACCGCGCGCTAGCCGTACGATCTTCGACCTGAGACGGGGTCTTCTCATCTGCGGGCTGCTCGGCCTCGCCGTCGCTCCCGCGCGGGCCGGCTCGGTCGAGGTCGTCGTGACCCTGAAGAAGCCGCCGCTGGCCGAGGTCTTCGCGCATAACCGAACCCTCGCGTTCTCCACTTTCGCCCGGCCCCACCGCCTCCTGCTCGACGCCCCGGCAAGCACCGCCTACCTCGGCCGGCTCGCGTCGGCGCAGCGGGCGCTGCAGGCGCGGATTCGCGCGGCGATCCCTGGAGCCGGCGTGCGCTGGCGGTACGACGTCGTTCTCAACGGGTTCGCAGTCGTCCTCCCGCGGAGTCAGCTCGACAGGCTCGCGAACGTGCCGGGCGTGGCTCGAGTCTGGCCGAACGTCGGCTATCACCCACTCCTCGACCGGACGCCGCAACTGATCGGCGCGCCGACGCTCTGGGGGCCCGCGCTCGACACCGCCGGACAGGGGATGAAGATCGCGATCGTCGACGACGGGATCGACCAGACGCATCCGTTCTTCAATCCGACCGGGTACAGCTACCCGGCGGGATTCCCGAAGGGTCAGGTCGCGTATACGACGGCCAAGGTGATCGTCGCCCGCGCCTTTCCGCCGGCGACGTCTCGGTACGCGAATGCACGGTTGCCGTTCGATCCCGAGCGCTCCGACCACGCCATGCACGTCGCGGGGATCGCCGCGGGAAACAACGGCACCGCCACGCGCACCGGCATCCGCCTCTCGGGAATCGCTCCGCGCGCATACCTCGGCAACTACAAGGCTCTGGCGACCCCGAGCCAGTTCGGCCTGAACGGAAACTCGGCCGAGCTGGCGGCGGCGATCGAGTCGGCCGTGCGAGACGGAATGGACGTGATCAACGTTTCACTCGGCGAGCCCGAGGTCGAGCCGAGCCGCGACGTCGTCGTCAGGGCCCTGAACGCCGCCGCGGATGCGGGCGTCGTCTCGGCGGTCGCGGCGGGGAACGACTTCGACCAGTTCGGGATCGGCTCCGTCGGCTCGCCCGCAAACGCGGCCAAGGCAATCGCCGCAGGCGCCTCGAGCGGCGGACACGGCAGCGCCCAGATCGATGCCCCGGCCGACTTCTCCTCGGCGGGTCCAACTCCCTATTCGCTCCGCTTCAAGCCTGACGTCACGGCACCCGGCGAAGACGTGGCCTCCGCCTTCCCCGGCGGCGCCTTCGGCGAGCTCAGCGGCACGAGCATGGCGGCGCCCCACGTGGCCGGCGCCGCGGCGTTGCTTCTTCAGCGACATCGAGACTGGACGCCGGCTCAGGTGAAGTCTGCGCTCGTGCTCACCGGCCAACCGGTGCGAACGGACGGCGTCGAGGTGAGTCCCCTGCGCGAAGGAGGTGGCAGGATCGATCTCGTTCGAGCCGATGCGCCGCTCATCTTTGCGCGACCCGCCGGCTTCTCCCTGGGACTGCGGAAGCCGGGTGCGGTCGCCACACGGAATGTCACGGTCACCGACGCGGGAGGCGGCGCAGGGACGTGGAGCGTCGGAGTCAGAGCCGGTCTCGCCGGAGTTGTCTCGCCCGCGCCTCAAGTGACGGTTCCCGGCACTCTCCGCGTCCGCGTGTCCATTCCTCGGAGGATGCGGGAGCAGGACGTGAGCGGCTTCCTCGTCCTGTCCCGCGGCAGCGACCAGCGACGAATCCCGTTCTGGTTTCGGGTCGAGCGACCGCGCCTCGGACTCGATCCGCGTTTCGTCGTCTCGCGCGCCGGCGACTACCGGGCGAGCACCGCACGCGGGGCCGCACGCGTGTCCAGGTACAGATATCCCGACGTTCCGCCGGGCAGGACGTCTTTCCCGGTTCGCCTGACCGGTCGCGAGATCGTCTACCGGGTCCGGATTCGGAGCAGGATCGCCAACTTCGGGGTCGCCGTCGTCGCGCGCGATCGGGGAGTGAGCGTCGAGCCGAGGATCGTCCGCGCAGGCGACGAGAATCGCCTCGCGGGATACAGCGCGCTCCCGTTCGACGAGAATCCGTATCGCCAGAGCTACGGGCGTCATCGCCCCGTCGCAGGGGTCGTCCTCCCCGCTCCCGGCGTCTACGACATCGTCTTCGACACGCCTCGCCGCGGACGACCGGGCGGCTTCACGTTTCATTACTGGCAAGGAGACGCGACGCCGCCTTCGGTCCGCGCCGTCGGAGTTCGCGGGCGCTTCTTCGAGCTCGGCGTGAGCGACCGGGGCTCGGGGGTCGATCCACGTTCACTCCACGTTCAGGTCGACGGTGACGACCGGCCCGTTGCGTACTCGGGCGGCCGGGCGCGCGTGCTCCTCGCGGGCCTCTCCCGTGGGCGGCACCGGCTGATCCTGAGCGTCGCCGACTACCAGGAGACCAAGAACATGGAGGACGTCGCGCAAATCCTCCCGAACACCCGTACCTTCACGACGACGTTCGTCCGGCGCTAGCGCTTGCGGTCGGTCTCCTCGATCGTCGGGAGCTGATTGAGGTCGCGCTCGACACTGGCCGTGAACTCCTCCGTCTCCGTCCGGACGACCTTCCACTCGCTCTTCCGCTGCGCGCGCTCACGCCGCCTCCGGGCCTCGTTCCCGTAACGCGCTGAGAGCCTCGGCCACTCCGCGCCGATCACGGCCGCGACAGCGCAGGCGAGCAAGGCGATCATCAGCCAGCCCACGGCGCCATTCTACCCGCGCCCGCACAGTTCCCTGCACCCGGCCCTCATGACCCAAGTGGTGGTCGTGCACTAAACCCGAGTCGGCCGGGGGCCGATACGGGAGGCATGAGCGGCCAGCTCCTCGTTCCCTACGTCGTTCTCTGGGCCGTGCTGATGCGAGCGGTGCTCGTGCGCGCCCAGATCGCGCCGCCTCTCTGTGGCCGGTGCGGGCTCAAGCTCGAGCGGTCGCAGCTCGGCGAGACTATCTGCCGCTGCCACTGACGAGCGAAAGCTGACGCTTTCGCTGCAAGCCTTAGCTTCCCAACCCAGGGCTACGATGAGCCCGTGAGGGAGCTCCTCCCCGAGCTTGATCGCTGGCGCGCTCGCGGTGACCGGGTCGCGATGGCTCGCGTCGTTGCGACTCGGCGCTCTGCGCCGCGGCCGATCGGCTCCAAGCTGATCGTCTCGGAGCATGGCGAGCTGGCAGGCTCGGTGTCCGGCGGCTGCGTCGAGAGCGAAGTGGTCGAGGCCGCGCGCGAGGTGCTCGCCGGCGGCGAGCCGCGGCTGCTCGCCTATGGAATCTCGGACGATCTCGCGCTCAGCGTCGGACTTCCGTGCGGGGGCGAGATCGACGTCTGGGTCGACGAGCCCGATGCAGACCTGCTCGGACAGCTCGCGGAGATCGCGCGCGACGAGCGTCGCGCCGTCTTCTTCGTCGACCTCGACGACGGCAGCGAGAGGCTCGTGCTCCACGGCGACGACGACGTCGCGGCCGAGCTGATCAGAGCCGGCCAGAGCAAGGTCGTCGAGCTCCACGGACGGCGTCTCTTCGCAGACGTCTACGGTCCGCCCCCGCGGCTCCTCGTCTACGGAGCGGTCGACACGGCCGACGCCCTCTGTGCGGCGGCCCGAGGGGTCGGTTGGCACACGATCGCCGCCGACGCGCGCGGCAGGTTTGCGACACGCGAGCGCCTTCCGAATGCCGATGAGGTTCTTGTCGCCTGGCCCGAGGAAACGCTGGCTCAGGTGCGCCCGGACCACTCGACCGCGATCGTCGTGCTCACTCACGACGACAAGTTCGATCTCCCGATGCTCGCCGGAGCGCTGGCGTCCGATGCGTTCTACGTCGGAGCGCTCGGCTCGCGTCGAAACCAGGAGCGGCGCCGCGAGCTCCTGCTCGAGGCGGGCGTCGACGAGTCGGCCGTGGAGCGGATCTCAGGCCCCGCCGGACTCGACATCGGCGCGCACACCCCGGCGGAGACCGCGCTCTCGATCCTCGCCGAGATCATGGCCGTCCGGGCGGGACGCGACGGGGGCCGGCTGAAGGAGTCGAGCGGCCGCATTCACGCCGAGGTCGGCCTCTAGCTGCGCGTCTCGCCCGCTCTGTAGATACGCATTGGCAGCCCGGCAAGCGGTTCGGCGCCGTCGGCCGTGACGAGCCACGTGTCCTGCATATAGAGACAGTCGTCGCCGTTCTCGGCGATCACGTGCGGATGCATCGAGAACACCATGTTCTCTCGCAGTTCGGTCTCGATTCCCTCACCGATCTTCGGGTGCTCGATCATCGTCATGCCGATCGAGTGGCCGGTCACGTGTCCCAGCTGGTAGCCCCGCTCGGTGAAGCCTCTCGACACGGCACGATGCGCATCGTGCGCGGTCGCGCCGGGTCGGAGTGCAGACTGCGCGGCCTCGAAATACTCCTCGTACGCCTCGAGCATGCGCCCGACTTCCGCATTCGGCTCGCCGATCGCGCGCGACACCTCGACCCAATGCCCGCCCGGCCCCGCGATCTCGAGGGACGGGATGCAGAACTCCCCCAGCAGCGCGTCGCTGCGCGCAATCGCGAACTCCGGCCCGACGAGGACCATGTTCATGGTCAAGCGGCCGCAGCCCTCCTCGACGAACAGCCGCTCTGCAGGCGCGAGCACTTCCGCCGCCGTCCTCCCGAGTTCGTAGGCCTCGAGGAACGTCCAGAAGCCGTCGGTGTTGATGCGCACCGACTCGCGGACGGACTCGAGCTCCTCCTCGCTCTTCACCGCGCGCGCGAGATCGAACTCGACGTCGAACGGGAGGACGTCGACCTTGTCTCGCAGCGCCGCGAAGTCGCGCACGGTCATGACGTAATCGAGCCCGTAGACGCCGACCCGCTTGCCGGCGAGACGTTCCGCGAGCCACTCACCGGGCCTGTCCGCGAACACCTGATCCTCGATCCAGCTCGTGCCGTGCTCGCCCACGTAGCGCGCCTCCGCCGGGAACACGATCGAGGGCTCGCCTACACGCGGTAGCACGACATAGGCGTAACGGTGGACGATGACGAAGCCGGACATGTAGGTCACGGCACCTTCGAAGCCCGAGTACTCCGAGCCGCAGACGACGACCCCGTCGACATCGTGCGCGTCCATCGCCTCGCGCACGACGCCGTAGCGGCGCTCGATCTCGGCGCGGCTCACCACGACCGCTCCAACCCTTTCACGAGCGCCCAGACGGCGCGGTTCAGCGGCGTCGGGACGCCATGCTCTTCACCGAAGCGGACGATCCCGCCGTTGAGGTAGTCGATCTCGGTCGGCCTGCGCGCCTCAGCGTCCTGGAGCATTGACGCCTTGTGGTCGTACGCGACCTCCCGCCTGGCGGCGTGGTCGATGAGCTCCTCGGGGTCGGCGTCGAGCTCGATTCCCTGCGCTGCCGCCACGGCCTTCCCCTCATCGACGAGGCCCGTCACAAGACGGCGAAGCTCAGAGTCCTCGCACACGCGTCCGTGCGTTAGACCCGTCAGAGCTCCGATCGGGTTCGTGGCGGCGTTGAAGATCACCTTCCGCCATTGCGGCCCGCGCGCATCCGACACAGCCTTCGTCGGCATTCCCGCGCGCGTGCACGCGTCGGCCAGCCGCTCGATCTCCTCCAGCGGCGCGGACTTCGGCTCGAAGGGTCCAAGCGTGGTGTCGCCCCTGACGTCCCACTGAACGTGTCCTGGGCCGAGGAGCTTGCCCGCGGGAAAAGTCGTTCCGCGGATCACCCGCTCGACGTGCCCTGCAATCGCCTCCTCGTTGCCGAGGCCGTTCTGGACGGTTGCCACGCAGCCTTCCGAGAACGAGCGCGCCGTCGCCGCGATCGCCGCCTCGGTGTGCATCGCCTTGGTCGCCAGGATGCCGAAGTCACAGGCAGGGAGGTCGCCGGGGTCTGAGGTCGCGCGCACGCGACCGACGACCTCTCCCGCGCCGCTGAGCCTCAGGCCGTCGCGGTTGATCGCATCCACGTGCTGCTGCGCAAGGTCGTACGCCCAGACCTCAGCGTCCTGGAGCTGCGCAAGGTTCGCTGCGAACAGCGAGCCGACCGCGCCGCAGCCCACGATGCAGATCCTCACGTGTACGACGCCTCGCGCGCCTTCACCAGGCGGTACAGCGCGGTGTGCAGCGGCGCGGCCACGCCACAGCGCTGCGCCTCTCGCACGAGCGCCCCGTTGATCAGCTCGACCTCGGTCGGGCGCTGCGCTTCCACGTCCTCGAGCATCGAGGGGAAATGCGCGCTGCCGCGCTTCGTCGCCAGGACGTTCATCTCCCAGGGATCGTCATGGAGCTCGACCCCGGCCGCGGCCGCCACCTGCATCCCCTCGTCCACGAGCTCGTGGACGAGATGTCCGAGATCGGAGAGGTCTTCCTCCTCGGCGAAGTGGGCATTGTGCGGCAGGCCGGTCAGAGCGGAGACGCCGTTCACCGTGGCGTTGAAGATCAGCTTCGACCACTGAGCCGGGCGGAGGTCCGGCAGCGCTTCCGCCTTGAGGCCGGAGTCGACGAGCAGCTGGGCGATCTCCTCGACTCGGTCGAAAGCCGTCTCGCCGTAGGGGCCGAGCCAGGTCGGCGTGTCGAGGATGTACTCGACGTGCGTATCGGAATGCTTCGTACCGCTCATGAACGTCACGGCGGAGACGAGCTGCCACGATCCGTGGCGGCGCACGACCTCCTCGGCCCCGAGCCCGTTCTGGACGGTCATGATCGTCGCGTCCGGGAAACGCCCGGAGAGCGACTCGGCCGCGGCCGACAGCCCGGTCGCTTTGGTCGCGACGATGCCGAGCTCGAAGTCGGGCAGGTCACGCGGATCGGATGCGGCCGTCACGCGCGCCGTGAAGTCATGGCGGCCACTGATCCGCAGCCCGTGCTCGTTCAGCTCCCGTGCGTGCTCTTCGCGCCGTGTCAGCACGAGTACGTCGGTCACCGTCGCCAGATGCGCGGCGAAGAGGCTGCCGATCGCGCCGGCCCCGACAATGCAGGCCCTCACGCGAACTTGGCGCGGAGATACTCCAGGTACGGCTCGGGATCGAGATCCGAGCCGGTGACGCGCCGGAGGAGCTCACGCGGCGGATACGTGCTTCCGTGCCGGTAGATCTGCTCGCGCAGCCACTCGCGCAGCGACGAGAACTCTCCGCGGGCGAACTGCTCCTGGAGGTCCCCGAGATCCGCTCGCACGCGCTCCCAGATCTGAACCGAGATGACATTCCCGAGCTGGTAGGTCGGGAAGTACCCGAACATGCCGACGGACCAGTGCATGTCCTGGAGCACACCGTGCGCGTCATCGGGGACGTCGACGCCGAGGTACTCCTTCATGCGCGTGTTCCACACCTCTGGTAGATCGCGAACGGCAACCGTGCCGGCGAGGAGCTCGCGCTCGAGCTCGAAGCGCAGGATGATGTGGAGGCCGTACGTCACCTCGTCCGCGTCGCCGCGGATCAGACCGGGCTGGACGGCGTTGATCGCAGCGACGAACGAGCCCTCGGCGACCCCCGCCAGTTGCTCGGGAAAGATCTCCTGGAGCTGCGGATAGAACCAGTGCCAGAAGCCTGGACTTCGACCGACCAGGTTCTCCCAGGTACGGCTCTGCGACTCGTGGATGGCGCTTGACGTTCCGCGGCCGAGCGGCGTGCGCGAGAACCCGTCGTCGATGTCGAACTCGTACACACCGTGGCCGAACTCGTGCATGGTCGAGAAGAGCGAGGTCAGGTCGTTCTCGTCCGTGTGCGTCGTCAGCCGGATGTCGCCGACGCCCGGCTTCGAGGCAAAGGGATGCGGTGTTTCGTCGATGCGCCAGGTCGCGTCTTCGTAGCCGAATGCCTGGAGCACGCGCCGTCCCGCTTCCCGCTGGCCCCTGACCGGGAACGGCCCGCGCAGCAGGCTGCCGTCGACGGGACGCTGGCGGTGGCGTTCGATCAGCGGCACGAGCTCCTGCTTCACGCGGTCGAAGACGTCGACGACCTGGTCGGTCGTCATCTCCTCCTCGTAGTCCTCCAGGAGGACGTCGTACGCCGTCTCCGTCTCGGGGAAGCACTCGATGTAGCGGTGCTTCAGCTCCAATTGGCGCTCGAGGTGCGGGATGAAGGACGCGAAGTCCGACGACGCCTTCGCCTCGTCCCAGGCCGCGACCGCGACCCCGTTGGCGTGACTCATCTCGCCGGCCAGCTCAGTCGGAACGCGCCGGGAACGATCCCACTCCCGTCGTGTGACACGGATCAGCGCGGCGTCCTTCTCCTCCTCGACCGAGCTCAGCTCATCCAGCAGCTCGCCGACCTCGTCTGAGACGAACTGCTCGTGCGCCAGACGCGTCAGCGTCGCGGAAGCCTCGGCACGCGCCTGCGCGCCGGCGGGAGGCATCGACACACGCGAATCCCAGTCGAGAATCGCCTCCGCGTGCCTCAGATCCGCAATCTCCCCGAGGATCGCCTTCAGCCGCTCGAGCGGCGAGGATGTGGTTGCGACGCTCATCGGCCGATCTCCGGCCGATGAGCGGGGGAAGGGGCAAAGGGGGAAACCGGGAGGTTTCCCCGCTGCGGAAGAGGCCGCGTCGGCAAAGCCGGCGCGGCCTCTTCAGCGACATCGCAAGCGATGTCGCGGTCCTCAGCCCACGCGGCGATCTCAGCGGCGCGAGGGCTGAGGCGTAACCTAAAGAAGGGGGCTCGTGGGGGAAACATGGTTTCCCCCACGAGAGCGAGCCGAAGGCGAGCGACAGTCATGCCGGTTGCGGCGCGAGCTTCTCGCGCAGGTAGTGGACGTACGGCTTGGGGTCGATCCGGCTGCCCGTCACGCGCTCGATCGTCTCCTGTGGAGTGAACTTGCGCCCCATCCGGTACACGTGCTCGCGCAGCCAGTCGCGGAGCTCGCCGAACCCGCCGCGCTCGAAGCGGTCGTCGAGGTCGCCGAGATCCTCTTTCGCACGCTCCCAGATCTGGACGGACATGACGTTGCCGAGCGAGTACGTCGGGAAGTACCCCAGGCCCCCGGCCGCCCAGTGCATGTCCTGCAGCACGCCGCGCGCGTCGTCCGGCACGTCCACGCCGAGGTACTCGTCCATGCGCGCGTTCCAGGCCTCGGGAAGATCCTTCACGGCAAGGCGATTGTCGATCAGCTCCTGCTCTAGCTCGAACCGGATGATGATGTGCATGTTGTAGGTGACCTCGTCGGCGTCGATTCGGATTGGGGACGGCTGCACCTTGTTCACCGCGCGATAGAACGCCTCTTCGTCCACCGAGCCGAGCTGCTCGGGGAACGCCGCTTGCACACGTGGGTAGAAGAACCGCCAGAAGGAGCGGCTGCGGCCGACGAGGTTCTCCCAGGTTCGGCTCTGCGACTCGTGGAGCCCGAGCGAGACGCCCGATCCGAGCGGCGTACGCGCGAGCGACCGGTCGATCCCCCATTCGTACACGCCATGGCCGAACTCGTGCATCGTCTCGAACAGGGAGTGGAGGTCAGCCGGCTTGAAGTTCGACGTGAGGCGGATGTCTCCGGCCCCGGGGCTTGTCATGAAGGGGTGCGGGGTCTGGTGGAGTCGCCACTCGTCGTCCGTGTAGCCGAACCGCCTCAGGATCTCGAGGCTGAGCTCGCGCTGTATCGCGGGGTCGAACGTGCCGGTGAGGAACGAGTCATCGATCTCACCGGCCTCGCCGATCTGCTCGACGAGCGGGAGCAGCTGCTGCTTGAGCTCCTCGAAGATCTCGCGCACCTCGGCGGTCTTCATGTTCGGCTCGAAGTCGTCCAGCAGCACGTCGTAGGTCTCGTCGGTGGGCTCGAAGCACTCCACGTAACGCTGCCGAAGCTCGAGGTTCTTCTCGAGGTGAGGCCGCAGCAGCTCGAAGTCGGACTCCTCCTTGGCAGGACCCCACGCGGAGAGCCCGAGCACGCTCGCCCGCTGCATCTCACCGACGAGCTCGGCCGGGACACGCGCTGCCTTCTCGTAGTCCCGGCGCGTGACGCGGATCAGGCTCGCTTCGAAGGAGTCGTAGTCGGAGCTCTCCTCGAGGCCGCGCAGCTCCTCCAGCAGCCTTCCGATCTCGGCTGCGACGAGGCGCTCCTGGGCCAGGCGGCTGACCGTCGCGATCGCGTCCGCTCGCCCGGCCGAGCCGCCCGGCGGCATCATCACCCGCTGATCCCAGAAGAGGAGCGTGACCGACTTGTTCAGATCGTCGACCTCGCCCAGGCGTTCCCTGAGCCGGTCGAGCTGTGGGTGAGCGGTGGTCACGCGCCCACCATGCTGAAGCCTCCGTCGCAGAGCACGAAGTTTCCGGTCATGTGCGCGGAGTCGTCGGAGGCGAGGAAGACGACGACGCCGACGAGGTCGTCGGGAGCAGGGATTCGGCCGAGCGGCGTTCGCGCAAGGATCTCCTCGCGCCGGCCGGAACGCCAGTCTTCCCGGTTCAGAGTCGACTCCGTCTCCATGAAGCCCGGCCCGAGGGCGTTGACGCGCACGGTCGGCGCAAAGGCGCCCGCATAGGACTTCGTCAGCCCCAACACGCCGTATTTGGACGCGGCGTACTGCGGCGCCCTCGGGCTCCCCGTCACCACCACGTTGGAGCACACATTGACGATCGCGCCACCTCCCTGCCTGAGCATCCGGCTTCCCACCTCGTGCGTCACGAGCATCGTGCCCTTGACGTCGACGGCAAGGACGCGGTCGATCAGGTCCTCGGTCACGTCCCGCCAGGACATCTGCTCGGGTGCCACGTCGCCGACGTTGTTGACCAGAACGTCGAGCCGGGGCACGCGCCCGAAGATCTCCTCGGCGAGTCGCCGGATCTCGTCCCAACTCGTCAGGTCGGCCTGCAAGGCGAACGCCTCTCGGCCGAGGGCGCCGATCTCCCCGGCGACGGCTTCTGCGCCTTCGCGCGACGTGTTGTAGTGGACGGCGACGTGGGCGCCCTCACCCGCGAGCCCGAGCGCGATCGAACGGCCGAAGCCGCGGCCGGCGCCCGTGACGAGAGCCCAGCGGTCAGCGAGCCGTGGCACGCGGCCTCCTCACTAGTGAGCGGAGGGACTCGTCGAGCTCACGGCGACCCAGGATGCCCTCTCGGCGGAAGTACATGACGACCAGGATCATCAGGACGAGCGCGAACTGGGTCAGGCCGGTGAGCCGGTGCAAAGTCAGAAAGCCCAGGTCGACGCTGCGGTCCTCGTAATTGCGGAGCTCTTCCTGCACGAGGGTCACGAGGGCCGCCCCGATCACGGCCCCTCCCACGGTCCGGGTGCCGCCCACGATGAACATCACGATCAGGGCGAAGGTTGGCTCGAGAAAGAAGTTCGCGGGCGTGATCGTCGTGATCCACCAGCCGAAGAGCGCGCCTCCGGCGCCCGCGAGCATCGCGCTCAGGATCCAGGCGCGGACTCGGTACTGGCGCACCGCGACGCCGACCGACGCGGCGGAGAATGCGTCTTCGCGACTCGCCTGGAGCAGGAGACCCGTCCGGGAGTCCTTGAACAGCCGCGCGACCAGCACCGCGGCGACGGCCACGAGAAACGTGTGCGTGATCGTCGCTTCTGCCGGCAGCGGGTAGAGGCCTCCCGCGCCACGGGTAACGCCGGTCCAGGCGGTGAACACGATGTCCGCGACGAGCAGCAACGAGAGGATGGCGATGACGGCGCTCGCGCCGTCGAGCCGGAGAATGGCGACGCCGCTGACGAGCGCGAGCAGGCCCGCAGCGCCCGCCCCCGCGAGCAGCGCGAGCAGCCAGTACCAGTGCGGGGTGGCGAGGAAGTGTGGGAGCCCGACAAACGTGCTCTTGAGCGCCGGATCGATCGTGAGGAGACCGGCGAGGTACGCGCCGGTGCCGACGAAGGCCATGTGGCCGAACGAGAGGATCCCCGAGTTGCCGGAGAAGAGCTGCAGCGCCACGACGAGCACGACGTTGATGAAGAAGTGGCTCAGCTTGCTCTCGTCTCCGCCCCACGTCCAGCCCCAGATTGCGACCAGCAGGAGACCGCCCGCGATCGGCAGCGTGCCGAGCGCGGACTCGAACGCCCAGTAGCGCCTGAAGCCGCTCAGGTGAGTCCCTCCGTACGGCCGACGAGGCCCTGCGGCCGCAGAAGCAGGATGCCGACGACGATCGCCAGCGCGAACGCCTGGCTGAACTGCGTGTACGTCCCGTGCAGGTTGGCGTCTAGCAGGCTGGTGGCGAGCCCGAGGACGAAACCGCCGATGACGGCGCCGTAGAGGTTGCCGAGCCCACCGAGGATCACGCCGATGAAGGCGTTGATGACGAGCGGCGTGCCGACGCCCGAGTCGACCCCGGGAGCCGAGGAAAAGAAGAAGAGCGCGGCCACGCCGGCGAGCAGCCCGGAGAGCGCGAACGCCGACACGACCACGACGTTCGCACGCACTCCCATCAGGCGTACGACGTCGAAGTCCTCGGCTGCCGCGCGCATGGCGACGCCGAGCAAGGTGTGACGCAGGAAGACCGTCAGCAGCAGCACCGCTGCGATCGTGACGGCGAACGTGATCACCTTCACCGCCGGGAACGAGACGTCGCCGGCATGCCAGACGGTGTCGGTCCAGTTCGGGACGCCGATGCCCTGCGGCTCGGCCGAGACGAAGATCTGAAGCGAGACCTGGATGAAGAAGCTGACCGCGAAGGACGTGATCAGGAGCGTGGCGATGTTCGCGCCGCGGAGCGGCCGAAAGGCGATTCGCTCCATTGCGACAGCCGCGAGCGTGGTGGCGAGGAGCGTGAGCACGAGGACCGCGGGCCAGGGGACGTCGTGATTGAAGAGGGTCCACATCGTGTAGCCGCCGATCGTCACGAGCTCCCCGTGCGCGAAGTTGATCAGCCCGAGGATCGAGAACACCATCGCGAGCCCGAGCGCCAGCAGCGCATAGGTCGAGCCGAGCGAGACGCCGTTCACGAGCTCCTGGACGAGCTGGGTCACTGGGTCACGCTATGCCCATGTAGGCGCTCTGCACCTCGGGTGACCGCCTCAGCTCGTCGGGTGTTCCCTCGGCCTCGATTCGCCCGGTACGCATGACGTAGGCGCGGTCGCAGAGCTCCAGCGCCTGGTGCACGTTCTGCTCTACGAGCAGGACGCTCAGGCCCTGGTCGTCGCGGAGACGGCCGATCAGGTCGAAGACGAGCCGGACGAGGCGCGGCGCGAGGCCGAGCGTCGGCTCGTCGAGCAGGAGCAGCCGCGGCTTCGACATGAGCGAGCGGGCGATAGCGAGCTGCTGCTGCTCACCGCCGGAGAGCGACGCCGCCGGCATGTGCAGCCGCTGGCGCAGGATCGGGAAGAGCTCGAGGAGCTCCCCGTAGTCGCGGCGAGCCCCTCGGCCCCGCGCCGCTCCTCCGAGCCTCAGGTTCTCCTCCACCGTGAGCGTCGAGAAGAGCCGCCGGCCCTCCGGAGTGAGACTGATTCCCCGCCGCAGGACGCGCTCGGGCGAGAGACGCGAGACGTCGCGCCCGTCGAAGCGGATTCGGCCGCTCCGTGCATGGTGGAGGCCGGCGATGGACGCGAGCGTGGTCGTCTTCCCGGCTCCGTTCGCGCCGAGAAGAGCCACGATCTCCCCCTCGGCGACCCGAAGGGACACGTCCCGCACGGCCAGGACGGGCCCGTAGCGGGCCGTCAGGTCATCGACGTCCAAGAGTCCTCGGGGCCCGTTGTGGGCCCCGAGGGTCTGCTTCGGATCCTTTCTCAATTACGGTGCGGGGACGTTCTTCGGAACGCCTTTGAGGACCTTGACGAACTTGCCGTTCTTGATCTGGAGGGCCGCAACGATGTTCGTCGGATTGTGCCGGTTCGATCCGCTGTACTTCACCGGACCGAGCGCGCCGTTCACGGTCATCCCGTTGGCGAGCGCGGCCTGGATCACCTTGCCGTTGATCCCTCCCGCCTTGATGACGGCCGCCTCGAGCACCTTGATCGTGTCGTAGCCGAGCGCCGGATACGTCCCGTCCGGCGAGGCGCCGAACCGGCCCTTGAACTGAGCATAAAAACGCACGGTGGCCGAGCCCTTGTCGGGGAAGCCGAACGTCGTGAAGCCGTAGCCGTTCACCGCGTCTTTCCCCGTCGTCAGGTTCAGCTGCGTATCCATCCCATCGGTGCCGATCACCGGGAGATTCACGCCTGCGCGGCGGAGGTCACGCGCCAGGAAGTCCACGAACGGCGAGAACAGGCCGGTCATGATCGCCTGCGCGCCGCCCGAGTCGTTCTTGATCTTCGTCGCGATTGCCGAGTAGTCCTGCGGGAAGCCGGTTGCCCCGAACGGAATGTCGTCGCTGCCGACGATCTGGATCCCGCGGGAGGGCGCCGCCTTCTTGAAGTACTTCGCCATCAGATGCACGTACAGCATCTGCGGCGCGTCGAGGACGTAGACCTTTTTGTACTTCTTCAGCTTCGCGTAGTTCGCGAGCTGCGCCAGCTGGGCGTTTCCGGCCATCCCGACGGGCCAGTAGTTGCCGTACTTGCGCGCGACCGTCGGGTCGGCGTTGCACGGGGAGAGCATGAACTGACCCTTCGGGTTCGCAACGGCCGCCATCCCGATCTGGAAGTCCGTGTTGCAGGGCAGAACGAGGACGTTCACCTTCGCCTTCATCAGGTCGCGGGCCACCTGCACGGAAGTGTCCGGCCGGCTCTGCACGTCCCTCAGAAGCAAGTTGATCTTGATCTTGCCCCCGATCCCGCCCTTCTTGTTGATCTGCTCGACGGCGAGCTTCGCACCGTTCGAGATCAGCACGTCGTGCGCGGCCAGGAATCCCGTCAGGTTGTTGCCGTAGCCGACCTTGATCGTACCCTTCTTGAGTGCGGTCGCCTGGGGACCGCTGCTGCCGAAACCTGCGGCGGCGAAGACGACGAGCGCAAGCAGAGCCGCCGTGACCGCAACGCTCGTGATCCTTCTCCTGCTCATTCCGCCTTCCTTTCTAGCCGGCCGCGCGGGCGAAGCCCGCGCGGCCTCTCTGCGGCGCCGCCGAGTCGGCGCCTAGGGTTTGACCTCACGCTCCTCTTCTCCGATGTATGCGGCGATGACCGCAGGATCGGAGCGGACATCCTCCGGCGTGCCGCTGCTGATCACGTTTCCCTCGTTCAGGACGCAGATCGAGTCGCAGAGCCGCATGATCAGCCGTAGGTCGTGCTCCACGACGAGAATTCCGCATTTCCGCTCCGATCGGATTCGTTCGATCGACGCGCGCAGCTCTTCCGACTCCCCCTCGTTCATCCCGGCCGCCGGCTCGTCCAGCAGCAGGAAGCGAGGAGCCCCGGCCAGGGCGCGCGCCACTTCGAGGCGGCGCTGGTCGCCGTAGGAGAGGGTCGCGGCCCAACGGTCCGCGAGCTGTGCAATCCCGAGTTGCTCGAGCACGTCGAGCGCGTAGTCGCGCGAGCGTGCACGGCGCACGCGGCCGGCGCCGAGCGCAGCGACCTCCACGTTCTGCTGAGCGGTCAGCGCACCGAAGAGCCTGATGTTCTGAAACGTCCGCACCACTCCGGCGCGCGCGACACGGTGGCCTCCACGCGCAGCGAGCGGACGACCGTCGAGCAGGATCCGTCCCGAGGTCGGCGGGAAGACGCCGGAGATGCAGTTCAGCAACGTTGTCTTCCCCGACCCGTTCGGGCCGATCAGCCCGATTATCACGCGCTCCGGAAGCTCGAGGGACACCCCGCGCAGCGCGTGCACTCCCCCGAAGTGCTTCGTGACGTCGACTGCTTCAAGGATGCCGGTCGCGACCTCGGTGCTGGCGGCGACGGCGCTCACCGTGCGACTTTACGCCGTTTTGCGGGGATTTTCTAGCCCGTCGGCGAGGCGCCGAAACTCCTCGTCCTCGACCAGTCCCCGCTTCTCCGCGCTGAGCTCCTTCACTCGCGCGAGCAGGTCTCGCTGTGCATCGTCGTCGAGGTCGAGCCCGAGCTCTTCGGCCTTGATGCGGATCGAGTCGATCCCGCTCTTCTTGCCGAGAACGACGCGTCGTTCGGCCGCGACGAGCTCCGACGAGTACGGCTCGATCGCCGGCGGATCGTGGAACTGGCTCGCAACGGCCCCCGACTCCCGCCTGAAGAGGTTCTCGCCGACCAGCGGTTTGTACGGCTCGAGGGCGTACCCCGAGAGCTCCCGCAGCCTTTGCGAGAACGTACGCACGAGGTCGAGTCGGAGGTTCGTCTCGACGCCGTAGAGGCCGCGCAGGACGAGCGCGATCTCGGGCAGGTTCGCGTTGCCGGCGCGCTCCCCCATGCCGTTGATCGTTCCCTGGATCCAGCGTGCTCCGGCGCGCGCGGCCGCGAGAGCAGCCGCGGTCGCGAGCCCGAAGTCGTTGTGTCCGTGAAAATGGATCGGGACCTCGGCCCCGAGCCATTCGCCCGTTTGCCCGACGAGGTTGGCGACCGCCTCGGGGCCGGCAATGCCGATCGTGTCCACCACGACCACCTCTTTCGCGCCCGCCTCGACCGCAGTCTTGTAGACCGTCTCGAAGTACGACAGGTCGGCGCGCGTGCCGTCGACCCCGAAGAAGGCGACGGTCACGTCCTGCTCGACGGCGAAGGAGATTGCATAGACGATCCGCTCGAGCATCGCCTCGCGATCGACGCCGAGGGCATCGAGCTTCAGGTCCGAGATCGGCGACTCGATCACGGTCGCACGGACTCCCAGCTCGACGAGCGCCTTCACGTCCGCCTCGACCGCGCGCGAGAAACCCCAAACCTCCGCGTTCAGCCTTTCGGCGAGAATCAACTCGACCGCGCGGCGGTCGTCTTCCGAGACACGCGGAAACCCGGCCTCGATGCGCTCGATCCCGAGCCCGTCGAGGCCGCGTGCGAGCTCGACCTTGTCCTCCGGGCTGAGCACGACGCCGACGGTCTGCTCGCCGTCGCGGAGCGTCGTGTCGTAGAAACCGACCTCCGCCTGAAAGCGGTGCGGATCGTTGAGCGTGCCGGTCCAGAAGGTCATTGGTGATCCTGCCGGTCGCATTGCCACGCTCCTGGCGTGCGAGCACCAAGCCAGGCAAGGACGCAGGGAGCGCCTGGGCTTGCAGCCCAGGCGCGACTGAAGACGCCGCATGGCGCCGCGTGATCGCGCGCCAGGGGCCTGAGCAATGCCGCCGGTAGGGTCACCGAAAATCGTCCGGGTAGGTGGAGAGCTTCTCGACGCCGCCTTGGGTGACGAGGAAGTTGTCCTCGACGCGCAGTCCCCCGCCGCCCTCCCAGTACGCGCCCGGCTCGATCGCGAGCACCATCCCTTCCTCGATCGTGCCGCCGCCGGCCTGGTGTGCATAGGGCGGCTCGTGTGCGCGGGCTCCGACGCCGTGCGCGACCGGGTGCGTCGGCTGACCGGGATAGCCGGCGTCGGCGATGCCGTCGCGGATCAGCACGTCGAGCTCCGCGAGGCTCGCTCCCGGGCGGCAGTGGTCGAGCGCCTTGCCGTAGACCTCGAGCAACGCGTCGAGCAGCTCATCGTAACGCGGTTCGAGCTTGCCTGGGCACACGTTCTTCGTGTGGTCGCACCAGTAGCCGTCCGCGCATACCCAGATCTCGAAGAGCGTCGGCTCTCGCTCCTGCACCGGCCGGTGTCCCGTCGCGGTGAAGGTACGGATCCCCGGGCCCGACCAGACGAGGGAGAAGCCGAGTGCGAGCTCGACCCGGTCCTTCCATCCCGTGCCCTCGCCGTGGACGTAGCCTTCCCACAGAGCCGCAGCCTCGCTCTCCTTCATTCCGGGACGTAGCTCTCCGGCGACGTGCTCCATCGCCGCCGCCGCGATCTCGTTGGCGAGGCGCATGCGCTCGACCTCCTGCTCAGTCTTGATGGCGCGTGCGCGCGTGAGGAGCGCTGTTGCATCGGCCGCATTCGGAAAGGCGTCGAACCAACCGCGTGTATACGTCGTCGGCTCGCCGACCATGCGGTCCGATGCCTGCGTGCCGAGGGAGAGTTCCAGGCCGACGCGCGCGTAGTCCTTTGCCGCTTCTCGGACAGCCTCCAGCGTGCGGGCGACCGGCGGACGCGCGTCGGTGGGGTCGTAGCCCGCGACGAGCCTGACGTCATTCGTCCACGCAGTCTCCGCGGCGTCTTGGGCGGATGCCTCGATGGTGACGAGGACCGGGTCCCCGTCTCGGGGGAAGGCGGCGGCATCGAACCCCTTCATGCCCCAGAAGTTCGTCAGGTAGAGGACGTTGTCCGGCGCACGCACGACGAGCGCCTCGAGGTCCTCGTCGGCCATCAGCCGGCGAACGCGATCGAGCTTGGCGTCGTCCCGCGGCCAGCTCATGCCCTACCCGAGGCCGTCTCGCGCGCGCGTGTACAGATAAGCGCCCGCCGGATCACCAGCGAACACGCGCCGGCGCGGGCTCGCCGTGGGCTTCCTGCCACGAGATCACGGGGTTCCGGAGAACTCCGATCTTCTCGACCTCCGCCTCGATCACGTCTCCCGGCTTCAGGTAGAGCGACGCGGCATCTTCGCTGAAGCCAGCGACACCGCTCACGGTGCCCGTCGACACGACGTCGCCCGCGGAGTACCCGAGCGCGGAGTAGTGGGAGAGGATCTCCGGGATCGTGACCGACATGTTGCCGCTGTGCGACTCCTGCCGCCGCTCGCCGTTCACGCGCAGCTCCATCCTGAGGTCGTGCGGGTCGCCGATCTCGTCGGGCGTCACGATCCACGGGCCGAGCGGACAGAACGTATCGATTCCCTTGCAAAAGGAGAAGACGCCGGAGCGCATCTCGCGACGCTGGATGTCTCGCGCCGTGACGTCGTTGAAGATCACGTAGCCGCCGATGTGATCCTCGGCCTCCTCTGGGCTGAACCACTTTCCCGGCTTCGAGACGACTACCGCCAGCTCGAGCTCGTAATCGAGCTCCTCGGTCAGGTGCTCCGGGTACACAATCGGCTCGTCCGGTCCGATGATCGCGTCCACGTTCTGGAAGAACACGATCCACGGCGCGATCTCGTGCGACCAGCCGACGCGCTTCGACTCCTCCTCGTGCTCCCGAAAATTGCCTGCAGTGTGGATGAACTTCTTCGGGACGATCGGCGCACGGAGCTTCACTTCCTCGAGCGCACGCTCCTCGCCGGTCACCTCCGCCGCACTGCCGAGCTCGAAGTACTCCCGCATCGTCGGCACGTCGAGCTCCACGACCTTGTCGCCGCGCAGCTCCCCCACGCGGCCCTCGTCGAAGGTGACCAGCTTCATCGATGTTCCGCGAGCCAGGCGAGAACGTCCTGGGCGTTCCGGTCCGGAGGGAACACGGGATAGAAGACCTTGACGATCCTTCCCCTCTCGGCGATCAACGCGAGCCGCTTGTAGAGGGTCAGGCCGTGGACGTCGAACGTCGGCAGGCCCGGGTCTCGTGCAAGATCGAGCCACTCGTCGCTGATGATCGGGAAGGGCATCCGGTTTCGCTCCGCGAACTCGAGCTGGTCGTCGAGGCTCTGCGCACTGAGCCCGGCGACCCGAACGCCGAACGCCGCCAGCTCGGCGCTGTGATCCCGGAACGCACACGACTGTGGCGTGCAGCCGCGTGCCCCGGGAATCTCGTCCCACCCCGGCGGCAACGCCCTCCCCGGCCGGCCCGTACGGGGATAGACGTAGATCACCTCGAAGTCCCGGACGTTCACGCCGCCCTGCGAAGACGGCAGCACGAGGTCCGGGAGCTCCGCGCCGGTCAGATGGTCGGCGGCTCCGTCGTCGACAGGAACCGGCAAGCCTTCGGGAAGAACGTATGGATCCTGCGTGCTCACGATGCCCGCTCCGCTCGCCGCTTCGCAGCGCGGAGGACGAGGACGCGAATGAGGCCGCTGAAGGGTCGGACGACACGCCAGTAACGCACGAACTTCCGGCGCGACACCGGGTCGGGAACCTGGATGCGAGTCTCGGTCGTCAAGGCGCCCGGCACCGAACGAAAGGCGATTACCGCCCTGGCCGGCGGTTCGGGCCCGCGACCGCGTATCCGCCAGAACTGTCCGGTCAGCGAGAGGACGATGCCTTCACCAGGAACGTCCTCGAGCACTGTCGCGCGCGGGACCATCGTGTCGAGCACCCTGTCCGCCGCCCTAGGCACACCCAGCCCTCGCGCAAACAGAAGACCGCGCACGAGCGGGGCAACCTCGCCAAACGTCACTTCCCGGAGGGCCCGATCTGCCTGCGCAGGATCGGCCTCCACCGTGACCGCATGCCGCGTTGCGAAATCGTACGAGGAGAGAAAGGTGTCGAGGCTCTTCACACGGCCTCACAGATTCGCTGCGCCACCCGGGCGTAGACGTCCGCGATCTTCACGAGCCCGTCGATGTCGAGGTTCTCGCCCAGGACGGGATCGGGAAGACCGCTCGAGGTGCCGTAGTTGACGCTCTCGATGCCGTAGCGTGTCAGCGCAGACGCGTCCGAGAACCAGCGCACCGTGTCCCGCTCCGGCCGCTGTCCGAAGACCCGCTCGTGCGCCTCGTCGATCGCTGTGACGAGTGGATGATTCTCGGCGATCTCCGATCCGGGCGCCGTTACGTAGACCTCGGACTCGATCCCGTGCTCCGGAAAGCGTTCGCGCAACCCGCGGACGAAGTTGCCGAGCGCCGACCGCGCCTCGGCCATCGACATCGTGGGCGGCACGCGAAAGTCGACGAAGAGGTCGGTTCGGTGCGGCGTTCGCGAGACACGCCAGGCGAAGCCGCCGTTGATCGCGCCGATGTTGACGATCCCAGGCTTGCCGCTGTACGAGGTGCGCTCCTCCCAGTCAGGAATGAACTCGAGGACGGCGTCGATGACGTCTCGCATACGGACAATCGATGTTTCGTCGCGGCGGCCCTCGCTGAACGCAGTGTGGATGAAGGGGCCACTCGTCGAGATCCGCATCCAGATCGCGCCGTAATGGCCGAGGACGATCTTCTGCTCCGTCGGCTCGCCGAGGATGCACATGTCCGTCACCCCGCCGTGCGACGTGAGGAAGCGTGAGCCGGTCGCATAGCCACGGTACTCGCGCCCGAGGAAGTCGGGATGCCACTGCGTCTTCTCGATCTCTCCGGAGACGCACGCGATCATCACGTCACCTCGAAGGCGCACGCCCGCATCGCGCAGCGCGCGGACTGCCTCCAGATAGCAGGCGAGCGCGCCCTTCATGTTCGAGATCCCCAGCCCGTAGATGCGACCGTCCTGCACGAACCCCTCCGGCTGGAAACCGCGAATCCCTGAGAGCCAGGGCTCGCGGCCCGAGTACGACGTATCCATGTGCCCGTTGAACATCAGCGACTTCCCGCCGCCCTCGCCCTCCCAAAGGCCGACGACGTTGGGTCGGCCGTCTTCGACCTCCTGCCATTGCACCTGGAGCCCCATGTCGGCGAGCTCGTCGCGCACGCGCTCCCCCATCGCCCGCTCGTCACCGGTCGGGCTCGAGATCGAGACGAGGTCGACCGCGAGCCGCACGAGCCGGTCGGCGTCGATCTCAACGGAAATGTGGCAGCACCTCCTTCCCGAACAGCTCGATCTGCTCCTGGCGTCGCTCGCCCCAGAGCTCGAGCATCACGTGAGTGCAGCCGGCGTCGCGATACTCCTCGATCGCCGCGATGCAATCCGCGGGGGTGCCCGCGATCGGCTTGCACTTGTCGAGGATCTCGTCCGTCACCTTCGCCTTCGCGGCCAGACGCCCGCCTTGCTCCATCGCCTCCGCGACCGGCCGGATTTCCTCCTGCGTCAACCCCGCGAGGTCGAGGAGTGTGTCGGCCGCGCCCTTGATGTTCTGCACCTTGTTCGCGAGGTACATGCCGGCGATCTCGCGCGCGCCGTCACGTCCTGCGTCGCGGTCAGACTCGTGGATAGACGCGACGATCGTGCACCCGATGTCGATGTCGGCCGCGACGTTCTCGCGCGTGTAGAGGACGAAGGCGGGCGTCGTGATCGAAGGCGTCAGGCAGCCGTCGGCAATCTCGCCGGCGAGCGCCTGCATCTTCGGGGCGGTCGCGGCGACGTAGACGGGCGGAACGTCCCGCGGCGTCTTTGCTTCTTTCTGTAGTCCTGGGACATCGGCGCTCCACGTCTCCCCGTCGTATGCAAACGGTTCGCCCGAGAGCACGCCACGGACGATCTCCACTGCGTCGCGCATCGGCCCAAGTGTGCGCTTGCCGTTGAGCCGCGCGTTGTTCAGAAAGATCTTGGATGTCCCGAAGCCGAGGATGAAGCGTCCGGGCCCGGCTACCTCCTGCACCACCCGCGCGTCCATCGCGACCTGGACGGGATGACGCGTGAACGGCGAGATGATCCCCCAGCCCACGGTGAGCCGGTCTGTCTCGCGGGCGATCAGCGCCGACGTCACAGTCGAGGAGCGCGCCTCCATCCCATGCTTGCGCCACCAGGGATAGGCCTCGGCGAGCCAGATCGTGTCGATGCCCGCCCGATCCATGACGCGCGCGGACTCGAGCATCTCGTCGAGGGGCTCCATCGTGAGCTGCATGACCCCGACGCGGAACGGCGGCGGCATACCGCCGATCTTCTCAGACGCCTCAGCAGCCGGTCGCGTGTCGAAGCGCGACGCACGCCTCGGCGAGTCGGTCGAGCCCGAGTCGGCAGATGCGCTCGGTGAGGAGACCCTTGGGGAGAGTAGTCACATTGTCGAAGCTGAGGACACATGGTTCTGGCATGCCGTCCTCCTCGCCGAGGGCGACTTCAGAAGGAATCCCCCGGATGGTCCTCGTGGCCGGTACGACGACGAGCCGTTCCAGGACCGGGATTGCCACCTCGCGCGTGAGGACGAGAAACGGGCGGCGTCCCGTCTCAGGATGCTCCGCCCACCACACCTCACCTCGCGTCACCAGGGTTCGGCGCGGATGGACTCACGCGCGGCAAGCTCGGCCCAAGGATCCGGCTCCTGCGGTATGCGCCGGTATCCCTGGACGATCGCCGCGTCGATCGCCGCCTCGCGGTCGGACGCAACCTCGCGCTCGATCGCGGCACGGATCAGCTCCGAGCGCGACCGGCCGGTTCGCGCGGCGCGTTCGTCGAGCAGCGCGAGCAGCTCGTCGTTGAGCTGCACCAAGGTCTGCCGCCGCGCCATGACCATATCCTAGCATATGGCTCCGCTACTTCGGGGCCCATACGGGCGGCCCATAGCCTGCCTCACGCGTGATCCGGTGCGACAGCGAGCCGTCCGCGTTCATCACCCAGTCGGGCGCCCACGACGGATAGCCGGCGTTCTCGAGCACCCGCCGGATTCGGGTTCCGTCACGACGTACGACGTAGGCGTCGAAAAAGCGCCTCCCTCGCGCGTCGGCCCGGTCGAAGACGAGCCACTGGCCGTTTCGCGACCAGGCGATCGAGCTTCCATAGGCTGAGCCGGGCAGCCGGCGCTGTCCGGCGCCACTCGGCTGGACGAGATAGATCCCGTCCTTGTAGGCAGCCGCGATCGGGCCGTTGACCGGCGTTTCCTTTGACGTGCCGCAGCCCGCGGCGGCGAGCCCGACGGCAATTGCCGCCGCCGCTCGCCGCGAGCTCAATCCTCGGTGGACGTCGTCGGGCCGTCCAGCCCGGGCTCGTACGATTCCGCGTCGCCGGTCATGTCGAGCTCGCCTCCTGCACCTGCTTGTCGAGCGCACCGAGCACGTGCGAGACCTGCTGGTTCACGATCGGCTGGAGCACACGCTGCCCCATCGAGGCGACCGGCCCCAGGATGTGCACGTCCGCCTCCCACTTCATCTGCGTGCCACCGCCGTCCTCGCTGAGGTGGAACAACGTGTCCATGTTCATGATCGCCCCGACGCCGTTGCCCTTCGCGTGCAGCTTCGCGAACTCAGGCTCCCGTTCCTCCATCTTCTCGAAGTCGATCGACATCCGCAGTCCGCCGAGCCCGAGCGGGATCTTCACGTGCGCGCGCCAGTGCCTGTCGTCCTGGACGTCGAACGACTCGACGCCGGGCATCATCTTCGCCATCTCGGCGGGATCGTTGAGGACGCGCCACACGGTGGCGATCGGTGCGTCGAACCGGCGCTCTCCGGAGACCTTCACCGGCTCTCCACGCTGACGAGCTTCCTCGTCTCTTCCGGCCGCCGCAGTAGCTCCCAGACGCGGTGGTAGGGATTGCAGCTTCGCCAGACGATCGGCCCCTCCCCCCGCCTCCCGAGTGCGTTCTGGAGCGCGGCGCAGACCGCGTGGATCCCCGCCCCGCCTCCCTCGCCCATTCCCTTGGCCCCGAGCGGGGTGAACGGCGATTCCGACTCGATGAAGCCGGTCTTCATCGGCGGCATGTCCAGCGCGTGCGGGACGTGGTAGTCGTAAAAGTTCGGCGTGAGCAGGTTGCCCTCCTCGTCGTAGGTGAAGATCTCGTGCGTCGCGGCGCCGAGCGCCTGCGCCGTCGCTCCGTGCACCTGTCCTTCGACGATCTGAGGATGGATGCGGTTACCGCAGTCGTCGACGGCGGCGTAGTCGACGATCTCGTAGACGCCCGTGTCGGGATCGATCTCGAGGGCGCACGCATGGATCTGGGTCGCGTATGTCAGGGTCAGGTTCCCGAACTTGCGCTCGACGTCGGGCTTTTCGAACGGCGGCCGGTAGACGTACCGGACGTTGAGCGTGACGTCGAGGTCTTCCGGCAGGCCGGCGTTGTTCGCGTTCAGGATCGCCCCGAGCGCCATGAACGGCAGCGCCGCCTCGGGGTTGCCCTTGATCCGGGCCTGGCTCTCGGCAAGCTCGATGTCACCCGGGGAGCAGCCGAAGACCGCAGCCGCGAGCTGCTTCATCTCCGCCGCGAGCTTGTCCGCCGCGCCTTTGACCGCACCCAGCCCCGTGACCGCGAACTGGGAGGCGTACGTCCCCGAGAAGCCGGCGTGTGAGTTCCAGTAGCTGTCGTGGCCCGCTCTGACATTCACGTCGTCGGGAGTGCAACCCAGGATGTCGGCCACGACCTGCGCGGTGGTCGTCTCGTGGCCCTGACCCTGAGGGACGGTACCGAGGGTGACGACGATCTCCCCGAAGATGTCGAGCTTCACGGTCGCCACCTCGTTGTTGCCCGAGAACTGCAGCTCCGGATTGAGCAGCATCGACTGACCGAAGTTGTTCGTGCCGGAGTCGAGTGTCGAGCCGATCCCGATGCCGAAGAGCTTCCCTCGCGACTCTGCGTCCTGACGCTTCTCCTCGATCGAGTCGTAACCGATCAGGTCGAGCGCGATGTCCAGGCAGCGCGCGTAGTCTCCGGAGTCGTAGACGCAGCCGTTGGGCGTCTCGTACGGGAACTCCTCGTGCTTGACGTAGTTCTTCTTGCGCACGTCGATCGGATCGAGGCCGAGCTCGTTCGCGACGATGTCGACGATCCGCTCCGTCAGCCAGAGGTGCTGCATGCGCGAGTAGCCCCGGTTCGGTGCGACGGGCGACTTGTTCGTACAGACCTGGGTGAAGTCGACGCGGACGTTTCGCCACCGGTAGCAACCGGGCGTGACCTGGGCCCAGATGATGCAGCCGAGCGGCTCGTAGCGCGGGAACGCCCCACAGTCGTCGATGGCCCGGACGGAGAACCCGAGCATCGTCCCGTCCGCCTTCACCGGGACGGTCACGTCCAGGAACGTGCGCTCGTTCCCGTGCGTGTTGGCCGTGTGCTGATCGGTGCGCCACTCCGTCCACTGGATCGGCCGGTTGAGCTTGCGCGCGAGCAGGCAGCAGGCGGTGAACTGCGGGTGGAGCGTGATCTTGTTGCCGAAGCCGCCGCCGATGTCCTGGCTGACGAAGCGGAGCTTGTCCAGTCCCACGCGAAGGGCGGGCGCCATCCAGATCGCTCCCACTCCGGGCATCTGGTGGTTCCCGTAGATCGTCCACTGGCCGGTGCCGCGGTTGTACTCGACGAGGCAGCCGGAGCACTCGAGCGGCGTCGAGGAGAAGCGGTCGAAGTGGAGCCGCTCGATCCGGACGACGTGGTCGGCCTCGGCCAGCGCGGCGTCGAAGTCTCCCCAGTCGAAGATGCCGGACCAAACCGTGTTCGACGCTGCGTCGTCGTGCAGCACCACCTCGTCCTTCAGCGCCTCTTCGCCGTCGAGGACGAGGGGCAGGGGCTCGTACTCGACCTCGACGAGCTCCGCGCCGTCGCGGGCGAGCTCGCGCGTGCGCGCGACGACCGCGGCGACCGGGTCGCCGACGTGCCGCACCTTCCCGACCGCGAGTGCGTAGTCCTTGATGTGCGCGCCCGGCGGCGTCGAGAGCTCGAAGAACGGTTCGGTGAGAATGGCCACCTCGTCGCCGGTCAACGTGCCGTAGACGCCGTCGAGCTCGAGAGCCTTCGACACGTCGACGGACTTGATCCGGGCGTGGGCGTAGGGCGAGCGGACGAAGTGCACGAAGCCCATCTCGTGGCGCTTCATGTCGTCGAAGAAGACACCCTCGCCCTGGACGAGCCGCTTGTCCTCCTTGCGCGGAACGTTCTGGCCGACGAAGCCCGGCCGGGTCTCGTCCTCCTCGACGAGGAGCGGCCGTTCCGGAGT